>Ga0307409_100001786_pt1 | contig 10866 bp, 9 predicted proteins | sample 322Ometagenome_2_FD_203888 | JGI IMG/M metagenome (GOLD analysis project Ga0307409, IMG submission 203888) | Maize rhizosphere microbial communities from greenhouse at UC Davis, California, United States - 322HYB-O-2 | ecosystem: Host-associated > Plants > Roots > Rhizosphere > Soil | place...
GCTATCTCGAGCCTCACGCCGCCATTGTCAGCATTGACTCCGATGAGCGTATCCAAGTCTGGATATCGGCGAAAAATCCGTTTGGGGTTCGTAGCCAAATAGCCAAAGCCTTGGATTTTCCGGAGGAGCGCATCTGCGTGAACGTGGTCAATGTCGGCGGCGAATTCGGCGGCAAGGGAGATGCAATCGATTTGCCCATCGCTTACTTTCTAGCTCGAAAGTCGTCGCGCCCGGTAAAACTCGTGATGGATTACGCCGAGGAACTGTCGGCCGGCAATCCAGCGCATCCGACCGTGATTACCGTAAGAAGCGGCGTGAAACGCGACGGCCGCATTGTTGGTCGTTCTCTGAGAGCAATCCATACCGGCGGCGCCTACGGCGGGCTTAAAGCCAACTCATCACTGGCCACCTGGCACTATGTCGGCGTCCCCTATCGGGTCGAGAATTCCCACTTTGAATTTTTACAGATCTACACCAACACTGTGCCAGGCGGATACTATCGTAGCCCTGGCGCGGTGGCGATGGCGTTCGCTCTGGAATCGCACAGTGATCTCATCGCGGCTGAGCTTGGCATGGATCCGGCGGAGTTTCGCTTAAACAATCTGCTCGGCGAAGGCGAAGAAGATGCCGTCGGTCATCGCTTGCACGACGTGCGCTTTCGTGAGGTGCTAGAGGGGGCGTTGGCAGGGGCCGGATGGCGCAGCACGAAACCTCGCGCTCATGTCGGGCGCGGCATTTCGCTCTCGGCACGGCACATCAGCGGCGGCGACACGGGACTTATTCTAACCGCAGAGGCCGATGGATCTTTTACGGTCCTGAGCCCGACCATCGATCAAGGCTCAGGCACTCATACGATCCTGCGCCAGCTGGTGGCCGAGCAGATGGATGTACCGGTTGAAAACGTGCGAGTGTTAATCGGCAACACCGACACCGGTCCGCGCGACAGCGGCGTCAGAGCCAGCCGCATCACCTACGTCGCCGGAAACGCCATATCGAAGGCGTGTCGAGATTTGCGCGAGCGGCTCCTCGAGCGCGCCGCGCGTGTTTTGGACTGCCGGGTCGACGAGATTGAATTCCGCGACGGCAGATTGTGTTTGCGTCAAGATCCAAACCAGCAGCTGACATTGCGACGGCTCGTTTCACAAGAGAAGGATGGCTTGCAGGTTGCGGTGTATGAAGACTACCCTTATCCCGATGAAGTCAGTTACATCTGCGCACAGGTCGCCGAGGTTGAAGTCGATCCGGCAACTGGCGCGGTGCGCGTCCATCGAATGATAACCGCCCACGATGTCGGCACGGTCATCAATCCGTTGACTCATCAGGGGCAGATCGATGGCGCGACAATAATGGGAGTTGGGCAGGGCGTCATGGAAGAGTTGATCATGAATGATGGCAGGATCGTCAACAATAATCTCGGTGATTATAAGCTTCCGACGATCGCCGACATTCCCGTGCTCAAAACGGTCCTGGTGCACTCCGAGGGCGGTGTCGGGCCGATGAATGCCAAGCCAATCGGCGAATTTGCCAACAACGGCCCGCCCGCCGCCATCGCCAACGCCATTGCCGATGCAGTGGGTGTTCGCCTTTTCGAGCTGCCACTCACTGCGGAAAAGATTTATTACTTGTTGAAGGAAAGCGGAAACCCGCTTAGATAAGTCCCGGAGTTGCCAATTGCTGCAAGCCTATTTTCAGCGGTTCTAGCAGTCTAAGGTAAGGCTAACAGTTTAATCGAGGCCCTCTAGCTTTCTCTTTCTTTCGATCTCCGGCAAGATGCGCTCGATCCGTCTCAGGTCCTGCAAGCTCGCATCACGCAGCACGTTTCTCACGCCACTGGCCACTCGGGGAAAACGATCCCTGTCGATATCTTTGATTACCGTGGCCGTTGCCTCAGCCACAGCGCCGAGTCGGGTCCGCGAGATAGCTGTGTCTTCCGGCACCAGCCGCTCGATGATCTGCGCGCGCTCATCGTTCGCTTGAGCGGGTGAAATAGTTTCACTATCGAATCGAGGCCTGCCGCCTAATCCACTGCAAGCCGTCATAAACGCCAGTAAACTCGTCGATACGAAGACCCTGTAGATCATGTTAGAAGTCCTTCCCGAGGCTGTGATATCGCCTCCACAAATTTGCCATCAGAGTTCGTAGCACAGATTTCTGAGCCGAAACACTAAAATCCTTTTCCGGATCTGCCTTACCGAGGCTGTGCTTGGCTAAGTGCGAAAGTGTTAGCCGATCACCTTCTGCCGTCCGCAATAGCAAACGGGTGGCATAATGATTGACAATGAACTCGCCGATCAAATAGTTTAGCGAGCAACGTCGATGTGGTCCTCGAGTCATTCCGGGCGAATCGAAGTGAAACGTTTGGCGACCGATCTCGCAAATGCTCGGTGTCCGCGTTAGACAAAGTCTCAGGAGGTTCATCATGCTTGAAGGAAAAGTCGTTATCGTCACCGGCGCCGGTCAGGGGATAGGTCGGCATGCAGCGACCACTTTAGCCGAGCAGAAAGCCAAGATCGTGATCGCCGATCTGAACGAAGAAAAAGCTCGCAAGACTGCAACAGATCTTGCGCGCCTAACCGAGTCCATCCCGCTCCCCGTCGATGTGCGCGACGAAGAGAGCGTCAAGCGAATGATCGATCAGGCGGTGAATCATTTTGGTCAGCTCGATGTCCTCGTCAACGATGCCGCCATCGTGCCTCATTTTGCTTGGGGTATTCCGCGCTGGCCGCGCATCAGCGAGATGCCCAAAGATTTCTGGGATCGAGTCATTCAGACAAACCTGAACGGTACCTTTAACGCCACCAAACATGCCGTCCCGCACATGGAGAAAAGACGGACCGGCCACATCATCAATCTCTACGGCGGCGGTGGAATCATTCCGGCGGGGGCCTGCGCCTACGTGGTGAGCAAAGACGCGATTCGAACCTTTACGCGCTATGTTGCGGAAGAGGTGAGAAGTTCCAATATCTGCGTGGTAACCTTTTCGCCGCGGGTGCCGATCGTGACCGAAGACGCGCCGGAAGAAGCATTCAAGCGCCTGCCCGGGCCCGAAATTCTGGGGCAGGGATTTGTTCTCGCCGCGCAGCTCCCGATGGAACAAAGCGGTGGTTGCTTTGCGTACGACAATGGCAAGCTGGTAAAAGAAACTACAAGAGAAAACTGAGCACGGCGGCTTCATAAATCATAATCGTTAAAAGCTAACCATTTCGGCAACATGCTTGCTAAATCGTAAGTACAGCTGGTGGCTACGCAAGGAGTAGGTAATGCCGGTGATTGATGCGGATGCTCATGTCATCGAGAACGAGTCAACCTGGGATCATATGCTCGAATCGGAGCGCCGTTTCAAACCACGAATCGTCGGCGCTACGAACGGTGATCCATCCGTCGATTATTGGTTGATCGACGGCCGCCTTATGCCACGCAGCAACGTCGAAAAGAGTTTGCCCGAGGCCGCCCGCGACATGAGCGATCTGAGCATCCGGACCGCTCACATGGATCAGCTGAGTATCGATCTCCAGGTGATCTATCCGACGATTTTTATTTTTCCGACCGCGCGGCGGCCCGAAGTCGACCTCGCGCTTTGCCGCAGCTATAACCGCTGGATGGCCGATATTGTTGGTAAAGCCCCTGACCGATTTCGCTGGGTCGTGGTCCCGCCACTGCTCAATATGGATTCTGTCGCAGAGGAGTTGAAATTTGCCAAGGCACATGGCGCGTGCGGCGTGTATCTGAGAGGCCTGGAAGCAGACCGGCGCTTGAGCGATTCCTACTTTTTTCCGCTGTATGACGCGGCAAGCAAACTCGATCTGCCGATTTGCGTTCATTCGGCCAACGGCAGTATCGACTCGTACGACTTTTTTCTCGACGAACCTGGCTTCTGCAAATTCAAGCTGGCGGTGGTCGGCGCATTTCACTCGCTTTTGGTGGAAGGCATTCCGGAGAAGTTTCCGAAATTGCGGATTGGCATTGTCGAAGTCAGCGCCCAGTGGATTCCCTATGCTGTCCATGATTTAGCGCGCCGGTACCAGCGACGCGGCAAACAACTCGGTTCTCGGATCTTAGAGGATCACCGGGTCTATGTCACCTGTCAAACCGACGACGACCTCGAGTACGTCCTCGGTTATGCCGGCGAGAATAATCTCGTCATCGGCACCGATTATGGCCATTCCGACAACGCCAGCGAGATCGAAGCACTGCGCAAACTGCGAACCGACGGAAAGATCAGCGCGCGGGTGATAGATAAGATACTCGGCGATAATGCATGCGCCCTTTACTCGCTCTAATGCCCGAACTGCGCACTCAAAGTCGCCGATATCGATGATTGAGGCGCGCGATGGAAATCGTGACTCTGTTGGCGTCGAGTATGACGAAATGCAGTGATGCAGCCTCGCGCCTCGGAAGCCCCAGGACCCTTAATGACTGATAGCTTTGATCTCCTGCTCAGCGGCGGCACCGTCATCGATCCCGCCTCCGGCACTGAGCAAAAGTTGAACGTCGCTATTACAGGCCATCGGATTGCCGCCATCGGGTCAAACATCCCTCCTGTGAATGCCAAGAAAGTGCTGAACGTTGACGGATGCATTATCACGCCGGGGCTGATCGATTTTCACGTGCATAGCTATTGGGGGGTGAATCCCTATGGCTTTAACGCCGATCCGATCTGCCGCGCCAGCGGCGTCACCACGACCATGGATGCCGGTTCTTCGGGGCCGATTAATTTCCTGGGATTTCGCAAACTGGTATATGAGCAATCCCGCACTCGCATGCTCGCCTTTGTCGCACTGGCGCAGCATGGCGTGCTCAACGATCCCGGCGAATTGGAGAACTTACGTTTCGCCGACCCCGAACGAGCGGCACAGACGGTTGCTGATAATCGGGACATCGCTATTGGCATCAAACTGCGCATGCACAAGAAATCCGTCGGCGAAAACAGTCGCCAGGCCTTACGGTTGGCGGTCAAGGCGGGCGAAGCCTGCCGCGCGCCGGTCATGGTCCACGTCGGCGATACAGCTATTTCTATGGAGGAGATCGTCGACTCGCTCCGCGCCGGCGATGTTGTCACCCACTGTTATACGCCGCAACAGCCTTCCATCATCGATAAAAACGGACGGCTTCTCGATGCCGTGCGCAAAGCTCAGGAGCGAGGCGTGATCTTTGACGTCGGTCACGCCGGCGGACACTTCGACTTTGATCTCGTGGGCCGCGCCATGAGCGATGGTCTGATGCCCGACATCATCAGCTCCGACCTGCATGGCCGGTTGAAACAACCGGGTTTTGGAATCGTCGGTGATCTGCCGACTGTGATGACGAAGTTTTTAGCCCTGGGCTTGAGTCTTGAACAGATCATTACTGCATGCACGAGCAGTCCGGCAGGAGCAGTCGGGTTTCAAGATCGCCTGGGCAGGCTCGAGATTGGCCGCGAAGCAGATATCGCCGTACTGCAGATAGTTGCTGAATCGGTGAATCTGCACGATTCGGTCGGCGGTGAAATAATCGCCCGGCAACGAATCGCGCCGCGCTGGACGATTCGCGCTGGCGAAGTATTTGCGGCGGAATGCTAGCTAGTGCCGTATCTCACGCTGTTTGCTGTACCCTATTCGATACGGCCGTAGTCGTCATTCCCGCGGATGTGAATCCAGAACTCCTCATATTCCTGGACTCCGACTCGCGCCAGCTTGGCCGGCATGACGTTTAAAATACTACCTCGATTCAAGCGACACTAGACAGAATCCCGGTATTTACGCGAAAGAAGTCGAGCAAAAAAGTCGACTTCAAAAGTTATGGCTAGTTTTTGCGCAATTTGCGGCAAACGCTATTCTTGTTTGTCTGCCTGAAGCGCCGCCAGCGCCTTTTTTACCAACTGCCGGCGCACTTCCTTCTCCTGCTCCGCAGATAACTTGGCGTCGCCGACCACATGGACGATACCATTGCCAAGCACAAGCCGGTTGCAGCCCACCATCTTGGCAATCGGCATCGCTGAAGTGATCTGCACGGTGGGTATCCCCGCCTTTTCCAGCTCAGTGGTGATCGCAGCGCCGCTGCGAGTGCTCGTGCCTCAAGTAGAGGTCAATATCACTCCGTCGATACCGAGCCGTTTGACCTTGTCGGCCATCTCCCGCCCCATCCGCCGTGTGTTGGATAACGGATTGGCCAACCCCGAGGTCGAAAGAAATTCTTCGTATAATTCGCCGATGGCGCCGGATTGTTCGAGTTCGCGCATAACATCGAGCGGCACGAGCCGATCGGGATCGTCCCGAACAAACTGCGGATCATAGCCGCCGTGCGAGATCTCGTAGTCCTCGGCTTTGAGATCATCGCAGCCATCGATCTTATATGAGCCCCAGCGGGTCGCCGCTGAGCCTTGGATGTTATCTGGATTGCCTTTCGGAACCAGGCCACCGTCGGTGATCAACAGCAACTTCGCCCGCGTGAGATCCTTCAGCCCCGGCGGCATGGGCACGGGCGCAAACTTCGTGGGCGCCATTTCCGATTCGAACGGCGCGCCTTTCACTTTCGCTAGAACCATATCGACCAGCCGCTCTCCCGCCGTCTTTTCGACAAATCGGTCGCGGATAAAGCCGCGAGGAAAATAACTTTCTTCCTTGGGCAAGCCGATGGGCTGATGATCGATAAGTTTGCGCGTTAGAGCGGCCATCTTTCCTACCGTTTCGCGCATGTTGGCCGCGTTGGCGCCCGAGTCGACGATGTACATCAGCTCCCGGTAAAGATCGGTGCCCGGATTTTCTTCGCTCATCGCGGCTAGCACGGGAATGTTCAACTGCGACTGCACTGCCGAGCAAAGCGCGCCCGCGGCCATACCGTAACGGCCTGCTTGGAAGCACGGCCCGGCGATCAACAGATCGACTTTGGCTTGACGAATTTTCTGAACAGCGGCGGCGACCATAGCATCCTGGTTCTCGACCGCATAATTATCGCCACACACTAAGCTCAGCACGACTTTTGCCTCGCCGCCAATCAGCTGCTCGAATAGTTTCCCAGGGCCCACCGCACGTTCACGGGTCTCCAGCGGTATGCCGGCTTTTTCTTCCCCGCCAACTCCGGCAAAGAATTGATTTAAGTAATGTGCGATTCGCATGCGCAGTCTCCCTATCTCGCAATCAGTTCAAATCGTTTTTCCCTCGGGCCTACTCTGCCTGAGCAGTTCCGAAAAAATTCTCCCAGGCTGGTCAAAAAGACTTAGAGGCAAGGCGCGCGAAGCTCGATGAGCTGAGCGTACGTTTCAGTACGTTGAAGCGAGTCGAGCAAGCGCAACGAAGCATATGAGGCTTTTTCACCAGCCTGCTAGTAAACCATGGCGCGGAGCCTTGATCCTCCCTGCTGATTGGCAACGCCCACGACGTTTAGGGATTCGAGCTGCAAAGGCCCGCCGAGCGCCTCCTTCAATTCTGCGGTAGCGGCGATGACTCGCTCCACACGCGGCACCTCCCAGCTGGTGCTGTTGCCGCCGATGCACACGATCGCGTTCACTTCCGGAAAATTAAACAGCAGCGCCGACTCGACCCTGCGGTCGCGCGCCAAATCGGTGACCTGCACGGCGGTTTTGATCCCCATTCCTTCCAACAAGCGCGCTGTTTCTGAAAGATCGGTATGCGGAACGCCGCCGCCGAATTTGGTCAGAATCGCGGCATCGGCTTTGAGAAACGTACGGACGAGGTTGGCCGCGAAGCGGCAATTACGCTCGCGATCGAAATTGTCGGCCGATGCAATGGTGGCGACGGTGCCGGCGAAATTGATCTCGCGCGCATGATGGCGCCGGTAAAGCTCGGTTATCACCGGATGATTCTGATAAAAATAAGTCTCCGCCCCGCCGAGAGATGTGTGATAAGACGGCACCAACGCGCCATCGAGCCATTCATCCGGATGCAGCGGGACCGGCAGCATATCGTCGGTGCTTAGACCGTAAAGAATCCGCTCATCTAACTCCGGCTTGCGCTGACGTGAAAAAATCTGCCCGACATAGGCCACACGCGGCAGGCCGTCACGTTCTCCGGGGGCGGCATCGAGAGTTTCAAATTTACGACGTGAAGCAGGCGCTTGATTGAATGCCACGCGCGCAAGATACACGGCGGCTTTAAGTCCAGCGATTCGATAGGCTTTGTGCCGCGCGTGATCGGGCAGCGCCGTTCGAGTCCGGGGCACAATAATCAGATGCCGCAAGGAACTGTATTTCGATCCTGCCGCCGCTTCGCCGCTCATCTCCAGGACATAACCGGTGGCGCCGCGAGAATCGCCGGGTGATTTCTCTCTGAGCACCGTCACTGCGGCGCCCTCGAGCACATGGGTTGTACCCAATCCCGCCGTGTGCGGCGGTCCCAGAATACCAGGAAAGTCGGGACTCGAATCCGATGTCTTAGCGCGTGGCTCGATGATGTCAAAAACCGGACCGGCCCGGCAGCTTTCTCCAGGAGAAGCGATCTCTAAATCCACCGCGGTAAACGTCCGGTCTTCAAGGAGCAACGCTCGCAACTGCTCGGCATCGATAATCAGCGAGGTTTCATCCAAGCGGCTTGAACCACCGAAGCGAATCGCTGTGATCGGATGAATTTCCAGGGTCAGCTGCATATTAGCTTAACTTTCTACTGATCCAGACTCTATTGTGCAGCCCACTGAGTTGTCAACGAGATGAGTTGACTAAAAGTCGATGGGATAACTGACGATAAGTTTGAGTCGCTTTTCAGCATCCTACGCAGCGCTCCGTTCGAGCCAATCTGGCGCCGCATTATTCATACCTCAAAGCAAAAGGTCGCAGCAAAATCTTGCTGCGACCTTTATGTTCACTGTATCGCCGATGGCTTATCGACTAATTTTGGCGAATCAACCCCGGCGGTGAGTAGCTTTGAATTGTTCGAGAGTCATTTTACCGCTAACCAGACGCTCCATGTCGGACGGGCTGACGGCCAATTCTGTTTCGTTTAGCTGCACATCCCAATGGAAAAGCGCGCCGATTGGCGGCAAATTATCCGGCAGACGATCGTCGGAGCGGCGAATCCAGAAATCCCTTGCTCGATATATTCCTCTGGCATCGGCTCCATTCTCACGACACCACTGCAGCACCTGTTCGAACGTCATCTCTTCCTCCGGATCAGCCCACCGGTTCGAGCAGATGTTCTTTCAAGCTGGTATCAATGCCGTAAAGCACCTTGCCGATCTTGGGCTTCGGATTGGGCTCGGTGCTCACCTGATAAAGAATCAGCCTTCCTGAACCGGTGTTGTTGAGCTGGTAAAAATAACCCGCCGGCACGTGCACCGCCTGGTGCTGGGTCAATTTATATTCTTCATCCTCGTTGAGCCCTTTCATGGTGCACTCGCCTTCGATGACCAGGAACGTATGGTCCGATCCCGGATGGCAATGCATCTCATCGTTTGCTCCCGGCTCGTAACAGTTGAGCGCAATGTGGGCGCGATCCGTCTGCGTCGGCCGGAGATAGTTTCTTCCGGTCGGGCGGCCCCATTGCGCCTGCTTTTCGGTGTCAACGACGGTGGGCTTGGTTATTTTATCCATTGGGAACCTCCGTGAGTTTACGAATAGACTTGTTCAACGATTTATCGCTTCCGGCGAAGTTTGCAACGCTACGCTGCGTCGCCCCATTGCAGATGACGCTCCATGAAATCTACCACCAGCGGCCACGACAGCTCAGCGGCATGAGCGTGATAGCCGACAGCGCCCGGATCGACGTAACCGTGCCCGCCGAATGGAAAGAAGTGCCACTCCAAGGGTTGACCGTTGTTCTTAAACGCCTGCCACATTTTTTCCTGCACCGGTAAAACCGTCGTCACATCGTCGGCGCCGTACAAAACGATCGACGGGCAACGAATCTTGCCCACAGCCTCCGAAGGATGTACTGGCCGCAAGGCCGACGTCGGTTCGTCCCGTACGGTCGGATAATAACCGACGAACGCGCGTACTTCCGGTGTTGCGGCGACGAAATGAATCGCGATGCGTCCGCCCATGCAATAACCGCACACCGCTACTCGTTGCCTATTCACGTGGGCCTGCGATAGCAAAAAGCGCCAGCCTTCGGTGAGCACGCGGGTAAATTCGGGATCGGCGGTCTTGGCTTGAATCTGCGAGCCGCTTTCGATGTGGGTTGCCGCGGGGTAGCCGAGTTGTTCGAAGACATTAATAGCAAACGTGCTGTAACCCAGCCGGGCGTACTTGCGCGATTCGATTTTAATGTAGTCGGTCATTCCACCCTTGGGGTGAATCAAAAGTAGTGCGGGCCCCGGCGTCTGCCGTTCCGGATAGGAGAGGAAACCGGCAACGCCGTCCTTCTTGATGGTAAATTCCTTTTCGATGATCTGCATTCTTTAATCCCTGCCAACCCTAAGCTATTCCCCGATACCTAACATGATCCGCAGACATGCGTAAAGAGGTTTGGGCAATGCCAATATGTAGGCCGGCCCTGAGAATTTTTTTTGACGGCAACGTTCGAGAGTTCGCGAGATCAATAGCCGAATAGCAATCCGGCGGGCCAGCGTGTTTCGAGCATGTATTCGAACAGGCCCCAGATCAGTAAGTAGGTGCCGGCCGTCATCATCAACGAAGTAATCCAGCTCTCTTTCCCTTCGAGGCGAGTGTAGAGCAGAACCAGCACGGGCAGGGCGATGACAATCCCCAGCAGCCAAATGCCCACTGCGCCGGCGATGAACCAACCGAAGAAAATTAGGGTGCGTCGCACTTCGACGCTTTTTTCGAGCTTGACGTCATAGACTTCATCCATATCGATTGAACCGCCAGTGGTCTGCGCAGCGGATGCCTTGCCGAAAGCGTCGCGCGCAAGCTGTGCAATGATCAAAATCAAACCGGGAATCGCGGCAACATAAACCGGCATCAACTTCGCAATGTAG
>Ga0307409_100001788_pt1 | contig 10861 bp, 6 predicted proteins | sample 322Ometagenome_2_FD_203888 | JGI IMG/M metagenome (GOLD analysis project Ga0307409, IMG submission 203888) | Maize rhizosphere microbial communities from greenhouse at UC Davis, California, United States - 322HYB-O-2 | ecosystem: Host-associated > Plants > Roots > Rhizosphere > Soil | place...
AGGCCTACGACCGGCTGCCCGACGACGTGGCCCCGGCGCTGAGCCCCCGGGATGCGGGCGTGCGCGACGGCGAGGTGGTGCCCGGGGACCACCCCCTGCCCGTGGCCGTCCTCGCCGTGGCCGCGCGGGTGGGGACGTGGGCGGTGCCGCTCGTGGTGCCGATCGCCGGCGCGGTGGCCGTCGTGCTCCTGGCGCTGCTCGCCTTCGAGGTGACCCGGTCGCGACTGGCGGCGGCGGCCGCCGTGGTGGCGCTCGTGCCCACCGCCGGGTTCTGGATCAGCGCGTCCAACACCGCGTCATCGGACACCGTCGGCCTGGCCGCCCTCCTGGGTGCCACCCTCGTGCTGCTGCGGGCCCCGCCCCGGCCGTGGCCGCTCCTCGGCGCCGGCGCCTTGGGAGCGACGGCGGTGGCCGCCCGCTACACCAACGGGCTCGCCGTGGGCGCGCTGCTGGTGGCCGTGTGGTGGCTGCGGCCGGAGCTCCGCCGGCGGGCCGGCTGGGTGGTGGCGCCGCTGGGGCTGGGTGCGGCGCTGCTGGCCGGCTACCACACCTGGGTCTACGGCGCACCGTGGCGGACGGGCTACGGCATCGGGCTCGAGCTGGCGGCAAAGACCGCCAAGCCCGACAAGGCGGGCCTGTTCAGCTACCGGTTCGAGTCGCTGTCGAGCCACGTGCGGCACTACCTGTTGCGGCCCGAGACGCTGGCCCTGCTCGTCCTCGCCGCCGTCGGCCTCGTCGCCGCGGTGCGCGGTCGCCGGATCGGGCCGAAGGTGGTGGCCGCCGTGCTCGTCACCGCCGGCGTGGTGGTGCTCGGCTACTACAGCGGCCGCAACACCTGGGGCGTGGGGAACTTCGAGGCCAACGCCTCGTTCCTCCGCTACCTCCTGCCCGTGACGGCCATGGCCGCCGTGCTGGTTGGCGTGGGCCTGGTGTCGCTGCGGGGCCGGTGGCGGTGGGCCGCCGGTGCTGCCCTCGTGGCGGCGTCCCTGGCCGCCGCCGGTACGACGGCGCGGGCCTCGGGCGGCCTCGACGTGCGGCGGGAGGCCATCCACACGAACGGCGACGTGCGCGAGGCGGTGCTGGCCGCCACCGGCCCGGACGACCTGATCATCGTGAACCGGGCCGACAAGGTGCTCTGGCCAGACCGGTCCACCCTGGTGGCGTCCTACCTCGTGCGCAACGAGGTGGCCCAGGCGCGGGGGCTCTCGAGCATCTTCGACCTCACCCCGGACGGGGCCCGCCTGGCCGAGGTCGTCGGGCGGCTGTGCGCCGGCGGCGAGCGCGTCCACCTCCTCGACGACGCCGACTGGCTCGACGACGCCACGGCCGCCGATCTCGACGCGCGGCTGCGGGCCGAGGGCATCGACCGGGCCACCACCACGGCGGCCGGTGTGGAGCTCTCGACGTTCGCCTGCTAGGTCCCGCGTTTGGGTGTGTTGCTGTGTCTCTGAGACACAGCAACACACCCAAACCGCGTCACTCGGGCCGGTGGGCGGCCAGGAGCTCGGCCGCGGCCGCCGGCGCGGCGAGCTCGCCGGCCACCACCTTGGCCTCGAGCGCCGGGGCCAGCTCCCGGACGTTGGGGTCGGCGCGCAGCCCGGCCAGCAGCCGCTCCCGCACCTCGGACCAGAGCCAGGCCCGGGCCTGCTCGGCCCGGAGGTGGCGCAGGGCCCCGGTGCGCTCGAGCGTGCGCCGGTGCTCGAGCACGGTGGTCCACACCTCGTCGATGCCGGCACCCGTGCGGGCAGAGCACGACAGCACGGGCGGCCGCCAGCCCTCGAAGCGGGGGCGGAGGAGGCCGAGGGCGTGGCGGTGGTCGGCTTCGGCTTGGCGGGCGGCGGCGGCCAGGTCACCGTCGGCCTTGGTCACCACGACGAGGTCCGCCAGCTCCACGACCCCCCGCTTGATGCCCTGGAGCTCGTCGCCGCCGCCCGGCGAGACGAGGAGGGCGAAGGTGTCGACCATCTCCGCCACCGCGGTGTCGGACTGCCCCACCCCCACGGTCTCCACCAGCACCACGCCGTAGCCGGCCGCCTCGCACAGCAGCAGCGCCTCACGGGTGCGGCGGGCCACGCCGCCGACGGTGGTGCCGGAGGGGGAGGGGCGCACGAACGCCTTCGGATGACGGGTCAGGCGCTCCATGCGGGTCTTGTCGCCGAGGATCGAGCCGCCGGAACGGGCGCTCGACGGGTCGACGGCGAGGACGGCCAGCTTCGTGCCCGCCTCGGTCAGGTGGGCGCCGAGCGCCTCGATGAAGGTGGACTTGCCGACGCCCGGCGGCCCGCTGATGCCCGCCCGGACGGCGCCGCCGGAGTCGGGCAGCACGGCGGCGAGCACCTCGGCCGCCCGTTCGGCGTGGTCCTTGCGCGTGGACTCGATCAGGGTGATGGCCCGGGCCAGGGCCCGCCGGTCGCCGGAACGGACGCCGGCGACCAGGCGCTCGACGTCGCTCAAGCTGCGTTCGGGCGGTGGCGGAGCAGGTCGAGCACCCGCTCGGCCGCCTCGGGGATGTTGGTGCCGGGACCGAACACGGCCGACACGCCGGCGCCCTCGAGCAGGTCGTGGTCCTGCGGCGGGACGACCCCGCCCACCACCACCAGCACGTCGTCCGCGCCGGCGGCGGCCAGCTCGGTCATGAGCTGCGGCACCAGGGTCTTGTGGCCGGCGGCCTGGCTCGACACGCCCACGACGTGCACGTCGTTCTCGACCGCGTCCTTGGCCGCCTCGGCCGGCGTCTGGAAGAGGGGGCCGACGTCGACGTCGAAGCCGAGGTCGGCGAAGGCGGTGGCGATGACGTGCGCCCCCCGGTCGTGCCCGTCCTGGCCCAGCTTGACCACCAGCATGCGGGGGCGGCGGCCCTCGGCCTCGGCGAAGGCCTCGACCTCGGCCCGCACCTTCTCGTAGCGCTCGTCGCCCTCGAAGGCGGCGCCGTACACACCCGAGATGCTGCGCACCTCGGCCCGATGGCGGGAGAACACCGACTCCATGGCGTCGGACATCTCGCCCACCGTGGCCCGGGCCCGGGCCGCGCCCACGCAGAGCTCGAGCAGGTTGCCGTCGCCGGCGGCGCCCTCCCGCAGGCGGCGCAGGGCCTCCTCGCAGGCGTCGGCGTCGCGCTCGGCCCGCACCTTCTCCAGGCGGGCCACCTGCTCGGTGCGCACCTTGGTGTTGTCGATGTCGAGCACGTCGACGAGCTCGGGATCGGCCACCCGGTACTTGTTGACGCCGACGACCACCTCCTCGGCCCGGTCCACGCGGGCCTGCCGGCGGGCGGCGCTCTCCTCGATGCGCAGCTTCGGCAGCCCGGAGGTGACCGCCTGGGTCATCCCGCCGAGCTCCTCCACCTCCTCGATGAGGCCCCACGCCCGCTCGGCCAGCGTCGAGGTGAGCCACTCGACGTAGTAGCTGCCGCCAAGGGGGTCGACCACCTTGGGGACGCCGGTCTCCTCGGCCAGGATCAGCTGGGTGTTGCGGGCGATGCGGGCCGAGAAGTCGGTGGGCAGCCCGAGCGCCTCGTCGAAGGCGTTGGTGTGGAGGCTCTGCGTACCCCCGAGCACGGCGGCCAGCGCCTCGTAGGCGGTGCGGACGATGTTGTTGTACGGGTCGGCCTCCGTCAGCGACACGCCCGAGGTCTGGCAGTGCGTGCGCAGCATGAGTGAGGCGGGCTTCTTCGGGTCGAACTGCCGCATGACGCGGGCCCACAGGAGGCGGGCGGCCCGCAGCTTGGCCACCTCCATGAAGAGGTTCATGCCGATGGCGAAGAAGAAGCTGAGGCGGGGGGCGAAGGCGTCGACGTCGAGGCCCCGGGAGCGCGCCGCCCGCACGTACTCGAGCCCGTCGGCGATGGTGTAGGCGAGCTCCTGCTCGGCCGTGGCCCCCGCCTCCTGCATGTGGTAGCCGGAGATCGAGATGGAGTTGAAGCGGGGCATCCGCTCGGCGGTGTAGGCGATGATGTCCGCGACGATCCGCATGCTCGGCTCGGGCGGGTAGATGTAGGTGTTGCGGACCATGAACTCCTTGAGGATGTCGTTCTGGATGGTCCCGCTGAGCTGCTCCTCGGACACGCCCTGCTCCTCGGCGGCCACGATGAAGCTGGCCAACACGGGGAGGACGGCGCCGTTCATGGTCATCGACACGCTCATGCGGTCGAGGGGGATGCCGTCGAAGAGGATCCTCATGTCCTCGACGGAGTCGATGGCGACGCCCGCCTTGCCGACGTCGCCGACGACGCGGGGGTGGTCGCTGTCGTAGCCCCGGTGGGTGGCCAGGTCGAAGGCCACTGAGAGGCCGGTCTGGCCGGCGGCCAGGTTGCGGCGGTAGAAGGCGTTGGACTCCTCGGCCGTCGAGAAGCCGGCGTACTGGCGGAGGGTCCAGGGGCGGTTGGCGTACATCGTGGCCCGCACGCCCCGGAGGAAGGGCTCGACGCCGGGGAGGGAGTCGACGTGCTCCAGGTCGTCGATGTCCTCGGCGGTGTACAGCGGCGAGACGTCGATCCCCTCCGGCGTGTGCCAGACGAGGTCGTCGGGATCGGCGCCCTTGAGCTCCTCGGAGGCCAGCTCCCGCCACTGCTCCCGTCGGTCGTTCCCTGTCACGACCCCCGAGGTTACGGCCCGGCAGCCCTCGGTACCCTGGCGACGTGGCGGTGCGCTTCGTGATCATCGGCGGCGGCCCGGGCGGGAACACGGCCGCCACCTACGCCGCCCGCTTCGGCGCCGAGGTCACCCTGGTGGAGAAGGACGTGATCGGGGGCGCCGCCCACCTGTGGGACTGCATCCCGTCGAAGGCGATGATCGCCAGCGGCGGGGCCATGTCGTTCGCCCGGCGCATCCCCGGGATGGGGATCGACCGGATCGACCCGATCGCCGACCTCGAGGTCCTGCGGCAGCGCAACCTGGACATCGAGCACCACCTGGAGCGATCGGTGCGGGACCTGCTCGTCAGCCAGGGCGTGCGGCTCCTGCACGGGACGGCGCGCATGAAGGGGCCGCACGAGGTCGTGGTGGAGACGGCGGAGGGGATCACCGAGCTGACCGCCGACGCCGTGCTGCTGTCGACGGGGAGCCGGCCCCGCATCCCGGACTGGGCCGAGCCGGACGGGCAGCGGGTGCTGACGACCCGGGACGCCTACCCGCCGCCCGAGCTGCCGGAGCACATCGTGGTGGTGGGGTCGGGCGTGACGGGCGTGGAGTTCGTCCACCTGTTCTCGGCCTTCGGGTCGAAGGTGTCGCTCATCGTGAGCCGCCAGCAGGTGCTGCCGACGAAGGACCCGGAGGTGGCCGCCGCGCTGGAGGAGGACTTCCTCGGGCGGGGCGTCAACCTCCTGAAGGGGGCCCGGGCCGAGGGCATCGACCGCAGCGACGGCGAAGTGGTGGTGCGCTGCGACGACGGCCGCCGGGTGGCGGGGACGCACGCGTTGCTGTGCATCGGGTCCATCCCCAACTCGGAGGGGCTCGGACTCGACGCCGCCGGGGTGGACCTGGACGGGGGCGGCTACGTGCCGGTGAACCACCACTGCCAGTCGAACGTCCCGCACGTGTACGCCGCCGGTGACCTGTCGGGGAAGCTGCCGCTCTCGTCGGTGGCGTCGATGCAGGGGCGCAAGGTGGCGGAGCACGTCATGGACTTCCACACCCGGGCCCACCGGCACCTCGACTACGAGAAGGCGGCCTCCGCCATCTTCACCGAGCCGGAGATCGCCGACGTGGGCCTGGCCGAGGCGGACGCCTTCGCCGAGGGCCGCAAGATCCGGGTGACCAAGATGCCCTTCTCGGCGTCGGCCAAGGCCCTCATCAACGCCGACCCCCGGGGCTTCGTGAAGATCGTCTCCGACCCGGCCACCGGCGTGGTCCTCGGCGGGTCGATCGTGGGCCGCCACGCCGCCGAGCTCATCGCCGTCATCGCCCTGGCCGTCACCGCCGGGCTCAAGGTCAACGACATCGTCGAGAGCCTCCTCGTCCACCCCTCCCTCTCGGAAGCCCTGGCCGAAGCGGCGGAGTAGTCCTCCCGCAAGCCCGCTGTTTTCGGAGGATTGAGTACCTCTGCGGGGATCGCGCGCTCCTCAGTGCGCCGCGGTCGCCTCGGCCCTCGCGAACAGGCGGTCGCGCTGGGTGGGGTCCTCGGCCAGGTCGATGCACGTCCACGCCATGGCGACCGCCCCCTCGAGGGCGGCCCGGTCGGCGACGGGGGTGGCGCAGTGCGCCGCGAACTCGGGCTGGTGGTTGACCGCCGGCAGGGAGTCGAGCCCCAGCATGGGGTGGATGGCGGGGATGGCGAGCGACACGTTGGCCATGTCCGTCGATCCCGCCGTGCGCAGCTCGAGCTCCGGCGGGAGATCGACGAAGTGCCGCCCGAGCGCCTCGGCGTTGCGCCGGTACAGCGCCACCATCTCCGTGTCGGGGTCGAACTCCGAGTAGGGGCGGCTGGCCTCCGTCACGGTCAGCTCGCACCCCGTCGCCAGCGCCCCCGCCTCGAAGCACCGGTGCACCTTGGGCAGCAGCTCGGACAGCTCGGCCAGGGTCCGGCTGCGCACGTACCACGCCCCGCCGGTGCGCTCCGGGACGATGTTGGGGGCGTCGCCGCCGTCCGTCACGATCCCGTGGATCCGGTCGGTCGGCGTGATGTGCTGCCGCAGCAGGCCGACGCCCACCTGGGCCACCGTCAGGGCGTCGGCGGCGTTGATCCCGGCCTCCGGCCAGGCCGAGGCGTGCGCCGACTTCCCGCGGTACCCGATCTCCAGGTGGGCGACCGCCAGGCACCCCATCCGATCGCGCTCGACGGGGGAGGGGTGGACCATCATCGCCGCGTGGACGCCGTCGAAGGCGCCCCGCTCGAGCATCAGGCACTTGCCGCCGCCCCGCTCCTCGGCCGGCGTCCCGAACACCTTCAGCGTGATGCCGAGATCGTCAGCGAGGGGCGCCAGGGCCAGCCCCGCTCCGACACCGGCGGCGGCGATCACGTTGTGCCCGCAGGCGTGGCCGATCCCCGGCAGGGCGTCGTACTCGGCGCAGATCCCGAGCACGAGCGGGCCCGACCCGGCGGTCGCCACCAGGGCCGTGGGCAGCTCGCAGATGCCAGCCTCCACCGAGAGCCCGCCGTCCGTGAGCGCCTCGGCCACCCAGGCGGCCGCCTTCTCCTCCTCGAAGGCGAGCTCCGGGGTGGCGTGGATCCGGTGGCTCAGGTCGACCAGGCGATCCTTCGCCTCGGCCACCTGGGCCCGGGCCACCTGGCGGGCTCCGGGTCCTCCCATCGCCGACCTCCCTACTCGATCACCATCACGACGTCTCCCGCACCCACTGCGGACCCCGGCTCGACCCGGATGTCCGACACGGTGCCGGCCGTCCCCGCCTCGATGTTGTTCTCCATCTTCATCGCCTCGAGCACGCAGAGGGGCCGGCCCACCTCCACTGCATCGCCCACCTTGACGAGGACCTTGACGATCGTCCCCTGCATCGGCACCGTCACCTGGCCCGCACCCGCGGCGCCGCCGTGGGCCGACGAGGCCGCCGCCTTGGGCCGGGGCCGACCGCCCGCGCCGGCCGCCGCCGTCCCGGCCACCACGACCGGGCCGACATCGGGCACCCACAGCGCCACCGAGTAGCGGCGGCCGTTCACCTCGACGTCGACGTCCCGGCGCACCCGGGGTGCCTGCCCGTCCCCCTCCTCAGCGGGCCCCGCTGGCGCCGCCGGCGTGGCCGCCACCCCGGACAGGTCGAGCCGCTCCTCCACCCACTTGGTCGAGTGGGTGGCGGCGGCGAACTCGGGGGAGCTCAGGATCGCCTTGTGCGCCGGCACCGTCGTGGCGATGCCCTCCACCTCGAGCTCCTCGAGCGCCCGCAGCATGCGCTTGCGGGCCTCCTCCCGGTCCTGGCCCCAGACGACGAGCTTGGCCACGAGGTTGTCGTAGTACTGCGAGACCTCGTCGCCGCTGGCGTAGCCGGCGTCGAAGCGGGTGAACGGCCCGTCGGGCGCCACCAGCTTGGTGATCTTCCCCGGGGACGGGAGGAAGCGCCCGCCGGCCGGGTCCTCGGCGTTGATGCGGCACTCGATGGCGTGGCCCCGCCGCTCCACGTCGTCCTGCCCGAACGAGAGCGGCTGGCCAGCGGCGATCCGGAGCTGCTCGGCCACCAGGTCCATCCCGGTGATGGCCTCCGTCACCGGGTGCTCGACCTGGAGGCGGGTGTTCATCTCGAGGAAGAAGAAGTCGCCGTCCTGGAAGAGGAACTCGACCGTCCCGGCGTTCACGTAGCCACACGCCCGGGCCACCGACACGGCGGCCTCGCCCATGGCGGTGCGGATGTCGTCCGGCAGGGCCGGTGCGGGCGCCTCCTCGACCAGCTTCTGGTGCCGCCGCTGCGCCGAGCAGTCCCGCTCGCCCAGCCACACCGCGTTCCCGTGGGTGTCGGCGAACACCTGCATCTCCACGTGGCGGGGCCACGCCAGGTACCGCTCCGGGTAGACCTCATCGCGCCCGAAGGCGCCCTTGGCCTCGCGCTGGGCCGACTCCATGGCCGCCGCCGCCTCGGCCGCGCTGTTGACCACCTTCATGCCGCGGCCACCGCCGCCGTACGCCGCCTTGACCGCCACCGGCCACCCGAACTCCTCGCCGAAGGCGACGAGCTCGTCCGGGTTCTGCAGCGGCTCGGACCGCCCGGGCACCCCGGCCACGCCGCCGCGCTCGGCCGCCTTGCGGGCGCTGATCTTGTCGCCCATCACCTCGATGGCCTCGGGAGGCGGCCCGACGAAGGCCACTCCCTCGGCGGTGATGGCCCGGGCGAAGTCGGCGTTCTCGGAGAAGAACCCGTAGCCCGGGTGGACGGCCTCGGCCCCGCTGGAGCGGATGGCTTCGAGGATGGCCTCGGTGTTGAGGTAGCTCTCCGCCGCCGTCGACCCCCCGAGGGCCCAGGCCTCGTCGGCCAGCCGCACGTGCAGCGCGTCCCGGTCGAGCTCGGAGTAGACGGCCACGGTGGCGATGCCGAGCTCCCGGCAGGTGCGCAGCACCCGGACGGCGATCTCCCCGCGGTTGGCGATGAGGACCTTGCGGAACATGGTGGGCCGTATCGTTCCACGCTTGCGGTTCGACGACGTGCGGTGGGTCGACGAGACGGACTCGACCAACAGCCGGCTGCTCGACGAGGCCCGGGCCGGCGCCCCCGAGGGCGTCGTCCTCGTGGCCGACCACCAGACGGCGGGGCGGGGCCGCCTCGGTCGCCGGTGGGAGGCACCGCCCGGCTCGTCGCTGCTCGTCTCCGTCCTGCTGCGGCCGGACGTCCCCCTCGGGCGGGCCCACCTCGTCACCATGGCGGCCGGGTTGGCCGCCTCGGACGCGTGCGAGGCGGTGGCCGGCGTGCGCCCGGGCCTCAAGTGGCCCAACGACCTCGTCGTCGACGACGCCAAGCTGGCCGGGCTCCTCGCCGAGTCGGTCGTGGAGGGCGACGCCCTCCGCGCCCTCGTGGTCGGGATGGGGTTGAACATCACCGCCGCCCCCGCCGAGGGCGCCACCGCCCTCGCCGACCACGCCACCGGCGCGGTCGAACGCCGCCCCCTGCTGGACGCCTGGCTCGAGCGCCTCGACGCCCGCCTCGACGCCCTCGACGAGGTGCTGGCCGACTACCGGCCCCGGTGCGCCACCCTCGGCCGCGACGTCCGGGTGGAGCGCCCCGACGGCGGGGTCCTCACCGGCACCGCCGCCCACGTGACCGACGACGGGCACCTGGTGGTCGACACCGGGAGGGGCCGGGTGGCGGTGGCCGTCGGCGACGTGGTCCACGTCCGACCGTCCCGTGGGGGTCCGTAAACCCGCTGGTAGCCTCGTCGGGTGGCTTTCGCCTCCGGAGGCGCGCGCCTGCGTCGGAGCTGGCCGCAGCGCCTCCTGATCGGGTTCAACGTGGTGCTGATCGTCGCCTGCCTGTCCGGCGCGGGCGGCCTCGCCTACCTCTACCAGCGCTTCGGGGACCTGCCCCGCATCGACTTCGGCGACGGCGTGCTGGAGAAGCCGCCGGAGGACCCCGGCGAGCCGCAGAACTTCCTCCTCGTGGGGAGTGACGACCGGGCCAACCTGAACGACCCCGAGGCGTTCGGCACGCCGGAGCAGACCGGCGACGCCAAGTCCGACACGATCATGCTCGTCCGGGTCGACCCCGAGCACGAGACGGCGGCGATGCTGTCGTTCCCCCGCGACCTCTGGGTGGAGATCGCCGGCACGGGGCGCCACGACCGCATCAACACCGCCTTCAGCGTCGGCGGCCGGGAGGGGGCCCGCCGGCTGATCGACACGATCAAGCTCAACTTCAACATCCCCATCCACCACTACGCCGAGGTGGACTTCGAGGGCTTCCGGCGGGTGGTCGACGCCGTGGGCGGCATCAAGGTGTACCTCCCGAACCCGGTGCGGGACTACGACGCCGAGGTCGGCCGCAACCAGAGCGGGCTCGACATCGACCAGACCGGCTGCATCGAGCTCGACGGCGAGCAGGCGCTTTCCTACGTCCGCAGCCGCCACTTCCAGGAGTACATCGACGGCCGCTGGCGGGCCGATCTCACCGGCGACCTCGGGCGCACGCAACGCCAGCAGGACTTCGTGCGCCGGGCCCTGCACAAGGCGCTGTCCAACGACCTGCTCAACCCCGTGCGCCTCAACCGCCTCGTCGACGTGGCCATCGACACGGTCGTGGTGGACCGGGGCCTCGGCGTGAACGACATCGTCGACCTCGGCGAGCGCTTCCGCGATCTCTCGCCAAGCTCGCTCCAGCAGTACACGCTCAACCAGTTCGTGGAGAACGCGCGCACCTCCGCCGGCGCCGCGGTGCTCGAGCTGGAGGACGGGCCGGAGGTCCAGGCCATCTTCGACATCTTCCGGGGGAAC
>Ga0307409_100001789_pt1 | contig 10858 bp, 7 predicted proteins | sample 322Ometagenome_2_FD_203888 | JGI IMG/M metagenome (GOLD analysis project Ga0307409, IMG submission 203888) | Maize rhizosphere microbial communities from greenhouse at UC Davis, California, United States - 322HYB-O-2 | ecosystem: Host-associated > Plants > Roots > Rhizosphere > Soil | place...
CGGCGGCGGCGGCACTTCACCGGTGTCGACCACCTCGAAGTGGTGGTAGAACGTCGCGACCTCGTAGACCTCGGTCATCGCGAGCTTCATCTCGTGCGCGAGCGCGACGAGATGCGCGGTGGGCAGATGGCCGCGCGTGTCCTGGATGCGGTGCAGGAACTCGATCAGCAGCGACCGCTCGCGCGGCGCGTCCCCGAGCAGCGCCTGCACGTCCGCGAGCGCGGCGGCATCGATCGGGCGGCCCTTCGGCCGGCTCTTGACGCGGCGCGGACCGCGAAGCCGTGACGTGTCGACGATTGCCGTGTCGTTCATTGCGGAAGAATCCGATCCATCGCTACTCCAGGAAGTCGCAGTGCTTGTCGACGTGTGCCGCGAGGTCGAGCGAATGCTGGCGCACGAGCCGCTCGGCGAGCTCGGTGTCGCGCCGCTCCAGCGCCTCGATGATCCGCATGTGGTCGGCGATCGAGCGCGCGGCGCGGTCGGATTGCGAGATCGTGAGCCTGCGGATCGCGCGCACGTGAATGAACAGGTTCTCGATCGTCTTGCCCATCAGGTGCGACCCCGACATTCGGATGATCGCCTGGTGGAACGCGATGTTCGCCTCCGAATACTCGTGGATGTGCTCGGCGGGCGTCTGGTTCCGGAACTCGTCGAACATCGTCCGCAGCGACGCGATCTCGCCGTCGGTCGCGTTCACCGTCGCAAGCCGCGCCGCCATGCTCTCGAGCGCCGCCCACATCTCGATCAGCTCGATGATCTGGCGCTTCGTCTTGCGGATGATGAAGATGCCCCGCCGCGGCACCGTCCGCAGGAACCCTTCCTGCTCGAGCAGCGTCATCGCCTCGCGAATCGGCGTGCGCGACACGCCGAGCGACCGCGACAACTGCCGCTCGTCGAGGCGCAGCTCGTGCGGGTGGGAATAGATGTCCGCGTCCATGATCGCCTGCTTCAGCGCGGCATACGCCTGGTCGCGGAAGCTGACGTTGGCGGACAGCGGACGCAGCGCGAGCGGGATCGCCGTCGTGCTGCCTCCCCCCGGGATCGTTGCCACCGGTCTGTCCTCTCCTCTGAAACCGAGGGGGGCCGGCCTGCGCCGGCACCTGCCTTCGATACCGAACGACGATCATAACCGATTGACGGCGCGTGGTATATCACATACCTTAGACGTCTCGCGAGGCGCGATGTGCCGCGACGCTCGCAATCCCTAGCGCCGGACGCACGGCCGCGCCAGTCGACGGAGGAGAGCCCCATGGAAAGCGCCATCGAAGCGCGCAAGCAAACGACGTCCGAAGCGGTTGCCGATCGGCCGGCCGGCGCCGAGGCCGCGCCCGCGCCGCGGCCCGAGATCGACGGCTTCCACCTCGTCATCGAGGCGCTGAAGCTCAACGGCATCGACACGATCTTCGGCCTGCCCGGCATCCCGATCACCGACCTGACGCGCAAGGCGCAGGCCGCCGGCATGCGCGTCATCTCGTTCCGGCACGAGCAGAACGCCGGTTACGCCGCATCGATCGCCGGCTTCCTGACGCAGAAGCCCGGCATCTGCCTGACGGTGTCGGCACCCGGATTCCTGAATGGCCTGACGGCGCTCGCGCATGCGACGACGAACTGCTTCCCGATGATCCTGATCAGCGGATCGAGCGAGCGCGAGGTCGTCGACCTGCAGCAGGGTGATTACGAGGAGATGGATCAGCTCGCGATCGCGAAGCCGCTCGCCAAGGCGGCGTTTCGCGTGCTGCACGCCGAGGACATCGGCGTCGGTGTCGCGCGTGCGATCCGCGCTGCCGTTTCGGGCCGGCCGGGCGGCGTCTACCTCGATCTGCCTGCGAAGCTGTTTCCGCAGTCGATGGACGCCGAGGTTGGCCGCAAGACCCTGATCGAGGTCGTCGATCCCGCGCCGCGGCAGATTCCGGCGCAGGATGCGGTCAAGCGTGCGCTCGATCTGCTGAAAGGTGCCAAGCGGCCGCTGATCATTCTCGGCAAGGGCGCGGCCTACGCGCAGGCCGATGCCGACATCCGTGCGCTGGTCGAGAAGACCGGCATTCCATATCTGCCGATGTCGATGGCGAAGGGACTGCTGCCCGACACGCACGAGCAGTCCGCGTCCGCGGCGCGCTCCTACGTGCTGCCCGAAGCCGACGTCGTGATGCTGATCGGCGCGCGCCTCAACTGGCTGCTGTCGCACGGCAAGGGCAAGACCTGGGGCGGCAAGACGGCGAAGGCGTGGGGCGGCCAGAAATTCGTTCAGGTCGACATCTCGCCGCAGGAAGCCGACAGCAACGTCCGCGTCGATGCGCCGGTCGTCGGCGACATCGGCTCGTGCGTGGCGGCGCTGCTGGCCGGGATCGGATCGAACTTCCCGAAGCCGCCCGCGGAATGGCTCGCCGCCATCGCGGAGCGCAAGAGCAAGAACGTCGCGAAGATGGCCGAGACGCTCGCGAAGAACCCGTCGCCGATGAGCTTCCAGAGCGCGCTCAACGTCGTGCGCGACCTCGTGAAAGCGAATCCCGACGCGATTCTCGTCAACGAGGGCGCCAACGCGCTCGACTTCACGCGCTCGATCGTCGACATGTACAAGCCGCGAAAGAGGATCGACGTCGGCACGTGGGGGATCATGGGCATCGGGATGGGGTATTGCGTCGGGGCCGCCATCGTCACCGGGCAGCAGGTGATCGCCATCGAGGGCGACAGCGCGTTCGGGTTCTCCGGGATGGAGACCGAGACGATCTGCCGCTACGGCCTGCCTGTCTGCGTCGTGATCATGAACAACAACGGCGTATACCGGGGCGACGAGAAGAACGCGGCGGGCGGCAAGGACCCGTCGCCGCTGGTGTTCGTCAAGGACGCCCGCTACGAAATGCTGATGCAGGCCTTCGGCGGCGTGGGCGCGCACGTGAAGACGCCCGACGAGCTGCGCAAGGCGATGGAGGAAGCGATTCGCTCGCGACGGCCGACGCTGATCAATGCCGTCATCGACGAGGGCGGCGGCACCGAGAGCGGCCGCATCACCAACCTCAACCCGGCGGCGAAGAAGCCGGCGAGCTGAACGTCCCGCGCACCGCGCGCGAGCATCCGGCGCGCGCATTCGACGGGGACATTGACGACATATTGGTATATCACATACCTTAGGCGCGCGACACGAGGAATCGGCAATGGGGAAGGCGCTCGACGGAGTCAGGATTCTGGATTTCACGCACGTGCAGTCGGGGCCGACCTGCACGCAGCTGCTCGCATGGTTCGGCGCCGACGTGATCAAGGTCGAGCGGGCCGGCGAGGGTGACATCACGCGCGGCCAGCTGCGCGACATCCCCGACGTGGACAGCCTCTATTTCACGATGCTGAACCACAACAAGCGGTCGATCACCGTCGACGCCAAGAATCCGAAGGGCAAGGAGGTGCTCGAGCGGCTGGTCAGGCAATGCGACGTGCTCGTCGAGAACTTCGCGCCCGGCGCGCTCGACCGGATGGGCTTCACGTGGGAGCGCATCCAGGAGCTGAATCCGCGGATGATCGTCGCGTCGGTGAAGGGCTTCGGCCCTGGGCCGTACGAGGACTGCAAGGTGTACGAGAACGTCGCGCAGTGCGCGGGCGGCGCCGCGTCGACCACGGGTTTCGACGACGGCCCGCCGCTCGTCACCGGCGCGCAGATCGGCGACAGCGGCACGGGCCTGCACCTGGCGCTCGGCATCGTCTGTGCGCTCTATCAGCGCAACACGTCGGGCAAGGGCCAGCGCGTGCTTGCGGCGATGCAGGACGGCGTGCTCAATCTGTGCCGCGTGAAGCTGCGCGACCAGCAGCGCCTCGCGCGCACCGGCGTGATGGAGGAATATCCGCAGTATCCGAACGGGACGTTCGGCGACGCGGTGCCGCGCGCGGGCAACGCCTCGGGCGGCGGCCAGCCCGGGTGGATCCTGAAATGCAAGGGCTGGGAGACCGATCCCAACGCGTACATCTACTTCATCACGCAGGCGCCGGTGTGGAAGGACATCTGCAAGGTGATCGGGCGTGAGGAGTGGCTGACCGACCCGCGCTATGCGACGCCGAAGGGCCGGCTGCCGCACCTGATGGAGATCTTCGGCGAAATCGAGCAGTGGACGATGACGAAGACGAAGTTCGAGGCGATGGAGCTCCTGAACAAGTACGACATCCCCTGCGGCCCGATCCTGTCGATGAAGGAGCTGGCCGACGAGCCGTCGCTGCGCAAGACGGGCACCGTCGTCGAAGTCGACCATCCGAAGCGCGGCAAGTACCTGACGGTGGGCAACCCGATCAAGCTCTCCGACAGCCCGACCGAGGTCGTGCGCTCGCCGCTGCTCGGCGAGCACACCGACGAGGTGATGAAGGAGCTCGGCTACACCGCCGAGCAGATCGACGCATTGCGCGCGGCCAAGGCAATATAAGAAGCGGACGAAAGTAGACCCCTACTTTCGTCCGGGATGCTTCGCTCGAATCGCGGGCGAAGCCCGACGATTCGAGCCGGGAACTGCAAGGAAAATCATGGCGCACGACAAGACGACGGTCCGCAACATCCTCGACAAGGTCAAGTCCGAAGGCCGCACGTCGCTGACGGCGCCGGAAGGCAAGCTCGTCTGCGACGCCTACGGCATTCCGGTGCCGCAGGAAGGCGTCGCGAAGAGCGCGGCTGAAGCATCGAAGCTCGCGACGCAGATGGGCTTCCCGGTCGTGCTGAAGATCGTCTCGCCCGAGATCCTGCACAAGACCGAGGCGGGCGGCGTGCTGGTCGGCGTCAAGGACGCCGCGGCCGTCGAGCAGGGCTACGCCACGATCATGGGCAACGCGAGGAAGTACGACGCGAAGGCGAACCTGGTCGGCGTCCAGGTGCAGCAGATGGTGCAGGGCGGCCAGGAGGTGATCATCGGCGCCGTCAGCGATCCATCGTTCGGCAAGCTGGTCGCGTTCGGGCTGGGCGGCATCCTCGTCGAAGTGCTGAAGGACGCGACGTTCCGTCTCGCACCGGCGTCCCAGGACGACGCGCTGTCGATGCTCGACGGCATCGCCGCCGCCGAAGTGCTGAAGGGCGTTCGCGGCGCCAAGGCGGTGAATCGCGAGGCGCTCGCCGCGGTCATCCAGCGCGTGTCCGAGCTCGTGACCGATTTCCCCGAGATCGGCGAGCTCGATCTGAATCCGGTGTTCGCGACCGAGAAGGGCGCCATCGCCGCCGACGTGCGCATCGTCATCGATCCGAATCCGCCGGCGCCGCGCTACCGTCCGAGCCAGGACGAGATCGTGCGGGCGATGAACCGGATCATGAAGCCCGACGCGGTCGCCGTGATCGGTGCATCGGCCGAGGCCGGCAAGATCGGCAATTCGGTGATGAAGAACCTGATCAACGGCGGCTATCAGGGCAAGCTCTACCCGATCCACCCGAAGGCCGACGAGATCATGGGCCACAAGGCCTACGCGAGCGTGAAGGACGTGCCGGGCGACATCGACGTCGCCGTGTTCGCGATCCCAGCCAAGTTCGTCGCACAGGCGCTGACCGAGGTGGGCGAGAAGAAGATTCCCGGCGCGGTGCTGATACCGTCGGGCTTCGCCGAGACGGGCAACGTCGAGGGCCAGAACGAAATCCAGGCGATCGGCCGCAAGTACAACGTGCGCCTGATGGGGCCGAACATCTACGGGTTCTACTACACGTGGAAGAACCTCTGCGCCACGTTCTGCACGCCGTACGACTTCAAGGGCCACACGGCGCTGTCGTCGCAGTCGGGCGGCATCGGCATGGCGATCATCGGCTTCTCGCGCTCGGCGAAGATGGGCGTCTCCGCGATCGTGGGCCTCGGCAACAAGTCCGACCTCGACGAGGACGATCTGCTCACGTTCTTCGAGCAGGACGAGAACACCAACGTCATCGCGATGCATTGCGAGGACCTGAAGGACGGCCGCTCGTTCGCCGAGGTCGCGAAGCGCGTGTCGAAGAAAAAGCCGGTGGTCATGCTGAAAGCGGGGCGCACGAGCCTCGGCGCGCGCGCGGCGTCGTCGCACACCGGCGCGCTCGCCGGCAACGACAAGATCTACGACGACGTGCTGCGCCAGTCGGGCGTGATCCGTGCGCCGGGCTTGCGCGACATGCTCGAATACGCGCGCGCCATTCCGGTGCTGGCGACGCCGAAGGGCGAGAACGTGGTCATCATCACGGGCGCCGGCGGCTCGGGCGTGCTGCTGTCCGACGCGTGCGTCGACAACAAGCTCACGCTGATGGCGATGCCGCAGGATCTCGACGCCGCGTTCCGCAAGTTCATCCCGCCGTTCGGCGCCGCGGGCAACCCGGTCGACATCACCGGCGGCGAGCCGCCGACGACGTACAAGAACACGATCAGGCTCGGCTTAACCGACCCGCGCATCCATGCAATCATCCTCGGCTACTGGCACACGATCATCACGCCGCCGATGGTGTTCGCGAATCTCGTCGTCGAGGTCGTCGACGAGATGAAGGCGCAGGGCATCCACAAGCCGATCGTCGCGTCGCTCGCCGGCGACGTGCAGGTGGAGGAGGCTGCCGAGCACCTGTTCCAGCACGGCATCCCGGCGTATCCGTATTCGACGGAAATGCCGGTGGCCGTGCTCGGCGCAAAATACAAATGGGCGCGGGGCGCCGGGCTGCTCTGAACGAAGCCGGCGGTTCCGCGATCCAAGGGGCGAGGAGAGGGGTGGAAGGCAGGTACTGAAGAAGAATCGGCGACGGTCGTCCGGCGGCATCGGACGATCGTCCTCCGACCAGGCGGCTCCGCAGTCGAGGCGGGCCCGCAGGCAGCAGAACTAGACGCGGTCGTTTTCCCTATTCGGAGGAGTCATGAGTCATATCCGTCGTCGCGGCGCACTGGCCGCCGCACTTGCTGGTTGCGCCGTGCTTGCCCTGCAGCCCATGTCCGCCGCCGCGGCGTGGGAGCCGACCAAGCCGATCGAATTCGTCGTCCCCGCCGGAACCGGTGGTGGCGCCGACCAGATGGCGCGGTTTCTGCAAGGCGTCATCGCCAAGCACAACCTGTCGAAGCAGCCGTTCGTCGTCGTCAACAAGTCGGGCGGCGCGGGCGCCGAAGGCTTTCTCGAAGTGAAGAATGCCAAGGGCGATCCGCACAAGATCATCATCACGCTTTCCAATCTGTTCACGACGCCACTCGCCACCGGCGTGCCGTTCAACTGGAAGGACCTGACGCCGGTCGCGATGCTGGCGCTCGACGAGTTCGTGCTGTGGGTGAACGCCGAGTCGCCGTACAAGACCACGCAGGACTACGTCAACGCCGTGAAGGCGGGCCAGGGCGGCCAGTTCAAGATGGCCGGCACCGGCTCGAAGCAGGAAGACCAGATCATCACGGTGGCCCTCGACAAGACGCTCGGCAAGAAATTCACCTACGTGCCGTTCAAGGGCGGCGGCGACGTCGCCGTGCAGCTCGTCGGCAAGCACGTCGACTCGACGGTGAACAACCCGATCGAGCAGGTCGCGCACTGGCGCTCGGGCTCCGTTCGGCCGCTGTGCGTGTTCGACTCGAAGCCGATGCCGTACCCGAACAAGGTGACGAGCGACAAGTCGTGGCAGGACGTCCCGACCTGCAAGTCGCAGGGTCTCGACGTCGAGTACACGATGTTGCGCGGCATCTTCATGCCGGGTGGCGTGACGCAGGACCAGGTCGACTATTACGTCGACATCTTCAAGAAGGTCCGCGAGCTGCCGGAATGGAAGAAGTACACGGAGGACGCGGCGTTCAACACCACGTTCATGACCGGCAAGCAGTTCGCCGACTGGGTGGCCGCCGCGGAGAAAACCCACAAGGAACTGATGCAGGAAGCCGGCTTCATCGCCAAGCAGTAATCCCATGACCACACCCGACGGGAGAGCGCGTGGCGACATCGCCACGCGCTGGGTGGAGCTGTTCGTCGCGCTGCTTTTCGCGCTGGTCGGCGCGATCGTCATCGTCGACAGCGTGCGCGTCGGCTACACATGGGCCGAGGACGGGCCGAGGGCGGGCTATTTCCCGTTCTACATCGGCTGCATCCTCGTGGCGTGCGGCGCCTACATAGCGCTCCAGACGATCTGGCGCTGGCGGAAGCTCGACGGCATCACGTTCGTCACCCGGGACCGGCTGAAGCCCGTGTTCCTGATGCTGCTGCCGACGATCGCGTTCGTGATCCTCGTCGGCTGGCTCGGCATCTACGTGGCCGCGTTCATTTACGTCGGCGGATTCATGCTGTGGCAGGGCCGCTACGGCTGGCTGCCGACGCTGGTGGTGAGCGCCGGGCTGCCGCTCGTGCTGTTTGCCGTGTTCGAGCTGTGGTTTCTCGTGCCGCTGCCCAAGGGGCCGGTCGAGCACCTGCTCGGCTACTGATTCCGGTCGGGAGCACGCGTGGAAGACCTCGGCAACCTGATGCAGGGCTTCGCGGTCGCGCTGTCCTGGCATAACCTGCTGTTCATGCTGGTCGGCATCCTGCTCGGGGTGCTGATCGGCGTGCTCCCCGGCCTGGGCGGCGCGAACGGCGTCGCGATCCTGCTGCCGCTCACGTTCTCGATGTCGCCGACGTCGGCGATCATCATGCTGTCGTGCATCTACTGGGGTGCGCTGTTCGGCGGCGCGATCACGTCGATCCTGTTCAACATACCGGGCGAGCCCTGGTCGGTCGCGACGACGTTCGACGGCTATCCGATGGCGCAGCAGGGCCGCGCGGCGGAAGCGATGACGGCGGCGTTCACGTCGTCGTTCGTCGGCGCGCTGTTCGCCGTCATCATGATCACGTTCCTGGCGCCGCTCGTCGCGCGGTTCGCGCTGCGCTTCGGGCCGCCGGAATTCTTCGCCGTGCAGCTCCTGACGTTCTGCAGCTTCGTCGGCATGGGACGCGAGCCACCGGTGAAAACGATCGCGGCGATGATGCTGGGCTTCGCGCTTGCGGCCGTGGGCCTCGACACGGTGACGGGTCAGCTCCGGATGACGTTCGGCTTCACGCCGCTGCTGCAGGGCTTCGATTTCCTGATCGCCGTCATCGGCCTGTTCGGCCTGGGCGAGATCCTGATCACGATGGAGGAGGGGCTTTCGTTCAAGGGCAAGGGCGGCAAGATCAACCCGAAGATCGTCTGGCAGACGTGGAAGCTGCTGCCGAAGTTCTGGGCGACGTCGCTGCGCGCCGTGCTGATCGGCTGCTGGATGGGCGTGACGCCCGGCGGCGCGACGCCCGCGTCGTTCATGAGCTACGGCATGGCGAAGCGCATGTCCAAGAACGGGTCGAAGTTCGGCGAGGGCCAGATCGAAGGCGTCGTGGCCCCGGAAACGGCCGCGCACGCGGCGGGCACCAGCGCGTTGCTGCCGATGCTGACGCTCGGCATTCCCGGATCACCGACGGCCGCCGTGCTCCTCGGCGGCTTGCTGATCTGGGGGCTGCAGCCGGGGCCGCTGCTGTTCGTCGAGAAGCCCGATTTCGTGTGGGGGCTGATCGCCAGCATGTATCTCGGCAACATCGCGGGGCTGCTGATCGTGCTGACGACGGTGCCATGGTGGGCGGCGATCCTGCGCATACCGTTTGCGATCATCGCGCCGATCATCGTCGTCATCTGCGCGATCGGCGCGTACACGGTGCACAACAACATCTTCGACGTCTACATGATGGTGGTGTTCGGCGTTCTCGGCTACCTGTTCAAGAAGCTGAAGTACCCGCTCGCGCCGCTCGTGCTCGCGCTCGTGCTGGGCGACATGGCCGAGACCGCGTTCCGGCAGTCGATGCTGCTGTCGAGAGGCAACCTGTCGATCTTCTGGTCGAACCCGCTCGTGGGGTCGATCGTGGCGCTCGCGCTCGTGCTGCTCGCCTGGCCGCTGATCTCGCGCATCATCGGCGCGCTGCGCGCGAAGCCGCAGGCGGCGGCGCCCGCCTGACCCCGAGGTCGACTTATTGCTCTGACCCCGCGAACCGCTCGCGCAGCACGTTCTTCTGCACCTTGCCCATCGCGTTGCGGGGGAGCTCCGCCACGATGTGCACGCGCTTCGGCACCTTGTACGCGGCGATCTCGCGCCTGAGCGCGGCGATGACGGCATCGCCGTCGATGCTCTGACCATTGGCGGCGACCACGACGGCGGTCACCGCTTCGCCGAAGTCGGGATCGGGCACGCCGATCACCGCCGATTCGGCGACGCCCGGCATCGCATCGACGATCTCCTCGATCTCCTTCGGATAGACGTTGAGCCCGCCGCTGATGATCATGTCCTTCGCGCGTCCGGCGAGCCGCAGGTAATCCTTCGCGGGCCCCTCCGCGACCCATTCACCGACGTCGCCGGTGCGAAACCAGCCGTCCGCCGTGAACTCCTCGCGCGTCTTGTCGGGCATCTGCCAGTAGCCGGCGAACACGTTGGGCCCGCGCACCTCGACCGCACCCACGCTGCCGGGGCCGCAGACGTTGCCGTCCTCGGCGGTGATCCGCACGGACACGCCGTGAAGCGGACGGCCGACGGTCCCCGCGGCCCGCACGCCGTCGAGCGGATTCGACGTGATCATCCCGGTCTCGGTCATGCCGTAGCGCTCGAGGATGGCGTGTCCGGTGCGCGACTCGAATTCGGCAAACGTCTCGGCAAGCAGCGGTGCGGACCCCGATATGAACAGCCGCACGTTGCCGCATGCGTCCCGCGTGAACGCGGGCTCGCGCAGAAGCCGCGCGTAGAAGGTCGGCACGCCCATCATGACCGTTGCCGACGGAAGCAGGGCGGTGACTTCCTTCGCGTCGAATTTCGGCAGCCACAAAAGCCGCGCACCGGACAGCAGCGCGCAATGGACGGCGACGAACAGCCCGTGCACGTGGTAGATCGGCAGCGCATGCAGCACCGCATCGCCTCGCGTGAATCCCCAGGCGTCGACGAGCGCCAGC
>Ga0307409_100001791_pt1 | contig 10858 bp, 9 predicted proteins | sample 322Ometagenome_2_FD_203888 | JGI IMG/M metagenome (GOLD analysis project Ga0307409, IMG submission 203888) | Maize rhizosphere microbial communities from greenhouse at UC Davis, California, United States - 322HYB-O-2 | ecosystem: Host-associated > Plants > Roots > Rhizosphere > Soil | place...
CACCTCGCCGCCCGGGCCGTCGGCGACGGCCGGCCGGGCGTAGCGGTCGAGCCGTCCGGTGAAGACGAGGAAGGCGGACAGCTCGTCGTCGGTCACCCGGTCGCCGCTCTCCCAGACGAGCACGTCCTCGTCGGCCGCCTCGAACGCACCGATGGGGGCGGGCCGGGCCTCGGGGACCGGCGCGGCCGGCGGCCCGGACGGCGGCAGGGCGAGGTGGCGGTCGATCGCCTCCAGCACGGCCAGGGCGTCCTCCCGCTTCAGGTCGTGGGCCTCGAGCATGGCGGCCAGGTCGTCGGTGTCGTCGCGCCCGGCGAGGCCGGCCCGGGCGAGGATGGTCCGATAGGTCCGCTCCTTGAACGGCAGGTCGAGGGCGGCGGCGACGATGCGGTCGCCGGTGGCCCGGTCGATGGTCCCGGGACGGCAGAGCCGGTCGACGGCGTGGCGGACGTTGACGGTGGGCACCGTGAGCGCCCGGCCGGTGCTCTCGTCGAACAGCAGCGCCACCTCGTCGTCCCGGACGACGACCTCGTCGCGGTACCAGCCGTGGATGCGACCGACGCCGATGACGCCGGGGACCTCCGCGGCCCGGAGGGCGCCCATGCTCGCACCCCCGAACACGACGACGCCCCGGGCGACGGCGTGACCGATCTCGGTCGGGCTCACCGACAGGTCCTGCTCGAACACGCCGTCGATGAGGCCGACGACGGTCCCCGGGGCGAGGTTCCGCAGGTCGCCCCGCATGACCGGCGGGCGGTAGTCGGCGGCCAGGACCTCGGCGGCGTCGGCGTGGGCCAGGGAGGGGCCGAGGAAGACGACGACCTCCGGCCGGCTCACCGCGACCGTCCCGGGTCGTCGGCCAGGCGGAGCAGCCCGTCGCGCACCATGCGGCGGACGACGTCGAGCCGGGGATCGTCGTCGCCCGGCGGCAACGGGAGGTCGGCGGCCCGGACCTCGTCCGACGCGGCGACCTCGTCGAAGACGTCCCGGAGGGCGGCCGGGCCGCGGATGGCACCACCGGGGAAGGTGATGGTCACGGCGCCGCCGTCCTCGACGACCTGCGCCACCATGCCGGCGCTGCGGACCAGCCGGGTGTCCGGCCCGATCCGGTCGAGCAGGAGCTGCTGGCGGAGCCCGTCGTCGGGCAGCACCGTCGACGGCATCGAGCGGCGCCGCACCTCCGCCTCGACCTGGCCCGGCAGCGGGTCGAGGAACGCCCGGGAGCCGAGCAGCTCGACGACCAGCTCGGTCAGCGCCTTCGGGTTCCCGGCGACACCTCGGGGCAGGGCCTCCCGCAGCCCCGGGTGCATCTCGCACAGGCCGGCGACGAGGTCGGCCCAGCGCAGCGGGAACGCCCGCAGCGTCACGTGCAGCGAGTGCGACGACGACGTCCTGGCCTCGTGGGCCCACCACTCCGGCACGTACAGGACGTCGCCCGGATCGAGCCGGTACGCCGTGGGCGGCCCGAGGGCGAGGAGGTCGACCCCGCCCGGCCGCCGGACCTCGCCGGTGGCCGCCGGCGGGTGCACCGCCCACTCCTTCGACCCGTCGAGCTGGACCACGATGCTGCCGTGCTCGTCCTGGTGGGGCGGGAACCCCTGCGAGCCCGGCGGCGTCAGGAACACGTGGGCGCTCACCGGGCTCCGGAGGGCGACGCCGTGGCCGGCCAGCTCGACCTCGACCGACCGGCCGAGCCGCATGAGCGACGGCGACAGCCGGTGCGCCTTGGTCAGGTACAGCGTCTCGCCGTCGCGGAAGGCGGCCCGCACCTGGCGGAGGTCGAGCAGGCCGTCGGCGTCGACCATCTCGGCCGGCACCACCCGGCGGCCGCCCCGGGCGAGCTGGAGCCACCCCTCGTGGGCCCGGTTGAGGGAGGCGAGCATCCGCTCGAACCCGTCGAGCGTCAGCAGCGGGTCGCCGCCGGGATCGTGCCGGAACACCCCCGGCGCCCGGCCCCAGGTGTCGTCGAGGAAGGACCCGACCGTGGTCGGACGGAGCAGGTCCGACAGCGTCGGGACGGCGGCCACTACCCGTCCGCCGCCACGGCGCGGTACCGCCGGGCCAGGAACCGCTTCTTGCGCAGCTTCTCCTCGGGGTTGCAGGTGGTGACCAGCCGGCTGCCGGTGACCTTCTCGTCCTCCACCCGGCACGAGCCGCCGCACAGGTTGCGGAGGTCGCAGGTCCGGCACCCGACCCGGTGGTTGACGCTGAACGCCTCGGCCGTGCGCTCCAGGTACTTCGTGATCTCCGGCAGCGGGAGCTGGTCGACGTGGCCCAGCGCGCCGGACAGCAGGTGGCACGGGTAGACGAGCCCGTCGGGGGCGACGACGAGCTGCTCGGCGTAGCCGCAGCCGCTGAGCTTCTGGATGGCGTTCGGCCCGCCGTCGCGGTTCTCCGTCGTGCGCACCCGGCTGAGCAGCCCGTCGACGAACCGCCGCACCGACTCGTAGTCGAGCGTGTGGTCGAGGTCCTTGCCCCGCCCGTGGGCCATGGCCCCGTAGCTGATCCGGAACGACAGGTTCGTGTCCTCGAACTGGGCGATGAAGCCGGGCAGCTCGTCCTTGATGGCGTCCCAGTTGTTCAACATGATCGTCGTGCTGACCCGGGTCTCGATGCCGGCGTCGAGCAGCAGGCGGATGGCCCTGATCGCCTTGACGAACGACTGCTTCCCCCGGATCGCGTCGTGGGTGGCGGCGGTCGGGCCGTCGACGCTGATCTGGACGATGTCGGCGACCTCCCGCAGCTCGTCGAGGTGCTTCGGGACGAGGATGCCGTTGGAGAAGAGCGTGACCTCCAGGCCCCGCTCGTGGGCCCGGCGCATGATGTCGATGCAGCCCCGGTGGACGAGGGCCTCGCCGCCGGTGAACAGGATCTTGGAACCACCGTTGTCGGCGAAGTCGTCGACCAGCCGGATCCACCGCTCGGTGCTGAGCTCGCCGTCCTTGGGGAGGTGCGGGCCCGAGTCGGTGTAGCAGTGCACGCACTCGAGCTGGCACCGCTGGGTGAGGTGGAAGCGGGCGAAGGCGTGGGGCCGGATCTTCTTGACCGTGTGGTAGCCGGTGATGCCCTGCACGAAGCCGGCGGCGGCGAGCCGGCCGAGGAACTTGGCGGTCTCCCGCCTGGCCGCCGGGCCGTCGAGACCCCGCAGCGTCTCCAGCCGGAGCGCCACCACCGACGGCGGGTGGCGGTCGATGAGGGCGAGCATCATCTCGTGCTCGTCGTCGTCGGCGACGATGACCTTCCCGTCTTCGACCGCGATCCACAGGTGGTCGTCGTCCACGAGGTGGTGGGCCAGGCTGCCGGCGAGGGCGATGGGGTCGGCCATGCTCAGCTCGTAGACGTCGCGCGACCCGTCGGCGCTCTTCTCCGACGGCAGCTCCGGCGTCGCCGGCCGGTCCACGCGGCCCCGCGGCTCGTCGAGGCCGGCCGCGCCGTAGGGGGTGACCGCTTCGCTCCCGAACATCGGTGGCGGCTGGGCGAACCCCGGCAGCGGCGGACCGTTCCTCCGCCGGCGGATGGTCACCAGCTGCATCTCGTTGGTCATGGCTCGGCTCGCTTTCGCTGCGGGGCGCTTCGGGTGGTCGGCGGTCAACAGAGGCGGGGCCCGGCGATCCAGGCGACGAGCGCCCGCCGGACGCCGCGGGTCACCGGGGTGACCGCGTGGTAGACGAACGACGGCAGCACGAGCACGGCGCCGCGGTCGCGGGGCAGGTGCTCGACGTCGACCCCGAACGTCTGGAAGTCGCCGCCGTCGTAGTCGTCGGGCGACGAGAGCTGGAGGACGACCGTGACCTTGCGGGGCGAGTCGGCCTGGTCGTGGCTGTAGTCGTTGTGGCGGCGGAACTCGCCCCGGCCGGGGCGGTACTCGACGTACTGCGGCGCCCGGCTGATGCCGGTCAGCGCGATGCCGAAGCTGCTCCGGGTCGCCTCCGCGGCGACGTCGCAGAGCAGGTCGAAGATCCACGCCGTCCGGTCGGTCAGCCCCACCTTGCGCGAGTCGCACTGCCGGTGGTCCGGGAGCTCGGCCTGGCCGACGGTGGTCGGCTCGGTCAGCGGGAACTCGGAGCAGGCGGCGATGATCTCGTCGCAGTCGTCGTCGCCCAGCCGCTCGACGCACTGGAGCCAGCCGAGCTGGCGCACGGCCGGGGGCGAGTCGCCCCGCAGCAGGGTGAGGTCCCGGAGGCCCCGGCCCGGGCAGGATCGGCGCAGGACCGGCTCGGCCGGCGGTTCCGGCCGGATCTCGACCAGTCCCCGCTGGACGAGCACCCGGGCGAGATCGATCCGGTCGTAGGTCCCGACGATCGGGGGGAGGTCGCCCACCGTGAACGAGCCGGTCCCGGCCACGAAGTCGAAGACCGGGGCCATCGCCTCCGGCAGCCGCAGCGTCGCACCGGGGAACCGCAGGACCGCCTGCCCGTCCTCCACCGCCGCACGGCACGGGGTCAGCGCCGTCCGCGCCACGACCGTGCCCGCGTCGATCGATCCGGCGCCGTCGATGGCCGCGAGCCGGCCGCCGGCCAGCGGTTCGAGCGACGAGACGCTCGCCGCGACCCGCCGCCGGCGGACCTGCTCGGGATCGAGCCGGGCGAGCCGTGGCAGCAGGTCGCGCCCGAAGACCTCGCCGGCCGGACCGGCCGACGTGGGCGGCACCGACCGGCGGAACCCGGCATCGGCGCGCGCCGCCTCCGTCAGGAGGTCGAGCCAGGTCAACGTGCGCAGGCTGAGGGTGACGTGGAGCGAGCTGTGCGTGCCGGTCCCGGCGACGTGGGCGAAGCCCCGGGGCACGTACAGGACGTCGCCCGGGACGAGCTCGGCGTCGACCACCGGCGGGCCGAGGCCCGACCGCTCGATCGGCGCCTCGCACCGCTCGACCGGCACCTCGTCGACCGGCGGGAACACCTCCCACCGCTTCTGGCCGTGCAGCTGCACCACGATCGCGTCGTGGTCGTCGTGGTGGACGTCGAACCCCTGCGCGTCCGCCGGGGTCAGGTAGGCGTTGGCGCTCACCGCCTCGACCAGCGCCAGCCCCGCGCCCAGGAGGTCGATCTCGATGGCGCGGCACAGCTCGGCGACGGGGCGCCGGCGCCGCTGCACCTGGGTCAGCAGCAGCGTGGCGCCCGCCGCGTAGGCCTGGAGGACGGCCGGCAGGCGGCCGGCCGTCCCCGATCCGTCCGTGACGGGTCTGGCGACCCGCCCGGTGACGACGCTCAGCGAGCTGGCGTCGTTCGGGCGGCAGGCGGCGAGCAGACCCTCGAACTGGTCGAGCGTCAGCAGGTCGCCGGCGAGGTCGGCCGCCGCGCCCTTGGCGAGCAGCGGTGACCGTTCCCAGTGGTCCTCGAGGAACTGCTCGAGGCGCTGCCCTCCGAGGAGGATGCCGAGTCCACCCTGCACGTGCCGCGTCAGGTCAGCAGCTCGGCCCACCGGGGTTGGAGATGCATCCCGTCGACGCGTTGATCAGACCGTAGGTCTGGTTGTGGATGTCGACCTTGATGCTCTCCAGCGAGATCTTCACCGAGTCGTCCGGCTTCATGATGCGGCGGTCCTCGGAGGCCTCGGGCTCCAGGTTGATCACCAGCGAGCCCTCGTCGTCGAGCTCGATCCGCGGGTTGGACACCCCCCGGTAGTGGTCCGCGACCAGTTCCTTGCGGTCTTCCTCTTCTGCTGCCATGTCCCTGCTCCCGTCGACTCGACTCTGCATGTGGAAGGGCGCGCCGAAGGAGAAGGGTCGGGCGCGCACCGACGCACGCGTGGTCCCCGTCCGTTCTGTCGCGTCTTCGTCCCGGACGCGCCCAACGGGAATAGTTCGCAGGGTCCGGCGGAGATGTCAAGGGATGGGGTACTCGCGTGGAACCAGCGGTCGTGCACCATGTGGGCGGTACGTGAGGGGGTCTGGACGGGCGGTGAGATCAGGCGGTGTCGTCGATGCGGAGGCCGAGCGCGTAGCCCCGCCGCGGGGCGACGAACACGTCGAGGCCGAGTGGGTGCAGCCGCCGCCGGAGCCGGTGCACGGTGTCGTGGAGCCGGCGCCCGGTCGTCGACGGGTCCGGCCCGACCACGGCCGCCAGCGCCGACCGGGGGACGAGCTCGCCGCCCGCGTCGAGCAGGGCGGCCACGATCCTCGCCTCGACCACGCTCAGGTCCGCCCGGCGGCTCCCGCTGTGCAGCGTGGCGTCGTCCAGCCGGACGGCTTCCCGGAAGCGGTGCTCGAGGTTGGCGAGGCGGGCGGCGACGTCACGCTCGCTGGCCGGCAGCCGCACCCAGTCCTCGCCCTCCCCGAGATCGGCCGGGATCTCCGATCCGGGGGCGACCAGCAGCAGGCGCGGGATCCCCGCCTCGTCGAGCAGCGCCCGGCGTTGGTGCCCTGAAGGCCAGTGCACCAACGCCGGAGACCACATGGCGCGATCCTCGGCTGCTGGTCGGGTCAGCTCAGCGCGTCGGCATCGGTCTCACCGGTGCGGATGCGCAGCACGCTCTCCACCGGGGTGACCCAGATCTTCCCGTCGCCGATCTTGCCGGTGCGGGCGGCGTCGGCGATGACGCCGGCGATCCGCTCCGCCTCGGCCGTGTCGACCAGGATCTCGATCCGCACCTTCGGGACGAAGTCGACGGTGTACTCCGCCCCCCGGTAGACCTCGGTGTGGCCGGCCTGACGGCCGAATCCCTGGACCTCGGTCACGGTCATCCCCTGGATGCCGCTTCGCTTGAGCTCGTCCTTCACCTCGTCGAGTTTGAAGGGCTTGATGATTGCGGTGATCAGCTTCACGATTCTCCGGTCAACTCGTGTAGGCGGTCTCGGCGTGCTGGCTCAGGTCGAGCCCGGTCTCTTCGTCGTCCTCGTCGACCCGGAGGCCGAAGATGAGGTCGACCACCTTGGCGATGATGAACGTCACCACCGCCGAGAATGCGAGGGCGGCGACCACGGCCACGATCTGGTCGACGAGCAGGTCCGTCCCACCGTCGAAGAAGACGCCGTTGGCCCCGAAGGTGGTCGCCGACTTGTCGGCGAAGAACCCGAGGAGCAGTGAGCCGACGATACCGCCGACCAGGTGCACCGCGATGACGTCGAGGCTGTCGTCGAGCTTCAACGCCCGCTTGATCCCGATGGCGAAGTAGCAGGCGACGCCGGCGATGGCCCCGATGATGATGGGCGACATGCCGCCGACGTAGCCGGCGCACGGGGTGATGGCGACCAGGCCGGCCACCGCTCCCGAGGCGCCGCCCAGGGTGGTGGCGTGGCCGTCCTTCAGCTTCTCGACCACGAGCCAGCCGAGCATCGCCGCCGAGGCGGCGAGGCTGGTGTTGACGAGCGCCTGCGCGGCCTGGCCGTTGGCGGCGCCGGCGGACCCGGCGTTGAAGCCGAACCAGCCGAACCAGAGGATGCCGGTGCCGATGAGCGTGAGCGGCAGGTTGTGCGGGGGCATGGGCTGGTCCGGATACCCCCGGCGCTTGCCGATCATGGCCACGATGACGAGGGCGGCGATGCCCGCGTTGATGTGGATGGCGGTCCCCCCGGCGAAGTCGAGCGCCCCCCGCTCGAACAGCCAGCCCGTCGGGCTGAACACCCAGTGGGCCAGCGGCGAGTACACGAGCACCGACCAGAGGCCGATGACCAGCACGTACGACTTGAACTTCAGCCGGTCGGCCGTCGCTCCGGTGATCAGCGCCGGCGTGATGATGGCGAACATCATCTGGAAGGCGAAGAACAGGATCGGCGGGATGGTCAGGAAATCGAGCCCGGGCAGCTCGTTGAGGATCTCGCCCTCGGCGTTGAACTTCATCACGTCGGCCATGAAGGCGAAGTCGAAGTTCCCGATGAGCCCGCCCCCGTCACCGAAGGCGAGGGAGAACCCGACCACGGCCCAGATCACGCCGATCAGGCCCATGGCAAAGACGTTCTGCATCAACATGCCCAGGACGTTCTTGCTCCGGACCATTCCCCCGTAGAAGAGCGCCAGTCCTGGCGTCATGAAGAGCACCAGCGCTGTCGATGTCAGCACCCATGCGGTGTCACCGGTGTCCACGAAATCTCCTGTCGTTGCGGTCGACGACAGGTTCCAGTGAGGTTGTTTCCGGCTTGTTTCTTGGCAGCTACGGACTCATGAACACGATCTTGCGCGCAACGAACCGCCAGCTCACCGCCCGAAAGGCGCGACCCGGGCGCTCTACGCGCCGACCTCGGGACTCGGTCCCGCGGGCGGACCGGTCGGGGATCCCGGTTCGACGGGCACGCCTCGCCGCAGGACCGGGAACTGCCGGTCGCGGTCGTCCGCCGTGACCCGCGTGGCCGGCGGCCGGGCCGGATCACCCTTCAGGACGGCGGCCCCCACCGGGGCGTACTGGAGGATGTACGCCTTGCGCACCTCGTCGGTCAGGTTCGGCCCGGTGAGGTGGGGCGTGAGGCTGGAGAAGACGACCACTCCCCCGGCCCCGACCTCGGCCAGGGCGACGTCGTCGGGCTGGTCGAGGCACTCCCAGCCGAGCGGCTCGACGTAGGTGTGGGCCAGCGTGCCGGCGCGGTGGAGGCCGCGCGCCACCTGGGGGCAGCCGTTGTCGGCGGTGGCGTCGGTGAGCGCCACCCAGCAGGTGAGGTACTGCTGCGGCTCGACGTAGGCGTACCCGTTGTCCTGGTGCCACGGGAACCGGCGGGGCTTGTCGGGCTTCTTGTAGACCGCCTGGTCCCAGTACAGGTTCACGTCGGGGCCGACGAGATCGGCGCACACGTCGACGAAGAACGGGTGGGCGGCGAACGCCCGCAGGCGGGCCGACCGGGTGACCAGGTGGGTGGAGAACGTGATGGCACCGGCCTCGGCGATGGCGAAGCGCTGGCCGTCCTGCTCGGCGAGGAACGTCTCGACCTCGGCCTCGAACCGGTCGAGCTCGGCGACGATCCCCGCGACCTCCCCGGCGCCGAAGACGTCGGGCACCACGACGAACCCGTCGCGGTCGAACTGCGCCACCTGTTCGGTGGTGAGCCGCCGGAACGGCGGGGTGCTCCCCTCCCAGGTGAACCCCTGGTTCCAGGGGTGCAGGTCGAGGACGTTCGGACGGGTCGCGTCGGTCATCGTGCTCCTTCCGCCGTGACGATCATGGCGCGGCCGGCGAGCCTGCGGGAGGTGGGTAGTCCGGCGGGGTGTCCTCCGGCGTCAGCTCGTCGGCCACGGTGACCGAGTCGCCGGCGTCGAAGGGGGCCGGCGTCGGCACGTCGTCCTCGCCCAGGAAGCGCTGCCCGCCGTGCGAGCGGCGCCACACGCCCTTGCCCACCGCGCCGGTCTCGTCGGGGGCCTCGACCGTCGCGTCCCACCAGATCTCGACCGAGTCGTCGATGCCGGCGTAATCGGTCGACGGGAAGAAGCCCCAGTTGCCGTAGCTGACCTGCGGGGTGGTCGGCCCCCCGCCGGTGGGCGGGATGCGGAACTGGCCCCGGGCGAACGTCTCGCCGGTGAGGTCGGGGCCGGCCATCTGGATGCCGTTGACCAGGAAGCGGGCGGCGGCCTCCTGCGCGGCGTAGAGCCCCCGGGCCGGCGGCATCGTGTCGTCGCCGCCGAACCACCAGCGGTAGAGCCGCACGGCCGGTTGGACGGCGTCGGTGGTCGGGACCGGGAGCTGCGAGATGCCGGTCGCGTGGGCCATCTGCCCCTGGTCGTACTGCCGGCCGAACAGGTTCGTGTCCGTGAGGGCGGTGCCGGTGAAGACCCACTCGGGGAAGTAGCCCTGCTCGGTGGCCTCGCCGGTCAGGTAGATCGGCATGAGCGGGTCGCCCAGGAACACGACCGTGGTGATGCCCGCCGCCTTGTACCGGGCCATGAGCTCGGTCGCCTTCTGGGGCATGGTGGAGAAGTCGAGGATGTACGACTCGACCATGTCGATGCCCTCGGGGATCTTGTCCTTCGGGACCGCGAAGATCGGCGGGTCCTGGTCGAAGTGGATGACCCCGATCCGGCGGGCCTGGGTCCGCAGCTCCTCGCTGCCCGCGTAGCCGGCCCGGTCGTCCTCGAACGTCTCGCCGAGCGCCTCCGACCAGGCGCCGAGGTGGAGCAGGAACTGCTCGGCCGTCGGCAGCGACCCCCACACGTACGGCTCCATCTCGTCGGCCATCTCCTCCGAGATGGCCCCGGCGCACTCGACGCAGACGATCCCGTGCGACGTCAGCTCGGCGGCGAACGCGCCGTCGTCGAGCGCCGGTCCACCGATGACGGCGAACGGCTCCAGCTCGGTCGCGATCTGGGTGGCGTCGGCGCGGGCCGCGACCACGTCGTCTCCCGGCCCGCTGGCCTCGAAGTCGACCAGCTCGATCTCCCGCCCGTAGAGCTCGGCCCGCGACGACCAGATCTCCAGGTAGTCGCGGAGCGTCTTGGAGAGATCGGCCTGGGAGTCGTTGGCCCGGTCCGGGATGAGGGCGTCGAGGGCGCTCACCGTCGCCGGCACGTAGCGGACGACGGTGATCCGCCCGGCGGTGACCCCGATGGTGGTCGCCCCGCCGTTGTCGCCCTCGAAGGCGGGCACGCACGGCCCGGCGTACACGGACGGGACCCGCACCCGGCCGGTCTCGGGGTCGCACCGGCTCCCCCAGTCGAGGTCGTCGACCGTCCCCGCCTCCTCCGCCTCGGCGTAGGTGACCGGCATCCGTCCGGTCGGGTCGGGGGCGCCCGGTGCGCCGGGACCGGGACCGTCGGCGTCGGTGCCGGCCGGCGCCGGCTGCGCGTCGTCGCCCAGCACGGTGATCGTCCCGACCCCGACCAGCAGGGCGACGATCAGGACGAGCGGCCCGTTGCGGCGGACCTGCCGCGAGAGCCTGGCCCCCCGGTCGTTCGGCGGTCCCATCGGTCGGTCCTCCCGTGCGGCGGTGCCGCTCATACGGCGG
>Ga0307409_100001792_pt1 | contig 10852 bp, 9 predicted proteins | sample 322Ometagenome_2_FD_203888 | JGI IMG/M metagenome (GOLD analysis project Ga0307409, IMG submission 203888) | Maize rhizosphere microbial communities from greenhouse at UC Davis, California, United States - 322HYB-O-2 | ecosystem: Host-associated > Plants > Roots > Rhizosphere > Soil | place...
AAGGACACGCGCCTGTCGGGCTACATGATGGAATCGGCGATGGTCGCCGGCTTCACGTCGGTGGGCATGGACGTGGTCCTCCTGGGCCCGATGCCGACGCCGGCCGTGGCCATGCTGACCCGGTCGCTGCGCGCGGACATCGGTGTGATGATTTCCGCCTCGCACAATCCCTTCGCGGACAATGGGATCAAGCTGTTTGGGCCGGACGGCTACAAGCTCAGCGACCAGACCGAGCAGGCGATCGAGCGAAAGATCGAGACCGGCGTCAAACTAGTCGCGGCGGACAAGATCGGGCGTGCGCGGCGCATCGACGACGCCCGCGGTCGCTATATCCATCATGTGAAGTCGACTTTCCCGGAACGGCTTCGGCTCGACGGCCTCAAGATCGTCGTCGATTGCGCCAACGGAGCAGCCTACCACGTGGCTCCCGAGGCGCTGTGGGAGTTGGGCGCCGACGTCATCCCTCTTGGCGTGAAGCCGGACGGGCTCAATATCAACGCAGGCTGTGGGTCGACTCATCCGCAGGTTCTGCAGGAAACGGTCGTCGCCAGCGGTGCGCACATCGGGATCGCGCTCGATGGAGATGCGGACCGGTTGATCGTCGTCGACGAGAACGGACGGATCATCGACGGCGACCAGATGATGGCGCTCGTGGCGCTGGATCTGCAGCGCCGGGGAGAGCTTCGCGGCGGCTCGGTGGTCGCGACGGTCATGTCCAATCTCGGCCTCGAACGCAGGCTGCAGAAGGAGGGCATCGGCCTCATCCGCACCAAGGTCGGCGACCGCTATGTCCTCGAGGCGATGCGCGAAAAGGAGTGCAATGTCGGCGGCGAGCAGTCGGGCCACATCATTCTCAGCGACCATTCGACGACCGGCGACGGGCTCGTCGCGGCCCTTCAGGTGCTCGCGGCGCTGGTCGATTCGGGGAAGCCGGCCAGCGAGGTCCTCCACCTCTTCGACCCGGTGCCGCAGCTGCTGAAGAACGTCCGCTTCAACGGCGGAAAGGCGCCGCTCGAGGCCGACAGCGTTCAGGCCCGGATCGCCGCCGCCGAGGCGGAGCTGCAGGGTCGCGGCAGGCTGGTCATCCGCAAATCCGGCACGGAGCCGCTCATCCGAGTCATGGCCGAAGGCGACGATCCGAAGCTGGTCGAACGCCTTGTCGACGAGATTTGCGAGGCCGTGCAGAGCGCGGCGTGAACCCTTTCTTCGCAATTGCACGCGAAACCAGATGTCGTGCGCATGGATAATTTCGCTCCGCAGGGCGCGCGAAGCGCCGCGATGACCGCCAAGCCCGCGCGAATCCTCGTGATCGCAGGGTCCGATTCGGGCGGCGGCGCGGGCATCCAGGCCGACATCAAGACAATTGCGATGCTCGGCGGACATGCAATGACGGCGGTGACGGCGATCACGGCCCAGAACACTACGGGCGTCACGGGGGTTCATCCCGTCCCGGCGGAAATGATCCTCGCGCAAATCGACGCGGTCGTCGCCGACATCGGCGTCGATGCGGTGAAGATCGGCATGATCGGCAGCGCGTTTGCGGTCGAGCAGGTCGCGAAGCGCCTCGCGGAGCTCAAGCGGGATCAGCCCGACCTGCCGATCGTCTTCGACCCGGTGATGGTCGCGACGAGCGGCGCGGCCCTTGCGGATGATACGACCATCGCAGCCTTCGGGCAGCTGATGGACATCGCGACGATCGCGACGCCCAACCTGCCCGAGCTCGCCCGGCTGAGCGGCCAGGAGGACCCGGTGGCGTCTGCTCTCGGTCTGGTCGGCGATCATGGCTGCGCGGTGCTGATCAAGGGCGGTCATGAAGAAGGCGACGCGCTTGCCGATGCCTTGATTGAAACGGACAATATGACGAGCTGGCAGGGCCAGCGGATCGACACGACGAGTACGCACGGTACCGGCTGCACCATGGCCAGCGCGATCGCCTGCTTCCTCGGACAGGGGGATACGCTCCCCTCGGCGGTCGAGCGGGCGCGCACTTTCGTCCGCGTAGCTCTATTCGCCGCGCCAGGCCTGGGACAGGGGTCGGGTCCGGTCGGATCGGCGAACGTCCGCCTCGACATCGGCCCGGGGCCGCGGCTCAACCAGGTGACGCTGACCGTCAACGATTTTGCCAAGTCGGTGCACTTCTATTCGCTGCTGGGGCTGAAGCAGATCGTCGACAGCCCGGAGAACCACTACGCCCGCTTCGAGACTGCCGGCGGCGCAACTTTGTCGATCCAGGCCGATCCCGACGAGAAGGTGTCCGCCACGACAGCGGTCTACCTCGAGTGCGACGATCTCGACGCGCAGGTCGAGCGGCTCGCGCGCGCCGGCATCCCATTCGAACACGCTCCGCGGAACCAGCCGTGGATGTGGCGCGAGGCTCGCCTGCGCGATCCGTCCGGCAACATCATCTTCCTCTACAAGGCGGGTGAAGCACGGCGCTTTCCGCCGTGGCGGGTCGATTAATCCACAGCTTTGCGAGTCGGCGTCTGGCGACTCATCAAATCGATCCATAGGCTTACGGGCCGATGCCTCGCCGCTGCACCTTCAAGATCGAGCTGGATTTCCCGCAGCCGCTGGCCGGCGTGGACGAAGCGGGTTGCGCCCCTCTCGCGGGGCCGGTCGTTGCCGCCGCCTGCATTCTCGACCGCAACAAGTTCCCGCGCGGCATCGACGATTCGAAGAACCTCCCGCTCGAAAGGCGTGAGGCGCTTTATGCCAAGATCACCAAAGTCGCGGCGTTCGGCGTCGGCATCGCGAGCGTCGAGGAGATCGACAGCATCAACATCTACTGGGCGCGCATGCTGGCGATGACCCGCGCGATCGAGGCGTTGGGCGTAGAGCCGGCATGGGTGCTCGTCGATGGCAACGCCTGCCCGAAGTGGCAGCGGCCGTCGAAGGCGATCGTCGACGGCGACGCCAAATGCCGCTCGATCGCGGCCGCGTCGATCATCGCCAAGGTCACGCGCGACCGCATGATGGTCGAGCATGCGGAGACTTATCCGGGCTACGGATGGGAGCGAAACAGGGGCTATCCGACACCCGACCACCGCCGCGCCTTGCGGGAGCTCGGGCCGACCCCGCTGCACCGGAGAAGCTTCGGTCTCGTGCGTGAGATCATGGCAGCTGCGGCGCAGCCGGAACTGGCGCTTCCTGAAATCGCGGTCGCGAGTCCTTTGAGTCACACCACCATAGGTTGAGTCCCCCGAGGTCCAGCGGACTCAATATATTGTGGTCGAGTCTTCGCGGACTCTCTTCGTTCCGCGGCGCATCGAAAGCGCGTTAACCTCTGTTCGCTTGACCGCGAGTCGGGCCTGACTCACCTTTCGACGCAAAGGGGGCACAGTCGCATGAATCTAATTGCCCGCATTGCGGAGACAAAGGGCGCTTTGCGCCCGCGTTCCAGTACCAAGCCGAAGCGCGAACTTCCGTTCGACGAAATCCTGATGGGCGACTGTATCGCCGAGATGGCGCGCCTGCCCGACAAGTCCGTCGACATGATCTTCGCCGACCCGCCCTACAATCTGCAGCTGGGTGGGGACCTCTTCCGACCCGAAGGCAGCCGGGTCGATGCCGTCGACGACGATTGGGACAAGTTCGATAGCCTGACCGTCTACGACGATTTCACCCGCGAGTGGCTGGCCGAGGCTCGCCGCATCCTCAAGGACAATGGCACGATCTGGGTGATCGGCAGCTATCACAACATCTTCCGCGTCGGCGCTCTGCTTCAGGACGCCGAATTCTGGATCCTGAACGATGTCATCTGGCGCAAGGCGAACCCGATGCCGAACTTTCGCGGCACGAGGTTCACCAATGCGCATGAGACCCTGATCTGGTGCGCCAAGGACGAGAAGGCGCGGTATACCTTTAACTACCGCGCGATGAAGGCGCTCAACGACGATCTCCAGATGCGCTCGGACTGGGTGCTGCCAATCTGCAGCGGACAGGAGCGCGTGAAGGACCAGGACGGGGTCAAGGCGCATCCGACGCAGAAGCCGGAGGCATTGCTCTACCGAATCCTGCTCGCTTGCACCAAGCCGGGCGACGTCGTGCTCGACCCGTTCTTCGGCACCGGGACAACGGGCGCCGTCGCGCGCCGCCTTGGCCGCCGCTGGATCGGCATCGAGCGCGAGCCTTCCTATGTGAACGTGGCCAAGCAGCGCATCGCCTCCACCCTGCCGCTTGATGAAAGCGCAATGCAGGTCGTGCCGGACAAGCGCTCGGCTCCGCGCGTGGCGTTCGGCCTGCTCGTCGAGAGCGGCATGGTTGCGCCGGGAACAATGCTGACGGATTCGAAGCGCCGCTGGCAGGCGAAGGTCTGCGCAGACGGATCCGTCGCCTGTGAAACGCATGCCGGCTCGATCCACAAGGTCGGCGCCGCGCTGCAGGGCGCGCCGTCGTGCAACGGCTGGAGCTTCTGGCATGTCGAAGAAGACGGCAAGCTGCAGCCGATCGATACGCTCCGGCAAAGGCACTTGGCCGGCCTTGGCTAAGGTGCCATTGCTCGGGCCTAATGAGTGACATTCCGAATTTCGCCGTAGTGATCCTTGCCGCGGGGCAGGGGACGCGCATGCGCTCTGACACCCACAAGGTCCTTCACCCGATTGCCGGGAAAGCGCTGCTGATGCACCTGCTCGACAGCGTCGATCGGCTCGGAGCCGAAAAGCGCGTCGTCGTCGTGGGCAAGGGCCGCGACCAGGTCGAAAAGGCGCTCGACGGACGCGAGGTGACCATCGCGCACCAGGCCGAGCAGAAGGGCACGGCGCATGCGGTGCAACAGGCGAAGAATGCGCTCTCCGGATACGACGGGGCGGTGTTGATCCTCTACGGCGACACGCCTTTCGTCGAGCCCGAGACGCTGAAGCGCATGCTCGACCGCCTTGATGGCGACGGCGGTCCAGGCGTTGTTGTCCTGGCGTCGACGCCAGCCGATCCGCTCAATTACGGCCGCATCATTCTCGGCGAAGGCGACCATATCGCGAAGATGGTCGAGTATAAGGACGCGACCGAGGAAGAGCGCGCGGTCCTCCTTTGCAACAGCGGCATGATGGCAGTGCGGGCGAAAGACCTGTTCCGCTGGCTCGACCAGGTCGGCAACGACAATGCCGCGGGCGAATATTATCTGCCCGATGTCGTGAACATCGCCGCTGCCGAGGGCCGCGATGCGGTCGTGATCGAGGGCGACCCGTACGAGACTGCCGGCGTGAACAGCCGCGCCGAGCTCGCTCACCTGGAGCTCGACTGGCAGCGCCGCCGGCGCGAGCAGGCCCTGCAGGACGGAGCTACCCTCATTGATCCCGAAAGCGTCTGGTTCGCGGCAGACACCAAGCTCGGGCGCGACGTGACCGTCGAACCGCACGTCGTCTTCGGCCCTGGCGTCGAGATCGCGGACGGCGCGACGATCAAGGCTTTCAGCCATATCGAAGGCGCGACCATCGCGACCAAGGCGATCATTGGTCCCTTCGCGCGTCTGCGCCCCGGCGCGAAGATCGGCGAGAGGGCGAAGGTCGGCAACTTCGTCGAAGTGAAAAAGGCGGTGCTCGGTCCTGGCGCCAAGGCCAACCACCTCTCCTACATCGGCGATGCCGACGTGGGCGCGGATGCGAACATCGGCGCGGGCACGATCACCTGCAATTACGATGGATTCGGCAAGTACAGCACGGTGATCGGGGCGGGAGCGTTTATCGGATCGAACACGGCGTTGGTCGCGCCTGTGACGGTTGGCGATGGTGCGATCGTTGGCGCGGGGTCAGTCATCACCAAGGATGTAGAAGCGGACAGCCTCGCCGTGGAGCGCAATGAGCAGAAAGGTATCGCCGGCTGGGCGAAGCGCTTCCGCGAGCGCATGGTCGCAAGAAAGGCCGCTGAATAGCTTGTTTTGATAGCATGATATGATATCAGTATGTCATGCGCGTCCTGATCGACGTTCCTGATGAGGATTTGAACTGGCTCGACCGCAAGGCGTCTGAGCAGGGCAAGTCGCGTGCGGCGCTCGTCCGTGAAGCGATTGCAGAATATCGCGCCGAAAAGGGCAAGCAGGGCATCGAGCGCTTTTTCGGTATCTGGCGGGACCGCAATGACATCGGCGACGGTCTCGAGCATCAACGCCGGATGCGCGAAGACTGGGATCGCGGCGGCGGCGAGGCGCGGTGAGCGAGTATGTCTTCGATACCGTCATACTTTTCGACGCCCTCCGCGGGGTGGAACAAGCGACGCGCGAGTTGCTGGCGCAGCGGCGCCGCTGGATCAGCCGGATTACCTGGGCGGAAGTGATGGCTTCGGCGCGACCCGGGGAGGACGGCGCGCCGGAAGACTTCCTCCGCTACTTTTCCGTCATCGAGGTCTCTGAGGAGGTTGGTAGAAGGGCCGCTCTGATCCGGTCGCAGCAGCCGACCCTCAAGCTGCCCGATGCAATCATCTGGGCATCCGCGCAAACATTTGGGCGGATCTTGGTTACTCGAAACACCCGCGATTTTCCGACCAGGATGCCGGGCATTCGCATTCCCTACACTCTGTAGTTAAGGCGGCGCGCATGTGCGGAATCGTTGGTATCGTCGGTAAAAGTGAAGTGGCTCAGCGCCTGTTCGACGGTCTCAAGCGCCTCGAATATCGCGGCTATGACAGCGCCGGCATCTGCACCATCGAGCACGGCGACCTCGCCCGCCGCCGCGCCGAGGGCAAGCTCGATAATCTCGCGCGTGAGCTGAGCCGAGAACCGCTTCGCGGTACGATCGGGATCGCGCACACGCGCTGGGCGACCCACGGCGCGCCCACCGTCGACAATGCCCACCCGCACATCGTCGGGCCGGTGGCGATCGTCCACAACGGCATCATCGAGAACTTCAAGCCGCTGCGCGAGGAGCTCATTGCCGACGGGCGCAAGTTCAACAGCGAGACGGATACGGAAGTCGTCGCCCATCTCGTCGCTCGCGAGGTCGAAGGCGGTGCCTCGCCGCAGGACGCGGTCGCCACCATTCTGCCGCGCCTGCAGGGCGCCTTCGCCATCGCCTTCCTGTTCCGCGACCATCCCGACTTGATCATCGGCGCGCGCATGGGTGCGCCGCTGACCGTCGGCTACGGAGACGGCGAGAACTATCTGGGATCGGACGCGCTTGCAGTGGCGCCGTGGACTCAGCGCATCGCTTATCTGGACGAAGGCGACTGGGCGATCGTCCGCCGCGACCAGATCCAGATCTTCGACCGCGAGAACGAGCCGGTGGAGCGTGAGATCGTCGAATCCGGCGCGTCCGCGGCGGCGGTCGAGAAGGGCAATTATCGCCACTACATGCAGAAGGAGATCTTCGAGCAGCCGATCGTGGTCGCTCAGACCCTCCAGAGCTACGTGCGTCCGTTCGAAGGTGAGGTCGCGCTCCCCACCGGAGACCTCGACCTATCGGCGGTCGGGCGCGTGACGATCGTCGCCTGCGGCACCAGCTTTTATGCCGGCATGGTCGCCAAATACTGGATCGAGCAGTTCGCCCGCGTGCCGGTCGACGTGGATGTCGCCAGCGAGTTCCGCTACCGCCAGCCGGTGCTGGAGCCGGGCGGCCTGGCGCTCTTCATCAGCCAGTCGGGCGAAACCGCGGATACGCTTGCCGCGCTTCGCCACGCACGCCGCGAGGAGCAGCGCATTGCGGTGGTCGTCAACGTGCCGACCAGCTCCATGGCGCGCGAGGCGGACCTGCTGCTCCCGACCCATGCCGGACCGGAAATCGGCGTCGCTTCGACCAAGGCCTTTTCCTGCCAGCTGGCGGTGCTCGCGGCGTTCTCGGCAAATCTCGCCCGTGCGAAGGGCCGGATGAGCCGCGAGGAAGAAAAGGAGATCGTTGCGCACCTGCAGGAGGCGCCGGCGGCCATCAATGCGGCGCTCGGCCATGACGACGACATTGCGGCGATGGCGCACCTGATCGCACCTGCGCGTGACGTGCTCTATCTAGGCCGCGGCCCCGATTATCCGTTGGCCCTTGAAGGCGCGCTGAAGCTCAAGGAAATCAGCTACATCCACGCCGAAGGCTATGCGGCGGGCGAGATGAAGCACGGGCCGATCGCCCTCATCGACGAGGCGGTGCCGGTGATCGTTCTCGCCCCGTCGGGTCCGCTTTTCGAGAAGACCGTGAGCAACATGCAGGAAGTCCGCGCCCGCGGCGGCAAGATCGTTTTGATCAGCGATGCCAAAGGGCTCGATGAAGCAGGCGAGGGCTGCATCGCGACGATCGAAATGCCGGAGGTCCATCCGCTGATCGCGCCGCTCGTCTACGCCGTCCCGGTGCAGCTGCTCGCCTATCACGTAGCCGTGGCCAAGGGCACGGACGTCGACCAGCCGCGCAACCTTGCGAAAAGCGTCACGGTCGAGTGAATTTATGCCGATGAAGCACATCGGCATCCTCGCGCACAGCTTCGAAGGCGCAACGCTCTGCTTCCGCACTGCGTGCCTGGAAGGGGTCGCGCGGCTCGGTCCGCACATGCATCCCGAAATCACGCTGACCTGCTCGCCCATGGCGCTGGTCCTCGATGCTTGGGAGCGGGGAGACAATGAAGAGCTTCGCGGCTTCTTCTTGGAGGATGCGAAGAAGCTTGCCGCCGCGGGCGCGGACTTCTTCGTTCTCCCGGACAACACGGCTCATATCGCGATGGAATCGGCAGGCGATCCATTTCCGATCGGCGGGCTGCACATTGGCGAGGTCGTCGCTGAGCAGGCCGCGAAGGACGGGCGCAGGAAGGTCGGCATCCTCGGCACGAAATATACAATGAACGGGCCAGTCTACCCGGGCGCGCTCGGGCGCCGCGGGATCGGCTGGGCCGTGCCTTCCGCTGAAGACCAGAAGCTCGTCAACGACGTGATCTTCGACGAGCTTTGCCTCGGGACGCTACGGGACGAATCCCGCGACGCCTATGTGCGCATCATCGAACGTCTGAAACAGGACGGCTGCGATGCGGTCGCGCTGGTCTGCACGGAAATCCCGCTGCTCGTGACGCCCGATGCCTCGCCCTTGCCGACGCTGGATTCAACGCGGTTGCTGGCCAAGGCGGCCGTCGAAGCCGCAATCGGCGATCGGCCGATGCCGGAGTGGAGAGGCGGTCCGCTGTCCTGATCCAGGACGGTCGCTGGCAAAAATCTTTGAATTGTCAAATACTTGTTATATTCTCCCTTGTGTGGGGAGGTGAGTCATGGGTCGCTCGCAACCGCTGCGGTCGGTCGCGCCGACAGCCGCTCAGGAGTATTTCGCGCATTACTCGCGCGACGGTTACGCAATAGTCCGCGGTCTCTTCGGCCCCGACGAGATCGCGAAGATCGCTGAAGCCACCGATCAGATCTATGCCGAAGGAGTGAGCCACACTCGGAGCTTCCGGCACGGCAACCTGTTCTACAACGTGGCTCCCGTTCGCAATGGAGCGCCGCTCGTCCGCATGGTGCAGTGGCCGTCCTATCATCAGCCGTTGCTGAATCGGGTGCGGCTCGACCTGCGCATTGTCGAGCTTCTTGAGCCGATCATCGGACGCGACCTCAAGCAGATCATCAACCAGGTCCACTGGAAGGGGCCCGGATCGCTCGGCGATTTCGCCTGGCATCAGGACAGCAAGTCGCGGCGGCCCGCTTCCGCATTTCGCAACCTTGCGGCATCCTATGTGCAGACCGGTTTGGCGATCGATCCTCAAACGCCAGAATCCGGATGCCTGCGCTTCATTCCCGGAAGTCACCGCCGCGGGGATCTCCGGATGGACTGCTCGACGCACTCCCTCGGGATTGCGATGAAGGACGCAGCGCTGGAGGCGGTCGGCCTTTCCCCTTCGGACGCGATCGACCTGCTGCTCAAGCCCGGCGACCTCGCCCTGTGGAGCCCATATCTCGTCCATGGGTCGGGTACGAACCGGTCCGAACACAAGCGCCGCTTTTACATCAACGGTTATGTTCGGGCGGAGGACTGCGACAGGGGCGAATGGGCGTTCCGCAACGGCAGGCCCGTTCCTTTCGGGCCAGCACCCGCGATCGTTCATTACGAGGAGCTGCGGGAGCGTCCGGGCCCGCATTACGCCTAGCCTTATTCGGCGGCCTGCCGCATCGCTTCAAGCTGCCGGACCTGCTTGCTGAGGCCCTCGTAAAGGAAGTCAATGACCGCTCGGACGCGAGGCGTGTGGCGGACGCGTTCGTGGGTGAACAGCCACAGGATCCGGCCATGCTCGCCTCTGGGTGGCACGCATTGGATCAAATCAGGATCGGAATCGCCGACGACGCAGGGCAGAACCGCGATGCCGAAGCCGGAGCGTACTCCAGACAATAGCCCGCCCGACGTCGCATGGTGCATGGCCACCTGACTCTCGAGGCCGAGCTGCTGTAGCCAGGCCTGGTAGTGGATCCACAGATTGCCGCCGCCGCCACCGATGAACGGGTGCTTCTTCAGGTCCGCGCGCGTCCGCGGGACGCCGTTGCGCGCCGCATAATCCCGGCTGCAGTAAAGCGCCCAATCGTCGATGCAGAGCTGCCGGCCGACAAGCGCGGCAGGCTGCTGAAAGCCGTTCTTCGTACTGCGAAGCGAGATGTCTGCCTCGCCCGCGCCGAGGTCGCGGACCGTTTGAGAAGTGTCGAGATCGATCACGATCTCCGGGTGGAGGCGGTGCAGCTCCGTCAGCAGTGGCGCCAGCAGCGTGATCGCATAGACCTCCTCGGTCGTGATTTTCACCACTCCGCTCGAGTCCCGCGACTGGGCCGCAGCCGCGTCGGAAAAACCGGCGGCAGCGGCTTCCACGCCTTCGGCTCTCGCGACCAGGTCCTGACCCATCGGCGTCAGCGAGTACCCTGCCTGCCGTCTTTCGAAGAGGTGGACGCCGAGCGCTTCTTCGAGCGCCGCGATCCGGCGGG
>Ga0307409_100001793_pt1 | contig 10850 bp, 9 predicted proteins | sample 322Ometagenome_2_FD_203888 | JGI IMG/M metagenome (GOLD analysis project Ga0307409, IMG submission 203888) | Maize rhizosphere microbial communities from greenhouse at UC Davis, California, United States - 322HYB-O-2 | ecosystem: Host-associated > Plants > Roots > Rhizosphere > Soil | place...
CACGGCGCCGCCGGCGGTGGCGGCCTTGCGACCGTGGCCGCTGCCGATCTGGTTGCCGATGGCGGCGCCGATCACCGCGCCGAGCAAGGTGCTGCCGGCGACGCGCGGTCCCTGACCGCCATAACCGCCCTGGTCGTAGCGCGTCTCGTCCCAGCATTCACGCTGCGGCGTGCTGACGCGAACCCGCGAGGTCAGCGGCTGGACGTCGACGACCTTGGCGTAGTCATACGCGCCACCATCGTCGTAGCGACCGTCGTAACCGCGGTTGTCGTACCGGTCGTCGTAACGGTCCTGCGCCATCGCTCCGGCACTGACCGCGGTGAACGCGGCCGCCAGGAAACCCACCAGAACCTGCTTGCTGTACATAAGTCCTCCAACGGTCGCATCGCGACCTTGGGGCGACTGTACGCAGGGGTCGATGAATCCCTACTGAACGCTGATTTCGCCGGATTTTTCCCGCTGCTTGACCTCGTTCCACAACGCATCCCAGGCCGCTGCATCGAGGCTCTCGAGCGCCAGCGAGCGCTCGCGCGCCAGCTGCTCCATGGCGCGGAAGCGCCGCTCGAACTTGGCATTCGCCAGGCGCAGCGCTTCCTCCGGATCCACGCGGAAATGCCGTGACCAGTTGGCGACGGCGAACAACAGGTCGCCGAGCTCGTCGGCGCGCTGCTCCGGCTGGGCCTGCGCGACCTCGCGCAGTTCCTCTTCGATCTTCGCGCGCACGCCGCGCTCGTCGCTCCAGTCGAAGCCGACGCGGCCGGCGCGCTTGCCCAGCTTGGCCGCGCGCGCCAGCGCGGGCAGCGCCAGTGGCACGTCCGACAGTTCGCTCGGCGATCGCTCGCCGCGCGACGCCCGCTCGCGTGCCTTGTGCTCCTCCCAGGCGCGATTCAGCTCCGCCGCCGAGCTCACTTCGACGTCCGCGAACACGTGCGGATGCCGCGCGGTCAGCTTGTCGGAGATCGCCTCGGCCACGCTGGCGAAATCGAACCAGCCGCGCTCCTGCCCCATGCGCGCGTGGAACACCACCTGGAACAGCAGGTCGCCCAGCTCGGACTCGAGTTCCTTCGGCACGCCGCGCGCGATGGCGTCGGCGACCTCGTAGGCCTCTTCGATGGTGTACGGCGCGACGCTGGCGAAGTCCTGCTCCAGGTCCCACGGGCAGCCGCGTTGCGGATCACGCAAACGCCGCATGATCTCCAGCAGCCGCGTCAGCGCGCGTTGCGCGGCGTCGGCGCCCTCGCTCATGGCGGCCGCTCGCGCAGCATGCGCACGAAGGTGAGCAGCATGCCGGCGGTGGCGCCCCAGATGTTCTGGCCTTCCCAGGGGATGTCGTACAACAGCATTTCCTCGTCACCGACCTTGCGCAGCCGAGCCTTGTGGTTGGCGCTGTCGAGCACGTGGCCGAGCGGCACCTCGAACACGCCGGCCACCTCGTGCGGATTGAGCTCCAGCGAGAACGGCGGCGACACCAGGCCCAGCACCGGCGTGACGCGGAAGCCACTGATGACCACGTGGTCGGGTAGATAGCCGAACACCCGCACGCGCGCGGCATCGAGGCCGATCTCCTCGCGCGCCTCGCGCAGCGCCGCGCCCGCCATGTCGGCATCGGTGTCGTCGACCCGCCCACCGGGAAAGGCGATCTGCGCTGCATGGCGCGCCATCTGCGAGGCACGCTGCGTGAGCAGCACGGTCAGACCGTCCGGCCGGTCCACCAGCGGAAACAGCACCGCCGCGGGCGCCGGATCCTTGGGGAAGTGCCGCGCCAGCTGCCGGCTGCGTTCCGCGTCGACGCCGAGCACGCGCCAGTCCGCGAGCTCATGCCGGGGCTGGGTCCCCGCGAACCGCCGCAGGATGCGCTCGCGCAGTTCCAGACCCTCATCGACGCTCAACCGCCGCCTCCCCCACCGTGCAGGCCGCCATGGATCGTCGCCGCCGGGTCGAGCAGGCGCTGCAGCTCGTCTTTCGACAGGCCCGACATTTCCAGCGCGACCTCGAACACCGGTCGGCCCTCGGCATACGCCCGCTTGGCGATGGCCGCGGCCTTCTCGTAGCCGATGACCGGGTTGAGCGCCGTCACCAGGATGGGATTGCGCGCCAGCGCGTCGTCGAGCCGCGCGACATTGGGTTCGATGCCGGCGATGCATTGCCCGGCCAGCGCACGCGCGCCCTGCGCCAGCAGGTGGATCTGGCCGAGCAGGTTGTTGGCGATCAGCGGCAGCATGACGTTCAACTGGAAATTGCCGGACTGGCCGGCGATGGCGATCGCCGCGTCGAGCCCCATGACCTGCGCGGCGATCATGCTGACCGCCTCGGGGATCACCGGGTTCACCTTGCCGGGCATGATGCTGCTGCCCGGCTGCAACGCCGGCAGCCGCAGCTCGGCGAGGCCGGCCAGCGGGCCCGAGCCCATCCAGCGCAGGTCGTTGCAGATCTTCATGAGCGCCACGGCCAGCACGCGCAGCTGCCCGGAAAATTCCACGGCCGCGTCCTGGCTGCCCTGCGCCGCGAAGAAGTTGTTTGCCGTGGCGAACGGGACCGAGCTCAGCGCGCGCAACTCCTCGATGAACAGCGCCGCGAACTTCTCGTGCGCGTTGATGCCGGTGCCGATTGCCGTGCCACCCTGCGCCAGCGCCAGCAGCCGCTGCTCGCTGTCCCGCAGGCGCTCGCGCGCCAGCCCGATCTGCGCGCGCCATCCCGAGACCTCCTGGCCCAGCGACATCGGCATGGCGTCCATGAGATGCGTGCGCCCGGTCTTCAGAATGCCGCCCCAGGCGCGTTCCTGGTCCGCGAGCACCTTGCACAGCGCGTCGAGCGCCGGGTACAGCTCGCGGCGCGCCGCCAGCACGGCGCTCACGTGGATGGCGCTCGGAATGCAGTCATTGCTGCTCTGGCACATGTTGACGTGATCGTTGGCGTGCACGGGTTTGCCGAGCCTCTGGCTGGCCAGCCGCGCGATCACCTCGTTGGCATTCATGTTGGTGCTGGTGCCGCTGCCCGTCTGGTACACGTCGAGCGGGAATTGCGCATCGTGCAGGCCGCGCGTCACGGCCAGCGCCGACTCGACGATGGCCGCCGCCATGTCGGCGGGCAACAGGTTCAACCGGGAATTGGCGCGCGCCGCGGCCGCCTTGATCAGTGCCAGTGCGGCGATGAAGTCCGCCGGCAGCGTCGTGCCGCTGAGCTGGAAATTGCGCCGTGCGCGTTCGGTCTGCGCGCCCCACAACGCGCCGCCCGGCACTTCGATCTCACCGAAGCTGTCGTGCTCTTTCCGACCGTCACCGGGTTCCTGCGATATCATGCGCGGCCAGTCTAGCAGTTGATTTCGAGGCAGTTTTCCATGGATCCCGCAGCCCTTTCCGCGCTCTCCCCCGTCGATGGTCGATATCGCAAGGCTGCCGACGGGTTGCGGGCGGTGCTGTCGGAAAGCGGCCTGATCCGCGAACGAATCCGCATCGAGGCCGCCTGGCTGCTGAGCCTGGCCGAATCCGTGCCGCAGATCCTGCAACAGCCGCTGAGCGACGCCGTGCGCAAGCTGGCCGCCGGCCTGGCGCTCGAACCGGGCGACGAGGCTCCCGCGGCCGTCAAGGCCATCGAGTCGCGCATCAACCACGACGTCAAGGCCGTGGAATACTTTGTGCGCGAGAAGCTCACGCAGGGCGGCGCCACCCCCGCCGTGCTCGAGCTGGTGCACTTCGGCTGCACCTCCGAGGACATCAACAACCTGGCCTACGCGCGCATGCTGCGCGCCGCGCGCACGCTGCTGTCGGCCGAGCTCGGCAAGGTCATCGACACGCTGCGCGGCTTCGCGCACGAACATGCCGCGTTGCCGATGCTGTCGCGCACGCATGGCCAGACCGCGAGCCCGACCACGCTCGGCAAGGAATTCGCGAACGTGGTCGCGCGCCTGCGCCGGGCGCGGGCGCGTTTCGACGCGGTGGAGCTGCTGGCGAAGTGGAATGGCGCGGTGGGCAATTACAACGCACACGTGGCGGCGCTGCCCGGCGTCGACTGGCCGGCGGTGAGCCGCCGCTTCGTCGAGTCGCAGGGCTTCGGCTGGAACGAATACTCCACGCAGATCGAGCCGCACGACTGGATCGGCGAATACTGCGACGCGCTCGCCGCGATCAACGTGATCCTCATCGACTTCGCGCGCGACACCTGGGGCTACATCTCGCTCGGCTACCTGCGGCAGCGGGCCGTGGCCGGCGAAGTCGGCTCCTCGACCATGCCGCACAAGGTCAACCCGATCGACTTCGAGAACTGCGAGGGCAACCTCGGCATCGCCAATGCACTGCTGCAGCACTTCGCCAGCAAACTACCCATCTCGCGCTGGCAGCGCGACCTCACCGATTCGACCGTGCTGCGCAACGTCGGCGTCGCGCTGGCGCACAGCCTGGTCGCGTGGAATTCACTGCAGCGCGGGCTCGGCAAGATCGCGGCGAATCCCGCGGTCATCGCCGCCGACATCGACTCCGCGCACGAGGTGCTCGGCGAAGCCCTGCAGACCGCGTTGCGCGCGGCCGGCGTGCCCAACGGCTACGAGCTGCTCAAGGATTTCACGCGCGGCGCGCGCGTCGACGCGGCCGGCCTGGCGGCGTTCATCGACAAACTACCGCTGCCGGCGGCCGACCGCGCGCGCCTGCGCGCCCTCACGCCGGCGCAATACGTTGGGCTGGCGGCCAGCCTCGCGCGGGGCATCTGAGAACCATTCGCGGCGCGCATTTAACACCTGCCGGTTTCCCCTGATGCAGCGCATGCAGAAGTGCGCCTAAATTGCGACCGGGCACACGTTTTCCGGCCGGTCGCGCTGTCAATGCGATGAAAGCGTGACGCATTTGGCACGGCCGGCCGCAATACGACCCCTAGGCTTTCACGGGCACAGGTCACAATCCGACTTGACCATGACGAACGGGGAATTCGACTTCAACAGGTTCGTGCGCGCGCAGGCCGCGCCGGGCGCTCCGCTGCCGGCGGCGCCGGCGGGACGCGCCGAGAACCACGTGCGCGTGATCGGCTCGCTCGAGGAAATGCGCGCCGCGGTCGACGCCGTGGCCGCGAGCGCCCAGCGCCTGATGTCCATCTACACGCCCGATCTCGAGCCCGACCTGTACGACCAGAACGGCTTCCTCGAGATCGTCAAGCGCTTCGTGCTGGCGCGCCGCTTCGCCAAGGTGCGCGTGCTGCTCTCCGACTCCGGCCGCCTGCTGCGCGACAACAACCGCTTCATCGCCATGGGCCGCCGCCTGACCAGCTGCATCGACATCCGCCCCGCGGTGGGTGAAGCGCGGCAACGCGCCTGCGCCTACCTGATCGCCGACGACCGCGCCATCGTCTACCGCGTCCACTCGGACCGCTGGGATGGCGTCGCCGACCTCAACAACCCGCCGATCGCCCGCCAGTACCTCGACGAGTTCGACGAGATCTGGCACGCCAGCTCGACCGACGGGTTGTCGCGCCAGGCCGTACGCTAGTTAGACCATGCCGCTGAATCCCGAGGTCACCGTGGCCGCCGTCGTGGTGCGCGACGGGCGCTTCCTGCTGGTGGAGGAACGCATCGGCGGCCGCCTGGTGCTCAACCAGCCCGCCGGCCATCTCGAGGACCGGGAAACCCTGGTCGAAGCCGCGGTGCGCGAAACCCGCGAGGAGACCGCGTGGCGCTTCCACCCCGAGGCGCTGGTCGGCACCTACCTGTGGCGCAATCCGCTCAACGGCCGCAGCTTCCTGCGGTTCGCCTTCTGCGGCGAGGTGGATGACCATCACCCGCGGCAGGCGCTCGATACCGGCATCGTGCGCGCGCTGTGGCTGGCGCCGTCCGAGTTGCAGGCACAACCCATGCGCCTGCGATCACCGCTGGTCATGCGCTGCATCGAGGACTTCCAGCAGGGCCGCCGCCAGCCGCTCGAGACGGTGTCCGCGCTCGACCTGCAGACCGCGCTGCACGTTCCCACCGTCGTCAACCTGTAGCCTGCTTCCCGAGGACGGGGGCGGTACAATCCGCGCCCTTGAAAGGCGCTGGCGAAAGGATCGTGGTCGGCATGTCCGGCGGAGTGGACTCCGCGGTCGCGGCGCTGTTGCTGGTGCGCGCCGGTTACGAGGTGCACGGGCTCTACATGAGCAACTGGGACGAGGACGACGACTACTGCACGTCGGCCCAGGACTTCCAGGACGCACGCGCCACCGCGGCCGAGCTCGGCATTCCGCTGCACCGCGTGAGCTTCGCCGCAGCCTACCGCCAGCGGGTGTTCGACTACTTCCTCGCCGAGTACCGCGCGGGCCGCACGCCGAACCCGGACGTGCTCTGCAACCGCGAGATCAAGTTCGGCGTGTGCCTCGACTACGCGGCGCGGTTGGGCGCGCAGCGCTTCGCCACCGGCCACTACGCGCGGCTCGCGCCGGCGGCCGACGGGCCGCAGCTGCTCAAGGCGCGTGATCCGGACAAGGACCAGTCCTATTTCCTGCACGGAGTCGAGCGCGAACATTTCGAGCGCGTGTCGTTTCCCCTGGGCGAGTTGCGCAAGTCCGAAGTGCGCGCGCTGGCGCGCGACGCCGGCCTGCCGGTGTTCGACAAGCCCGACAGCACCGGCATCTGCTTCATCGGCGAACGCCCCTTCCGCGAGTTCCTGGCGCGCTACATCGCGACTTCACCGGGCGACATCGTCACCGAGGGCGGCGAGGTTCTCGGGCGCCACCGCGGCCTGGCCTTCTACACGCTGGGACAACGCGGCGGCCTGGAGATCGGCGGCCGCGCGGGCAAAACGGAAGACGCCTGGTACGTCGCGGCCAAGATCCTCGAGCGCAACGAGCTCGTCGCCGTGCAGGGACACGATCACCCGTTGCTCGTCAGCCGTGCACTGGCCACCGGCCCCTGCAACTGGCTGGTGCAACCTGCGCAGCTCGAATTTGCCTCACAGATCAAGGTCCGCTACCGCCAGCCGGACCAGGAATGCCACGTGGCCCTGCGCGATGGGGGCGCGCTGAGCGTGCGCTTCGAACAGCCACAACGCGCGGTAACTCCCGGGCAATTCGCGGTGTTGTACGACGGCGAGAGATGCCTGGGTGGCGGCGTCATCGAGGCCACGACGACGCGCTGACGCTGTAGAATACGCCGCGCGTTTTTCCGAGGAGTTTCTTCATGACAGGCAGTTCCGACAATCGTTCGACCTTGACCGTGGGCAAGCGCAGCTACGACTACTGGAGCTTCGCGAAATTGCCGCAGGACAAGGTCGCGAGACTGCCGTACTCGTTGAAAATCCTGCTGGAGAACCTGCTGCGCTACCAGGACGGCGTGAACGTCACCCAGGACGACGTCGACGCGGTACTGGACTGGGACGCCAAGGCCACCCCCTCCTACGAAATCGACTTCACGCCGGCGCGCGTGATCATGCAGGACTTCACCGGCGTGCCCTGCGTGGTGGACCTGGCCGCGATGCGCGAAGCCGTGCAGAAGCTCGGCGGCAATCCCGAGCGCATCAATCCGCTGAATCCCGCCGAGCTGGTCATCGACCACTCGGTGCAGGTCGACGACTACGGCCGCGCGAGCTCGCTGGCGACGAACAACAAGATCGAGTTCCAGCGCAACGGCGAACGCTACGCGTTCCTGCGCTGGGGCCAGACGGCGTTCAACAACTTCAAGGTGGTGCCGCCCAACACCGGCATCGTCCACCAGGTGAATCTCGAGTACCTGGCCCGCGTGGTGTTCCACAACGACACGGCGGGCAGGAACCAGGTGTATCCAGACACCGTCGTCGGCACCGATTCGCACACCACCATGATCAACGGCCTCGGCGTACTGGGCTGGGGCGTGGGCGGCATCGAGGCCGAGGCCGCGATGCTGGGCCAGCCGATCCCGATGCTCATCCCGCAGGTCATCGGCTTCAAGATGTCGGGCGCCATGAAGCCGGGTTGCACGGCCACCGACCTGGTGCTCACGGTCACCGAGATGCTGCGCAAGAAGGGCGTGGTCGACAAGTTCGTCGAGTTCTTCGGCGACGGCCTGGCGAACCTGCCGCTGGCCGATCGCGCCACGATCGCCAACATGGCGCCCGAGTACGGCAGCACCTGCGGCATCTTCCCGGTCGACGAGGAGACGCTGCGTTACCTCGAGCTGTCGGGCCGCCCGGCCGAACAGATCGCGCTGGTCGAGGCCTATGCGAAGGCGCAGGGCATGTGGCGCGTGAACGGCGCCAGGCCCGCCGACTACACCGACGTGCTGGAGCTGGACCTGGCGACGGTCGAGCCCAGCCTCGCCGGCCCGAAGCGTCCGCAGGACCGCGTGCCGCTGTCCAAGGCCAAGAACGTCTACCAGGCCGCGCTCAAGACCATGGCCGACGAGCGCAAGAAAAAGCTGCCCGACGCCACTGGCTGCGCCGAGGTCAAGCTCGATGGCCAGCCGGTGGAATTGCGCGACGGCGCCGTCATGATCGCCGCGATCACCAGCTGCACGAACACCTCGAATCCGTACGTGCTCATGGCCGCGGGATTGCTGGCGCGCAATGCCGCCAAACTCGGCCTGAAGGCCAAGCCGTGGGTGAAGACCAGCCTCGCGCCCGGCTCGCGCGTGGTCACCGACTATCTTTCCAAGGCGGGCTTGCTGGCGCCGCTCGAGTCCATCGGTTTCAACGTCGTGGGCTACGGCTGCACCACCTGCATCGGCAACTCGGGGCCGCTCAAGCCCGAGATCTCGGCGGGCATCAAGGCCGGCGACATCATCGCCACCTCCGTGCTCTCGGGTAACCGCAATTTCGAAGGCCGCGTGCACCCGGAAGTGAAGATGAACTTCCTGGCATCGCCGCCGCTGGTCGTCGCCTATGCGCTGGCCGGCACCATGGACGTGAACCTGCAATCCGAAGTGCTCGGCACCGGTCCGGACGGCAAACCCGTGGTGCTCGCCAACATCTGGCCGTCGGACAAGGAGGTCGCCGAAGCGGTGCACGCCTCGCTCGACTCCAGCATGTTCCGCAAGAGCTACGGCAACGTGTTCGCGGGTGACGCGAACTGGTCGTCGATCAAGATCCCGGCCGGCAAGATCTATTCCTGGGAAGACAAGTCGACCTACGTGCGCAACCCGCCGTACTTCGACGGCATGACCATGACGCCGAAGCCGGTCACCGACATCACCGCCGCGCGCTGCCTGGCGCTGCTCGGTGACTCGGTGACCACCGACCACATCTCCCCCGCCGGCGACATCTCGAAGACCTCGCCCGCGGCGAAGTACCTGGTGTCGCAGGGCGTGCAGCCCACCGACTTCAATTCCTACGGCGCACGCCGCGGCAACCACGAAGTCATGATGCGCGGCACCTTCGCCAACATCCGCCTGCGCAACCTGCTGGCGCCGGGCACCGAGGGCGGCGTCACCGTGCACGTGCCCTCCGGCGAGCAGATGTCGATCTTCGACGCCGCCATGCGCTACAAGCAGGAAGGCACGCCGCTGGTCATCCTGGCGGGCAAGGAATACGGCACCGGCTCGTCGCGCGACTGGGCCGCCAAGGGCACGATGTTGTTAGGCGTGCGCGCGGTCATCGCCGAGAGCTTCGAACGCATCCACCGCTCGAACCTGATCGGCATGGGTGTGCTGCCACTGATGTTCCCGGCGGGCAAGACGGCCATCTCGCTCGGCCTCACCGGCAACGAGGTGTTCGAGATCACCGGGCTCGACAACGCCGAGGCGAAGACCGTCAAGGTGGTGGCGACGCCGGCGAAGGGCTCCCCGATCACGTTCGAGGCGCGCGTGCGCATCGATACGCCGAAGGAGCGCGACTACTACCGCCACGGCGGCATCCTGCAGTACGTGCTGCGCCAGCTGGCCTCGAAGGCCGCCTGAGCGGCCGCGGCTCAATATCCCTGCACTGGCCACGCGGCGCGCGGCGGCCACGGCGCCCGGCGACGGGCGTGCCGCCACCGGGTAGATAGAGACGCCAGCCCCCGGCGGCGATGCGCTAAGATCCCGGCCGGATGTCCATCGCCATTTTCGACCTCGACGGCACCATCACGCGGCACGACACGTTGTTCCCGCTGGTGCTGCGCTGGCTGGCGCGGCGGCCGTGGCGCCTGCTGCTGCTGCTGCGGGTGGTGCCGGCCGCGCTGCGCTTCCTCGTGGATCGCGACCGCGCCGCGCTCAAGCAAGCGCTGTTGCGATGCACGCTGCGCGGCGCGCACCGCGCCGCGCTCGCGGACTTTTCGCGCGAGTTCGTCCGCGACAAGATCGCGCGCGGCTGTTTTCGCGAGGCACTGACCACGCTGCGCCGCCATCGTGACGCCGGCCACTACCTGGTGCTCATGTCGGCCAGCGTCGATTTCTACGTGCCGGAGTTCGGCCGGCAGCTGCGCTTCGACCAGGTGATTTCCACCGCAGTGCGCTGGGACGCCGACCGGCTCGACGGCACGCTCACCAGCGCCAATCGCCGCGGCGAGGAAAAGGCCCGCTGCCTGCAGGCGCTGCTCGCGACGCGCCCGGATCCCGACACCTACGCCTACGGCAACAGTGCCTCGGACCTGCCGCACCTGAAGCTCGTGCGGCACGGCGTGATGGTGAACGGCAGCCTGGCCGCCCGGCGCGAGGCGGCCGAGCTCGGAGTGACCTGCGTCGATTGGACGTAAACCATCCTCGGCGTGACCTCGATCACAGATTGCGAGCGGTGACGCGCTCCCGCGGCGCAGCGTGGCCGGCGCATCGGACGCCAGTCACACAGCCTTTTCCCACGCGCCACTAGGATGCGGTCTGGAGTCGTCCGCAGCCTCTCAGAATGCCAATAACGCGGGGAAAAATCGGGCCGATGAACTCATGGAAGAGTGCCGCGCTGGCGGTGCTCTGCGCGTTCGCCTGGGTGCCGGCCAATGCCACTCCGCCGCTC
>Ga0307409_100001794_pt1 | contig 10848 bp, 10 predicted proteins | sample 322Ometagenome_2_FD_203888 | JGI IMG/M metagenome (GOLD analysis project Ga0307409, IMG submission 203888) | Maize rhizosphere microbial communities from greenhouse at UC Davis, California, United States - 322HYB-O-2 | ecosystem: Host-associated > Plants > Roots > Rhizosphere > Soil | place...
GCGGCAACCGCCGACTCGACGGCCTTGATAAAGGTCCGGATACGGCTGACTCGGCTGTGGTTGATCAACTCACGCCGGGCGTTGCGGCGGATGCGCTTTTTGGCTTGCGGCGTGTTCGCCATGAATATTCCTCTAAACCTGCGTAGCTCAATGAAAAAGCGGCGCGTAGCCAAGGGGCCGCGCCGATATGGCCGGTCCACTAACGGGAGGGGCCCGAATCGTCAACCTCAACGCTGGCAGGCAGGGCAATAGAAAGTGGACCGTCCGCCCTGCACGAATCGGCGCACCGTTCCGCCGCAGCCGCAGGGCTGCCCTTCCCGGTCGTATACAGCGAAGGTCTTGGAGAAATAGCCCAGCTCGCCGTCTGGGCTGATGAAGTCGCGCAAGGTCGACCCGCCGGCCTCGATGGCCTCTGCCAGGACCTCCTTGATTGCCGCGACCAGCCGCTCGAGCCGCTCGAGCGAGACCGATCCCCCGGCCCGTCTGGGATGGATCCTGGCGCGATAGAGCGCCTCGCAGACGTAGATGTTGCCGAGACCGGCGACGACGCGCTGATCGCCAAGGAGGAGCTTGATCGCCGCGGTCCGACCGCGAAGCCGCCGCTGAAGCTCCCGCGCATCGAGCTCGAACGGCTCGGGTCCAAGCGCTACGAACGCAGGCCAGCGATCCAGCCCCGCGGTAGCGACGAGATCGATGGATCCGAATCGCCGAGGATCGTTGAGCGCCAGCCGCTTCCCCTCGTCGGTCTCTAGCAGCAGATGATCGTGCTTCTCGATCTGCGCATGATCGATACGCCAGCTGCCCGACATGCCGAGGTGGAAGATCATCGTGTCGTCGCGATCGGTGTGGATCAGCCCGTATTTCGCTCGGCGGCCGAGGCCGGTCACCTTCGCGCCCGTCAGTCGCTGGCCGAGGTCCTCCGGAAACGAGCGGCGCAAGTCCGCGCGGCGCGCTTCGACACGCGTGATCCGCCGGCCTTTCAGCACGCGCTCAAGACCGCGGACGGTCGTCTCCACCTCGGGCAGTTCGGGCATGAGCGCCGATATGGCGGACTGCCATCAACCCCGCTAGAGCCGCGGCCCATGTCGAACGGAACGTCGCAAAAGGTGAATTTCGGCGAGGAGCTGGTCAGCCCCGAGGAGAAGACGCGCCGCGTCGGCCAGGTCTTCAGCTCCGTCGCGCGCCGCTATGACGTGATGAACGACCTGATGTCGGGCGGGATGCACCGGCTCTGGAAGGACCGCTTCGTCGCCCGCGTTAAGCCTCGCCCCGGAGAGCACATCCTGGACATGGCGGGCGGTACCGGCGACATAGCGTTTCGGCTCGCGCGCCGCGGCGCGCAGGTCACCGTATCCGACATCAACGCCGACATGCTGGAAGTCGGACGGCAGCGCGCCCAGGCGCGGGAGATCCCCGGCCTTCATTGGCAGGTCGAAAATGCCGAGGTGCTGAGCTTCGGCGACACGACCTTCGACGCCTACACGATCGTCTTCGGTATCCGGAATGTCACCGACATTCCTGCAGCGCTGACGGAAGCGCACCGAGTCCTCAAGCGCGGCGGGCGCTTCTTCTGCATGGAATTCTCGCGCAGCGACTTGCCCGGCTTCTCGGAGCTGTACGACGCCTGGTCGAAGAACGTCATTCCGCGGCTCGGCAAGGCCATCGCCGACGACGAAGCGAGCTACAAATATCTCGTCGAATCGATCCAGCGCTTCCCGCGTCCCGAGAAGTTCCGGGCAATGGTCTCCGAGGCCGGCTTCACCCGCGCCGCTGCCGAACCCATGCTCGGTGGGCTGGTGACCATCCACAGCGGCTGGAAGATCTAGTTTGACCGGCAGAGTGACCCACCTGTGGCGTTTGTTGAAGTGGGGCCGGACATTGGCCCGCCATGGCGCCCTGCGCGGGATCGAAGACGATCCGCTGACCCCGCCGCAAGTGCGCAGGCTCGCGCGCATTGCCCGGTTTGGAGCGCGGATCCCGCCGAGGCCCGACTATGCCGCCGCGCTTCAGGAAATCGGCCCGGCGGCGATCAAGCTCGGCCAAGCCCTGTCGACCCGCCCCGACCTCGTCGGCGAGCGCGCCGCGGAGAACCTTTCGCAGCTGCAGGACGACCTGCCCCCGGCACCGTTCGCGGCGATCCGCAAGGTGATCGAGGCTTCGTTCGGAGCGCCGCTGGAGCAATTGTACGAGAGCTTCGATCCGGAGCCCATCGGCGCGGCTTCGATCGCCCAGGTCCACAAGGCGGTGAACGCCGAGGGCCGCGTCGTGGCCGTCAAGGTCCTTCGCCCCGGCATCGAGGAAGAGCTCTCCAAGGCCATCGAAACCTACGAATGGGCGGCCGCGCACGTGGAATCCATGGGCGGGGAATTGCAGCGGCTCCGGCCGAGGCTCGTCGTGGCGCAGTTCAAGCAATGGACCGCGCGCGAGCTCGACCTGCAGCGCGAGGCTGCATCCGCGTCGGAGCTTCGGGAGAATATGGTCGCCGAGCCCGGCTATTACGTGCCGGAGATCGACTGGCGGCGAACTGCACGCCGGGTGCTGACGCTCGAATGGCTCGACGGCATCAAGCTCAACGATCGCGAAGCGCTGATCGCGGCTGGACACGATTGCAATGTGCTCGGCGCCATTCTCGTCCGGGCCTTCCTTCGGCAGGCGGTGGTCGACGGCTTCTTCCACGCCGACCTTCACCACGGGAACCTGTTCGCGCTGAAGGACGGCCGTATCGCAGCGATCGACTTCGGCATCATGGGCCGGATCGACCGGCGCGCGCGCATGTGGCTGGCCGAGATCCTCTACGGCCTCATCACCGGCGACTACCGGCGGGTCGCGGAGATTCATTTCGAGGCGCAATATGTGCCGCCGCATCACAACGTCGAGGAGTTCGCGACAGCGCTGCGTGCCGCAGGCGAGCCGATCCGCGGGCTGCCGGTCAAGGAGATCTCGGTCGGCAGGATGCTCGAAAGCTTGTTCTCCATCACCCGCGACTTCGACATGCCGACGCAGCCGCACCTGCTGCTCCTGCAAAAGTCGATGGTGATGAACGAGGGCGTGGCGACAGCTCTCGATCCAGACATCAACATGTGGGAGACGGCCGAGCCCTTCCTTCGCGACTGGCTGCGCGCCGAACTCGGCCCTGAAGTCTACTACGCGGACCGGATCATCGAGCTCGTCCGCGCGGCCAAGCTGATCCCCGAGCTCATCCAGCGGATGGACCAATATTATCCGCCGTTCGGGGCCGCCCCGCCTCCACCGCCATTGCCCGAGATTGCGATCATCGAGCGCCCACACTGGGGGGGTTATATCGTTGCCGCCGTTCTCGCTGCCGCGGCGACCGCGGGGGCAATCTTCTTTTCGTCCTGGCGGTAGAATTCCTTTGACGAATCAGGCGCTTGCCCGATTCGCTCCGCTCAATTTGCGGACGATGCGTCGGCAGGACGCTGGAGTGCGCCAGGTGACGGCCTCTCACCGGAACGGCCTGTCCCAAGGCCCGTTTGATAAGCGTGGGCCCAGTGCCCCGATTCACACGGATTTACCGCAGGAAGAGGAGGCCTCTAATGGCGAGATATGGTGACGACACGAACCGCGACCGATGGCGGGACGAGGACCGCGAGCGCTCGAGCTGGCGTTCCGGCGGCCAAGGCAGCAGCGAACGTGAGGACGAGCGCGGCTTTTTCGAACGTGCCGGCGAAGAGCTTCGTTCATGGTTCAGCGACGACGACGATCGTGGCTCGGGCCGCGAGAATGAGCGCGGGCGCTCGAGCGGATGGTCGGGTGGCGGCTTGTCCTGGGACCGTGATCGCGACGAACAACGCGGTGGAATGTCCCGTAGCTCGGGCGGAGGCTGGAGCAGTTCCTCCAGCCGCGACTCCGGCGGCGGAATGTCGGGCCGCGACCGCGAAGGCGGCTATGGCCGCATGGGTCGCGACATGGAAGACCGCAGCAGCTTCGGCGGAATGGCCCAGGGCGGCCGGTCCGGCGGCAGCTTCGGCCGCGAGAACGAGCGCAGCTTCGGCCCGTCCCGCGGCGGTGGCGAGTGGCGCTCGATGAGCAGCCAGGACCGCTCGAGAATGAGCGGCCAAGGCGGTCAGGGTGCCAGCCGCAGCGACCGCGAGTGGGGCCGCAGTGGCCACGCGCAGAGCTGGGGCGAAGCGAACCGCGGCCAGAGCGGGAGTTGGAACCGCGATAACGACCGTGACCGTGACCGTGATCGGGACCAGGAATCCTTCGGCTATGGCAGTGCCATGGGCGGAACGATGGGCGGCTTCGGCAACCAGACGTTCGGTAGCAGCCAGGACGATCATTATCGTAGCTGGCGCGACCGGCAGATGTCGGAGCTCGACCGCGACTATGACGACTACTGCCGCGAGCGTCAGCAGCAGTTCCATAGCGACTTCGACAGCTGGCGCCGCAACCGCTCGAGCCAAAGCCCGTCCGCTGCCACGAACGCGCCGGGCAGCGATCTCGGCGCGGCGACCAACGCCGGAGTTGGCACAACCACGTCCTCAGTGACCGGCACCGGCGGTACGGGATCGGCTCCCGGCAGCGGCGGGTCCGCGAGTGGACAATCGGCTTCGACCGTTGGATCGACCCCAATGGCCGACGCGACCAACCAGACCGGTACCGCTGACACCGGCACCGGCACCGGCAGCGGCGGAGGTCGATCCGGGTCCCGCTCGCGCAGCTAATTCCGCTTTTACAGAGTAGGGAAGCGGGGTCCTTCGGGGCCCCGCTTTTTCTTTCGCTCGACTTGGAGCGCCCGGAAAGGCATTTGGCTCTCATGGCCCGGGTGCTGCTGATCGTCGGCGGAGGAATTGCAGCGTACAAAGCGCTGGAGCTCGTCCGGCTGCTCAAGAAGGCCGGGCACGAAGTCACCCCCGTGCTGACCAGAGGCGGCGAGCATTTCGTCACCCCGATGGCTCTCGGCGCGCTCGCCCAGAGCGCTGTCCACAGCTCGCTATGGGAGCTCAAGGACGAGGTCGAGATGGGCCACATCGAACTCAGTCGCTCGGCTGATTTCGTGCTGGTGTGTCCCGCGACGGCGGACCTGCTCGCCAAGATGGCGGCTGGCACCGCCGATGACCTCGCCACCACTCTCCTTCTCGCGACCGACAAGAAGGTGGTCGCCGCCCCCGCGATGAACGTCCGCATGTGGCAGCACCCCGCGACGCAGCGGAACGTGGCCCAGCTCAAGGTCGACGGCGTTGCCGTGATTGATCCCGACGAAGGCGAAATGGCATGCGGCGAGTTCGGCCCCGGACGCCTCCCCGAGCCGCAGGCCATCGTCGATATCCTGACGAAGAACGGCTTCTTCGGCGCGAAGTGACGCTCGCCGGCAAGCACATCCTTGTCACCGCCGGCCCGACCCACGAGCCGATCGATCCAGTGCGCGTCATCGCCAATCGCTCCTCCGGCCGCCAAGGCTTCGCCATCGCGGCAGCAGCAGCCCAGGCCGGAGCCCGTGTCACGCTGATCGCCGGGCCGGTGGCGCTTGAAACGCCTGATGGAGTCGACCGCATCGATGTCGAGACCGCCGAGCAGATGGCGGACGCGGTCATGGCCGCCCTTCCGGCCGACTGCGCCATCATGGTGGCCGCGGTCGCGGACTGGCGCGTAGAAGTTTCGCCCATCAAGCTGAAGAAGGGGAACGGCCCGCCGAAGCTGAAGTTCGTCGCGACCCGCGACATCCTCGCCGAAATCGCCTCGCACGAGCTTCGTCCGCGGCTCGTCATCGGCTTCGCGGCAGAGACCGACAATGTCGTCGAAAATGCGATTGCCAAGCAGGTCGGCAAGCGCGCCGACTGGATTGTCGCCAATGACGTTTCCGGCGACGTCATGGGCGGCAACCGCAACCGCGTTCACCTGGTCATGGCCGACCGGATCGAAGACTGGCCGGAGGAAAGCAAGGCGGAGGTTGCGCGCCGCCTCATCGACCGGATCTGGGCGACTCTCGACTGAACGGAGGCCGTATCGACAGTGATGGTGCAGGTGAAGTAAGCTAGGCCCGCAGATCGGAGGTCGACATGAAGCGCTTCCTTGCAATTGCGTTGCTGCTGAGCTCACTCCCCGCACCCGCCCTCGCCGCTTCCCCGAGCGTCGAAGTGGCGAACGCGAACTGGTCCTTCCTGCCGAACATGAAGCAGCGGTCCAGTTATCATTTGAGCAATGTCGCCATTGCCCGCGTTCAGGAAATCTCGCGGGAGGGAAAATGCGTCATCCCCGGGGCCCAGGGCTCGCTTCTCGAAATGGATCTTCCCTTCGCCGCTCACTTCAACCGTGACGGCGCGGTCGATCGGATCGTCATGCAGAAGCTCGGCTGTCAGGAAGCGGAAGGCATCCTCGGCGGTGTCCTGCTGAAGATGGTTCAGGGCGGCGACTACAAGCCCGACGGCAGCAATGAGGACGGCTGGTACCGCGGCACCTTGAGCTTCACCGTCGGCGGCTAGTCCAAGCTTCCGGCTCTTGCCCCGCGGGGCAAGCAAGGGCACGACGCCGGCATGATTGAAATCAAGCTTACGCGCCTGCCGCACGGCGAGGGCCTGCCGCTGCCCAAATATGCAACTGAGCATGCTGCCGGGCTCGACGTCGTCGCAGCCGAAGACCTGACGCTCGCGCCCGGAAAGCGCCACGCCGTTGCGACAGGCTTCGCCATCGAAATCCCCCACGGCCACGAGGTTCAGGTGCGTCCGCGCTCGGGGCTCGCGCTGAAGCACGGGATCACCTGCCTCAACACGCCGGGGACGATCGACAGCGACTATCGCGGCGAGGTGAAGGTCATCCTCGCCAATCTCGGCGACGAGCCCTTCGAGGTCCGGCGCGGAGAGCGGATTGCACAGCTCGTTCCCGCGCCGGTGCTCCGCGCCCACTTCGCGGAGGTGCATGAACTTGCCGAGACTGAGCGCGGCAGCGGAGGGTTCGGAAGCACCGGGCGGTGAGCGACCTCTGCGACGAAGAGCTGGAGCGCTACGCCCGGCACATCGTCCTGCCTCAGCTCGGTGGAGTCGGACAGCGCAAGCTGAAGGCCGCAAGCATTGCGATCGTCGGCGCCGGCGGTATTGGCAGCGCCGTCATTCCGGCGCTGGCCGGAGCGGGCATTGGCCGGCTAACGATCATCGACGACGATGTGGTGGACCGAACAAACCTGCAGCGTCAGCCCATCTTCCGCGACGACCAGGTTGGAGATCCGAAGGCCGAGTTGGCAGCGGCGTTCGTGGAAGCGCTCAATCCGCACGTTCGCGTCTCGGCGGTTCGCGAGCGTCTGACTGCCGACAATGCCGAGACGCTGCTGTCGGGACACGACCTCGTCATCGATGCCTGCGACAATTTCGCGACGCGCCTGGTCGTCGGCGATGCACTGACGCGCCTAGAAGTACCGCTCGTCTCCGCGGCGGCGGTCCAGTTCCAGGGCCAGGTCGCCCTCTTCCGCGGCTGGGAAGCGGACAAGCCCTGCTACCGCTGCTTCGTTGGCGATGCTTTCGACACCGACGATTGCGACACCTGCGCGGAACAGGGCGTGCTTGGCGCATTCACCGCAACGGTCGGCAGCTTTGCCGCTCTCATGGCCATCCGCGCAATGGCCGGAATCGGCGACGACGTGGCCGGCAGCCTGTTCCTGTTCGACGGGGTGAAGCTCGACTGGCGAAAGATCCGCCTGCCGAAGGACCCGAACTGCCGGACCTGCTCGGCCTAGGACTTCTTCTTCCGAGCCGGCTTCTTTTTGCCCTTCGACGGCCCCTTGGCCGCCTTCGCGTCAATCCACTCAACCGCCTGCTCCATCGTTACCGACTTGGGGTCGGAGCTCTTTGGAAGCGTTGCGTGGGTCGTCCCATCGGTGACGTAGGGCCCGTACCGACCTTCCATCACCTTGATTTCCTTACCGCTGGACGGATGCGCCCCAAGGACGGCAATCGGCTCGCGCGACGCGCCCTGCTTGCGACCCGCGCCCGAGGCTGCATCGGCAAGCTTCACGACCGCGGCGTTCATGCCCGTCTCGAACACTTCGGCGGTCGCGCTCAGCCGCGCATATTTGCCGTCATGCTCGAGGTACGGGCCGTAGCGGCCGATGCTTGCCTTGATCGGCTTTCCGGTCTCCGGATGGGCGCCGATTTCGCGCGGAAGCGACAGAAGCCTTTCTGCCATCTCCGCGTCGACGTCCGCGACCGGCACGTCCTTCGGGATCGACGCGCGCTTGCCGTCGCGCTCAAGATAAGGCCCGAAGCGGCCGCTCTTCAGTTCGATGCCGTTGCCGAGGTCCTGCGGACCTTCGCTCGCCTGGCCCTCCGCACCGCCCTGCCCGAACTTCTGCGTGTAACGGCACTCGGGATAGTTGGAGCAGGCGACGAACGCACCGAACTTGCCTCCGCGAAGTGACAGCCGGCCGTTGCCGCATGCCGGGCAGACGCGCGGGTCGGTGCCGTCTTCTCGCGGCGGGTAGAGCCATGGCGCCAAGAACTCGTCGAGCGCGGCCGTAACCTCGGACGGCTTCTGGTCCATGACCTCGCCCGCCTTGGGCCGGAAGTCGTGCCAGAATTCCTCCAGCAATTTCTGCCAGTTGAGACGTCCGCCTGAGACGTCGTCGAGCTCTTCCTCGAGTTCTGCCGTGTAATCGTAATTCACGTAGCGCTCGAAGAAGCGCTCTAGGAACGCGGTGACGAGCCGCCCGCTCTCTTCCGGAATGAAGCGCGCTTTCTCGACGCGGACATATTCGCGATCCTTCAGCGTCTGCAGGATCGACGCGTAGGTGGAGGGTCGTCCGATCCCCAGTTCCTCGAGGCGCTTAACCAGGCTCGCTTCCGAATAGCGCGGCGGCGGCTGGGTGAAGTGCTGCGTCGCCTCCACGCCGGTCTTCGCCGGAGCGTCGCCGTTGCGCAGCGCCGGCATGCGTGCGCCCTCTTCGTCTTCCGCCTTTTCGTCGCGGCCTTCCTCATAGAGCGCGAGGTAGCCGGGGAAGAGCACGACCTGGCCAGTCGCACGAAGCACGGCCCTGCCCGCTCCGTCGGTCAGCTCGACCGTTGTGCGCTCCAGCCGAGCCGAAGCCATCTGGCTCGCCAGCGCGCGATTGTAGATCAGCTCATAGAGACGAGCGTGATCGCCCGATGCGCCGCGCGACTTGCTGAAGTCTGTCGGCCGGATCGCCTCGTGCGCTTCCTGGGCATTCTTCGCCTTGCTCGTGTAGCGGCGCGGCTTGTCCGGCACGAAGCCCGAATCGTAGCGATTGGCGATCGCCTTGCGGGCGGCGCTGATCGCCTCCTCGGCCATGTCGACGCCGTCGGTCCGCATGTAGGTGATCAGTCCATCCTCGTAGAGAGACTGGGCGACCCGCATGGTGTGGCTGGCCGAGAAGCCGAGCTTGCGCGCGGCCTCCTGCTGCAGTGTCGAGGTCGTAAACGGCGGCGGGGGGTTCTTGGCAAAGGGCTTGGTCTCGACGGACGCGACCGTAAAACGCCCGGCCTCGACGGTCGCCTTTGCGGCGTCGGCCTCGCTTTTGCTGCCGATCGACAGGCGGTCGAGCTTCTTGCCGTCGAGCTGGACGAGACGCGCCGTGAACGGCTGCCCGTCCGCTTCGAACGTCGCGCTGACCTGCCAATATTCCTGGGTCTTGAAGATCTCGATCTCGCGTTCACGATCGACGATCAGGCGCAGCGCAACCGACTGAACGCGGCCCGCAGACTTGGCACCGGGCAGCTTGCGCCACAGGATCGGCGAGAGCGTGAAGCCCACCAGATAGTCAAGCGCCCGCCTTGCCCGATACGCATCGATCAGGTCGACATCGAGCTCGCGCGGATTGCGCATCGCCTCGGTGACCGCGGCATTCGTAATCGCGTTGAACGTGACGCGCTGGACGTCCTTGGGCAGCGCCTTCTTCTGCCGAAGCACTTCCTGAACGTGCCAGCTGATCGCCTCGCCCTCACGGTCGGGGTCGGTGGCGAGGATCAACGTGTCGGCCTTCTTCGCCTCGTCCGTGATGAGCTTCAGCTGCTTCGACCGGTCCGGCGAGACCTGCCAGAGCATGTCGAAGTCCTTCTCCGGATCGACGGAGCCATCCTTCGGCGGAAGATCGCGCACGTGACCGTAGCTGGCGAGCACGCGGTGCCCTCCACCCAGATACTTCTCAATGGTTTTCGCCTTGGCCGGCGACTCAACGACGACGAGTTTCAAAATCTGCCCTCACGCATACGCGTATAAGGTGGGGGTCCGGGATTCGGCTCGTCAAGCGGGGCGGATGCTGACCTTGCCGCCGGCATGCCGATCGAGCCGACCCGCAAGGTCGAGCTCAAGCAGAGCCATCTGCACCGCCCCGCTCGGCGCGCCCGACAAACGAATGATCTCGTCGACCGGAACTGGCGAAGCCCCGAGCAGCTCTTTGACGATGCCGAGCGCTCCGTCGTCGCCGTCCATCCACTGCGGTTCTCCCGGCTCGTACGGCGAATGCGGCGATGCGAGCCGCGGCTGCATCGGGCGCACAGCCTCGAGCACGTCATGGGCGTTCTGGACCAACGTCGCGCCCTGTCTAATGAGCTGGTTGCAGCCCTGCGCGCGCGGATCGAGCGGCGAACCCGGAACGGCCATGACCTCGCGGCCTGCTTCCGCGGCGAGACGTGCAGTGATCAGGGATCCCGACTTTGGCGCGGCCTCGACGACGACCGTGCCTCCGGTCAGGCCAACGATGATCCGATTGCGATAGGGGAAGTGCCGAGCGCGCGGCTCCGTGCCTGGCGGCATTTCCGCGATCACCAGGCCTCGCTCGAACATCGCCTTCTGCCGCGCCTCGTTCTCTGGCGGGTAGAAGATGTCGAGACCGCCGGCGACTACGCCGATCGTGCCGGTCTCCAGCGACCCGTCATGAGCCGC
>Ga0307409_100001795_pt1 | contig 10847 bp, 12 predicted proteins | sample 322Ometagenome_2_FD_203888 | JGI IMG/M metagenome (GOLD analysis project Ga0307409, IMG submission 203888) | Maize rhizosphere microbial communities from greenhouse at UC Davis, California, United States - 322HYB-O-2 | ecosystem: Host-associated > Plants > Roots > Rhizosphere > Soil | place...
GGACGCCGTGCTCGGCTACTACCAGCCGCCGGCCGCCGACGGCAGCCACCCCGGCGTCCACTGGCTCAACACCTCGGCCCCCGGGACCCGGACCCGGTACGAGTACGAGGCCCTGGCCTTCCACGAGAGCGTGCCCGGCCACCACCTCCAGTTCGCCCTGGCCCAGGAGCTGGAGGAGCTGCCCCGGTTCCGGCGCTTCGGCTACGTCACCGCCTTCAGCGAGGGCTGGGCGCTGTACACCGAGCGCCTGGCCGACGAGCTCGGCCTCTACTCGGGCGACCTGGAGCGCTTCGGCATGCTCTCGTTCGACTCCTGGCGGGCCTGCCGGCTGGTGGTCGACACCGGCCTGCACCAGCTCGGCTGGAGCCGGGACCAGGCGGTCGGCTACATGCTGGCCAACTCCGCCCTGACCCGGACCAACATCAAGAACGAGGTCGACCGGTACGTGGCCATGCCCGGCCAGGCCCTGGCCTACATGGTCGGCCGCCTGGAGCTGGTCCGGCTCCGGGAGCGGGCCAAGGCCCGCCTTGGCGGCCGGTTCGACCTGCGCGCCTACCACGACCTGGTCCTCGGCACCGGCGGGGTGCCGCTGTCCGTTCTGGCCGAGCTGGTCGACGGCACCTGATAGGGTGATGGCATGGCGACCACCAACGACCTCAAGAACGGCATGACCCTCAACCTCGACGGCAATCTCATGAACGTCGTCGGGTTCCAGCACGTCAAGCCGGGCAAGGGCGGCGCCTTCGTGCGGACCAAGCTCAAGAACGTCCGCACCGGGCGAACCCTCGACAAGACCTTCCGGGCCGACGAGCCGGTCGAGGTGGCCATCCTCGACAAGCGCGAGATGCAGTACCTGTACCGCGACGAGACCGGCTTCCACTTCATGGACACCCAGACCTACGACCAGTCGGTGGTCGACGCCGACGCGGTCGGGGACGCGGCCAGCTGGCTGACCGACGGCGCCACCCCGTACGTGACCTTCTACGAGGGCACCGCCATCGGGGTCGAGCTGCCGGCCGCGGTCGAGCTCGAGGTGGCCGAGACCGAGCCCGGCGTCAAGGGCGACCGGGTCTCGGGCGCGACCAAGCCGGCCACGGTCGAGACCGGGGCGGTCGTCCAGGTGCCGCTGTTCGTGGAGACCGGCGACCGGATCAAGGTCGACACCCGCTCCGGTGCGTACCTGACCCGGGTGCAGTGAGCGACCCCCTGGCGCATCGGGGGGGCCGGCCCGGCCCCCCCGAACCCCCCCGGGCTGCGCCCGGCACCCGCTCGGCCGCCCGCCGGCGGGCCCTCGACATCCTGTTCGAGGCCGACCTGCTGGACCGGCCGGTGGCCGAGGTGCTGGCCCGCCACCGCGACGACCGCGAGGCCGGCGCCCCCGACGCCTACACCGTCGAGCTGGTCGACGGGGTCGCCGGGCAGCGGGACGAGCTGGACGCCCGCATCACCGACGCCGCCGAGCACTGGACGATCGAGCGGATGCCGCTGGTCGACCGCAACCTGCTCCGGCTGGCCGCCTTCGAGCTGGCCGCCCGTCCCGAGGTGCCGACGGCGGTCGTCCTCGACGAGGCGATCGAGCTGGCCAAGCTGCTGTCCACCGCCGAGTCGGGCCGGTTCGTGAACGGCGTCCTGGCCCACATCGCCACCGAGGTCCGCGGGGCGGGCTGAGCGAAACACCCGGTTGTTGCCGCGGTGGGTCCCGCCAGCCAGTATTCGCGCATGGCTGCGCGCGCCCCCAGGCACCTGGCCGAACCTCCCAGGCGGTTCGGGCTGTCACCGCTGCAGCGGGTCTTCCTGGCCGCCCTGCTCAGCCTGGCCGCGGTCACGGCCGTGATCGCGCTGCTGACCCGCGACACCGGGAACGGCGGCCGGCGGGCGGCCGCCCCGGCCACCACCCGGGCCCAGGCCGCCACCACCGCGACCACCGCCCGGGCGGCGACCACCACCGCCCCGGCCAGCACCGCCCCGGCGACCCGGCCGATCCGGCCCACCCCCGGGAACCTGCTCGCCGACGGCGACTTCGAGCGCGACCTGGCCGGCTGGGCTCCCCTCGGCGGGGCGAAGGTCGAGCGGGTCGAGGGCGGGGCGTCGGGCCGCTGGGCGGCCGCCGCCGTCCCCGGCGGCACCGGGGCCGGCCGGCTGGGCATGGTCCGGCGGGACGCCGCCACCACCGAGGCCGGCACCACCTACGAGGCCGTCTTCTGGGTCAAGGCCCCCGAGGGTGGCCAGGTCGTCCTGGCCCTGCGGGAGCTCGCCGGCGGCCGCGAGGTCAGCGCCGACCAGGCCGGCTACACCCTGGACAGCGGTCGCTGGCAGCAGCTGGCGGTCGAGCACCGCGCCGCCGCGCCCGGGTCCAGCCTGGCCCTCGAGGTGGCCGGCCACGACCTGGGGGGCGACGGCCGCCTGCTGGTCGACGGGATCGACCTCCAGACCGAGTGAGCCGGTCGATCCGCCCGATCCATCCGTATGACTCCGTAGTGTTGCGGATGCGCCCGGCTGGGTAGGTTTCCGTATCGTCGGAGAAGCGCAGGCTTCCGGACGGAGCCGCGCGACGTTGGCGTGCGGCGGACGGACGCCGAGGTCGAGAGGAGCGGGTGCTGATGCGGTGGCGGCGAGCGGCCACGATCGGCCTGACCGCGCTCGCCCTGCTCGCGGTGGCCCAGCCCGCCGGCGCCGTCACCTACGTCGGCCTCGACGACCTGACCTGCGATGGCGCCACCACCATGGGCACCGGCATGCCCGAGGGCGCCCGCCTGAACGTTGCCCTGGTCGACCCGGCCTCCGACCGCACCTTGTCCCGGGCCACGGTCACGACCAGCGCCTCCGGCACCTTCGAGTGGCCGGCCAAGGTCTCCCTCAGCGGCATGCGCGAGGTCCGGGCCGTGGTCCGGCGCCCCGGCCAGTCGACCACCCTCGCCTGGGTCGAGCACTCGCTGGCCCGGGCCTGCCCGCTCGCCTCCACCGGGCCCAACCGGACCCTGCCCCTGGTCGGGGTCGGGCTCAGCTCCTTCACCCTCGGGGTGCTGGTGCTGGTCGCCTTCGCCTACCAGGGCCGCCACGCCAGCCCGGGCGGCCGCCACCTGGCCGCCCCCTACCGGAGCCGCTTCCTCTAGCGTCCCAGGGCCGCCACCTCAGGCGTGCTGGTGGTCGCCGCTGGAGTGGAGCAGCTCGCGCATGGTCTCGCGCAGGCCGTCCAGGGCGCCGTCGGGAACGGTGGCGTCGGCCCCGGTGACCTCGCCCACCCCGACGACGAAGGCGTTGGGGCTGGTCGAGCGGAGCCGCCGCACCAGCGCCTCCGGCCGGGGCCCGGCCGCGCTGGCGTCCAGGACCAGGAACCGGGCCCGGCGCTCGACCGCCTCGACATAGGCCGCGTTGGCGTCGGCGGCCTCGCCCACCACCTCCCACTCGGCCGTCACCGCGGCCCGCCGCAGCTCCAGCCGCCGCGCCGGTTCGGCGGCGGCGACAACAATCCGGACAGCGGTGCACATGCGCAGGCTCCGTAGGTCGGCGGGACGGCGACCCATGCTAGCCGTTCAGCTTCCTCTTGACATCTCGCTTATCGCTGTTAAGTTTACATCGCTAAGCTATCAGCGATAGGAGGACGGTATGCTCGAGCGGCTGGCACGGTTCCTGCTCCGGAGGCGATGGGCGGTGCTCGCGGCCACGCTGGTGGTGGTCGTGGCCGCCGGCGCCTTCGGGGGGAGCGCCATCACCAGACTCAAGTCGGGCGGGTTCGACGACCCCGACGCCGAGTCGACCCGGGCCGCCAAGGTCCTTGCCGACGAGTTCGGCACCGGCGATCCCAACCTGGTCCTGCTCGTCACCGCCAAGGGCGGCCGGGTCGACGACCCGGCGGTGGCCGCGGCCGGGGAGGCCCTGACCAGGCGGCTGGCCGCCGAGCCCGACCTGGCCCAGGTCGTCTCCTACTGGGCCACGGGCGCCCCCGCCCTGAAGAGCACCGACGGCAGTCAGGCCCTGGTGCTGGGCCGCATCACCGGCGACGAGGAGGGCCTGGACGAGCGGGCGGCCGCCCTCACCGGCGCCTACGCCCGCGACGACGCCACCCTCCGGGTCCAGGTCGGCGGCCAGGCCCAGGTCTTCCGCGAGGTCGGCGAGCAGGTCGAGTCCGACCTGGCCAGGGCCGAGTCCATCGCCGTCCCCATCACCCTGCTCCTGCTGGTGCTGGTGTTCGCCAGCGCCGTCGCCGGGGCCCTGCCGCTGGCCGTCGGCGGCTTCGCCATCGTCGGCACCCTGCTCGTGCTCCGGGTCCTTGCCGAGGTCACCGACGTCTCCATCTACGCCCTCAACCTGACCACCGCCCTCGGTCTCGGGCTGGCCATCGACTACAGCCTGTTCATCGTCTCCCGCTACCGGGAGGAGCTGCGGGCCGGCCGCGAGCCGGCCGACGCCCTGGTCGTGACCATGGGCACGGCCGGCCGCACGGTGCTGTTCAGCGCGGCCACCGTTGCCGTCTCCCTGCTCGCCCTGCTGGTGTTCCCCCTCTACTTCCTGCGCTCCTTCGGCTACGCCGGCATCGCCGTGGTCGCGCTGGCCGCGATCGGCGCCCTGGTCGTGCTCCCGGCCCTGCTGGCCGTGCTCGGCCGCCGGGTCGACCGGCTCCGGCTGCCCATCGGCCGCCGCCGCGCCGCCGCCGTCGCGACCCGGGAGCCGGAGGCCGGGCTCTGGCACCGGATCGCCACCTCGGTCATGCGCCGGCCGGTCCCGATCGCCCTGGCCGTGGTCGCCTTCCTGGTCCTGCTCGGCACTCCGTTCCTGGGCGTCCGCTTCGGCCTGCCTGACGACCGGGTCCTGCCCGTCGGGGCCGAGGGCCGCCAGGTGGCCGAGGCCGTGCGGGCGAACTTCGCCGCCGACGAGACCAGCGCCCTTTCGGTGGTCACCCCCGGGATCGGCGATCCGGCCGCGCACCTGGCCGACATCGACGGCTACGCGGCCGCCCTGTCCCGGCTGGACGGGGTCGACCGGGTCGACGCCCTCACCGGCAGCTACGCCGCCGGCCAGCGGCTCCAGGGCCCCCTGCCGACCGGCGACGCCGCCATCTCGCCCGAGGCCCGGCGCTTCGCCGCCGCCGACGGCACCTGGCTGTCGGTGGTCCCGTCGGTCGAGCCCTACTCGGCCGCCGGCGAGGACCTGGTGGCGGCCGTCCGGCACCTCCAGGCGCCGCTCGGCGCCCAGGTCACCGGCCCCTCGGCCCAGCTGGTCGACACCAAGGCGTCGCTGTTCGGCAACCTCCCGGCCGCCGGCGCGATCATCGCCCTGGTCACCTTCGCCCTACTGTTCGTGATGACCGGCAGCGTGGTCATCCCGGTCAAGGCCCTGGTGCTGAACCTGCTCTCGCTGACCGCCATCTACGGGGCCATGGTCTTCATCTTCCAGGACGGCCACCTGGCCGGCGTTCTCGGGTTCACGCCAACCGGTACGATCGACACCTCCATGCCGGTGCTGCTGTTCTGCATCGCCTTCGGGCTCTCGATGGACTACGAGGTGTTCCTGTTGTCGAGGATCAAGGAGGAGTACGACCGCACCGGCGACACGGTCACATCGGTCGCGGCCGGGCTGGAGCGGAGCGGCCGCATCGTCACCACCGCGGCCGCCCTGCTGGCGATCGTGTTCGTCGCCTTCGCCACCTCCCAGGTCAGCTTCCTCAAGCTGTTCGGGATCGGCACCGCCCTGGCCATCCTCGTCGACGCCACCCTGATCAGGGCCCTGCTGGTGCCGGCGTTCATGCGCCTGGCCGGCCGGGCCAACTGGTGGGCACCGGCGCCGCTGCGCCGACTGCACGCCCGGGTCGGGCTGCGCGAGGCGCCGGGGGCGAGCGGGGCCTGATGACGGCCGCGCGGTCCTCCGCCTCCTCCCCCCGCCGGGCCCGGGCCCGGCGGGGGGAGGGCGCCCGCCTGCGCGAGGAGATCCTGGCCGCCGCCACCCGCCTGCTGGCCGAGACCGACGACGAGGAGGCGGTCTCCATCCGCGCCGTGGCCGAGGCCGTCGGCGTCACCCCGCCATCGATCTACCTGCACTTCGCCGACAAGACCGAGCTGATCTTCGCCGTCTGCGAGGAGCAGTTCCGCCAGCTCGACGACGAGATGACCGCCGCCGAGGCCGGCGTGGCCGACCCGCTGGAGGCGCTGCGCCGCCGCGGCCAGGCCTATGTCCGCTTCGGCCTCCGCAACGCCGAGGCCTACCGGGTCCTGTTCATGTACAAGAACCACGTCCCCGACAACGTCGACGACGAGTACCTGTACCGCTCCGAGACGTTCAACCACCTGGTCGAGTCGGTCCAGCGCTGCCTGGACGCGGGCGCCCTGCGGCCCGGCGACCCTCTGCAGATCTCCATCGGCCTGTGGGTCCTGGTCCACGGCGTCACCTCGCTGCTGCTCGCCGCCCCTACCTTCCCCTGGCCCGGCGAGCCCGGCGAGCTGGTCGACCGCCTGATCACCGACCACCTCGAGGGCCTCCTGCCCTGATTCCGCCTCGTCGCTGATCTCGGGTTGTCCCTACCCCGGTCGGCCGGGCTGCCGGATGGGCCGGCCGGCTCCCGCGCCCTAGCCTTGGCTGGCAAGATCGGAGCGACACCAAGGAGCAGGCGATGGCGATCGGGCAGGCGGCGGCGGGGACGCCGGGAGGCGGGAGCGCGCTCGGGCGGGCGCTGGCCCCGCTGCTCCAGCCGAGGACCCTCACGGCGACCATCTACCTGCTGGTCAGCATGTTCGTGGGGCTGACCTGGCACGTCGTGCTGGCAACGGGGCTGCTGCTCGGCGTGGGCACGCTGATCATCTGGATCGGGGTGTTCGTGCTGGCCCTGACCCTGCTGGCCTGGCGGGGCGGGGCCTGGCTGGAGCGGCGCTGGGTGCGGGCGATGCTCGGCGTCCACATCCCCGATCCCTACCGGCCGCTGCCCGCCGGGTCGCTGTGGCGGCGGGCCCGGGTGCTGGCCGCCGACCCGGCCACCTGGAAGGACCTGGCCTACCTGATCGTACTGTTCCCGCTGGGGCTGATCTGGTTCGTGGTCACCACCACCCTGTGGACCCTGGCCCTTGGCCTGCTGACGGCGCCGCTGTGGTTCTGGATCCCGGCCGACGGCGGGATGGCGCTGTTCAACGACGGCGTCCGCGCCAACCTGGTGGTCGACACCCTGCCCGAGGCGATCCTGGCCGCCGTGGCCGGGGCCGCCCTGTGCGTGGCCGCCGCCTGGGTGGTCAAGGGCATGGCGGCCGCTCACGGCGCGGTCGCGCTGGCCCTGCTCGGCCCCAGCCAGAACCAGCTCCAGGCCAGGGTCGAGGCCCTCCAGGCGAGCCGCGACCGGGCGGTCGACTCGGCCGAGGCCGAGCGCCGCCGGATCGAGCGCGACCTGCACGACGGCGCCCAGCAGCGGCTGGTCGCCCTGGCCATGGACCTGGGCATGGCCAGGGCCAAGCTGGAGACCGACCCGGCCGCCGCCACCGCCCTGGTCGGCGAGGCCCACGAGGAGGCCAAGCGGGCCCTGGCCGAGCTGCGCGACCTGGCCCGCGGCATCCACCCGGCGGTGCTGGCCGACCGGGGCCTCGACGCGGCCATCTCCGCCCTGGCCGCCCGCTCGCCCGTCCCGGTCGGGGTGGACGTGTCCACCGGCCGCCTGCCCGACCCGGTCGAGTCGGCTGCCTACTTCGTCGTCGCCGAGGCCCTCACCAACGCGGCCAAGCACGCCCGGGCGGCCGAGATCGGGGTCCGCATCGCCCGTCACCTGGACCTGCTCATCGTCGAGGTGATCGACGACGGCGCCGGTGGGGCCGACCCGGCAAAGGGCAGCGGCCTGCGCGGCCTGGCCGACCGGGTGGCCGGCGTCGACGGGCACCTCACCGTCACCAGCCCACCCGGCGGCCCGACGGTGATCCGGGCGGAGCTGCCGTGCGGGTCGTGATCGCCGAGGACTCCGTCCTGCTGCGCGAGGGCCTGACCCGGCTGCTGGCCGATGGCGGGGTCGAGGTCGTCGCCCAGGTCGGCGACGGCCCCGGCCTGGTCGCGGCCGTCGACGCCTACCGCCCCGACCTGGCCGTGGTCGACGTCCGCATGCCGCCGACCCACACCGACGAGGGGCTGCGGGCCGCCCTCGAGGTCCGCGAGCGCGCCCCCGGGACGGCCATCCTGGTCCTGTCCCAGTACGTGGAGGAGCGCTACGCCGGCGACCTGCTCGCCGGCGGCGCCCAGGGTGTCGGCTACCTGCTCAAGGACCGGGTCGCCGACGTCGGCGAGTTCCTGGCCGCCGTCCGCCGCGTCGGCGACGGCGGCGCCGCCATCGACCCCGAGGTCGTCGCCCAGCTCCTCGGCCGCCGCCGCAAGGCCGATCCCCTTGCCACCCTCAGCCCCCGCGAGCTCGACGTCCTGTCCCTGATGGCCGAGGGCCGCAGCAACGCCGCCATCGCCGACCGCCTGGTCGTCACCGACGGCGCGGTCGAGAAGCACATCTCCAGCATCTTCACCAAGCTCGGCCTCCCCGCCGCCCCCTCCGACCACCGCCGGGTCCTGGCCGTCCTCACCTTCCTCCGGGCCTGAGTTCCTCTCCACGTGATAGACTGTGGAGCACGCTACATACTGTGGAATTGGGGTCTGGCGGTGGCGCGACGCAATCTGACCGTGCAACTGGACGAGGAGACGATCCGGCAGGCCAAGATCCTGGCCGCCGAGCGGGGCACGTCGGTCAGCGGGCTGGTGGCTCGCGAGCTCGAGCAGCTCGTCGCCCAGAACGCTCGCTATCAGGAGGCCAGGCGTCGGGCCATCGAGCTCATGGAGGAGTCGGCGCCCCGCGGCGGAAGGACCTGGCAGCGGGATGATCTCTACGAGGAGTAGCGGCTCGTGTCCGAACGCCAGGTGACCTTCGTCGACACCAACGTCCTGGCCTACGCCCATGACCGTTCGGAACCCCGCAGGCAGGGGATCGCCCAGGCGATGCTCGATGCACTCTGGCGGGACCGGGCCGGCGTTATCAGTACCCAGGTGCTGCAGGAGTTCTACGTCGTGGCCACGCGCAAGTTCGGCCCGCCGATGCCGCGCGGCCGGGCCAGAGAGGTCGTCGCGCTCTATGCCGAGTGGCCCGTGGTCCAGATCGACGTCCTGCTCGTGCTCGCCGCCTCCGAGCTCGAGGACCGCCATACCCTCTCGATCTGGGACGCGCTGATCCTCGAGGCGGCCCAGCGCGCCGGCGCGACCCGCCTTCTGACCGAGGGCCTCGAGCACGGCCGCCGGATCGGCGGCGTCAGCATCGAGAATCCCTTCGTCTGAGCGGGGGTTGTCGGGAGTTGCCGCCACCGACCAGCGGTGCTTGAGCCTGCCGGGCCGGGGGGCTACCATGCCGGGCGACGAGCGACCTTTAAGGGCCGGTCCTGTGAGGCCGGGAAGGGAGCCAGAACCGATGCTGTGCTGTCCGGCGCCTCCATGCTCTTGTGGCTGGGGGCGTTGTTGATGTCCGGGGTGGCGACGGTGCTGGACGCGGCCGACGTCCAGCGGGTCCTTGTCCGGATCGCCCATGAGATTGTCGAGCGGAACAAGGGGACCGACGGGCTGGTGGTGGTCGGCATCCACACCCGCGGGGTGCCGCTGGCCAGGCGGCTGGCGGCCAAGCTGGGCGAGATCGAGGGGCGGCAGGTCCCGGCGGGCACCCTTGACGTCGCCATGTACCGCGACGACATCGGCACCCGGCCGCCCCAGGCCACCCACGACACCGAGCTGCCGTTCGACCTGGCCGGCAGGGTCGTCGTCCTGGTCGACGACGTGCTCTACACCGGGCGGACGGTCAGGGCCGCCCTCGACGCCCTGACCGACTTCGGCCGGCCGCGGGCCATCCAGCTGGCCGTGCTGGTCGACCGCGGCCACCGCGAGCTGCCCCTGCGGGCCGACTACGTCGGCAAGAACCTGCCCACCGCCCTCGGCCAGGCGGTCAGGGTCCAGCTGGCCGAGACCGACGGCTCCGACGGCGTGGTCGTCGAGGGCCCCGCCGAGAAGGTGGTGGCTTCCTAGTGGACAAGCACCTGCTGTCGGCCGGCGACCTCACCGCCGACGACATCACCCGGGTCCTTGACACCGCCGCCCACCTGGCCGCGGTCACCGACCGGGCGATCAAGAAGGTCCCGACCCTGCGCGGCCGCACCGTCTGCAACCTGTTCTTCGAGGACTCGACCCGGACCCGGATCTCCTTCGAGCTGGCCGCCAAGCGCCTGTCGGCCGACGTGATCAACTTCTCGGCCAAGGGCTCCAGCGTCTCCAAGGGCGAGAGCCTCAAGGACACGGCCATCACCCTCGAGGCGATGGGGGTGGACGCCATCGTCATCCGCCACGGCGCCTCCGGGGCCCCCTGGCGGCTGGCCGAGTGGGTCGAGGCGGTGGTGGTCAACGCCGGCGACGGCACCCACGAGCATCCGACCCAGGCCCTGCTCGACCTCTACACCATCCGCCAGCGGTTCCCCGGCTTCGACGGTCTCAAGGTGGCCATCGTTGGCGACGTGCTCCACTCCCGGGTCGCCCGCTCCAACGTGCTCGCCCTCACCACCATGGGGGCCGAGGTCACCCTGGTCGCCCCGCCGACCCTGCTCCCGGCCCGGGTCGAGACCTGGGGGGCTGCCGTCTCCTACGACCTGGACGCGGTCCTGCCCAAGCAGGACGTGGTGATGATGCTCCGGGTCCAGCTGGAGCGGCAGCGGGCCGGGTTCTTCCCGTCGCTGCGCGAGTACGCGCGGCTGTACGGGCTGGACGGGCGCCGGCTGGACGCCATGGCCGACCACGCCATCGTCATGCACCCGGGGCCGATGAACCGGGGGGTCGAGATCGCCGCCGAGGTGGCCGACTCGCTGGAGCGGTCG
>Ga0307409_100001798_pt1 | contig 10845 bp, 12 predicted proteins | sample 322Ometagenome_2_FD_203888 | JGI IMG/M metagenome (GOLD analysis project Ga0307409, IMG submission 203888) | Maize rhizosphere microbial communities from greenhouse at UC Davis, California, United States - 322HYB-O-2 | ecosystem: Host-associated > Plants > Roots > Rhizosphere > Soil | place...
ATGGTGGTTTCAGCGCGCGAGGCGCGATTCGAGCTCGGCGATGCGGTCGAGCAGGTCGAGGGCCAGGGCAACGCCCGGGGTGTTCAGCTCGAGATCGCGCGTCAGGCGGGTCGCAAGGCGCATGCGGGCGAGCGAGTCGCCGCTGAAGCGCCAGGACTCGCGCGACGTGCCGCGCGGCTGCAGCACGCCCTCGAAGACCCAGAGCTCGATCTGCTGCTCGGACGTCTGGCAGGCGCGGCACAGCTCGACCGTCGTCAGCTCCACGTCCTCTTCGACGACGCTGCCGCGCAGTGCGCTGGAGATCGTTCGCTGGTTCATGGCAAGTCACTGTTGGAGATGGGCGCGCGACTGGAAGTTCGGGTACGCCTTCGCCAGGTCCTCGAAGGCGGCGCGCTGCGCGTCGGTCTCCGCCTTCGGCACGACGATCGTGAGCACCGCGTAGAGATCGCCCGGGTTCTTGCCCGGCAATCCGCGGCCCTTGAGGCGGAGCTTGCGGCCCGCCGCGGATCCTTTCGGCACCGTCAGCTGCACCGTGCCCTCGGGGGTCGGCACGTCGACGGTCGCGCCGAGCGCCGCCTCCCACGGCGCGAGCGGCAGCTCGACGTAGACGTCGGCGCCGTCGACGCGAAAGAGCGGGTGCGGGTTGAACGCGATCTCGAGGTAGAGGTCGCCGGCGCGCCCGCCGTCCGAGCCGGCGTTGCCCTGGCCCGCGAGCCGCAGGTGCTGCCCCGGCCGGATCCCCTTCGGAATGTGGACGTCGAGCGTCCGCTCCTGCAGGGCGATCCTGCCGTCGGGCCCCTCGACCGGCGCGCGCAAGGTGATCGTGCGCTCGGCGCCGCGATAGGCGTCCCCGAGATCGATCAGCACCTTGGCGTGGTGGTCCTCGCCTGCGACGCTGCCGCGCCGGCGGCCGGCGCCGCCGGTGCCGCGCCTGCCGAACAGCGTCTCGAAGAAGTCGCTGGCGTCGAAGCCTTCGCCGCCGGCGAACGGCCCGCCGCTGCCGAACGGGCTCGCGCCGCCGCTCCGGAACTCGAACCCGGCGTCCCAGTTCGGCGGCGGCTGGAACTCCTGGCCGGCCCTCCAGTTGCTGCCCATCTGGTCGTAGGCGGCGCGCTTCTCCGGGTCCTTCAGGACCTCGTTCGCCTCGTTGATCTCCTTGAAGCGCGACTCCGCGTCGGCCATCTTGCTGACGTCGGGGTGGTACTTGCGGGCGAGCTTGCGATAGGCCTGCTTGATCTCGTCCTGCGTCGCGCTGCGCGGCAGACCGAGCGTCTCGTAATAGTCCTTGTACTTCATCGACGGCTCAGTGCGAATGCGTCGCCGGCTGCGCCGCAGGCGCGGCGGCGACGCCGGCGTCGCACGGCGTCATCAGCGTCTCGCTCGTCGCCTGCAGCGTGACGTGGCCGATCGCGAAGCGCTCGCGCATGCGCTCGGCGGCGGCGCGGTAGAAGCCGTCGCCGGGAGGTCCGCCGGGCATCGCGAGATGCGCGGTCAGCGCGACGTCGGTCGTTCCCGTCGCCCAGACGTGCAGGTCGCTGACGCAGGCGACGCCGGGCAGCGCCGCGAGCTCGGCGCGGACGGCATCGAGATCGATCGAGGTCGGCACGCCGTCGAACATGAGGTGCAGCGAGTCGCGAAACAAGCCCCAGGTGCCGAGCAGGATGACCAAGGCGATCACCAGGCTCGCGACCGGATCGAGCCAGGCCCAGCCGCGCCACGCGGTCAGCGCCGCGGCGACGACGACGCCGGCCGACACCGCGGCGTCGGTCGCCATGTGCAGGAACGCGCCGCGCGCGTTCAGGTCGCCGTGGCTGCCGCGCAAGAAGAGCAGCGCGGTCGCGGTGTTGACGACGATGCCGATCGCTGCGACCGCCATGACGGTGCCGGTGGCGATCGGCGCCGGCGCCGTCAGGCGGCCGATCGCCGCCCACGCGAGCGAGCCGATGGCGACGAGCAAAAGCAGCGAGTTGGCGAAGGCGGCCACGATCGAGGCGCGCTTCCAGCCGTAGGTGTGGCGCGCGTCGGGGGCGAGGCGGCCGGCGAAGGCGCCGGCCCAGGCGAGGACGAGGCCGAGGACGTCGCCGAGGTTGTGGCCGGCGTCGGCGAGCAGCGCCAGCGAGTCGGCGCGCCAGCCGTAGTACGCCTCGACGACGACGAACGCGACGTTGATCGCGATGCCGATCGCGAAGGCACGCTCGAGTCCCGTCGCCCCCGGCTGCGCATGACCGCGACCATGCGCGTGACCGTGGCCGTGCGCATGTCCGTGCGCGTGGCCGTCTTCGTGGCGAGCCATGGCGCCGCTGCCGCCGCGACCCTCAGCCCGCGAGCTGCGCGCGCATCGCGGCGATCACTGCGCGGTAGTCGGCGGCACCGAACACGGCGCTGCCGGCGACGAAGGTGTCGGCGCCGGCGTCGGCGGCGGCGCGGATGTTGTCGACCTTGATGCCGCCGTCGACCTCGAGGCGGATGTCGCGCCCGCTGGCAGCGATCCGCTCGCGGACCTGGCCGATCTTCCGCAGCGCCGACGGGATGAAGCTCTGCCCGCCGAAGCCCGGGTTGACGCTCATCACGAGGACGAGGTCGACCTTGTCGATCACCCAGTCGAGGACGTCGAGCGGCGCCGCCGGGTTGAAGACGAGCCCGGCCTGGCAGCCGGCATCCTTGATCAGCTGCAGCGTGCGGTCGACGTGCGTGCTCGCGTCGGGATGGAAGCTGATGACGTCGGCGCCCGCCTCGGCGAACGCCTGCGCGAGCGCGTCGACGGGCGTGACCATCAGGTGGACGTCGATCGGCACCTTCGCGCCGTCGGCGCGGGCGGCGTGCTTGCGCAGCGCCTCGCAGACCATCGGCCCGATCGTCAGGTTCGGCACGTAATGGTTGTCCATCACGTCGAAATGGATCCAGTCGGCGCCGGCCGCGATCACGTCGCGCACCTCGTCGCCGAGGCGGGCGAAGTCGGCCGACAGGATGCTCGGGGCGATGCGGTGGCGCGGCATGGCGTCGGACGATTCTAGGTGGCGCCCTCGTGCGCGGCCGCCGCGGCAGGCAAAGGCGCCTCCTAGAATCGCGCATGGCCCGACCCGAGTTCACGACCAGCGTCGCCGTGCGCCACTTGCCCGAGCAGTCGGATCGCGACAAGGGCCAGTACGCGTTCGCCTACACGATCTCGATCAAGAACAGCGGCGACATCACCGGCCAGCTGATCGCGCGCCACTGGATCATCACCGACGCGAGCGGCCACGTCGACGAGGTGCGCGGACTCGCCGTCGTCGGCCACCAGCCGGTGCTCAAGCCCGGCGAGTCGTTCGAGTACACGAGCTGGACGCGCATCGCGACGCCGAACGGCACGATGCGGGGCACGTTCTTCTGCATGACCGAGGACGCCCATCCGTTCGAGGCCCCGATCGCCGAGTTCGGCCTGACCCTCGCGTCGGCGCTGCACTGAGCGGCGCCCGCGCTGGCCCGACGCTGGAGCGTCGCGGCGCCGCTCCTCCTACGGCCCGCGCTCGGGCGGCTCGCGCCGGTCGCGCCGCTCGCCGCCGCTGCGCCCCGAGAACATCGTCCACCAGACGATGAAGACCAGCAGCGCGAGCGCCGCCAGCGCTTCCAGCAGAATGATCCACATGACCCGCGTTCGTTGGCTGGCGGTCGCAATGCGACTCGGGGCGCCGATTCTAGGAAGCGTCGCTGCCCTGGCAGCGGCGGCGCTCGTCGCCTGCTCGAGCACGCCGCTGGCGCCTGCGCCGGCGGGCGCCGCGACAGCGCCGCCGCGCGCCGACGGCGCGCCGCCGCAGGCCATCCGGGACGATCTCGGCGCCGCGACGATCGAACGACCGCGAGCGCGCTGGGTCGCGGTCCGCTGGAGCGATCTGCCGGGCTGGAACGACGACCGCGTCGGCGAGTTCTGGACCGCGTTCCTGCGCAGCTGCGATCGGCCGGCGCCGGCCTGGCTCGAGACCTGCGCGAAGGCGCGCTTGGCGGGCGCGCCGCGCGGCGACGCAGCGCTGCGCGACTGGCTCGAGCGGCAGCTGCGGCCGTACCGGATCGAATCGCTCGGTCGCGACCCGGTCGGCCTCGCGACCGGCTACTTCGAGCCGCTGGTCGAGGCGTCGCGGGCGTCGCGGCCCGGCTTTCGCGTGCCGCTGCACGCGCCACCGGCCGATCTCGCGGCGCGCTCGCCGTACTGGACGCGACAGCAGCTCGAGACGCTGCCGGCCGCGCAGAAGAGCCTGCGCGGTCGCGAGATCGCCTGGCTGCACGACCGGCTCGACGCGCTGCTCCTGCAGGTCCAGGGCTCGGGCCGGCTCGCCTTCGTCGACGATCGCGGCCGCACCCAGGAGCTCGTCCGCGTCGCCTACGCCGGCCACAACGAGCAGCCGTACAAGTCGGTCGGCCGCTGGCTGATCGAGCAAGGCGAGCTGCGCGCGGACGAAGCGTCGTGGCCGGCGATCCGCGCCTGGGCGCGCCGCCACCCGCAGCGCGTCGAGGAGATGCTGCACAGCAACCCGCGCGTCGTCTTCTTCCGCGAGGAGCCGCTGCCCGACCCGGCGCTCGGGCCGAAAGGCGCGCAAGGCGTCGCGCTCTCGCCCGGCCGCTCGATCGCGGTCGACCCGCAGAGCGTTCCCTACGGAACTCCGGTCTGGCTCGACACCACCGAGCCGCTGGCGACGCGGCCGCTGCGCCGCCTGGTCGTCGCGCAGGACACCGGCTCGGCGATCGTGGGCGCGGTCCGCGCCGACTACTTCTGGGGCTGGGGCGACGACGCCGAGGCCGCCGCCGGCAGGATGAAGCAGGCGTTGCGGATGTGGGCGCTCTGGCCGGCCTCGTGACGCTGCCGGTCGAGCCGCCCGCGCCGAGCGTCGAAACGGCGGCCACGATCGACGGCGGCCGCCCGATCGACTGGAGCCGGACCTCGGCCGACTACGGCACGCACCGCCCCGGTCCGCCGCAGCGCCTCTTCGACGGTCTCGCCGCGCTCGGCGTCGGCCGGCGCGGCCAGCGCGTGCTCGATCTCGGCACCGGCACCGGCCTCGTCGCCCGCGAGCTCGCGCGGCGCGGCGCGATCGTCAGCGGCATCGACATCGCCGCCGGGCAGATCGAGGAAGCGGCGCGCAGCGCGGCGGCCGAGGGGCTGGCCGTCGACTTCGTCGTCGCTGCCGCCGAGGCCTGCCCGTATGCGGACGCGAGCTTCGACGCGATCGTCGCCAGCCAGTGCTGGATGTACTTCGACGTCGGCCCGACGATCGCCGAGGTGCGCCGGCTGCTCCGGCCCGGCGGCGTGCTGGTGACGACGCACTTCAGCTGGCTGCCGCGCGCCGACGCGATCGCGCGCGCCAGCGAGGCGCTCGTCCTCCAAGCGAATCCGGCCTGGCAAGGCGGCGACTGGTCGGGGCGGATCCCGGCCAGGCCGTCGTGGTCGAAAGGGCGCGCGACTGCGAAGGCGATGTTCTGGTTCGACGCCGACGTGCCGTTCACGCGCGAACGCTGGCGCGGCCGCATGCGCGCGTGCCGCGGCGTCGGCGCGACCTTGCCCGCCGCCGGGATCGAGGCGTTCGACGCTGCGCTCGCCGCCTGGCTCGACGTCCACGCGCCGCCGGCGTTCACGGTGCGGCACCGCATCGATGCCCATCTCTTCGACCCCTGGCCCGACCCCGCCGTCGCGTCCGCCGCCCGCGCAGCCGCGTAGAAAGGTTTTTCGCACGCGGCCGACTCAGCAACATCGTTTCAGGGAGACTTCCGTCATGACCCGCCGCCCGTTCCTCGCCGCCCTCTCCGCGCTCGGCCTCGCGCCGCGGCTGGCGACCGCGCAGTCCGGCCCGCCCAAGGTCGAGCCGGGCGCGCCGAAGATCGAGCCGCTCCGCCTCTCGGACGTCGAGTGGAAGCAGCGTCTCTCCCCGGCAGCGTACGAGGTGCTGCGCCACGAAGGCACGGAATACCCGGGGTCGAGCCCGCTCAACAAGGAAAAGCGCAAAGGCCGCTACGTCTGCGCCGGCTGCGAGCTGCCGCTGTTCTCGTCCGACACCAAGTTCGAGAGCGGCACCGGCTGGCCGAGCTTCTGGGCGTCGCTGCCGGGCGCCGTCGCGACCCAGACCGACCACAAGATGTTCGTCCCGCGGGTCGAGTACCACTGCGTCCGCTGCGGCGGCCACCAGGGCCACGTCTTCGACGACGGCCCGCCGCCGACCGGCAAGCGCTACTGCAACAACGGCGTCGCGCTGAAGTTCGTTCCCGCCTAGACGCGTTCGCCGCCTAGGCAGAATCCAGCCGCCGCCATCCTGCGGCGCGCGGGGGCGGGCGGCGATGCGAAAGGCGGGCGGCGCGAGAGCGGCAGGCAAGGCAAGCAAGCGGTCGCCCACCGCGAAGAGCGCGACTGCCGCGGCGCCGCAGCTCGATGTCGAGCCGAAGCTCGACGACAGCCTGCAAGGCTTGGCGAGCCGGCTCGGCCCCGGGCTCATCACCGGCGCCGCCGACGACGACCCGAGCGGCATCGCGACCTATTCGCAGGCCGGCGCGCAGTTCAGCTTCGGCCTGGTCTGGACGCTGTTTCTGACGACCCCGCTCATGATCGGCATCCAGATGCTGTCGGCGCGGATCGGCTGGGCGACGAGCGAGGGCCTGGCGACCAACATCGCCAAGATCTGCCCGCGCTGGCTGACGCTGACGCTGGTCGGCCTGCTCGTCGTCGCCAACACGATCAACATCGCCGCCGACGTCGGCGCGATGGCCGAGGCGCTCAAGCTGATCGTCGGCGGCCCGCAAGCGCTCTACGTCCTTGCCTTCGGCGCCCTCTGCATCGCGGTGCAGGTGTTCTTCTCGTACGAGAGCACCGTGCGGATCCTGAAGTGGCTGACGCTCACCTTGTTCGCGTACGTCGCCGTCGTCCTCGCGGTCCAGGTGCCGTGGCAGCGAGCGATCGTCGAGTCGGCGCAGCCGTGGGCGTTCGTCCCCGCGGGGGCATCGGCCAAGGACTACGCGGCAATGATCGTCGCCGTGCTCGGCACGACGATCAGTCCGTACCTGTTCTTCTGGCAGGCGACGCAGGAGGTCGAGGACAGCCGGCGCCGCCCCGAGGCGCACGCGCTGCGCCACCACAAGGCCTACGCCAGCGAGCACCTGTCGAGGATCCAGCAGGACACGGTCGTCGGCATGGGCGTCTCCAACCTGGTCGCACTGTGCATCGTCGTCGCGACCGCGGTGACGCTGCACGAGCACGGCGTCACGGACATCGAGTCGTCGGCGCAGGCGGCCGAGGCGCTGCGGCCGGTCGCCGGCGAGTTCGCCTTCCTGGTCTTCGGTCTGGGCATCGTCGGCACCGGCCTCCTCGCCGTGCCGGTGCTGGCGGGGTCGGCGGCGTACGCCGTCAGCGAGCTGTTCGGCTGGAAGGCAGGGCTGTCGCGCGGCTTCCACGAAGCGCGCGGCTTCTATTCGATCATCATCGCCGCCACCGGCATCGGCACCGGGATGAGCGTCCTCGACATCGATCCGATGAAGGCGCTGGTGGTGAGCGCCATCGTCAACGGCGTGATCTCGGTGCCGATCATGGTCGTCCTGATGATGATCGGGCAGTCGAAGCGGTTGCTCGGCCGCTTCACGATCACGCCGCGCCACCGCGTTCTCGGCTGGGCCGCGACTCTCGTGATGGCGGCGGCAGTGACCTTCATGTTCGCGACGTCGCTCTGACCCGACGCGCAGGAACGTGGCTTGCCGCGCGCGGGCCATGACATCGCCGAGCCGATCGCCAAGGAATCTCCGCGCACGTTCGACCAAGCCCACGATGGCGACGAGCCTCGTGGCGATCGCTTGCGGCGCGATGCTTTCGCTGCCCGCGATGGCCAAGCCGGCACACGCGCCTGCGCCGCACGCGGCGCTCGAGGCGCCCTCGACGCGGCTGAGCGCGGAGGCGCAGACGATCGCGACCTGGGCGGTGGGCCGCCGCGACAGCCACGGCCTGCCGTTCCTGATCGTCGACAAGCGACGCGCGACCGTCTCGGCGTTCGACGCGTCGGGGCGTTTCCTCGGCAGCGCTCCCGCCTTGCTCGGCCTGGCGCGCGGCGACGATTCGGTTCCCGGCATCGGCGAGCGCAAGATCGCCGACATCCGGCCGCACGAGCGGACGACGCCGGCCGGTCGGTTCGCCGCCGAGCTCGGCACCAACGCCGGCGGCGAAGACATCCTCTGGGTCGACTACGACGCCGCCGTCTCGATGCACCGGGTGCGCGCGGTGAAGGCGGCCGAAAAGCGGCTCGAGCGCCTCGCCAGCGCGAGCCCGGCCGACAACCGCATCTCGTACGGCTGCATCAACATCCCGGCGGCGTTCTACGACGGCGTCGTCAAGCCGCTCTTCCTGCCGAAGAACGGCATCGTCTACGTGCTGCCGGAGACGAAGCCGCTCGCCGAGGTGTTCGGCGCCGCCGCGATGCGGACCGCACAGCGCTGACGTAGAGCCTGCGAACGGCGGGGGCCGAAGCCCCCGCTGCCGGTCGTCGTCAGTTGCGATCGGCGCGCGCCCGACGCGACGAGCGCGTCGTCGTCGCCGTGTCGCTCGACATCGACGAGCCGCTCATGCTGCTGCCGCTGCCGGTCGTGCCGCTGCCCATCGTGCTGCTGGTCGTGCCGCTGCTGGTCGTCGGGGACGATCCGGTGGTGCCGGTCGCCGTCCCGGTCGAGGGCGTCGTGCCGGTGCCGGTCGCCGTGCTGCCCGTCGTGCCGCTGCCGGTAGAGCCGGCGGTCGGCCCCGAGGTCGTCGTGTTGTTGCTCGGCGTGCCGGAAGCGCCGCCTTGGCCGGTGGCGCTCGTTCCCGAGCCGCCACCCTGGCTGCTGGCACCCGTTCCCGTGCCCGTGCCCGAGCCGGATTGGGCGAGCACGCCGCCGCACGCCAGTGCCGCGGCTGCCGAAAGAGCGAGGATCCTGAAGGTCTGTCTCATGCGTTACTCCTGATTGCGTCTGCGTTGGATGCCGTCGGCAGGGACGCCGAGTGAGCACAGCGGAAGTCGGCAATGGATGTGCCATCGGGACATCGTGAGACGGCGGCGTCGGCGAATCCCTACACTCGGGTTGCGCGGATCGGTCACGAGCCGGCCCGGCGCTCGCTCAGATCCCACCGGAGTGTCGACACCGATGAATGCCCCTCTTCCCGAGGCCGTCCGCAAGGCGCTGGAAAGCGTCACCCTCGACGACAAGTACGCGCTCGAAACCGGCCGCGCCTTCATGAGCGGGGTGCAGGCGCTGGTCCGCCTGCCGATGCTGCAGAGGAAGCGCGACGCGACCTTCGGCCTCAACACCGCGGGCTTCATCAGCGGCTACCGGGGCTCGCCGCTCGGCGGCTACGACCAGGCACTCTGGGCGGCCAAGAAGCATCTCGCGGCGCAGAACGTCGTCTTCCAGCCGGGTGTCAACGAGGAGCTCGCGGCGACCGCGGTCTGGGGCTCGCAGCAGCTCGACCTCTATCCGCAGTCGAAGAAGTTCGACGGCGTGTTCGGCATCTGGTACGGCAAGGGCCCCGGGGTCGACCGCTGCTCGGACGTCTTCAAGCACGCCAACATGGCGGGCACGGCAAGGCACGGCGGCGTCATCGCGATCGCCGGCGACGACCACATCGCCAAGAGCTCGACCGCGGCGCACCAGAGCGACCACATCTTCAAGGCCTGCGGCCTGCCGGTGTTCTTCCCGGCCAGCGTGCAGGACATCCTCGACATGGGGCTGCACGCGTTCGCGATGAGCCGCTTCGCCGGCGTCTGGTCGGGCATGAAGACGATCCAGGAGATCGTCGAGTCGTCGGCGAGCGTCTCGATCGACCCGGACCGCGTCGACATCGTCCTGCCCGAGGACTTCCGGATGCCGCCCGGCGGCGTCTACATCCGCTGGCCCGACCCGCCGCTCGAGCAGGAAGCCCGGCTGATGGACTACAAGTGGTACGCGGCGCTCGCCTACGTGCGCGCGAACCGCCTCAACCACAACGTCATCGAGGGGCCGAACGACCGCTTCGGCATCATCGCCAGCGGCAAGGGCTACAACGACACGCGCCAGGCGCTGCACGACCTCGGCCTCGACGACGCCGCCTGCCGCCGGATCGGCCTGCGCCTGCACAAGGTCAACGTCGTCTGGCCGCTCGAGGCGACGATCACGCGCGAGTTCGCCGAAGGGCTCGAGGAGATCCTCGTCGTCGAGGAGAAGCGCCAGGTCATCGAGTACCAGCTGAAGGAGGAGCTCTACGGCTGGCGATCCGACGTCCGCCCGCGCGTGCTCGGCAAGTTCGACGAGCCCGAAGGCGACGGCAGCGGTGGCGAGTGGAGCCAGGCCAATCCGAGCCAGCACTGGCTGCTGCGCGCGCAGGCCGACCTGACGCCGGCGATCATCGCCCGCGCGATCGCCAGGCGGCTCGGCAAGCTCGGCGTCGACGCCGACCTCGCCGCGGGCATGGCGATGCGGGTCGCCTTGATCGATGCCAAGGAGAAGAGCCTCGCGGAAGCGGGCGCTGCCGCCGTCGCGGGAGCGACCGCGACCGGCGAGCGCGCGCCCTGGTTCTGCAGCGGCTGCCCGCACAACACGAGCACCAAGGTGCCGGAGGGATCGCGCGCGGTCGCCGGCATCGGCTGCCACTACATGGCGGTCTGGATGGACCGCTCGACGGTGAGCTACAGCCAGATGGGCGGCGAAGGCGTCTCGTGGGTCGGCCAGGCGCCGTTCACGACCGACCAGCACATCTTCGCCAATCTCGGCGACGGCACGTACTTCCACTCGGGAATGCTCGCCGTGCGCCAGGCGATCGCGGCCAAGGTCAACATCACCTACAAGATCCTGTTCAACGACGCGGTCGCGATGACCGGCGGCCAGCCGATCGACGGC
>Ga0307409_100001800_pt1 | contig 10843 bp, 9 predicted proteins | sample 322Ometagenome_2_FD_203888 | JGI IMG/M metagenome (GOLD analysis project Ga0307409, IMG submission 203888) | Maize rhizosphere microbial communities from greenhouse at UC Davis, California, United States - 322HYB-O-2 | ecosystem: Host-associated > Plants > Roots > Rhizosphere > Soil | place...
CATCGGCGTCCCGCCCGGGCGCAGGAGTAGCACATGAGTCGCAAACTCTTCGTTGGGAATCTGCCCTTTGAAACCGCTGAGGATGATCTGCAGGCGCTCTTCTCACAGGCTGGGACGGTGGAAACGGTGACCGTGATGCGCGATCGCGCCACCGGCCGCGCCCGCGGGTTTGCGTTCGTGGAAATGGGCAGCGACGACGATGCGCAGAAGGCGATTACACAGCTGAACGGACATCAGCTCGGCGGCCGGGCGCTCACCGTGAACGAGGCGCGCCCGCAGGCGGCGCGGCCCGGCGGCGGCTACGGCGGCGGCGGCGGCGGCCGCTCGGGCGGTGGCGGCGGCTACGGCGGTGGTGGCCGCTCGGGCAGTGGTGGCGGCAGCGGCGGCCGCGGCGGCTACTGAAGCAAAGCCTGCGCGGGCCGCCCGGCGCGGCTCTCTCCAGCGAACCCAGCGGTGCAGCCTCGGCGCACCGCTTTTTTCATGGCCTCACGCCTCGTCCTGGCGGTGCTTGCGCGGCCGCCCGGCAAGCAGGCGATCGAAGAGCGCGTTCGGCAAGGCGCGCATCAGCTTGGCGACGATCGCCATCTGCCACGGAATGACGCGGTAGCGAGCGCCGGCACGGATGGCGTCGTGGGCGCGATCGGCGAACGCGGCGGCGCTCATCAGGAACGGCATCGAATAGCGATTGCCCTGGGTCAGCGGCGTGTCGATGTAGCCCGGCGAGATCGTCACGACCTTGACGCCGAAGGGCCGCAGCTCGCCGCGCAGGCTCTCGCAGTAGGCAATCACCGCCGCCTTGCTCGACGAATACGCGCCGTGACCCGGCAGACCGCGGATGCCGGCCACGCTGGCGATGCCGACCAGCGTGCCGCTTCTGCGCTCGCGCATCGGCGCGACGAACGGCTGGAAGGTCGCCGCGAGCCCGAGGTTGTTGGTTTCGTAGGTGGCGCGCATCACCTCGAGATCGGCGAGCACCGCGGTGTCGATGCCGACGCTGATGCCGGCGTTGGCGATGACGACGTCGGGCAGGCCTTGGGCGGCGATGCAGGCGCGCCCGGCCGCCGTGATCGCGGCGACGTCGCGCACGTCGGCCGCATAGACCGCCCAGCTCGCCGCATCGAAGCCCTGCTCCGCCGCCCAGCGCGCGACCTCCTCGGCGCGGCGCGCGACGAGCGCGAGCCGATGGCCCGATCGATGAAACCGTGCCGCGAGCGCCTGGCCGATGCCGCTCGATGCGCCGGTGATGAAGACCAGCGGCGCCGCGCTGCTCATGGCGCGGGCGCCCGGCGCGGGCCGACGAAGACCGCCCGGGTGCGGCCCTTCAGGTCGACGACGCGCGACAGGTTGTCGTACTCCATGCCGTCGGCGCGAACGACGGTGTCGCCCTGCGTGACGACGACCGGCAGATGCGAGCGCACTCGCTCGACGTTGCGAAACGCGTGCAGGAACTCGCCGCGGAACTCGATGGCCTGCTCGCTGCCGTGCGCCGGCCGCATCACGCGCGCGTCGCCGAGCAACTGCACTTCGCTGCCGTCGCCGTTGGCGAGTGCCCGCCTCGCGACCGCGATCGTGACGACACCGTCGCTGCCGACGGCGCGGATTCTCGCCTGATCGACCTCGAGCGTGTCGTTGTCGGGAAAGTGCCGCAGCCGCTCGCCTTCGATCTGGCTGCGCAGCGTGCCGTCCTTGGCGAAGCGCTGGACGACGAAGCGCGTCATCTCGTAGTCGGGCTCGTGCCGCGGCGCGACCTCCGGCGGCGCGGATTCGGCGCTCGGAGCGTTGCGCACCAGCCACCAGGTTCCCGCCGCCAGCACCGCCATCATCAGGAGCGGCAAATACGCCGACGCGAGATCGAGGAGGCGCAGCGGCCAGGGCGCGGCAGCGACCGGCTCGGGACCGGCGAAGCTGAGGTCGACCTCGTCGTCGTCCTGGAGGTCGGCCGGCGCGGTGACCGGCTCATCGAGAGCCATCGCGGGCGTACTGAGGAGCGCGCAGCAGGCCGGCGTAGCGGCCGGCGGCGACGAGCAGCAGATCGCAGAACTCGCGCGCCGCGCCGAAGCCGGCAGCGGCGGCGGTGACGTGGTCGACCACCGCGCGCACCTCGACGTGCGCGTGCGGCGGTGCGCACGAGAACGCCGCGCGCTGCAGGATCGGCAGGTCGGGCCAGTCGTCGCCGATCGCTGCGACACGGTCCCAGCCGACGCCGAGCGCAGCGACCAACGGCGCCGCCGCGGCCATCTTGTCGGCGGCGCCGTACGCCGCGTGGCCGACGCCGAGGTCGCTCATGCGCCGGCGCACCGCGGGCGAGTCGCGCCCGCTGACGACGATCGGCACGATGCCGGCCTCGGCGAGCAGCTTCATCCCCTGGCCGTCGAGCGTCGAGAACGCCTTGAAGATCTCGCCCGCTTCGCCGAGATAGATGCGGCCGTCGGTGAGGACGCCGTCGACGTCGAAGATCGCCGCCGCGATGCCGTCGCCTGCGCCACGCGCCGCGAGCAGCAGCTCGGGGGCGAAGCGCAGGGCGGGCGAGCGCGGCGCCGCATCGGACATCAGATGACCTTGGCCCGCATCAGGTCGTTCGAGTTGAGCGCGCCGACCAAGCTGCCGGCGGCGTCGACGACGAGCAGGCCGGTGACGCGGTGGCGCTCCATCAGCTCGGCGGCCGCGACCGCGAGCGCGTCGTCGCGGACGAGCTTCGGCTGCGTGCTCATGACGTCGGCGGCGCGCATCGCGCGGAGGTCGGCGCCGGTCTCGATCAACCGACGCAGGTCGCCGTCGGTGAAGATGCCTGCGACCCGGCCGCGCTGGTCGCAGACCGCGGTGAAGCCGAGCCCCTTTTTCGTCATCTCGTGCAGCATGTCGGCCATCAGCGTATCGGCAGCGACGCGCGGCACGGCATCGCCGCTCCGCATCAGGTCGGCGACGTGCATGAGGAGCTTTCTGCCGAGGCTGCCGCCCGGGTGCGAGCGTGCGAAGTCCTCTTCGCGAAAGCCGCGCGCGTCGAGCAGCGCGACCGCGATCGCGTCGCCGAGCGCCATCTGCGCCGTCGTGCTCGCCGTCGGCGCGAGATTGAGCGGGCACGCCTCCTGGTCGACGGCGCTCGAGACGACGATGTCGGCGTGGCGGCCGAGGCTGCTGTCGACGTTGCCGGTCATCGCGACGAGGACGACGTCGAGGCGCTTGATCGCCGGCACGATCGCCGCGATCTCGTCGCTCTCGCCCGAGTTGGAGATCGCCAGGACGACGTCGCCCCGCGTCACCATGCCGAGGTCGCCGTGGCTGGCCTCGCCGGGATGGACGAAGAGCGCCGGCGTCCCCGTCGAGGCCAAGGTCGCCGCGACCTTGCGGCCGACGTGACCGCTCTTGCCCATTCCCATCACGACGACGCGGCCGCGGCAAGCGAGGATCGCGCGCAACGCGGCGACGAAGCCGTCGCCCTGACGATCCTTCAGCGCCTCGAGCGCGCGCGCCTCGATGTCGAGCGTCGCGCGCGCCAGCTCGAGCGCGCGGCCGGCATCGAAAGAAGAAGAGGCGAGCACCGTGAAGTGGGATCTGTCCAGTAGGATCGGCCGATTCTAGGGAGCCCCCGAAAGACAGCCCTCGAACCCCTTCGCAACGGCGCTCGCACGCCTCCTCGATGTTCTCGACGCTCGAACTGACGCTCGTCTTCCTCGTCGCTGCGGTCGCCGGAGTCGTCGTCTGCCGGCTCGCGCACCTGCCGCCGATGCTCGGCTACCTGTTCGTCGGCGTCGTCCTCGGCCCGAGCGCGATGGGCATCTCCGCCGGCCACGAGGGCGTCACCTACCTCGCCGAGTTCGGCATCGTCTTCCTGATGTTCGTCATCGGGCTCGAGTTCAATCTGCCGAAGCTGCAGAGCATGAAGAGGCTCGTCTTCGGCCTCGGTCTCAGCCAGGTCGTGCTGACGATGCTCGCGGCGCTCGCCGGCAACGCCGCGCTCGCGGCGATGTTCGCCGCCGCCGGTCGCAGCTGGGGGCTCGGTTGGCAGAGCGCGCTCGCCCTCGGCGCCGCGCTCGCGATGAGCTCGACCGCGATCGTCGTCAAGCTCATGGCCGACCGCCTCGAGCTTGAAAGCGAGCACGGCCGCCGCGTCATGGCGGTGCTGCTGTTCCAGGATCTGGCGGTGGTTCCGCTGCTCGTCCTCCTCCCCGCCCTGGGCTCGTCGCCGCAGGAGCTGCTCGACGCGCTCGCGCTCGCAGCGCTGAAGGCGACGGTGCTCCTGACGGTGCTGCTGAGCGGTGGCCGCGTCGTCATGCGCTGGTGGCTCACGCTCGTCGTGCGCCGCAAAAGCGAGGAGCTGTTTGTCCTCAACCTCCTGCTCGTCACGCTCGGTCTGGCGTGGCTGACCGAGCACGCCGGCCTGTCGCTCGCGCTCGGCGCGTTCGTCGCCGGCATGCTGATCGCGGAGACCGAGTTCAAGCATCAGGTCGAAACCGACATCCGTCCGTTCCACGACGTCTTGCTCGGCCTGTTCTTCATCACCGTCGGCATGAAGCTCGACCTCGCCATCGTGGCGGGACACTGGCCGCTCGTGCTCGCCCTGACCCTGTTGCCGGTCCTCTTCAAGTTCGGCCTCGTCACCTTGCTGGCGCGCGCCTTCAACGCCGCGCCCGGCGTGGCGCTGCGAACCGGCCTCTACTTGGCGCAGGCCGGCGAGTTCGGCTTCGTCCTCCTCGGCCTGGCGAGCGAGCGGCAATTGCTGCCGCCCTCGCTGCAAGGCCCGGTGCTCGCGAGCATGGTGTTGTCGATGCTGGCAACGCCGCTGATCTTCAACTACAGCAACCAGATCGTGATGCGCCTGTCGGCCAACGATTGGCTGCTGCAGTCGGTGGCGATGACGACGATCGCGCGCCGCGCGATCAACAGCGAGGGCCACGTCATCATCTGCGGCTTCGGCCGCAGCGGCCAAAACCTGGCGCGCCTGCTCGAGTCGGAGAAGATCGCCTACATCGCGCTCGACCTCGACCCCGACCGCGTTCGCCAGGCCGCGGCTGCCGGGCAGAGCGTCGTCTTCGGCGACGCCGCGCGGCTGCAGAGCCTGATGGCCGCCGGGCTCGCACGCGCCGCCGCGGTCGTCGTCAGCTACCACGACACGCCGTCGGCGATGAAGATCCTGCACCTCGTCCAGTCGCATGCGCCGAAGGTGCCGGTGATCGTGCGGACGATCGACGACACCGATTTCGAGCGCTTGCGCGCCGCCGGCGCGACCGAGGTCGTTCCCGAGGCGATCGAGGGCTCGCTGATGCTCGCGAGCCACGCCCTCGCCCTCGTCGGCGTGCCGATGCGGCGCGTGCTGCGCCTGGTCCAGCAGCAGCGCGACGCGCGCTACCGCCTCTTGCGCGGCTACTTCCACGGCGCCGACGACGACACGGTCGAGGAGCTCGACCAGACGCGCCTGTTGAGCGTCACCCTGCCGCCGTCGTGCCGCAGCACGGGCCGCACGCTCGGCGAGCAGGCGCTGGCGCAGCACGGGGTGAACGTGGTGGCGCTGCGTCGCGCCTCGGGGGCGGTGCTGCAGCCGAGCGACTCGGTCGCGCTCGCCGCCGGCGACACGCTCGTCCTCTCGGGCCTGCCGGAAACGCTCGCCCGCGCCGAGGCGGCGCTGCTCGATCCAACCTGAGCGCGAGCGCGCGCTCAGGTCATCGGCGCCTGCTTGGCGAGCGTCGCGCGCATGCGCGTCGCCATCACGGCGCCCGCGGCGCGCAGCAGCTCGAGCGCGAGCGCCGGCGAGCGCTGCGCCAGCTCCTCCATGCGCGGGCCACGCAGCGCCCAGACGACGCACGGCGTCATCGCTTCGACGTTGGCCATCCGCGGCGTGTCGCCGAACAAGCCCGGCTCGCCGACCACGGCGCCGGCCCGCAGGATCGCGACCTTGCTGCTGCCCGGCGTGCCGCCGGTCATGAAGATCTGCATGCTGCCCTGCTGGAGGAAGTACATCGACCGATCGGCGTCGCCCTGCTTGATGAGGAGGTCGCCGGCGCGGATTTCGTAGCGGGCCAGGTAGGGCGCGATCGTGCGCCAGTTGTCGAGCGTCAGGCGGGCGCGGAATGCGTCGTCGGCATTGAGCGTCTGCACCGCCTTGACCAGTTCGTCGATTTCCATTCCCTGCTCCGCCTGTTGCGCCCGCTCGATCGCAAGGCGACTGCTGGCCGCGATTATCGACTGCGCCGCTGCACGCGCCAGCCACGGACAGGCCGCGAACCGGCCATTCGTCGCATTGCGCCGCCCGCTCGTCCCGGCTGCCCCGCACCTGAGCGGGTTTCAGCTTGGCAAGACGATTGCGACTTCTTACGCCGGCGGCGACCCGCGCCGTGCGACCCTCGCGGCCAAGGAGCGAGCTGCAAATGCCTGTCGACGTGATGCGTGCGCCGCAGCCGGCGTGGACCTGGGTCGTCGCGGCATTCGCGCTGACCGCCTGCGGCGGCGGCGACAAGGACGCGAGCGTCGTCAGCGCCGCGCCAGCGCCGGCGGCGGCGACGCCGGCGCCAAGCCCCGCGCCCGCACCGTCGCCGGCCCCCGCGCCTTCGCCAGCGCCGTCACCCGCGCCCTCGCCAGCACCGGCACCGGTGCTGAGCGCCGCCGAGCAGATGCTTCCCGCCTGGGCGCGCAACTACGTGCCGACCACCGAGCTCTACGTTGCGCCGACCGGCAACGACGCCAACACGGGCGCGTCGCGAACGACCGCGCTGAAGACGGCCGCCGCCGCGATCGCCCGGCTCGGGCCGGGCGTCCGCCTCAACTTCACCGCCGGCACCTACAGCTGCGCCGGCGCCTTCATCTCGGGCTTCAACGGCGGCACCGTTGCGCCGGGGTCGATCCGATCGGTCGACGGCCCGCGCGCGGCCAAGTTCGACTGCGCCAACGCCGACGGCTCGCCCGGCGCATCGTTCCTGCTCGACGTCGTGCACGGCTTCATCTTCGAGGGCATCGAGCTCTCGAACTCCTCAGGGCATGGCATCCAGGTGATGAGCGGCGGCGGGCCGACGTGGAACATCGCCACGGTGTCGAGCGACATCGTCCTGCACAACTCCTACATCCACCACACCGGCCTGGCGGGATTGAAGGCGAGCCAGGCGCGGCGCATCACGGCGATCGGCAACGAGCTGGCGCACATCCCCGTCGCGCGCCAGACGCTCGAGTTCGTCGCCGTCGACGAGGTCGTGATCGCCGGCAACGAGGCCCATCACTCCGGCTACTTCGACGAGATCAAGGGCGGCGCGCACGGGCCGCACGTCATCTTCGGCAACTACATCCACGATTCCGACGGCGGCATCCTGGTCGCCGGGCCGGGCACGGGCTACCAGTTCCTGGTCCACACCGACGCCGACTTCGAGGCGAAGGACCTCCGGGTCTGGAACAACGTCATCGTCAACGTGCCGCGCGAGGCCTTCTACGTCTGGGCGTGCCACGACTGCGTGGTCGCCCACAACAGCTACTACGGCGCGGCGCCGAACGCATCGTTCCGGATCCTGCCGAGCGACTTCACCAACGCCAGCGGCGCCGTCGTGCGCAGCAACCACAACCGCAACGTCACCATCGTCAACAACCTGTTCCTGAGCGGCTCGCGCTTCAACGACATGGTGATCGGCCTGGCGGGCGAGACCACCGGCCTGGTGATGAGCCACAACCTGTGGTACGCGATGGGCCTGGCGACGACCGCCGGCGTCTTCTCGGACCTGCCGTTCGCGGGCGAGCCGAACTCGTTCTACGCGAGCAATCCGCTGCTGTCGCTGCCGCCGACGAACATGCGCCCCCTGGTCGGCAGCCCGGTGATCGGCAAAGGCACGGCGCTGCCGTTCGCGACAGCCAACTTCGACGGCGTCGCCTGGAACGCCGCCCCGAACATCGGCGCGTACTGACGCCGCTTCACTTGCCGATGCAGAAGCGCCCGAAGATGGCGCCGAGCAGGTCGTCCGAGGTGAACGCTCCCGTGATCTCGCCGAGCGCGTCGTGCGCGAGGCGCAACTCCTCCGCGAACAGCTCGAGCGCGCGGTTGCCGAGCTCGGCGTGGGCCGCGGCGCTGCCGAGATGCTCGCGCGCACGCTGCAGCGCGTGGACGTGGCGGGCGCGGGCGATGAAGAGCCCCTCGGGCGCCGCCTGCCAGCCGGCGAGCTCGAGGAGGCGGCGGCGCAGCGCGTCGAGCCCTTCGCCGGTCGCCGCCGAGATCACGACGCCCTCGTGCGCCGCCGCCCCGCGCTGCAGGTCGAGCTTGTTGAAGACGTGCAGGACACGACCTTCGGCGTGCTGGCGCGCCGGCAGGCGCGCCGCGATCGCGGCGTCGCCGCGCTCGTAGCCCGGCTCGCCGAGCCGCGTCAGGTCGTGCAGGAAGACGACCGCGTCGGCGCCTTCGATCTCGGCCCAGCTGCGGGCGACGCCGATGCGCTCGACCTCGTCGACCGCATCGCGCAGCCCCGCCGTGTCGACCACGTGCACCGGCACGCCCTCGATCTGGATCGTCTCGCCGACCTTGTCGCGCGTCGTCCCCGGCGTCGCCGTGACGATCGCCAACTCGGCGCCGGCGAGCGCGTTCAGGAGCGAGCTCTTGCCGACGTTCGGCTGCCCGGCGAGGACGACCCGGATGCCGTCGCGCAGCAACGCGCCCTGCCGCGCGCGCGCCAGCACCGCATCGACTTCCGCGCGTGCGCGCGCGAGCCGGCCGACGGCGTCGGCGGCGGCGAGGAAGTCGATCTCCTCTTCGGGGAAGTCGAGCGTCGCTTCGACCAGCAGGCGCAGCTCGACGAGCGACTCGGCGAGCGCCGCGATCTCGTTCGAGAACTCGCCGTCGAGCGAGCGCGCCGCCGAGCGCGCCGCCGCCTCGGTGCTGGCGTCGATCAGGTCGGCGACGGCTTCGGCTTGCGCGAGGTCGAGCTTGTCGTTGAGGAACGCGCGCTCGGTGAACTCGCCCGGCGCCGCGATGCGAAGGCCCGGCAGCCGCGCGGCCGATTCGCCGTCGCTCTCCGCGGCGGCCTCGAGGCAGCGCGAGAGCAGCAGCTGCAGCACGACGGCGCCGCCGTGCGCCTGCAGCTCGAGGACGTCTTCGCCGGTGTACGAATGCGGTGCCGGAAAGAAGATCGCGAGGCCGCGGTCGATGGTGCTGCCGTCGCCGGCCCGAAAGGCGATGTGCGTCGCGTGGCGGGGGACGAGCGCGCGGCCGCAGATCGCTTCGGCCAGCGGCGCGAGGCCGCGCCCCGAGACGCGAACGATGCCGACCGCGCCGCGCCCGCTCGCCGTCGCGATCGCGACGATCGGATCCTCACGGCGCGCGAGCTGCATCGCGGGATTGTCCGTCGGCCACCGGCGTGGCTGCGGCGCCTTACTTGCCGAGGACGCCGAGCCGCTTGTTGATGAGGTACTGCTGAGCGATCGACAGGATGTTGTTGGTCAGCCAGTACAGCACCAGGCCGGCCGGGAAGAAGAAGAACATCACCGAGAAGACGAGCGGCATGATCCACATCATCCGCGCCTGCACCGGATCGGGCGGCGTCGGGTTGAGCCAGGTCTGCAGCAGGCTGGTGCCAGTCATCAGGAGGGGCAGGATGAAGTACGGGTCGATCGCCGAGAGGTCCCTGATCCAGCCGATCCAGGGTGCGTTCCTCATCTCGACCGACGACAGCAGCACCCAGTAGAGGGCGATGAAGAACGGCATCTGCACCAGGATCGGCAGGCAGCCGCCGAGCGGATTGACCTTCTCCTCGCGGTAGATGCGCATCATCTCCTGCTGCATCTGCTGCGGCTTGTCCTTCAGCCGCTCGCGCATCTCCATGACGCGCGGGTTGATCGCCTTCATCTTGGCCATCGAGCTGTAGGCCTTGGCGTTGAGCCAGTAGAAGGCGATCTTCAGCAGCACGACGAGGGCGACGATCGACCAGCCCCAGTTGCCGATCAGCTTGTGCAGCTGCGTCAGAAGCCAGAACAGCGGCTTGGCGAGGATCGTGAACCAGCCGTAATCCTTGACCAGCTCGAGCCCGGGTGCGAGCTGGGCGAGCGTGTCCTCCTCCTGCGGGCCGACGAACAGGCGCGCGTCGAGGCTCTTGGTCGCACCGGGCGCGATCTCGCCGATCGGCACGAGCTCGCCGACCGAATACTTGTTGGCGTCGACCTTGGCAGTGAAGAACTCGCGCGGCTGCGGCGGCGCGCCCGGCTTGTCGATCAGCCACGCCGAGACGAAGTAGTGCTGCACCATCGCCACCCAGCCGTGCGTGGCGCTCGTCTCGTGGTCGGGCTTGTCGCCGGGCGAACGCTTCTCGATCGACTTGAAGTCGATCTTCTGGTAGTGCGACTTGTCGGTGTAGACCGCAGGGCCGGTGAACGTGAAGTACAGGCTCGATCCGCCCGGCGGATCGTTGCCATCGCGGACGAGCTGCAGGTACAGGCGCGGGCTGACCGGCGCCGCCGACGCGTTGACGATCTGGTGCTGGACGTCGATCACGTAGTCGCCGCGCCGGAAGGTGTAGGTCTTGATCAGCTTGACGCCGCCGACCGGATCGCTTTCGAGCACGACCTTGAGCTCGTTCGCGCCCGCCGTCAGCGTGCGCTCGCCAGGCACCACGCGCATCGGCGTGTGATGGTTGGGCAGGCCGGATCCACCGGCCGGCGGCACGAGGCCGCTCTCGGCCAGGTAGAGCCGGCTCGGCGAGCTGTCGAGCAGGACGACGGTCTTCTTGGGATCGACCGGGTCGACCTGCTTCAGCAGCTCGAGCCGCGCCAGCGTCCCGCCCCTGCTGTCGATCGTCGCGCGGACGAGGTCGGTCGTGACGGTGACCTGTTGCCCTGCGACCGGCGCCGAGGCAGCGGCGGGCGCGCCGAGAGGCGCGGCAGGCGCCCG
>Ga0307409_100001802_pt1 | contig 10841 bp, 11 predicted proteins | sample 322Ometagenome_2_FD_203888 | JGI IMG/M metagenome (GOLD analysis project Ga0307409, IMG submission 203888) | Maize rhizosphere microbial communities from greenhouse at UC Davis, California, United States - 322HYB-O-2 | ecosystem: Host-associated > Plants > Roots > Rhizosphere > Soil | place...
CCTTGACTTCGGTGACGGTGAGACCCGAAACGCCGATCTCCGACAGCGCCTCGCGCACCTCGTCGAGCTTGAACGGCTTGATCACCGCTTCGATTTTCTTCATCGATTACGCTCCGATCGCCAGGGCAGCCGCAAGGTTACACGATGCCGGCGCCGCGGCTGGCGACGGTCGACCGTCCGGGCGCCGGAAAAGCGACGCCGGCGGGGCGCGAGTTGCAGCCCGCTTGAGCCCGCGCGGCCGGCCACGCCACAATCGGCGCATGCAGACGTTCACGGCTCGTGGCGAGCGCCCGATCGTCGTGCGGCGCGACGTGCCGCTCGAGCGCATCGACGCCAGCGCCTGGGACCGGCTCGCCGGCGGCCAGCCGTTCATCTCGCATGCGTTCCTGGCGGCGCTGCACGCGACCGGGTGCGCGAGCCGGTCGACCGGATGGACGCCGCGTTACCTGACCGCCTGGCGCGACGGCCAGCTCGCCGGTGCACTTCCGCTGTACGCCAAGACCCATTCGTACGGCGAGTACGTGTTCGACTGGGGGTGGGCCGACGCCTATCGCCGCTACGGCCGACGCTATTACCCGAAGCTCGTGGCGGCCATCCCGTTCACGCCGGTGGCCGGCCCGCGCTTGCTCGCGGACGACCAGGCGGTGAAGGAAGCGCTGCGCGACGCCGCGGTGACGCCGGTGGCGCAGTCCGAGGTGTCGTCGCTGCATCTGTTGTTCGTTGACGACGCGGACGCGGCGGTGTGCGAGCGCGCGGGCATGATCATGCGCACCGGCGTGCAGTTCCACTGGAACGACACCGGCTATGGCGACTTCGACGGGTTTCTCGCGAGCTTCTCGCACGACAAGCGCAAGAAGGTGAAGCAGGACCGCCGCCGGGTGCGCGAGTCCGGCGTCACGTTCGAGCGCAAGGTCGGGCGCGACATCACCGCGGCCGACTGGGCGTTCTTCTACCGCTGCTACGAGTCGACGTACCGCGCGCACCACTCGACGCCGTACCTGACGCCGGCGTTCTTCGAGCGCATCGCCGCGGCGCTGCCCGACCACCTGCTGCTCGTCGTCGGCTTGCGCAACGCGCGTCCGATCTGCGCGGCGCTCGACGTGTTCGACGCCGGCACGCTGTGGGGCCGCTACTGGGGCAGCATCGACTACCTGCCGGGCCTGCACTTCGAGGCGTGCTACTACCAGGCGATCGAGTTCTGCCTCGAGCGCGGCATCGGCACGTTCGAGGGCGGCGCCCAGGGGCTGCACAAGCTCGCGCGCGGACTCGAGCCGGTGGTGACGCGCTCCGCGCACCTGATCGGCGAGCCGGCGTTCGCCGATGCGATCGCCGACTACTGCGCGCGCGAGCGCATCGACATCGCGCACACGGTGGACGAGCTCGGCCACGCCTCGCCTTTCCGGCGCGCCCCGCCCGAGAAGTGATCGTGCACATCTACTCGACCGACCAGTTCGTGCTCCCGCTCCCGCCGGGTCACCGGTTCCCGATGCCCAAATACGCGCGGCTTCGCGCGCGCGTGGCCGCGCTCGCCGGCGAGCGCATGCGCATCGCTCCGCGCGCCACCGACGACGAGCTCGTGCGCGCGCATTCGCCGGAATACGTCCAGGCAGTGACGCAGGGAACGCTCGACCCGCGCGCGATGCGTCGCATCGGCTTTCCCTGGTCGCCCGCGATGGTCGAGCGGTCGCGCCGCTCGGCCGGCGCGACGATCGCAGCATGCCGCTCGGCGCTCGATGACGGCGCCGGCGTGAACCTCGCGGGCGGCACGCACCATGCGCACCGGGAGCACGGCGAAGGGTTCTGCGTGTTCAACGACGCGGTCGTCGCCATCCGTGCGATGCAGGCCGAGCGACGCGTCCGGCGTGCGCTGATCGTCGATCTCGACGTCCACCAGGGCGACGGCACGGCCGACATCCTGGCCGGCGACGACAGCGTCCATACGCTGTCGCTGCACGGCCGCAACAACTTTCCTTTCCGCAAGCGCGCGAGCCGCCAGGACGTCGAGCTCGAGGACGGCACCGGCGACGCAAGCTATCTCGCGACGCTTCGCATCGCGCTCGATCGCGCACTCGAGCGAGGTCCGTTCGATCTCGGAATCTACCTGGCCGGCGCCGATCCGTACGTCGGCGATCGGCTCGGCCGCCTCGCCCTCAGCAAGGCCGGCCTTGCACGGCGCGACGCGTTCGTGTTCGATAGGCTGGCCGGTCACGACATCCCGGTTGCGGTCACGATGGCCGGTGGCTACGCCGAGGACGTCGACGACGTCGTGGACATCCATTTCGCGACCGTCGCGGCCGCGCTCGAGCGCTTCGGCGCGGGCAGTCAGCCCGGGCGCTGCTCCATGACGCTCGCCGAGGTCGGTCGATGAACGACACCGTGCTCATCGCGCGCGCGGGCGCCATCGCGACGCTGACGCTCAATCGCCCCGACGCGCTGAACGCGCTCGACGACGCGATGGTGGACGCCCTGGTCGATGCCACTCGCCAGATCGCCGCCGACGACGCGATCCGCGTCGTCGTGCTGCGTGGCGCGGGACGGCACTTCATGGCCGGCGGCGACCTCCGCGTGTTCGCGCAATCGCTGCAGGCGAGCGCGCATGATCGGGTCGACACGTTCGGCCGGCTGCTGCAGCGCGTCCATGCGGTGATCGAAACGCTCGCGCGCATGCCGCAGCCGATCGTCGCGGGCGTGCACGGCGCGGTCGCGGGCTTCGGCCTGTCGCTCGCCAACGCGTGCGACCTCGTGTACGCGAGCGACGACGCGTATTTCGCCTCCGCCTATCTGACGATCGGCGTGACGCCGGACGGCGGCGGCACCTACTGGCTGCCGCGCATCGCGGGTGCCCGCGCGGCCGCGGAAATCCTGCTGCTGGGCGAGCGCTTCGACGCCCAGCGTGCCAAGGCATGGGGCATCGTCAACGACGTGGTCCCGACGGCAAACCTGGATGCCACACTCGACGCCGTCGCGCGACGCATCGCAAGCGGCCCGCGCAATGCGACACGGCGCCTCAAGCGACTGCTGCGCGAATCATCGCAGCGTACGCTCGCCGGACAGCTGGATGCGGAAGCCGACAGCTTCAGCCGCTGCACCGGCAGCGACGACTTCGTCGAGGGTATCCGCGCGTTCCTCGACAAGCGCCCACCGCGCTTCGACGGCGGCGCATGAGCGCCCCGCTCGCCGGACGCACGCTGCTCATCACCGGCGCAACGCGCGGCATCGGCCTCGCGATCGCGCTGCGCGCGGCGCGCGATGGCGCCAACGTCGCCGTCCTGGGCAAGACCGACGCGCCGCACCCGAAGCTGCCGGGAACCGTTCACGACGCCGCTGCCGCCGTCGAGCGGGCGGGCGGACGCGCGCTGCCGATCGTGTGCGACATCCGCGACGATGCAGCGGTCGAGGCGGCCGTCGCGGCCACCGTCGCGCGCTTCGGCGCGCTCGACATGCTGGTCAACAATGCGAGCGCGATCAGCCTGACCGGAACGCTCGCGACGCCGCCGCGGCGATTCGACCTGATGCTGGACGTCAACGTGCGCGGGACGTTCGTCGCCTCGCGCGCGTGCCTGCCGCATCTTCTGTCCGCGACGACCGCGGAGCGGCCCTCGCAGATCCTGACGCTCGCGCCGCCGCCCTCGCTCGACGCGCGCTGGTTCGGCCCGCACCTCGCCTATACGATCGCGAAAATGGGCATGAGCCTCGTCGTTCTCGGGCTCGCGGAGGAGTTCCGCGACGCGGGCATCGCGGTGAACGCGCTATGGCCGCGGACGATCATCGCGACGTCCGCAGTGTCCATGCTGCCCGACGCGGCGTCCCAGGTGGAGCGCATGCGGCGGCCGGAGATCGTCGCCGACGCCGCGCACGCGATGCTGAGCGCGGGCGGATTCGCGACGGGTCGATTCGCGATCGACGAGGACGTCCTGCGCGAGACGGGCGTCACCGACTTCGACCGGTATGCCGTTCGACCCGGGCAGCCGCTCCTCGGCGATCTGTTCGTCGACTGAGGGATGAGACGGAAACGGCGCCCCTCGGGACGCCGTCGTGAGCGCGCGGCAAACCTGTTGCCGCCGCCTTGCCGCATCGTGTGCCAAGCCCCCGTCGCATACCTCGCGACGCGGCGTCGGCGAGCCGACGCGGGTGCCTCGCCTTCTAATGGTTGCCCTGCTCCGCGTCCGATTGCATCAGGAGCGCGGTGATCCTCCGCCCCTGTCGAACGTAGTCCTCGACGGCGTCCTTGGTATAGCCGAGTTGCCATTCGATCAACTCGGCCGGCGTCTTGCAGCTCGCCATGCGGGCGGCGGCTTCGGCATCGCGCGACAGGCGAGTGCGAAGGAAGTCGAGCGATTCCTGCTGTACGCGGCCCAGGTCCTCGAGCCACGCGGAATAGCGGCTCATCATCGTCTCGACGTCGGCTGATTGCGCGAAGGCGAATGTCGGGTACGCGCCGGCGGCCGCATCCGCCGCGCGGTGTTGCGCTTGCTTCGTCATGGGGTTCCTCTCGTGGAGCGATCGTGCGATGCGCATCGCGACGGACGCGCGGGAACGGCGCGAGGCGGCGCCGTCATGGCAATGATCGCACGGCCGCGCGCCGATGTGTCGATGGCGAACTCGAATCATCGCGCCAATGCGAGCGCGACTGCGTGTTAACCCTTATGAGGCGACGCGCTGAAACGAGCCCGGCGACAGCGATGCGCGCGAGCGCGCGGGACTTCGAGTATCGCGACGAGCGCGGCGATGTGCCGCGTGCGCGGTGCCTGCGCGATGCTTAGCTGTTCTCGTCTTCGCGCGGCGGCCCGTTCCACGGCTCGCCACTTTCCGCGACGAGCGTCCGGCGCTTCTTGTGCGTCACCACCGGCATGTGCGGCGCCCGCCCGTCCGCACCCGGTGGCAGCAGTCCGACGCGGGTGTCGCGCACGACGCCCGGTTGCGTGTGCTGGCCGGATTTGCCCGGCCCGCGGCGGCGTTTGGCCTTGTTGCCGGCGCGGTGCTGTGGCGGCATCGCCATCGAGTTCCCCGGCGTGCCGACTGCGACGTTGCCGCCGCGTCCTTGACGTCGGTTCTGCTTGCCGCCCTTCCCCTGCGCGGCCTGTGCACCTTTGCGCTGACCGTGACGCTTGCCGCTGCCGGGCCCCGTGCGCGGTGCGCCGTGAGCGTTGCGACGGCCTTGGCCGGACTCGGGCGGGCCGTCGTGGCGAAGCGAATTGCCCGGCTCGATGCCATCCGCTCGTCTCGCGTTGGCCGACGGACCGCCTTCCTGCCGCATCGTGTTCCCGGGCGTGCCGGCGTTCGGACCGCGGCCTCCTCGACGTCGTCCTCGCTGACCCTGCCGCGGCGATCCGGCACCGGGCGCCCGTTGCGCATTGCCTTCGCGCGGCGCGGCGCCCGGCTGCGGCTGGCCGCCCGCGGCCGGCTTCAGCCCGACCGACTTCAGGAGCGCGTTGACGTCCTGCGGCTCCATCTCCAGCACCTCGCCCCGCTTCAGCGAAGGCGGCATCGCGACGCGACCGTAGCGCGTGCGAAGCAGCCGGCTCACGGTGAGACCGAGCGCCTCGAACAGCCGCCGAACCTCGCGATTGCGTCCCTCCTTGATCGCGACCGTGTACCAGCGGTTGGCGCTGTCGTCGTCGCCGCCACCCTCCTCGAGCTTCTCGACCTTGGCGGGGCCATCGTCGAGATCGATGCCGGTCAGCAAAGCCTGTCGCTGCTCGTCGCTGAGACGACCCATGACACGGACCGCGTACTCGCGCTCGACCTCGTAACGCGGATGCATCAGCCGATTCGCGAGCTCGCCCGAGTTCGTGAACATCAGCAGGCCCTCGGTGTTGTAATCGAGGCGGCCGACGGCGATCCATTTGCCGTCGCGGATCGACGGCAGATCGTCGAACACCGTGGGCCGGTCTTCCGGATCGTCGCGCGTGACGAGCTCGCCGGTCGGCTTGTGATAGAGCAGCACGCGCGGCTTCGGCTCCGCGAAGCGGATCTTCACCGGCTCGCCGTTGATGCGCACCTCGTCGCCGGGACCGACCTTCTGACCGATCTCCGCCGGCATGCGGTTGACGGTGATGCGGCCGGCGATGATCAGCTCCTCCATCGCGCGGCGCGAGCCGAACCCGCACGACGCGAGGATCTTGTGGAGGCGCTGCGGCTCCGAGAAGACCTCGTCAGTGGAGGACTTGTGCCGACGGGGCGGCAGGCTCTCCGCGATCCTCTGCAGCGCCAGGCTCGGCTGCTGCGTCGGCGCCTGCGTCTGCGCCGAGGATCGGGCTCGCGAACGCGAGTGGCGCTTCGGCGGCCTTGGTGGGGGCATCGGGGGTCTCCAGGAGGTGGGAGGGATCGAGCTCGGCGAGCGGAGGAAGCTCCGCGAGGGAGGTGAGGCCGAGATCGTCGAGGAAGGACTTCGTGGTCGCGTAGAGCGCCGGGCGGCCGGGCGTCTCGCGATGGCCGACCGCTTCGATCCATTGGCGGTCTTCGAGCGTCTTGATGACGTTCGTCGACACCGCCACGCCGCGGATCGACTCGATGTCGCCGCGCGTGACCGGCTGCTGGTAAGCGATGATCGCCAGCGTTTCCATCACGGCGCGCGAATAGCGCGGCGGCTTCTCGGGCGACAGCCGGTCGAGGAACGGCTGGATCTCGCCGCGTCCCTGGAAGCGCCAGCCGGAGGCGACCTGGACCAGGTCGACCTTGCGGCCGCTCCAGTCGCTGCGCAGCTCGTCCAGTAACCGTCTGACGACGGCGGCGGCGAGCGGCGGATCGAACAGGCGGCTGAGCGTCGCGACCGGAACGGGCTCGCCGGCGACGAGCAGCGCTGCTTCGAGGATCGCCTTGATTTCGGACACGTCGCCGGGCGCATCGGCGGCCGCGTCGACGTCGACGACCGCGTTCGCGGCGACGGCGCTGGCCGCTTCACGCCCCTCGCCTTCGTGCCCGCGTGCGTCGTCATGGGCCGGCGCAGCGGGCGTCTGGCGCGTCGGCTCGTGGGTCTCTTCGCTCATAGGCTTTCGTCGGCGGCGAGCGCGAACGGCTTCTCGCCTCGGCTGTGCACATAGATCGGGGCGAACGGCGCGGCCTGCGCGACTTCGATCAACTGCTCGCGTGCGAGCTCCAGGATCGCGAGGAACGTGACCACGAGGTGCGGCACGTCGGCATGCTCGGCGAACAGCGCGGTGAACTCGGCGTAGCGCCCCGAGGCGAGCCATTTCAGCACGCGACTCATCTCCGCGCGCACCGACAGTTGCTCGCGCGTCACCAGATGGTGCCGGTGGATCTTCGCGCGCTGGACGAGTCCGGCCCACGCGGCACGCAGGTCCGCGGGCGATACGTCGGGAAGCCGCGCCGGCGCGATGCGATCGAACCAGATGCGCACCGTCGCGAAGTCGCGATCGGCGAGCGGCAGATCGTCGATCGCGCGTGCCGCCTGCTTCATCCGCTCGTATTCGAGCAGCCGGCGAACCAGCTCGGCGCGCGGATCGTCGGCTTCGTCGCCGCCGATCGCCGGCGGCTTCGGCAGCAGCAGACGCGACTTGATCTCGATCAGCACCGCGGCCATCAGCAGGTATTCGGCGGCGAGCTCGAGCTGCGTGCGCCGCATCATCTCGACGTAGCCCAGGTACTGCTTCGTGAGCTCGGCCATCGGGATGTCGAGCACGTTGATGTTCTGCCGGCGGATCAGGTAGAGCAGCAGGTCGAGCGGGCCCTCGAACGTCTCGAGGAACACCTCGAGCGCCTCCGGCGGGATGTACAGGTCCTGCGGCAGCTCGTTCAGCGGCTCGCCGTAGACGCGTGCGAGCGGCCGCGCCTCGGGCGACGGATGGGCGAGATCGAGCGCGGCGTCAGTCATAGCGCAGGCCCATCACCGAACGCACTTCGCGCATGGTCTCCTCCGCGAGCTTGCGGGCCCGCTCGCAGCCGTCCGCCACGACGTTGCGGACCAGCCGGGGATCGTCGAGAAAGCGCTGCGCGCGCTCCCGGATCGGCTCCTGCTCACGGATGATGGCGTCGATCACCGGCTGCTTGCAGTCGAGGCAGCCGATAGCTGCGGTCGTGCATCCGTGCACGACCCATTGCTTGGTCGGCTCGTCCGAATAGATGCCGTGCAGGCCCCAGACGGGGCACATCTCCGGATTGCCCGGGTCGCTGCGGCGAACGCGGGCGGGGTCGGTCTGCATCGTGCGCACCTTCTTCGTCACGTCGGCCGGTTCCTCGCGCATGAAGATCGCGTTGCCGTACGACTTCGACATCTTCGTCCCGTCCAGGCCCGGCACCTTGGGCGTGGCGGTCAGCAGCGGTTGCGGCTCGGGTAGCAGCACGCGGCGCGAGCCCTCGAGGTATCCGAACAAACGCTCGCGATCGCCGAGCGACAGATTCTGCGTGTCTTCGAGCAGCGCGCGTGCCGCGACCAATGCGGCCTCGTCGCCTTTCTCCTGGAACGCGGTGCGCAACGTCTCGTAGCGCTTCGCCTTGCTGCGCCCGAGCTTCTTGATCGCCTCCTTCGCCTTCTCCTCGAACCCCGGCTCGCGGCCGTAGATGAAGTTGAAGCGCCGGGCGCACTCGCGGGCGAACTCGAGGTGGGACACCTGGTCCTCGCCAACGGGCACCAGGTTCGCACGATAGATGAGGATGTCGGCCGCCTGCATCAGCGGATAGCCGAGGAAGCCGTAGGTCGACAGATCGCGATCGGCGAGCTTCTGCTGCTGGTCCTTGTACGTGGGGACGCGCTCGAGCCAGCCGACGGGCGTCATCATCGCGAGCAGCAGGAACAGCTCGGCATGCTCGGGCACGCGCGACTGGACGAACAGCGTCGAGCGGTTCGGGTCGAGGCCCGCGGCGAGCCAGTCGACGAACATCTCCCACACCGTCTCGTCGATGACCTCCGGTTCCTCGTAGTGCGTGGTCAACGCGTGCCAGTCGGCCGCGAAGAACAGGCACTCGTACTCCTCCTGCAGACGGACCCAGTTCTTGAGCGCGCCGTGGAAATGGCCGATATGCATGCGGCCGGTCGGGCGCATGCCCGACAACACGCGGTCAGCGAACATCGTTGCCTGGAAGAGAGCGCGTCGTCAGAGCGACACGCCAAAGAGCGAAAGGATCATCCCGATCAGCGTCTCCGCGCCGCCGATCAGCGGACGCATCAGGTCGTCGAGCACGCGCAGCATCAGCAATCCCACGACGATGAACAGGCCGAACGGCTCGGCCCGCTGTACGAGACGCGCCGCGCCGAGCGGCAGCACGCCCACCAGGATGCGCCCGCCGTCGAGCGGCGGCACGGGCAGCAGGTTCAACGCCATCAAAACGAGGTTCACCTGCACGCCGATCGCCGCCATGTCGGCCATGCCGGCGGAGTCGGCCGCAACGGCCGCAACGTGTGCGAAAGCCCACGCGAGCGCCTGCACGAAGTTCGAGCCCGGTCCCGCCGCGGCGACCCAGATCATGTCGCGCTTCGGATTGCGCAGGTTCGCGAAATTGACCGGCACCGGCTTGGCCCAGCCGAACAGGAACGGGGCCTTGAACAGCATCAACAATGCCGGCACCAGGATCGTGCCGACCAGGTCGACGTGCTTGACCGGATTCAGTGTGACGCGACCGAGCGACTCGGCCGTGCGGTCGCCGAACTGCTTGGCGACATAGCCGTGGGCGGCCTCGTGCAGCGTGATCGCGAGGACCACCGGCACTCCCCAGAGCACGATGGCCTCGAGCGACAACTCCATTCGCGTCCATTCTACCCCAGTTCGGCCGACGCTCGTCGGCCGCGAGCGCTCACGCGGCGGCCAGACCCAGTTTCGCGGGGTCGCCGCGTCCGAGCCGAGTGACTAGCGGCGGGTCGACCGACAGATCGACGACGGTCGTCGGTTCCGCCGGACAGGGCCCGGCATCGACGATGGCGTCGAGCGACCGCTCGAGCCGCTCGCGAATCGCGTCGGCATCGTTCAGCGGCCGTTCGTCCCCGGCCACTATCAGCGTGGACGACAGCAGCGGCTCGCCCAGCTCCTCGAGCAGCGCGCCGACGACCGGATGCGCGGGGACGCGAAAGCCGACGGTATTGCGCCTTGGAGCGTGCAGGCGCCGCGGGACCTGGCGCGAGGCGGCGAGGAGGAACGTGAACGGCCCCGGGACGCCCTGGCGCACCACGCGGAACTGCCAGTTGTCCAGACGCGCGAATTGCCCCAGCGCCGCGAGATCGTGAAGCACCAGCGTCAACGGATGCTCGTCGTCGATGCCGCGTATCCGGCGGATCCGCTGCGCAGCGGCGGCGTGGCCGAGCGCGCAACCGAGCGCGTACGAGGAGTCGGTGGGATAGGCGATGACCCCACCCGCGCGCACGACGGCAGCGGCCTGGCGGATCAGCCGCGGCTGCGGATGCGTCGGGTGAACGGTGAAGCGCTGAGCCATCGATCCACGGCCGGCGTGGCGGGAAGCCGAACCGGCGTCGGTTATATACTTGGCGCGGCAAGCCGACTACGGGCTATATCGTGGCGCATGACGGCTCGCGCGACGATCGTACCTTCGCTCCGGGCCCTCGTTGAATCTCCAGCAACTCCGCTACCTGTGCGCGGTCGTCGACCATGGCCTCAACGTGTCGGACGCCGCGGAGGCCCTTTTCACCTCGCAACCCGGCATCAGCAAGCAGGTGCGCCAGCTCGAGGACGAGCTCGGCGTCGAGGTGTTCGTGCGCCAGGGCAAACGTCTTTCGCAACTGACGCCGGCCGGCGAGATCGTCGTAGCGACGGCGCGGCGTGCGCTGGTCGAGATCGCGAACCTGAAGCGCGTCGCCGACGAGTATCGCAGCGAGAACGCGGGCGAGCTGTCGATCGCGACGACGCACACGCAGGCGCGCTACGTCCTGCCCA
>Ga0307409_100001803_pt1 | contig 10840 bp, 6 predicted proteins | sample 322Ometagenome_2_FD_203888 | JGI IMG/M metagenome (GOLD analysis project Ga0307409, IMG submission 203888) | Maize rhizosphere microbial communities from greenhouse at UC Davis, California, United States - 322HYB-O-2 | ecosystem: Host-associated > Plants > Roots > Rhizosphere > Soil | place...
CGAAAACCGTCAACGTTATTTCAGGACGCGAGATGCGCGAACGGGCGGATTTCGCTCTGGTGGAAAGTCTCAGGACCATCCCGGGCTTTCGCGTTCAGCAGTTGGGTGGGTTCGGCCGAACGGCAACCATCAAGACGCGTGGTTTGAGGAATCAGGACACCGCGGTATTGATCGACGGCATTCGATTGCGCGACGCATCGGCGATCACGGGGGACGCGTCGCCGTTCCTCGGGGATCTCACGCTGACGAGCGTTTCGAAAGTGGAGGTGCTTCGCGGTTCGGGTTCGTCGCTTTACGGAACGAACGCGATCGGTGGAACGGTCGATCTGCAGACACCAACGCCCCAGCCGGGACTGCACGGGCAGGTCTCCTATGCCGCCGGCGGGCTCGGTTTGCAGCGATTCCGGAGTAATCTTTCGAACGGGAGCGGAGATGGAAAGTTCGGCTTTAATATGGCCATCGCCCGGACGATCTACACGAAAGGGATCGATGGCGAAGATGACGCGAACAATACGAATTTTCAATCCCGAATAGAGTACAACCCGTTTTCGGGAACGAACATTTCCGGCCGATTTTTCATTTCGGACGCTTATGTCCGTCTGAACGAGAATCCGGACACATTAGGGACGCTGCCGGTCTCAAATTCGTTCGTCATCGATGCGGAGCCGGGGGTGAATTTTCTGCCTGACCTGAATGATCCTGCCTCGAATCAAAAGTCGAAATTCTTCAACGGGCAATTGGTATTCACCCAGGTGTTGAATTCGCGGTCCTCAATTCGCGGTTTTTATTCGGGTCTCGACACATCGCGCAAGAATAACAATTCGGGATTGTCGACGAGCTTGTTCGACGGGCTGATACAAACCGCAAACGCAACGCTTGATTGGGCACCTAACGCGACCCATGACATTAAGATCGGTTACGAGTTCGAGCACGAGAAGTTTGGGAACGACGGTCTTACTCCGAGCGGAACGGGGAATTTCTTCACCCGGGCGTTTCAATCGAGCAATACCTTCTTCGCACAGGACGTGGTCGGCCTGTTTGATAGTAAGCTGCAGTTCGCCGGTGGGTTTCGGGCACAATTTTTCTCGCTTGGGGATCCACGGTTCAGTCTGGAGAACGCTCCATATGCCGGCCTCGATCCTGAAACACCGCCGGCCGCATACACTCTCGACGGTGCGGTTTCTTACTTTTTTGAGAAAACGGGAACAAAACTCCGTGTCCACGCAGGCAACGGATATCGCGTGCCTTCGCTGTATGAACGGTACGGGACATTTTTCAGCACGTTCGGCGGGGCGGCATTCGTAGCCCTTGGCGATCCAAATCTGAAGCCCGAGAAAACGATCGCCTTCGACGGCGGAATCGATCAGTATCTGGCAAGCGAGAAGGTGAAGCTGACGGCCGCGTATTTTTATACGAAGCTGATCGATACTATCGGGTACGGGAACGTGGTGGCGAACATAGGTTCGACGACGCGGCCCTTTGGCGGTTACGAGAATCAGAAGGGCGGAATCGCCCGGGGCATGGAGGTGAGCGCGACATTAAGGCCCACAACTTCGACCGATGTATTTGCCTCGTATACTTTAACCAACAGCGACCAGCGAGCGCCGCAGGTTTCGGGCAGCGGTGTGATCGAAACGCTCGGTATCCCGCGCCACCAGTTCACCCTGGTCGCAACCCAGCGGTTCAAGCGATTTTGGGTAAGCGCTGATCTTCTCGCAACGGATGGTTACCTGGCTCCGATCTTCAGCAATTCTTCATTCGAAACTTACATATACCGATTCGACGGGAATCGAAGGATCGATCTTACGGCGGGCCATAATTTCGCATTTAAGAATGATAAGTTTGCCCTGCGCGTTTTCGGGACGATCGAAAACCTCCTGGATCAGGAATATTTCGAGAACGGCTTCCGCACGGCCCAAAGGAACGCGCGGATCGGAGTTAGTTTTGGGTTTTAGGATCCGGCTTTAGCCGGTGAATAAACCATTGGCCGTTCGACGGTAGGTCGGACGGTCTTTTTTTGCCTTTTTTGGCAAGCGTTCAGGTCAGTAATGGCCTTTGTACGCCAGACGACGACTCCACGAAATGTGTATTGATAGTCTTTTCCCGATAACCATCAATTATCGATCTGAAGGGGGATCAGTCAATGAAAACGATCGCAGCAGTATTATTCGTTGTCATTTCACTTTGTGCCGCCACTGATGCACAGCGCGCGGTGAGGACAGTAACCAACGCCGATCTGGCCAAGCACCGTGATCATCGTCTGGCCGCGGAGCGGGACTATCGCGACAATTACGCGCAAATGGGGTTCCCGTCGCCTGATGAGTTGGCGGCAGACCGGGAAAGGGATTTAGCTGACAGGCTTCAGCTTGCGGAGCAGTTGAGACAGGCACGTCTCGAAAAGGAGCGCATCGAGATCGCCGAGAGGCGTCTGAACCTCGACGCGGACCGCCTCGCGTTCGAGCGCGACGTGCAGGAAGCGCAGGACCGGAGCGAACTTTATTACGGCTATAGCGGCTTCGGCATTTATGGCGGATACGATGGGCTCGGTTTTGGAGGTTACAACAACTTCGGGTTTGGTGATCGATTCAGAGGCAGGAGACCATTTCCGCATTCCTCCGGCGGCCTGTTCGGTCTGCCTACGTACCGGGCGACACCCGTTGGAGTAATATTCGAGCCAGGCAGCCGTTCGAGCCAGATATGGTCGCCGGTGCCTCCACAAATCACCCGTCGTTCGTGGAGCAACGTGAGGCCGAGACATTAATACGGCGGTTTGCAAATCTTGGAAGGCCCGGCGAAATATATGATAATCTGCTCTTATCCGGAGGAGATCTTATATGAGGGCCATTGTTTTCATTATTGTTTTCGGGACGATCGGTTCGACCTTCGTGCTTGGTCAGGGCAGGACCGTTACGAACGCCGATCTGGAAAAATACAAGCAGAAGCGTGTTCGGGCGGAAGCTGATTTGAAAGAATATTACGCAAAGGCGGGATTGACCGAAGAGGACCTACTGAAGCGGGAAGTTGAGGAAACGAAGGCACGAGAGGCACTTTCGACACGGCTTCGTGCCGTTCGACTCGAACAGGAGCGGATAGCGGAAGAAGCCCGCACCCGAGAAGAATCGGCGCGGCAGGTGAATGTGATCGTGCCGCAGCCCACCGGTTACGACGGGGCCTTTTTCTTATACGGCGATCGGTTTTATCCGATCCGTGGGCCCCGGAATAATCGGTTTCGGCGTGGGGTCACCTGGCGGGCTACGCCGATGGGTATCATTTATGAGCCGGGAAGCCTTCCAGGCAGCATCTGGTCGCCGCGACCGGCGACGCGGCCGTCAACCGCGTGGCGCCAGCCGGGCAGACGGTGGTAGCCGAAGCAAAATTTTGAATTAAGAGAAACGCGGACTATCATTTGATGGTTCGCGTTTTTTTAATTATGAAAGAAGGCTGGGAAGCGATCATAGGCATGGAGATCCATGCGCACTTGGCAACGGCGACGAAGATCTTTTGCGGCTGCGCGGTTGAGACCGGCGCCGAGCCGAATTCGAATACGTGCCCGGTTTGTCTCGGGCTGCCGGGGGCGCTTCCGGTACTCAACGAGAACGTAATTGAGCTCGGCACAAAGGCCGCGCTGGCCCTGGGCCTGGAGGTCCAGGAAACGTCCATATTTGCGCGAAAGAACTATTTTTACCCGGACCTTCCCAAGGGTTATCAGATCTCACAGTATGACAGGCCTTTTTCAGCGAACGGCACACTTACCATAATGACCGCCGAACGCGACGATAGCGGGCATGCCACCCATTGGAAACCGATGGATATACATATTCAGCGGATGCACCTGGAGGAGGATGCAGGTAAGAACGTTCACGAGGGACTGCCCGAGGTGGACAAATATTCGTATGTCGATCTCAATCGCGCCGGAACGCCTCTTGGCGAGATCGTAACTGCGCCGGATTTCCGCTCGTCGTGGCAGGCGTACGATTATGTGAACCATGTCAGGCGGGTGCTGCAGTGGGTCGGCGCCAGCGATGCGGACATGGAGAAGGGGAATCTTCGATGCGAGGCGAATGTTTCGGTTCGAAGAATCGGCGAAGAGAAATTCAACAACAAGATAGAATTGAAGAACCTGAATTCGGTGCGGTTCATGCAGAAAGCAATCGAATACGAGATCGAAAGGCAGATCGCCGCGCACGAGGCGGGGGAGCCGGTGAACCAGGAAACGCGCCTTTGGGACGAGAAGAATAATCAAACCCGGGTGATGCGGTCGAAGGAGGACGCACACGATTATCGGTATTTCCCCGAGCCCGACCTTCAGCCGCTTAGCGTGAAGGCGGAATTTATTGAACAGGTCAGATCACGAATGCCGGAGCTTCCCGACACGATGCGAAACCGGTTTATCGAGACCTACCAGTTGAGTTTCGCCGATGCGTCTCAACTGGTGGGTGATAAAGATCTGGCCGAGTATTTTGAAACGACGGCGCGGATAACGGCGAACCCGAGATTGGCCGCGAATTGGGTGCTCGGTGAGTTCACGCGCGAATTGAACAGCTCCGGCAAATCGGCGGCGGAAAGCCTAGTAACGGCAGAAGATCTGGCTGAGCTTATCATCACGGTCGAGTCGGGCAAGATCAACAATAATCAGGCTAAAGAGGTTTTCGCCGAGATGTTCGCTTCGGGCAAGCCGGCCGCTAAAGTGATCGAGGAAAAAGGTTTCGAGCAGATCTCGGATACTTCGGCCATCGAAAAGATCGTCGACGAAGTGATCGCTTCGAGCGAGGCGAACGTTGCTGCATACCGCGGCGGAAACGAGAAGTTGTTCGGTTTTTTTGTGGGCCAGGTGATGAAGGCTTCAAAAGGGAAAGCAAACCCGAAGGTGGTCAATGATATACTTAGATCGAAACTTTAATTGATTTCCGTTTTTGGTTTCTGGAGGCGAGCGATGAAAATCTTGATGTCCTTCGCACTGGTCTTTCTCACGACGATTTATTCGAGCGCTCAGGCACCGCAGGTTTCACCACCGCCCAAAACACCGCCCAGTTCTACACCTGCTCAGCAGCAGCCGCCTCCGCAGCAGCAGCAGCAACAACAACAGCAGCCCTCTGTCGGCTACATACAATCTGTGGAAGCACGCTCGGCGGCGTTGCGCCGACTGGAGCAAACTGCTTTGAACCCGGTCTCGGAATCCGACAGATTGTCCGACAGAGTGGTGCTGCTCCAGAGAATTATCGGCCCGCTTTACAGAAATCCGAGTCACAAAGATCTGGCGGCGATGATGCCGAATCCCGGAACAGTTCAGAAATACTCTGCCTTTTTGAACAACGAAGAAACCGGCATATTCATGCTTGTACCTGATCTGGGCTGCGTTTACAGCGACCGGATAGTGAGCGTTAAGGAGGAGTGCCTGAGATACTCATTCCCGGGGGCCGGTAATTCATTTTCCTTTCGCACTGAGCGGCATCGTTTGCGGCATCTTGCGGATATCACTTATGTAGATGACAAACTTCGTATCACCGGCATTTTTATGCAGGGGATGATCGCGGAGATCGGCGATGTGCCGATCGAAAGCGTTACGCTTTCAACCCCGGGGATGAAATTTCTGACCAACTTCCAGGCGACGACCGTTCCCGAAGAAGTTGTTATGTTCAACGAGAGTTTCACCGCCGGCGTCAAGAGTGGTCAGCACGTGTACTCGAAAGAGGTCGATCCGAAATTGGACCGGACCTACATTTTGCGCGTCGTTGCGTACCGGGGAAAGGTCATACGCTCGGCGGGAGGGGTCCGTTACAACGAATTGGATTACGACAAACGACGTGATGCCATTATTGCCTTTCGGGTCGTCGAGATGGGGCCGGACAAGCAGGTAACGATCGTATGGAGAAAACTTTCTGAGACGGAAGCACCCAAATTGAAAATCTCCTCCAAGGATTCCAAAGAGCGGCGACAGGACGACGCGGACGAGATCAATTGATGGAGTTAAATGGGAAAATCGCGATCGTGACCGGCGGAACTAAAGGGATCGGTTACGGTATCGCTGAACGGCTGCTAGCGGAAGGGGCCAAAGTATTCGTTTGCGGCCGGGACCGTTCGGATCTTAGGGATGCTTTGGCTTCGCTTTCGAAATTCGGGCAAGCAGCCGGCGAGATCTGCGACGTCCGCAGCGAAGAGCAGGTGAAAATGATGCTCGATGAGTGCATCCGCCTTTTTGATGGGCTCGATATTCTGATCAATAACGCCGGAATGGGATATTTTGGCAAGACCGTCGAAGAGCTTTCAGGGGATGAATGGAGGCAGACGATCGAAACGAATCTGAACGGGGTGTTTTATACCTGCCACCGCGCGATCCCCATAATAAAGGAAAGAGGCGGCGGCTATATTTTCAACATTTCTTCGCTCGCCGGGCAGAACGCTCACCCTAAAATGTCGGCGTACAACGCATCCAAGTTCGGCTTGAACGGATTTTCGGAGGCCCTGATGCAGGAGGTCCGCCAGGACAACATTAAGGTCAGTTACATCTGCCCCGGCAGCGTGAACACGTCGTTCGGCGGGGACACGCCGAGCGATGCGAAATCGTGGCAGCTTCAGCCGAGCGACATCGCACAGGTCATTGTCGACCTGCTCCGCATGCCCGAAAGAGCATTGCCGAGCAAGGTCGAACTCCGTCCCAGCAGGCCCCCAGTTAAGTAAGATTCGCCAGTATTTTGATGGAATCGATCAGCTCACAGTCTTCGTATGGCTTGGTGAGATATTGTGATACTCCGTTCTCCAGGGCCTTTTCCCGATGCTTGTCGGCGGTGCGGGAGGTGATCATGATCACGGGGATCGAGCTGAATCTATCGCTTCGCTGAAGAGAGGCAGCGAATTCGTATCCGTCCATCCTGGGCATCTCGATATCGCTAAGAATGATCGCGGGCAGTTCCTCTAAGGCCTTTAGTTGTTCCAAGGCGTCGAGACCGTCTTTCGCGGTTTTCGGATTCCAGCCGGCCGCCTGGATAACCTTGGAGGTCATGTGGCGCACGCTCGGACTGTCGTCGACGATGAGCACGGTCACCGCGGGATCTTTCGTGATCGAGGGCGCCGGCTGTTGTACCACCTGTCGGTCGATACGTTTCTTGAGCAGGGCCGGCATATCGAGAATCGGAACTAGGTCGCCGTTTCCGAGGATCGCCGCGCCGAGCAGGCCGTTGATCCTGTCGAGCGGGTAGGTGAGCGGCTTGATGACAACCTCCTCAGCCCGGTCTACATTCTCAACCGCCAACGCGCATGAGCGTTCTGCGGATTCGTAGAGCAGGGCCGTCTTTCCCAACAGCGCCGCCGCCGGTACCGGTTCATTACCGAGAAACGCAGAAAGCTGCAGCAGGGGTAGCTTTTTGCCGAGTATCTCCACTTTCTTTCCATCGATGCCGGAAAAAAGTTCGTCACGGAGTTCGGTGACGTAGGTGATCTGCTTGAGCGGCAACGCATATGAACGGCCGCCCACTTTCGCAAGAAGCACTTTAGTGACCGCCAATGCGAGCGGCATGCGGATCGTGAATGTCGTGCCCTGCTGATAGGTCGATTCGATGAAAATCGATCCACGCGCGGCGGCGATGCTTTCCTTGACGATGCTCATCCCGACCCCGCGGCCCGCACTCAAATTGAGCTTCTCCGCAGTGGTCAGCCCAGGGAGGAATATCAGTTCGAGAGCGTCTTCGTTGGAGAGCTTCGCGGCATCCTCGTAGGTGAAGTGCCCTATCGCGACCGCCTTTTCCTTTATTGCTTCAGCCGAGATGCCGTTTCCGTCGTCGGAGACCGTGAGCACAATGTGGGTTTCGTCGTTCTCGACCGAGACGTTGATAATTCCTGCTTCCGGCTTGCCGAGGAGCCGACGGGCCTCGGGAAGTTCAATTCCGTGAACAACCGAATTTTTCAAAAGGTGGACCAACGGTTCGATCAGCGAATCCAGGATCTGCGTGTCGATCGCCAACGATTCGTTGGTGATCCTGATCTCGGCTTTTTTGTTTTCTTCCTCGCAGGTCACCCGCACGGCACGCTGCATGCGGTTGGTAAGCGCACCGAATTCGACCATGCGTATCTGCATCAGCCGGTGCTGAAGATCATCAACAAGTCGGCGCTGCTCGTCGAGGACGGACTCGAATCCTCCTCTCAAAAGATCGAGCGATGTGTTTATCGAGAATGCGTCATTCGTGGTCTCGGCAAGATCGCGGGTGCTTTCGTGAAATTCGGTGTATTGATCGAGCTCCAGTTCGTCGAACCCTCCCGGGGACCCGGATGCAGTTCCGGGCCCTTTCGCGAGGAAAGTTGCTCCGGTACCCATAAGCGACGCCTCGAAATCTATTTCAAGTTTGCTGCTTGTCGCCTGAAGCCTGCGGGTGGCATTATGCAGATCGTCGATCTGGCGCTCCATGCTCTTCAGGTTCTGTTCGAACACGGACCTGCTGATCAGCATGTCGCGAACGATGCGAACAAGGTCATCGAGACGTTCCAGTGAAACGCGTACTACCGATTTGCCGGGGGCGGATCTGACGCCGGGGTGCGACGATCGGGGAGCGGCAAATAACCGCTCCGCAATTCCCGGATCGATTTCGCCCGCTGCTACTTCGGGTCGCTGTGTTTCAGCTGGCAGCAATCGGGGTTGCACAGCCGGTGCGGTGGCCGACGGCAGTTCGTGAAGCGAAGCCAGAACTCCGTCAAAATCATAATATAGCTGCGAAATCGACCGAACCAGTTCCGCCGACATGTCACCGTTGGTCAAAGATCTCAGGCACTCGGTAGAGGTGTGAAGAAGCGAAACGATGCGGGCGTTCGCTCCGCACTTTGTCTCGGCCATTCTGTCCAAAAGGTCTTCAACGCGGTGTGCAACCTCCGAAAGCTGCTTCAATCCGACAATGCCCGCCGAGCCCTTGAACGTGTGAGCGTTGCGTCTGATCTCCCATAAGGAATCGCTATCATTCGGGTCGGCGGCGAGGTTCGCCAGACTTGATTCAATATTTTCGAGCAGCCCGGCCGCCTCTTCGCCAAATATCTCAAGCAGCTCAGGATCGATCTCGAACTCATCCTCCCCGGGGGTTTCGAATGAGGTGGGTTCGGGGTCATCAAAGGCAGATAGCGAGGGTATACGGGTATCTTGCTCGGGTGTGGCCCATTCCGATGCGTCGAAGGCGAACGTTTCGTTGTTTTCGGGGGAAACCGGATCTTGCCCAAGAGGTTCGAGCAGAAGGTCGTTCAAATCTAAAGCGAGAATGTCGTCGTCGATGCTCGCTTTAAGAAGGGCCGTATCGAGTATGGAAAGGTGTTCCAACGCTTCGTTCAGGTACCTCGGATCCGCCCCGTCAATTTGGAAACTCGCCAGCCTAAGATCGACCGCACGGGCCAGGTCGGCGAGATCGTCGCGGCCCAATCCAGCGGCGAACGTGAAGATGGGGGCGATTTGGACGCGTGCCGTCTCAACTTCGGACGTCGAACCGCCGTCGAGTGTGACGCGCCTGAGGATTCCGCGGACCGCGGACACCCGGCGAATGGAATCTTCGAGATATTCCGTAAGCAGATTCGGTTTCATTTGTGGGTTAATTCAGAAAGCGGTGTTCCGATGTGCCGTTCATCGATTGGTGAAGATCAACGGGCAGCTTAAACGGGGCGACCGAGCTTCGCAGCTCGCGCGAAAGATCGACGAGTGTGCGTACCGACTCGGCGGCCCGTTTCGAGCCGTTCTGAACGAGACCGGTGACCTCGGAAATTCCCGACATAGCACCCGCGAGATCCTCGGAGCTTTTCGCCTGGAAACGAGCCGATTCGGAAATTGAGCGAAGAAGTTCGGCAAGTTTCGACGAAACCTCCTCGATCTCGACGAACGACCGTCCCGCTTTATCAGCCAGTGCCGAGCCGTCGATGACCTCGCGGATCGTCTCTTCCATAGATGCGACGACGGCTTTGGTCTCGGAATTGATGGATTGAGTGAGGGCGGAGATCTGTTGAGTGAGCCCGTTGGAACGCTCCGCAAGTCGTTCAACCTCTTCGGCAACCACGGCGAAGCCATCGTTTGAATTGCCGGCGGCCGCCTGCAAGGTCGCGTTGAGGGCGAGCAGCCCCGTACGATCCGAAAGGTCATCGATCATCCCGGTGATCTGGCCGATCTCCTGGGCCCGCTCGCCGAGTTTCTTGATGCGCTTCGCGGTTTCCTGCACTTGCTTGCGGATCGAGCGCATCGCGTCGATATTCTCCCGGGCTGCCTGCGTGCCGAGCCGAGCGCTGTTCAAGGATCCCGCCGCGACCTCCGCAGAAAGGCTTGCGTTGCGCGAAACGTCCTGGACCTGCTGCGACATGGTGGCGATGGCGGCGGTCGTGCGGGCGATCTGGGAAGCCTGCGCGACGCTTCCGGCCGCGAGCTGTTCGGTCGTGTCGTTGATCGCGGTCGCCGAGGCGGCCACCTGCATCGTCACGTCCTTGACCTGTTTGATCAGCGAACGCAGATTGCGGGTCATCTGGTTGAATGCCTCAGCGATCTCGCCTGTGAGCTCGGGTCCCACCTCTGCCTGAACGGTAAGGTCGCCGGCGGAAACGTCCGAGACCTCGTCCAGAAGTTTCACGATCGATCTCTGCAGCCGGTCGCGGGTGTCGTGCGTGCCCAAAGTGAATCGAAGACGCTCGACGAGGTGCTGCATGGACGCACCGAAATGGTCCGAATCGGCCCGGACCGAGATGTCCTCCGAGACTTCGCCGGATGCGATCCTTCTAAGTTCCTGGGCCCGGTCGCGAAGGTAGTCCGAAGCTGAACTCAGCGCGTCACCAAGTTCGGATGTGGGGGCATCTTCAAAATACTCACCGTTGGAGAGTCGGTAAGCTTGTTCGA
>Ga0307409_100001805_pt1 | contig 10838 bp, 9 predicted proteins | sample 322Ometagenome_2_FD_203888 | JGI IMG/M metagenome (GOLD analysis project Ga0307409, IMG submission 203888) | Maize rhizosphere microbial communities from greenhouse at UC Davis, California, United States - 322HYB-O-2 | ecosystem: Host-associated > Plants > Roots > Rhizosphere > Soil | place...
GCGGCGGTCGAGCGGCGGATCGATGAGCTACTCGAGCTGTTCGAGCTGACCCGCTGGAAGAACGAGCTCACCGAGTCGTACAGCCATGGTATGCGACAGAAGCTCATCATTTCGGGCGCGCTGGTTCATCGACCCGAGGTGATTGTGGTAGATGAGCCCATGATCGGCCTGGATCCGCGCAGCGCCCGGCTGCTCAAGGACCTCTTCCGCCAGTTCGTTGATCGTGGAGGCACCGTGCTGATGAGCACGCATACTCTCGAGGTTGCCGAGACGATGTGCGACCGGATCGCCATCATACACGGCGGTAAGATCATAGCATCAGGAACCATGTCGGATCTGCAGACCCAGACATCATCCGAGCACCTCGGGCTCGAGGATCTTTTCCTGAAGCTCACCGGCGGCATGCGCGAGCATCAGCTCGATACCATCCTCGACACCTGACCGCGTGACCCTTCGTCAAGCAGTGCAGCCGCGCCTGTGGACGCTGCTGATGCCCAAGTGGCGGAGCGCGCTGACCCGGGCGAACCAGGACCGCACCGATTCGCGAGTCCGCATGCTCCTGCTCGCCTCGGTCGGGCTTTTCTTCTGGGCCGCCGTATTCGGCATCGCGTTCCGCGTGCTTCGCTACCTCCGCAGTGTAGACGAGATTGGGAATCTGATGGCCGGCAAGGTGCTGGGCGTCATCCTGCTGGCGTTCCTCTCGATACTTCTGCTCTCGAACATCATCACCGCTCTATCCACATTCTTTCTGGCAAAGGATCTGGATCTGCTGATCGCTTCCCCGGTCAGCGGGGTACGACTTTATCTCTCAAAGCTGGCGGAAACGATCGTCCACTCGTCGTGGATGGTGGCACTCCTGTCGCTGCCGATCTTCACCGCCTACGGCATCGTCTACCAGGGTGGGATTCTATTCCCGTTTGTCGCTCTGGCGGCGTTTATCCCATACCTCATCATGCCTGCAGTCGTGGGCACAGCCTTCACGTTGGTACTGGTCAACATTTTTCCAGCGCGTCGAACCCGGGAGTTGCTGAGCCTCATTGCCACGGGGGCCGTCGTCGTCGTCGTGGTGAGTCTGCGATTCATGCGACCGGAGCAGCTGGCGCAGCCGGAGGGATTCAAAAACCTCGTCGACTACCTGGCAGTGCTCCGGACGCCCACCAGTCCGCTGCTGCCGAGTGAGTGGACAGCCGCGATGGTCATGAACTGGCTGCTCCATGTCGCCGACCCAATGCCAATCCTGAAGCTCTGGGGGTCAGCTGCCATTGCGGTGACGGTTGGTGCCCTCATTCACCATAAGCTCTACTTCGACGGCTTCTCGAAGGCACAGGAAGGCGCCGAGCGCAAGGTGCTGCGTCCGTTGCGCGGACCGGTCTCGCGGCTGCTGCGCTCGCAGTCGCCTTCGAAGCGAGAGTTCGTTCTCAAGGACTTGAGGCTCTTCTTCCGGGATAATACACAGTGGAGCCAGCTGATCCTCCTGGCCGTGCTCCTCATGGTGTACCTCTTCAATATCAAGTCGCTGCCGTTGCACTCAGGAGAAAGAGTGCCGTTCAGGCTGGTGACGGTGATCTCGTTTTTGAATCTCGGACTGGCCGGCTTTGTTCTAGCCGCAGTGGCCGCCCGGTTCATTTTTCCGGGAATCTCACTCGAAGGCCGTCAGATGTGGCTGCTGCGGTCGAGTCCGCTTGACCCGAGATCGATGTTGTGGAGCAAGTACTGGGTCGGCACCGTGCCGCTGCTGGTACTCGCCCTGATCATCACCGTCTTCACGAACTGGCTACTGCATGCGAGCGCCTTCATGATGACGGTGGCAGTCGGGACGATCCTGCTCTATACCTTGGCAGCGGGCGCGTTGGCGCTTTCATTTGGCGCACTCTATCCTCAATTTGGAAGCGAAAACGCAGCCCAGATTCCCACCAGCTTCGGTGGGCTGGTGTACATGATGAGTAGCCTGTGCCTGCTGGCCGTGATCATTGGCATTGAAGCCATACCGGTGACGAACTACTTGCGCGACCAGCGATATGCGCAGCAACCTGTGGGGATCACGCCCGAACTGGTGCTCACCGGTCTTGCCGTGGTCGCTGTGTGCGCGGCGGCTACGATTGTTCCTCTGCGCGTCGGCCTCAGGAGGATCGAGATGATGGAGTGGTGATGGTCGATCTGTTCAGCGACACGGTCACCCGCCCGACGGCCGCGATGCGGCGGTTCATGTGCGAAGCGGAAGTCGGAGACGAGCAACAGCGTGAAGACCCCACCGTCAATCTGTTACAGGACATGGTCGCCGATCTCCTGGGCAAGGAGGCGGCGCTTTTTCTTCCCTCCGGGACTATGTGCAACCAGGTTGCGTTTGCCGTGCACTGCCAGGCGGGAGATGAAATCCTGCTTCAGGAGCTCGCCCACCCTCTGCTGTATGAGGCTGGTGGGGCCGCGGCTCTCATCGGGGCCGTGTTCCGGCCGCTGCTGAGCGCGGATGGTTTCTTCACGGCGGAACAGGTCGAGAACGCAATCCGGCCACCGGTCCACTACATGCCGCGGACACGCGTGGTATCGATCGAGCAGACCAGCGCCTCTGTCGGCGGAATCTGCTGGCCATTGGAGCGTATCGCGAAGGTCTGTGCCGCGGCCCACTCCCGCGGGCTCGTGACTCATATGGATGGCGCCCGTTTCTTCAACGCCGTCGTGGCGAGTGGAACGCCGGCACGAGCATTCGCCGCTCCGCTGGATTCCGTGTGGATAGACTTGAGCAAGGGACTGGGAGCGCCGGTCGGAGCGGTGCTGGCGGGCTCCCGTGACTTCATCGAACAAGCCTGGGTCTTCAAGCAGCGGTTCGGCGGCGCCATGCGGCAGGCAGGCATCATCGCGGCCGCCGGCGTATATGCGCTCCGCCATCACGTAGAGCGGCTGGCGGAGGATCATCACAGGGCCCGCGAGCTCGCATCCGGACTCGCTGAGATACCGGGTGTGACGCTGGACCGGAGTCGGGTGCAGACCAACATCGTGATCTTCGACGTTCGGGGCACAGGTCTGAGAGGAGAGGCGTTCAATGAACGGACTCTGGCCAGCCATGGCGTCCGCTTCAGTGTGCTTGGCCCGACTACAGTGCGAGCGGTGACTCACCTGGACATCCCGCCCGATGGCATCCAGTTGGCCCTCGATGCGGCCCGAGCTGCACTTCAACTCTCATAACCGGTTCGCGCTGCCGACCCATGGCAGCAGTCACTGCGCCCATTCTACCAATAGCCAATAGCGAGTAGCCCGTAGCTACTACCCCGTTTCAATCTGATTCGCGTGCAAGAGCCATGGTTCGAGCCGTCATTATGAACGATGCGAGACAACCATCGGCCCAAGCAGGACCTCATCCATGAGGTCACCGGTCTGCGCAAACAGATCGTCGATCTCAAGGAGGCGATGGTGGCCCGCCGGCGAGTCGAAGACGCGCTACGTGAGGCGGAATCGCGGCTTCGCGCGTTGGCGGACGGAGCGCCGGTGGGCCTTTGCCTCTTTCGCCAGGACGGAACGCCACTTACCTCGAACGCCCCGTTTGCCCGGATGCTCGGTTACGACTCGCCTGCGGAGCTCCAGCGGATCGGCAGCGTGCTCGGCGTATTCGCCACGATCCAGGAGCAGGCACGAGTGCTCCATGAGCCGAGGATGGGGTACGGCTCCGGCGCGTTCTTTCGCCACAAGGACGGAGATCGCATTTGTCTGAGGGTCATGGCGGCACACTGTCCCGAGCAGGACACAGTCGCTTTAGTGACCTACCACGCTTCGACTGAGGAGTAAACACCAGTCATCCTTTTCCTGCCCCGCGTCGCGTAACCCCGGTCCAAATCCAAAGACGATCCGTCTCTAGCTTGGCCTCCGCACCGCTGCCAGATCAGGCGGCGGTGTCTTTCCCGAGGAGGAGCCATGCGTACCAGGATCCGTCTTACCATCGCTCTGCTTGCGGCTCTCGCCGCGTGCGACCGGCCCGAACCCACAGCACCCGCTGTTGAGGAGGGGCTCGCACGAGCCACCACACCCGTGGAGCGATCACAGCGCGAGGCAGCGGACCGGCTGGCCCGCCGGTTCGCCAAGGCACTCGATGATGCCGAGTTCCGGGCCTTCACCAGGGCCGAGCTGGATGGTTCGCCGTACACCGAGAACAAACTCCATCTGCAACGATTCCTGACCGGCGCCGGTCGGCGAGCGATGCGAGAAGTTGCGAGGCTGTCCGGCGCCGCTGAGTCGGCGGTTGAGGCCGATGTCCAGGCCGCGGCACCGCTCGAGATCTACTTCCCCGTCCCCGCACACCGGGCGGCATGGAATGGCGACGCCAATGTCCTGGTAGCAAGCGCACGAGAAGATGGCGATGCGCCGGTTGCCTACGATGTGAAAGGCGGACGACGGGTGCTGAGTGCCGAAGCTCCACCGGAAACCCCGGTACTCGTTATCGTACCGGTGGAGACCGATTTCGGAATTGAAGGCTCCACCGCATTTGCCGCCACCTCACCCCTGCCGCCGCCCCCGGCGCCGCTTCCGCCCCCCAGCCCTCCACTGGGTATGTACGTGACGTATGCCCGCTTCGTACAGGATTTTGAGGGTTGGTTTAAGGGCGATCCCGAATATGAGATCCACATCCTGGGTCAGGCTGGCACCAGCGACTCATTGACTGATTACCAGTGCAGTGGGGGCGCAGCGTCTGGCTACTATCGGTTCGACCAAAACGATCTGGCGTGGACGGGGCAGGTTCTCTTGTTCAGTCAAGCGCAGCTGAACACCTACAAAACCGCTCACCCCAATCAAAATTTCAGGATCATCGCCCTGGAAGACGACGACACCGGCTGCCGAATCAAGTTTGACGGGACCCGGTTCAAGAATCTTCAGACGGTCCTTCAGGCAGCGTATCCGAACCTCACGGGCAGCAAGGACACAACGAGCTCGATCGGAAGGATCGTCAAGCGTGCCAACGCTCTCCAAAAGATTCTCCGGGCGGCCTACTCCTTCATCACCACGCAGGATGACCTCATCGGCAATGCCATCGAGGACGTTGTTGTCGGCCAGTTCATTTCGGGTGCCAACTGGATCATCAAAGGAGAAAGCAACGTGACCAACGGCTGGATCAAACTTCGAATGATGGATCCCCTATGAAGCTGGGACTGACTCACATGGTGGCGGCAACGCTCGCCTCCTGCGTGCTGTCCAGCTCCGTGGAAGGTCAGTGGGCGGTCGGCGCGGAGGTGGGCGCCGACCGCTTCTGGGGCGGGTCGATCGAGAACACGCAGGACGAGCGTTCCTTCCATCCGTACCGGCCCACCACTCTTGGCGTGCGCGTCCAGTGGGAACGAGGCAACCTGGGCCTGGGAATAAGGTTGGGCTATTTCTCGGCAGGGATGGCACTGGAGGGGTCCGACGGGCTCTCGCTCGCAAACGGCGTCTTCAGCGTCTACAGTCTGGCACCGGAGCTTTCGTATCGAATTGTCAGCATCGGCAAGGCTAATCGACTGTTCCTCCGCGCCGGCCCGCTGCTGGAGAAATGGAAGGCACTGGATGAGCAGTCGGAAACCCGGCTCGGCGTCCATGGCGCGCTGGCCCTGCACATGCCGCTGAGATCGAAGCTGGAGGGTGTTCTGTCGGCGGGCGCGGCGCTCATTCCCTCCCCGTTTGCGGAAAGGCAGATCGAACCGCCCTTTGAGCGGCGGGCGCTGTGGAGACGAAGCATCAACGCGGGACTGCAGTACCGACTATAAGCGCTTTCGAAATGCTGAGTAGCTGATAGCGGCGGGGTACCAACGATGTCGCGGCTGAAGCGGAGCGAAGCCAGAAGTCGAGCGGATGAAGGCCTCGACTTCGTTGGTCCCTACCCCTGCACAACGCTGCACCCCAGGAGCAGTTTTACCGCGCCCACGCCAACGCGGCGTTCACCGCACGGCTCCATCCGGCCTTGTGCATCCCGCGCTCCGCGTCGTCCATACCCGGCTCGAATCGTTTGAAGCTCCGCGTCTGCACGAACTCATCGGTGCTTTTCCATATCCCAAGAGCGAGGCCCGCCAGTCCAGCCGCACCCAATGCAGTGGTCTCCACCAGATCCGGCCGCTCCACAGGGACGCCCAGCACGTCGGCCTGGAACTGCATCAGCCAATCGTTGGCTGCAGCACCTCCGTCCACTCGTAACGCCGGAACAGAGAGATGCTCGGCGGCTACCATTGTCTCCAGCAACTCCGCGCTTCCATACGCCATCGCCTCCAGCGCCGAGCGGACCAGGTGCGCTCGCGAGGTCCCGCGCGTCAGACCCGTGATGGTGCCCCTGGCCTCCGGTTCCCAGTGTGGGGTCCCAAGACCAACGAACGCCGGCACGAAGTACACACCTCCGGTATCGGGGACGCTCCGTGCCAGTGACTCGGATTCACCTGCCTCTCGGATGAGTCCCAGTCCATCGCGCAGCCATTGCACTGCCGCCCCTGCTACGAATACGCTGCCCTCAACGGCATAAGCCGGCTGACCGGCGGGGTCGCAGGCGACCGTTCCGAGCAGGCCAGCCGATGGCGAAGGGACACGGCTTCCCGTGAACATCAGGAGAAACGCGCCGGTCCCATACGTGTTCTTTGCCAGGCCAGCGCTGACGCAGCCTTGACCGAACAGCGCCGCCTGCTGATCACCGGCCAGCCCTGCGATGGGCAGCGAGAAGCCCAGGTGTGTGTCATCGGCCTGCCCTACGACGCCGGACGAGGGCACTAACTCGGGCAGTACCTCGCGGGGAATTCGGAACAAGCGCAGCAGCTCGGGATCCCACGAGCGACGTCGCAGATCGTACAGCAGCGTGCGCGACGCATTGGTGTGGTCGCTCACGTGAGCACGCCCGCCGGTCAGCTTCGCTACCAGCCAGCTCTCGACCGTTCCGGCCGCGAGATCTCCGCGTCCGGCGCGCCGCCCGTGCTCAGGACTCCGGAGAAGCCACTCCAGCTTGGTGGCGGAGAAGTAGGGATCGGCAACCAGACCGGTGCGCTCGCGCAGCATCGGTTCCACACCCGACTCGCGGAGCTCTCGACATCGCTCGGTCGTGCGGCGGTCCTGCCATACGATCGCTGGTGCAACCGGCTTCAGTGTCCGCCGGTCCCACAGTACGACCGTTTCGCGTTGGTTGGTTATCCCGAGGCCAACCGGCCGCTCACCCGAGGCGGTGATTGCTTCCTGCATGGCTTCCACTGAGACGCGGAAGATTTCCTCGGGATCGTGCTCGACCCAGCCGGGCTCAGGAAAATGCTGGGTAAACTCGCGGTATCCGCGCCCGAGCACGGTGCCGTCCTGGTGGATCACCAATGCGGTCGAGCCGGTTGTACCCTGATCGAGTGCAAGTATAGAAGTCATCTAAGGAGCAGTGGAGAGATCCTTCGCGGAGTTCACCCTGAGCGGAGCGAAGGGCTCAGGATGACACCGGGGTTTGTGAGGAGTAACGGATGTCGGCGGGTTTGAATATCCCCTTGTCGGTGATGATGCCGGTGATCAGCTTCGCAGGGGTCATGTCGAAGGCTGGGTTCCACACGCCAACACCGAGAGGCGCGGTTCGCGTCCCCTGCCAGGTTGCAACCTCATCCGATTCACGTTGCTCGATCGGAATCGCAGCTCCGTTCGGAGTGGCCACATCCACCGTCGAAGAAGGCGCGGCGACGTAAAACGGAATGCCGTGTGCATGCGCCGCCAGCGCCAGTCCATACGTGCCGATCTTGTTCGCCACGTCGCCATTGGCCGCAATCCGGTCGGCGCCGACGATCACACAAGACACGTCGCCCAGCCGGAGACGGCTCGCGATCATGCCGTCGCCGATCAGCGTGCAGGGTACTCCGGCCTTGGTCAGCTCCCAGGCGGTTAGCCGGCTGCCCTGGAGCAGGGGCCTGGTCTCGGGCACGATGACATGCGGTCGACGGCCGGCCAGATGAGTGGCGTAGATCGGTGCAAGCGCGGTTCCGATCCCACCGGTGGCGAGCGCCCCCGCATTGCACACCGTGCAGACCGTCGCGCGATCGGGAATCAGCGCAGAGCCCAGCGCACCGATGCGCTCGCACATCGCGCGATCCTCATCCCATATGGCGTTCGCCTCGGCGAGGAGCGCCTCGTACAGGTCCTCTCCCGCCGCACACGCCTGCTCGGCACGCTCGCACATTCGCTTCAGGGCCCAGTGCAGATTCACCGCGGTGGGCCTCGTAGCACCCAGAGTCTGACAAGCTTTATTGACGTGCTCTAGCAGGCGCTGCCCCGTTGCCCCCTCGCTCGCTTCCTCGGGGCAGGCTCCGCTGCCCCGCTGCCGTATGGAGACCACCACCCCCATCGCGGCGGCGATGCCGATCAGCGGCGCACCTCGTACTCGCAGCGTCCGAATGGCCTCGGCCACCTCATCCACGGAGGAAAGATCACGATACGTCTCTGCGCCAGGCAGCAGTGTCTGGTCGAGGATACGAATCGAATGGTCGGAGTTCCACATGATTGGAGATGGGATGTGCATTCAGGGGAAGATAGCAGTCGCCGGTCGTCAGTCGCGAGTCGCGAGCAACTTCCTTAGCTTGGTAGCGCAGACTCAGACATCCACCTCGACTGACGAACTGGCGACTGGCGACTCACCTATGCCCACAACCCTCCTCTTCGAGCTCAGCGATGGGATCGCCCGGATCACCATCAACCGGCCCGACAAGCGGAACGCCCTCAATTCGACAGTGATCGCTGAGCTGGGTGATGCGATCACGCGGGTGGAAACCGATGCCGCAGTTCGGGGCGTAATTCTCACCGGCGCCGGCGCCAAGGCATTCGTTGCAGGGGCGGACATCACAGAACTGTCCCAGCAGAGCCCGATGGAAGGCAAGGCTCGGTCACTCCTGGGTCAGCAGGTATTCCGCCGCCTGGAGCTTTGCGGAAAGCCCGTCATTGCGGCAGTCAATGGGTTTGCGCTCGGCGGAGGCTGCGAGCTAGCCATGGCGTGCCATATCCGGATCGCCGCGGAGCACGCGCGCTTCGGGCAGCCCGAGGTCAAGCTCGGAATCGGCCCCGGATACGGTGGAACGGCGCGGCTCCCCCGGTTGGTGGGAAAGGGACGGGCGTTGGAGCTGCTGCTGACCGGTGGGGTGATCGATGCTCCCGAGGCGCACCGGATAGGTCTGGTCAACCGCGTCGTGTCCGGCGACAAGCTCATGGCCGAATCGGAGGCCCTGTTGCACACCATCCTGGAGAACGGCCCGCTGGCGATCCGTGCCTGTCTGGAAGCGGTGGATGCGGGCCTGGAGACCACGCTCGATCAGGCCCTTCTGCTGGAAGCGAACCACTTCGGGCTGCTCTCGACCACAGCGGATATGCGGGAGGGAACCAGGGCTTTTACCGAGAAGCGGAAGGCCATTTTCAAGGGAGTATGAGGCTGCACATTTATCCCCTCACCGACTATTTTTTAGTGATGCGGAAAATAGGGAGAGGCGGCCAAATGGCCGCCTTCCAAAGTGGGCAAGGTCCGCTGGTGGCGGCTCTGATTGGCGTGCTCGCAACCGCGTGTAACGACCGGGAACGCCTGACTTTTGACCCTGCGGACGAGGGAGTGGGACCCGTCACAGTCATTGATCAGCCGATCAGTTCCGACACTAGCGTCTCCTCAGGCTCCGATTTCTTTGTGAACGGAACTGTCGCCGATCCGGATGGGGTAGACACCGTCTACTTCTCGGTCAGCGGAGGAAGCCAGAGTTATCCTCCCTACGCTCCCAATCCGATAGAGACGTCGGTCCGCTTTGGGGTGCCGATAGAGACTGCGGGACGCGCGGGAGAATCGCTCGAGATCCAGATATACGGGGTTGATGTTCGCGGCAACCGCGGGGGAACCTCGAGTCGGCAGATCCACATTCAATAGTGCGCATTCAGCGCCTTGTGACTCGCGGCTATCGGAACCTTGCCGACCTGGATCGCGAGCCGCCCACCGACGGACTGGTACTACTCGGCGCCAACGCTCAGGGCAAGACGAACCTCCTGGAGGCGATCTATTACCCCGTCCTGTTCCGCTCGTTTCGCGGGGCGAGTGATGGGCAGGTTGTACGAGATCCGCCCGGCTTCGGCGTAGAGGTTCACATCAGTGGCGGCCCAGCGAAGACGGTCACTGCGGCATACTCGGGCCGAAAGAAGCGGATCACCGTCGACGGTGAAGAGGTCGGACGGCTGACCGACTCCGTCGGCAACTGGCTGGCAGTCGCATTCCTCCCCTCCGATGAGGGGCTGGCATCCGGGCCGGCTGCGGAGCGGCGCCAGTACATGGATCGAGTGCTCTCGCTCTCGGACCGACGCTACCTCCGGGCGCTCACCAGCTATCGCGCGGCACTGGCCCAGCGAAACAGCGCGCTCAGGCAGGGGCGAGCGGACATGGCGCAGGCATTCAATGGGCCTCTCGCCACCGCGGGTGCGGCGCTGGTACGCTGGCGGCTCGATTGGGTTGCCACCGCTGCCGATCAGTTTTCGGCGGAGCTCGATTCCCTGGGCGAGCATGGGCCCGCGACGCTGCGTTACCAGGGTCGGCTGGAGCTGGCGGACCGTGGCGCATGGGATGCCGCCTTGGCGGAGTCGCTGCCGGATGACTGTGCCCGCCTGGCAACGACGGCCGGACCGCACCGGGATGATCTGGTGCTCGAGGTGGGGGGACGGCGGCTCAGGGACTACGGCTCGACGGGCCAGCAGCGCAGCGCCGCCATTGCACTGAAGCTGATCGAGATCGCGAGCCTTCGGACCGCACGCGGAATCGAGCCTGCACTGCTGCTGGACGATGTGTTCGCCGAGCTCGATGCGGAGCGCCAGGGCCGGCTCGCGGGGCGGCTGCTCGATTCGAGCGAGCGCCAGGTGTTCAT
>Ga0307409_100001806_pt1 | contig 10837 bp, 10 predicted proteins | sample 322Ometagenome_2_FD_203888 | JGI IMG/M metagenome (GOLD analysis project Ga0307409, IMG submission 203888) | Maize rhizosphere microbial communities from greenhouse at UC Davis, California, United States - 322HYB-O-2 | ecosystem: Host-associated > Plants > Roots > Rhizosphere > Soil | place...
GGCATTGCACAATCCGTGTATTGGCTTGACTTAGCGCTTTGGCAAGATCATCGATGGCCATATTCGTTTTCTAGAGCTTGATAAAACCACTATTGCGCACCTGCATCTGATAAATAACCCACGTTAAGGTCGTACGGCCGTGCGGGATTGAACATCGAAGAAGCTCGAGTCCGTAAGTTGCTTTCGCTATCGGCGGATGATTTATTTCATGCTTACAGATACTTGTCGTAACCACCTGCCCTGGGTAGACTAACTTTGTTCATCGTGCGAGACAACACATCGTAAAATCAACTCCGATCCTCAACGGTTGGCTTACTCACTTAGTTCTAGCAAAACACCCCCAAAGGGAGAGAACATGGCCATGAGGGAATATCGTATCGAGCGCGATTCTATGGGTGAAGTACGGGTGCCGAAGGGCGCCTACTACGGTGCGCAAACTCAGCGAGCGGTGGAGAATTTTCCGGTCAGCGGAGTGGGCTTCCCGCCTATGTTCATCCACGCATTGGGTTTGGTCAAATATGCCGCGGCTTCGGCTAACGAGGCTCTCGGCTTGCTAGATTCCCAGCTCGCCACATTGATTCGCAATGCTGCCAGAGAAGTGATCGCAGGAGAACACGATAACGAATTTGTTGTCGACATTTTCCAAACCGGATCAGGAACTTCGACAAACATGAATGCCAATGAGGTCATTGCCAATCGCGCCCTTGAGCTATTTGCCAAACCCCGCGGCAGCAAGGAGATACACCCTAACGATCATGTGAATATGGGGCAATCGAGCAACGATGTCATCCCTACCGCTATTCACATAGCCGCGCTGGAAGCGATCAGTAAGAATCTTTTGCCCGCTCTGACTCGCCTCCAAAGTGCGCTGAAACAAAAGGCAGACGCGTTCGATGACATTGTGAAGATCGGCCGGACGCATCTGAACGACGCTACGCCGATTCGATTGGGCCAGGAATTTAGCGGCTATGCGCGACAAATTGAGCTCGCCATCGACCGAATCCAAGATGCGGCGAAAGGCCTCCAGGAGCTTGCTCTCGGCGGCACTGCTGTCGGGACGGGCATCAATACCCACCCGCAATTTGCTGCCCACGCAATCAAGATCATCTCCGCAGAAACGGGCCTCCCCTTTCGCGAGGCGGAGAATCATTTTGAAGCGCAGGCGGCGCGCGACGCCTCGGTCCATATCAGCGGTGCGCTCAAGACTCTGGCGGTGACTCTGATCAAAATAGCTAATGATCTACGTTGGCTTGGTTCAGGACCGCGCTGCGCGATCGGCGAGATCGGTCTACCGGAAACGCAGCCCGGTTCGTCGATCATGCCCGGGAAAGTCAATCCGGTTCTCTGCGAATCGGTCATTCAAGTTGCGGCTCATGTCATCGGCTGTGACGCGACGATTACCCTCTGCGGTCAAACCGGCAATTTCGAATTGAATGTGACAATGCCAATTGTTACGCTGAAACTGCTGGAGGCCATTGAATTCAGCGCCAACGTAGTCAATGCATTCACTGAAAAATGCGTCGTCGGCATCGAAGCCAACGAAGCTCGCTGCCGGGAGCTGGTTGAAAAGAGCCTCGCGACGGTAACCGCATTGGCTCCGTTGATCGGTTATGATGCCGCCGCGATCATTGCGCATGAAGCAGTTGCAAGCGGCAAGACGGTTCGAGAAGTGGCGCAGTTAAAGAACCTGCTTACTCCGGAGCAACTCGAAAGAGCTTTGGAGCCTTGGAGCATGACCATGCCGGGCCGAGAAAAGCAGTGACCCAGCGCGTGCAAAGCAATTTTGTTTCTGTTATAAGCCGAGGGTATTATCCACGAACAAACTTTCAAAGACGAAAATTGTGTTTGCATCAACGACCGGAATGGTGACCCCGTCCCGGAGGCGGTGAAAAGATACGGACGATCTTCCTAAATCACCAAAGACCTGAAGTCCAAAACGCAGAGTCGCGGTCGCCGATAGCGGCTGCGTGAGGCGACTTTGGTAGATAAAAGTAACCAAAGAGGAGTTCTGCAGATCCGCAAATTTGCCCTTGACTAGAAAGCGAACAAGTCGAAAGAGGAAACTGTCGCGGCCCAGTACTGCCATTGCGCATCAACAGTCGCCTGCCTTAGATTTTCACGGAAGCGAGAGCCACGGTTTCCTGTTTTGAGTTGAGGAACCGCGGCCTGCTGTAAATAGAATGCTCGGATAAAAGTGTTCGGCTCGTGCGATTTTAAACGGTAACCGGTCCATACACCTAAAACGGCGGAGAAAATTAAAGGACGCAAACGTGAGCGATAAAACTCTAACCCTCGACCAGTTCCGTACATTACGCAAAGATACCTGGTGGAAAGAGCCGCTGACGGTGGTTCTGGTGCTCGGCGGTTTCGCCATTTACGCCACCTGGGCGGCTTTACAGAATGCGCATTATTATGTGGCGCCTTATCTGTCGCCATTTTACTCGCCGTGCATCGCGGAGGACTGCGCCCACGTTTCAGTTCCGTTGGTGGGATCCTGGTGGAATCTGTCGCCGGCATTTTTGGTACTATGGATTCCGGGCGGATTTCGCGCCACCTGCTACTACTATCGCAAAGCTTATTATAGGTCTTTTTTCCTATCGCCTCCGGCGTGCGCCGTGCGGGATGCCTCGAAATCTTATAGCGGTGAAACTCGTTTCCCGTTCCTGATACAAAACCTTCACCGCTATTTTTTTTACTTATCCATCTTAATTTTGGCATTTCTTTGGTGGGACGCGTTTTTGGCATTCCGCTTTCCGAATGGTTTCGGCATGGGTTTGGGGACTGTCGTCATTCTCATCAATGCTATTCTTCTGACTCTGTTCAGTCTTTCTTGCAACTCATGTCGGCATGTCTGCGGTGGCTACCTGGACTCGTTCCATAGCGCGCCAAAGCGATATAACGTTTGGAGTTTTGTAACCCGGCTTAACGAGCGCCATATGGAGTACGCCTGGGTGAGCTTGATCTGGGTTGCTTTGACCGATCTTTACGTCCGGCTGCTGTCAATGGGCGTGATTCAGGATTTGAGGTTCTTTTAATGGCTGAAGAAAAGTACGAAACCCACGACTACGATGTAGTCATTATCGGCGCGGGAGGCGCTGGCCTTCGCGCCGCGGTGGAGGCTTCGGCACAAGGAGCCAGAACCGCCTTGGTCTGCAAATCACTGTTGGGCAAGGCGCACACCGTAATGGCCGAAGGGGGCATCGCCGCGGCCATGGGCAACGTTTATCCGGAAGACAATTGGAAGGTTCATTTTCGCGATACAATGCGCGGCGGCAAACTTCTCAACAACTGGCGAATGGCGCAGATCCATGCGCAAGAAGCGCCGGACCGCGTCCTCGAACTGGAAGAATGGGGTGCGCTGTTCGACCGCACCCATGATGGTCTCATTTTGCAGCGCGATTTCGGCGGGCACCGTTATGCTCGGCTGGCCCATGTCGGCGATCGCACCGGCCTCGAAATGATCCGCACGCTTCAGCAGCACGCGGTTCACAAGGGCATCGACGTCTACATGGAGTGCAACCTACAGCGACTGCTGACAGACGGCGGCAGGATCACCGGCGCCTTCGGGTACTGGAGGGAAACCGGAAAATTCATCGTCTTCAAATGCAAGGCCGTCGTGCTCGCAACCGGCGGCGGCGGCAAAGCCTGGAAGGTGACGTCGAATTCTTGGGAGTATACCGGCGACGGCGTAACCATGGCCATGGATGTCGGCGCTGATTTGATGGACATGGAATTTATGCAGTTTCATCCTACGGGGATGGTTTGGCCGCCAAGCGTCCGCGGCATCCTAGTGACAGAAGGGGTGCGTGGTGATGGCGGCACGCTCAAGAACACCAAGAATGAGCGATTCATGTTCAACTATATCCCGGAGTTTTTTCGCGCGGAAACCGCGGAAACGGAAAAGGAAGCCGACGCCTGGTATGACGACAAGAAGAACAACCGGCGAACGCCGGATTTACTACCACGTGACGAGGTCGCCCGCGCCATCAACTCCGAAGTCAAGGCCGGTCGCGGCACACCCCATGGCGGAGTCTTTTTAGACATTGCCTCACGCCGGCCAACGGAATACATCCAACGCCGCCTGCCATCCATGTATCATCAGTTCAAGGAACTGGCGGACGTTGATATCACCAAAGAGCCCATGGAGGTGGGCCCGACTTGCCACTACAGCATGGGCGGAGTGAGAGTAGACGCAGACAGCACCGCGACTACTGTGCCTGGGCTGTTCGCTGCCGGTGAAGTCGCCGCCGGCTTGCATGGCGCGAACCGTCTGGGCGGCAACTCGCTTTCGGATCTGTTGGTGTTCGGCCGGCGCGCGGGGCTGTATGCCGCGGAATACTCCAAGACAGTCAAAGGCGCCGTTGATGTCGACGCCGGTCAAATTGATCTGTATGCCCGAGAGCTGTTGTCGCCCTTTGAAAGCAAGGGCAAGGAAAACCCGTATTCGGTGCATACGGATTTACAGGATTGCATGCAGAACCTAGTGGGCATCATCCGGACCGAATCCGAGCTGAAGAAAGCTCTTGATGTCATCGGACAGCTTAAGGAGCGAGCGCAAAATTTGAAGGTAGAGGGCAATCGGCAATACAACCCCGGCTGGCATCTGGCGCTGGATCTTCATTCCCTCCTGTCGTTTGCAGAAGCGGCAACGGTTGCGGCAATCGAGCGCAAAGAAAGCCGCGGTGGACATACACGGGATGACTATCCGAACACCGATCCGAAGTTCGCCAAAATCAATATTGTCATGCGACGAAAGAACGGCGATCTTACAGCGTCACAGGAGCCTCTTCCGGAGATGCCCGATGAGTTGAAATTATTGCTTGAGGAGAAAAAGTAATGGCTGCACAACAAGTGCATATGCAGGTGTGGCGAGGCGATGGCAGCGGCGGCGAATTTAGAGACTACCGAGTGGAGGCCGGGGAAGGCATGGTGGTGTTGGACGTCATTCACGCCATTCAGGCCCAACACGCAAACGATTTGGCAGTTCGCTGGAATTGCAAAGCTGGAAAATGCGGCTCCTGTAGTGCCGAGATCAACGGCAAGCCGCGGCTCATGTGCATGACTCGGATGAACACGTTTCAGCCCGGTGAGACGATTACAGTTTCACCGATCAAAACGTTTCCGCTCATTCGTGATCTGGTCACCGACGTCTCTTACAATTATGAAAAGGCACGACAGGTCCCTGCGTTTAAGCCCAAGCCGAAGGAAGCCGATGGCACTCGGCGCATGTTTCAAGAAGACATCGACCGCGTACAAGAATTTCATAAATGCATAGAATGTTTTCTATGCCAAAACGTCTGTCACGTCATTCGCGATCACGAGGAGAACAAGAAAAACTTTGCCGGACCGCGGCTCTTTGTCCGCCTGGCAGCTTTGGAAATGCATCCGCTGGATACCAACGATCGTATCGATTTGATCAAGCAAAAGGCTGGAATCGGATTTTGTAATATCACCAAATGCTGCACGGAGGTATGTCCCGAACACATTCATATTACCGACAACGCCATCATTCCGTTGAAAGAACGAGTTGTCGATCGTTACTTTGATCCGATCGCAAGACTGATGGGGCTGTTTTCTGAAAAGAAGAAATGATCTGGGTGTGATCGATTCCCATCCGGCGCCGTAAGCCGAAGCGTCGAGTTATTTGCTCTGCTCTAGACGGTTACTCCGTTTCAAATACATGCGTACCCAGTACTCGTACAGCGTCGCCACCGTGAAGTCCTCAGTTACCCTGCCCTTAAGGGGTAATTCGTATTCAATCTCAATTTTTTCTTCATCCTTGCGAACCGACATGAGCCTCGCTCGTTTTTGATCGACAAGCGCTCCCACAGCGCGGACGATCTGCGATGCCGAATGAGCATCTGGTCTGCCGAGATTGCCGCGCTTCGATCGTCCCTCATCGTCCATATGACTTAGCTGCTCGGGCGTATAGCGCAATTCTACCTCCTCCCACTCATCGACCTCGGCAGCTCGATTGGAGCGGAATAGCTGCCAAAATCCACGCTGTGACAAGTTTCCAACCGCCTGATTCCGGTGCTTGCGTCCGCGAACCATTACCGTATCGCCGTCCATGGTTAATGAAAACGATTCCATTTGGAGTGACTCCAGCGCTTGACCTACCGGACGAAGTAACTGCGTATAGTTTTCACCGCTTTTCATTGTGGAATTCCCGTCTGAGTCACTAGTGAAAGCCATTTTCTTCGCCGAGTCTTTCTGGTTCAGTCCGTTGAAAGAACCCTGGGATCAATGCCTCTGCTTGGCTATTTCGGCGTTTGTCTTCGGTAAATGCGGACCCAAAGATCATAAAGAGCCGGCACTCCCAATTCTTCGACGACTTTCTTGCCGCTTAAGAGTTCATACTCGAACGTCACCGTTTGATCTTCCTTGGTAAGCTGTAAAAGTCTTCCGTTCTTATGATCGACGAGCGCGCCGACCACCCGCAGCATCTGCGAGACCGAGTGAATATCCGGAGTCAGATTAGGATTGCGGCGACGTGATTGGCCCTCGCGCTCGAGCCGATCAATGTCGGCCGGGGTCATGCGCCACTCCAGAATGCCGCTGGCCAATTTCAACGCGCCTTCCTTGTCTTGCGGACGAGTATGGGTCACCTGCCACTCCGCGAGAAGAGCTTTCTCCCGAGGGGTGATCTGCTTGCGTCCCGGCGTTTTGTCACGCACCACCAAGTCCTCGTTCTCGACGGATAAAGAAAACGATTCAATGCGCAATGCTTCGAGCAGTTGCCCCACAGGGCGAAGTAAAAGAGCGTAAACTTTTTGGTCAGCCATGGGTTCTAAGTATTATCCTCATTGACGTTACCCCTAGAGCAAATTGCGGTGTTTTCGTGAGTCAACCGGTACAAAATCATTACAGGTCACGAAGTTCTGTAGCTCACGTTGTTAACATAGCTAGAAGTATCCGGCACTCGAAGTTCTATTCCACCGTCCCGATGCGTTAAAACTTGCTTATCTACCTTTTAGCCTTCTGGTAAGTCAAGAAAATCCTGCTCGCTAATAGTGCTTGCCCAGCTGTTAGATTCGGCGGAAATTAGTGCCCGTTCGTTGATTACCTTGAATCTGCAATCCGCCTTTGCTCGAGGATGCGCTACCATTCTCTAGCAACTTGTCCAGCGCCTCGTCACCGGTCAAACCCTCCAATTTGATCTTAAGGCGCAGGTTATTGGCGCTATCTGCATTCATTAACGCTTGCTGGAGAGTGATTTTGTTTTCCTTGTACAAAGTGAAAAGCGCCTGGTCGAAGGTTTGACAACCCTCCTGAACTCCCTGTTCCATGGCCTCTTTGAGGCTGTCGATGTCCCCTTGCTTAATCAGATCTTTGATCCGCGGGGTATCGATCAAGATTTCGATGGCCGCCACTCGCGCTCCATCCATCGATGGAACCAGACGCTGCGAAATAACGGCACGTAAACTCAAGGAAAGATGCATGAGAATCTGTGAGTGGCGGTCAGCCGGAAATAGATTGAGGATACGTTCGAATGATTGATTGACGTTGGTTGAATGAAGTGTCCCGAGACAAAGGTGACCGGTGTCGGCGAAAGTGATCGCCGCTTCCATAGAATCCCTGTCGCGGATCTCACCGATCAGGATAACATCCGGCGCTTGGCGAACTGCACGCTTGAGCGCATCTCCAAAGGAATGGGTGTCAAACCCTAACTCTCGCTGGGTCACAATGCATCTTTTGTGAGGATGAACGAATTCAATCGGATCTTCCACTGAGATAATATGGCCGGGAGCCGTCGAGTTACGGTGGTCAATCATGGCTGCCAGGCTGGTGGATTTACCGGATCCGGTCGCGCCGACCACCAGGACCAGGCCGGCCTTTCTCATCACAATATCTTTCAGTATCTGCGGCAGCTTCAATTGATCGATGGATCTGATCTCAAATCTGATCTTACGAATTACTAGCGCCACAAAGCCACGCTGCCGCAAGACGTTGACGCGAAACCGGCTGAGGTCAGGAATTGAAAGGACAAGCACTAAATCCATCTCTAGTTTTGCGTTAAACTCCTGCCACTGTTTTTCGCTCATCACCGACTCCGCGAGTTTCTCCAGATCTGCCGGCGCAAACTCAACGTCCCCGATAGGCTGGACTATGCCTTCAATGCGGTACATAGGAGGACTGCCAACCGTGAGATAAACGTCAGAAGCCTCCTTCTCAACCATCACCTGAAGTAATCTCTTAATCTCCATCATCTTCCTTGGGGGTAGCTTCTGCCTCCTGTCCTAGTGCTCGCAAGATCCGTCGACAGGATTCAATTTCTTAGGCAGGCGACTCTGGTTAATCCTGAACGTTATCTGTTCCCATCTATCTTCCCTGAAGGCGGAAAATATTCGCCCCTCCCAAAACATCGGTTTTGGATTCTCCATTGGATTCGGGGCTAGGCTGCAACGAATTTCCTTCGACTGCCTCATCGGTAACTAGTCCCGCCATCTTGATCTTCAGACGTAAATTATTGGCGCTGTCCGCATTGGCCAAAGCTTCGGCGATGGTAATCTTCCCGGCTTGATATAGCACGAGCAACGATTGGTCGAATGTCTGACAGCCTTCCCGAATGCCCTGCTCCATGGCTTCCTTTAGCGTGTCAATCTCTCCCTTTTTTATTAAATCCTTCATCCGCGGCGTATCCAAAAGAATCTCAATGGCGGCAACACGTCCACCGCCGAGCGCGGGGAGAAGCCGCTGAGAAACGATAGCGCGCAAATTCAAGGACAGTTGCAAGAGCACCTGCGAGTATCGCTCCGGCGGAAAGAAATTAAGGATCCGTTCAAATGACTGGTTGGCGTTGTTTGAGTGCAGAGTTCCGAAACAAAGATGACCCGTGTCGGCGAAAGTTAGCGCAGCGTCCATCGTCTCGGAGGTACGAATCTCACCAATCAAAATAACATCCGGCGCTTGTCGCATGGCATTTTCCAAAGCGTTCTGGAATGAATTGGTGTCAAAGCCGACCTCGCGCTGGGTCACTACGGAATTTTTATGTTTGTGAACAAACTCAATCGGATCTTCCACCGTAATGATATGTCCCTCATCATTGCTGTTGCGAAGATCTATCATCGAAGCCAAGGTAGTCGACTTACCTGAGCCCGTCGCACCGACAACCAGCACCAGACCTCTTTTTAACATCGCTACATCTTTCAGTACCGGCGGTAACCCGAGCGAGTCGAAGGATGGGATGTCGACCTTGATCTTTCTAACAACGATTGCGACGGAGCCTCGTTGGCGCAGAACATTGACGCGAAAACGACTTATTTTCGGTAAGGAAAGTGCAAGATTCAGTTCTTTCTTTTGTTTAAACTCCTCCCACTGTTCGTGGCTCATGAACGATTTTGCCAGATCCTCGAGAGATTGCGGGGTAAACGAGTCATGCTCGCTGGCCCGAACCTTACCGTTAACCCGATACATCGGCGGGCGAGCCACCGTAAGATAGAGATCAGAGGAGTCTTTCTCCACCATCGCCCTGAAGTAATCTTCGAGATTCAACACTCGTTACCTCATACCTGCGTGTTTGATGGTTGACTCAGCGCGCCACCGAGGCAGCATTCACCGCGCCAAAAAGATTTGGATTCGAGCTGCGCGATTGAGCTTCATCCTTGGTCACCAAGCCCCGAGCAACTATATCCAACAACGCCATGTCCATAGTCTGCATGCCGTCTTTTTTGCTCACCTGCATGGTCCCCGGCAATTGATGGATCTTCCCCTCGCGAATTAAATTGCGGACTGCGGTGGTGCCGATCATGATCTCCAGCGCCGGCACCCGACCGCTTGCGCCCTTCTTCTTCAACAGGGTCTGAGTAATCACTGCCTCGATCGATTCGGCAAATTGCGCGCGGATCTGAGATTGCTGGTTGGGCGGAAACACGTCGATGACTCGATCGACGGTTTTGGGGGCGCTGGAGGTGTGCAGAGTGGCAAAAACCAGATGACCCGTTTCGGCAGCGGTCAGCGCGAGTTGAATAGTTTCCAGGTCGCGCAACTCTCCGACCAGGATAATGTCAGGATCCTCACGGAGCGCCGCTCTCAGAGCATTAGCAAACGAGTGCGTATGAGGGCCCAACTCGCGCTGGTTGACGAGACATTTCTTGGATGGATGCACAAATTCGATCGGATCCTCGACCGTAAGAATATGCCCCTCGAAGCCGTTATTCAGATAGTCGATCATCGCCGCCAGTGTCGTGGATTTCCCAGATCCGGTGGGTCCCGTGACCAAGATCAGCCCTTTTTCCTTTTCACAAAGCTGCTTTAGTATGGGAGGCATGCCGAGTTCTTCGAGCGTGAAAACTTTCGTCGGTATGGTCCGAAAAACCGCTGCTTCTCCCTTTCGCTGTAAAAAGACATTTACGCGGAAACGCGCGATCCCACCGAGTTCAAAGGAAAAGTCGCACTCCCGAGTTTCCTCGAATTTCTTCCGTTGTGAGTCAGTCATAACGTCGAAAACAAGATTGTGAACTTCTTCCTGTGACAAGGGCGGGTAATCCAACTTTTTTAAGTCTCCGTGCACGCGAAGCATCGGTGGCTCACCCGCGCTCAAATGGCAATCTGAGGCTCCCTGTTCAACGCCGAAGGCCAAAAGTTGCGTAACATCCATAAACGATAAGTCCTAAAACGATAAGTCCTAGCTCGGCTTTGAAAGCGCTAATGTCATGAAGGGCAATTCGAGGTCGAGTTCAACGTCCGCTACACGAGTCCGAGCAATAATAATACCATCGAGGCTTCAATGTTATGCACGCATATTCCGTCACTGTGCTTTCTTGCAATGATAGGGAGTTATCAGTGATCTTTGGGAGTCTCTCGACTATGTTGAACGACAGAGTTGATTTGCTAA
>Ga0307409_100001808_pt1 | contig 10835 bp, 10 predicted proteins | sample 322Ometagenome_2_FD_203888 | JGI IMG/M metagenome (GOLD analysis project Ga0307409, IMG submission 203888) | Maize rhizosphere microbial communities from greenhouse at UC Davis, California, United States - 322HYB-O-2 | ecosystem: Host-associated > Plants > Roots > Rhizosphere > Soil | place...
TCCCGCCCCGACGAGGCCGACGCCCGCCTGGCCGCGGCCCGCCTACTCGCCCGCCAGGGCCGCCCGGCCGAGGCCAAGGCCCAGGAGGCCGCCGCGCGGGCGTTCCTGGCCACCACCGGCCTGGCCTCAGTCGACTGAGCCCGCAACCTCCGGGGGCCGGCCCGAGCCGCCTCCGCCTGATTCCCGCAACCTTGCCGGCGTTACCGGGGCATTAGCGTCGGCTGGGAGGTTTCGGGCATGCAGCGGACGCCACCACGCCACCTCGCCCCGCCCCCGCGGACCCGGGGCCGGCCGCGCGACCACCTGCTCGTGGAGGCGATCCTGGCCCTGGTGGCCATCGGGATCACCACCGTCATCCTGATCGGGTCGCTGCTGGACCGGCCCGAGTCGAGCGCGGCCCGCCTGCCGAACCTCCTCCCCCCGGCCCCGACCACCACCAGGGCCGCGGCCACCACGGAACCGGCCGGCAGTCGCCCGGCGCCGCGGCCCGAGGACGGCAACCTGCTCACCGACGCCGGGTTCGAGGCCGGCCTGACCCCCTGGCGGGCCGTCGGCGGGACCGGCCTGGACCGGGTCGACGACGGCCGCCTGGGCGGCTGGGCGCTGCGGCTGACCCGCGGCCAGTCCAGGAGCCCGGGCGTCCTGCACCCCGAGGTGGCCAAGCTGAGCAAGGACAAGCGCTATGAGGCCACCGCCTGGGTCCTGGCCAGCCGCCCCGGCGTCGAGGTCCAGGTCAACCTGCTGGAGCTGCGCGGCGGCAAGCGGTTCGCGGTCGACACCGTGGGCGCGGTCACCAGGGCCGGCGAGTGGCAGCGCCTGGAGGTGAGCCACAACGCCCACCGGCCGGGCGCCACCCTGGCCGTCGAGATCCTCGCCCCCACCCTGGCCGGCCAGACCAGCCTGCTGGTCGACGACCTGGCGGTCCGCGCCACCTCCGCGTCGATGTCGATCCACTGACCACCCCCGGTCAGCCGCCCTCAGAAAGGATGACCAGCATGCGCCTGCGCAGGATCGTGGCGGTCCTCGGGCTGGCGGCGGCGCTGTCGCTGCCCGCCGCCGCCTCGGCCGAGTCCAAGCGCCACGTCGGCCTCCACGACATGACCTGCACCAGCATCATGGCCATGGGCAAGGGCCTGGCCCCCGACGCCGCCGTGCAGCTGACCCTGACCGACCGCGACAACGGCACCACCCTGGCCGGCCAGACGGTGCGCACCTCGGCCAAGGGCGAGTTCATGGCCAAGCTGCCGGCCCGCCTCAACAAGGTCCTGAGCATCCGCCTGACCGTCAGCCGGCCCGACGGCAGCAAGGTCGCCTTCGCCGACCACGTGATGGCCAAGGGCGCGCCCATGTGCGACCTGCCCTTCACCGGCCCCTCACGCGGCGTCGCCCTGCTGCTCACCGGCACCACCGCCATCGCCCTCGGCCTGGTCCTGCTGGCCTCGGCGGCCCGCTACGAGCGCGTCCTGGCCCGGGTGCGGCCCGGCCGCGACTGACCACCGCACACGCGGACGTCGAGGACCGGGTCGCCGGCCGGAGGTTAGGCACCGGCCTTGGCGGGGTGCACCAGGGCCATGGCCCGCGACCGGATCCTCGCCCTGGCCCGCTCGGCCCTCGGCTTCCGGCGGCTCCGTCCCGGCCAGCGCGAGGCCGTCAAGGCCCTGCTGGCCGGGCGCGACGTGCTGGCCGTGCTGCCCACCGGGTCGGGCAAGTCGGCCATCTACCAGCTGGCCGCCCTCCAGATCCCCGGGCCCACCCTGGTGGTGTCGCCGCTGGTCGCCCTCCAGCGCGACCAGGTCGAGGCGATCGCCCGGCGGCATCTGGCCGGCGCCGGCCAGGCCAACACGGCCGTGCCGGCGGGCGAGCGCCGCCAGGCCATCGAGGACTTCTCCCAGGGTGACCTGGAGTTCCTGTTCCTGGCCCCCGAGCAGCTGGCCAACCCCGACACCCTGGAGCACGTCCTGGCCGCCAAGCCGTCGCTGCTGGTGGTGGACGAGGCCCACTGCATCAGCACCTGGGGCCACGACTTCCGGCCCGAGTACGCGCGGCTGGGGGACATGCGGGAGGCGCTCGGGCGGCCGCAGGCGCTGGCCCTCACCGCCACCGCCGCCCCACCGGTCCGCCGCGAGATCCTCGAAGGCCTCGGGCTGCGCGACCCGGCCGTGGTCGTCCGTGGCTTCGACCGGCCCAACATCCACCTGGCCGTCGAGCGGTTCTCGGAGGCCGACGCCAAGGACGCCGCCCTGGTCGAGCGGGTCGCGGCCGGCGAGCGGAGGCCGGGCATCGTCTACGCCGCCACCCGGAGAAGGACCGAGGAGCTGGCCGAGCGGCTCGGCGGCGCCGGCGTGACCGCGGTCGCCTACCACGCCGGGCTGCGGGCGGCCGACCGCCGGGCCGCCCAGGAGGCGTTCATGGCCGACGGCGGAACGGTGATCGTGGCCACCACCGCCTTCGGCATGGGGATCGACAAGCCGGACGTGCGCTTCGTGCTCCACGCCGACGCGCCCGAGTCCCTGGACGCCTACCACCAGGAGCTCGGCCGGGCCGGCCGCGACGGCCAGCCGGCCGAGGCGGTGCTGTTCTACCGGCCCGAGGACCTGGGCCTGCGCCGCTTCTTCGCCGGCGGCGCCCGCATCGACCTCGACCAGCTGGAGCGGGTGGCGCGGGCCCTTGGGGGCCACCACGGCCCGGCCGAGGGGACCGAGCTCCGCGAACTGCGGGAGGCGACCGGCCTGTCCCGGACCCGGCTGGAGACGGCCCGCAACCTGCTGGAGCGGGCCGGGACCCCGGAGGCCGCGGCCGCCATGGCCACCGACCACCGCCGCATCGAGCAGTCCCGCCTCGAGATGCTGCGCGGCTACGCCGAGGACGACGCCTGCCGGCGCGAGCTGCTCCTGACCTACTTCGGGGAGCCGTTCGAGCCGCCGTGTGGCGCCTGCGACAACTGCGAGGCCGGGCTGGCCGCCGACCCACGGCCCGACCCCGACGACCTGCCGTTCCCGGTCGACGCCCGCGTCAGGCACAACGCCTGGGGCCTGGGCCGGGTGCTGCGCTACGACGGCGACCGGATGGTGGTGCTGTTCGACCGGGCCGGCTACCGCACCCTGTCGGTGGCCACGGTGCTGGAGCGCGGGCTCCTGCGGGTCGGCTAGCCCGAGGCGGTGCGGGGGCGCGAGGCCAGGGCCCGCTCGGCCCGCAGGAACACCTCGTCGACGTCGCCGGAGGCGCTGACCCGGCGGACCCGGCCGGTGTAGTGGGCCAGCAGCGGCCCGGCGTCGCGCCGGTAGGTGACCAGCCGCGCCGCCACCGTGTCCGGGCTGTCGTCGCTGCGGCTCTCCATCCGGGCCAGCCGCGACAGCCGGGCCGAGGCGACCTCGTCGGGCACGACCAGCTCGAGCACGAGCTGGATGTTGCGGCCGTCGCCGTCCAGCAGCCGGTCCAGCTCGACCGCCTGGCGGACGTTGCGGGGGAAGCCGTCCAGGATGAACCCGGAGCCGAGTTCGGCCGCGATCACCTGGAGCGCGACCCGGTCGGGCACCGGATGGCCGCGCTGGACCTGCTCGGCGATGCGGTGGGGGTCGCCCTCGGCGGCCGAGGCCCGCAGCAGCCGCCCCGCCGAGATGTGGGGCACGCCGAGGAGCTCGGACAGGTGGGGGCCCAGGGTGCCCTTGCCGGCACCGGGGGGGCCGAGCAGCAACACCCGCCGCAGCTCGCCGTTGGTCATAGGGGTCTCGGTCAACTGACGCTCACACCGATGAGGCGGCCGATCCCGAAGGTGGCCGCGGCGGCCAGCCCGCCGACTAGGAGCTGCCTGGCCCCGGACTGGAGGAGGGAACGGCCGGTGAGCAGGCTGATGCCGGCGCCGACCAGGAACAGGGCGAGGGCGGACAGGGCGATGGAGGCGACGAAGGCGGCCGTGCCCGAGCCGATGAGCCAGGGCAGCACCGGCACCACCGCCCCGGCCGCGAACGAGACGAAGCTGGAGATGGCCACCCCCCACGGGGAGCCGAGCTCGTCGGGGTTCAGCCCCAGCTCCTCGCGGGCCATGGTGTCGAGGGCGGTGTTGCGGTCGCGCATGATCCGGGCCGCCATCGCCTCGGCCTCCTCGCGGCCGACGCCCTTGGCCCGGTAGATGAGGGCCAGCTCGTTGGCCTCCTCGTCGGGCATGGCCTGGATCTCCTCGGCCTCCAGGGCGATCTCGCGCTCGAACAGCTCCCGCTGGGAGGTCACCGAGATGTACTCGCCAGCGCCCATCGAGAAGGCGCCGGCCAGCAGCCCGGCCACCCCGGCGAGCAGGATCAGCCGCCGGTCCGCCGTCCCTCCGGTCACGCCCATGACCAGGGCCAGGTTGGAGACCAGGCCGTCGTTGACCCCGAAGATGGCCGCCCGCAGGGCGCCCGAGGCGTCGCCGCGGTGCCAGCGCTCGCCACGCATGATCCCGCCGGCGCGGGCCATCGACGGGGTCAGCCCGGCCAGGACCCTGGCGTGGATGCGCTCGTCGGTGGCCATGGCCACGGTGGCGTCGGCCACGCCGTCGTAGTGGCCGGCGTCGGCGATCTCGGCCCGCTCCACCAGCGGCAGCACCGCCCTGGTCCCGAACCGCCGGGCCAGCCAGGTGACCAGCCGCGCCCGCAGCCCGCGGCGGTGCTGCTCGGGCCGGGGCTCGGGCTCGCCGAGGGCGACCAGCTTGGCCGCCCAGTGGGCGGCGTGGCGCTCCTCGGCCCCGGCCAGCTCCAGGAAGATCTCCCGCTGCTCGCCGTCGGCGCGGTCGGCGAGGGCGCGGTACATGGCCGCGCCGTCCATCTCGTCGGCCCAGTGCTCCCGGAACTCCCGCGCCTTCGACGCCAACCAGCCCTCCTTCTCCGCTTCAGTGTTGGACGGGTACCCCCCGGCTCGCAAACCAGAGACTAGCTCTCGGCGCGGTCCTCGCGGACGCCGGCGGCGCGCAGGGCGTCAAGGGCCCGCTCGCCGTCGTCCGGCTTGACGTTCACCGCCCTGGTGGCGTCGGTGAGGACCACCACCTCGTGGCCGGCCGCCCTGGCGTCCAGGGCGGTCGCCTGCACGCAGTAGTCGAGGGCCAGCCCGACCACCACCACCCGCCGGACGCCCCGGTTGGCCAGGAACTCGGCCAGGTCGGGGGTCCAGCCGGTGTAGCCGTCCAGCTCCCGCTCGCGGCCCTTGAACACCTGGTGGTGGGGGTCGATGTCCAGCTCGGGGTGGCTCTCCCAGCCGGGCGTGCCCTCCACGCAGTGCTCCGGCCAGGGGCCGCCGTGCTGGGCGAACGAGGAATGGTCGGGCGGGTGGCTGTCGTGGGTGGTGACCACGGTCTGGAAGGCGGGCGCGAGCCGGTTGATGACGGGCACGATCTGGTCGCCCTCGGGGACGGCCAGACTGCCCCCCGGGCAGAAGTCGCGCTGCACGTCGACCACGACCAGCGCGTCGCCGTCTGCTGGAACAAAGGCCATGGGGACTCCTTGGGAAGGACGGTTCATTGACGAGGTGCCCGCTCCGCTGGCAGCCTGTACCACCATGATCGTACTGATGGCCCAGCCGGGCGTGGATCCCGTGACCGTTCGCCGGGGTCCCGCCGCGCTGACCACCCGCGCGTGCGCGCCCATGGGGTTGGGCACGGGGAACTCGGCCGCCGGGCGCCCGCCGTGTCGGCGGGCCGCGGCGCGACTCGCCCCACGCTAGCGGAGCCGAGCCGGCCGCGGCCGCTTCCTCACCCGATCCAAGCTGCCCGAGGAGGCATGCGTACCCCATGGCCAATCGTGATCAGCTGCTGGTCTCCACCGACTGGCTGGCCGCCAACCGGGACGACCCCGACCTGCGCATTGTCGAGGTCGACGAGGACACCGACGCCTACGCCCGCGGCCACATCCGCGGGGCCGTGGCCGTCAACTGGAACACCGACCTCCAGGACCCGCTGCGCCGCGACTTCATCGACCCCGAGCAGTTCGCCAAGCTCCAGGACACCCTGGGCATCACCCCCGACACCACCGTGATCCTGTACGGGGGCAACAACAACTGGTTCGCCGCCTACGCCTACTGGTACTACAAGGTGTACGGGCACGGGCCGGTCAAGCTCCTCGACGGCGGCCGCAAGGCCTGGGAGCTGGAGGGCCGCGAGCTGACGGGCGACCCGGCCGACATCCAGTCGACCAGCGGCTACCCGGTGCGCGAGCCCGACACCTCGATCCGGGCCTTCCGCGACCAGGTCCTGGAGGCCGTCCGCACCGGCAGGGGCGCCGCCCTGGTCGACGTCCGCTCGCCCGAGGAGTTCCGCGGCGAGAAGCTGGCCCCCGACCACCTGCCCCAGGAGGCCGCCCAGCGGCCCGGCCACATCCCCGGTGCGGTCAACATCCCCTGGGCCAAGGCGGTCGACGGCTCCACCGGCAAGTTCCTCACCGACGACCAGCTGGCCGAGCTCTACGGCACCCAGGGGGTGGCCGCCGACAAGGACGTGGTCGCCTACTGCCGCATCGGCGAGCGCTCGGCCCATACCTGGTTCGTGCTGCACGAGCTGCTCGGCTACTCGCGGGTCCGCAACTACGACGGCTCCTGGACCGAGTGGGGCAGCCTGGTCGGCGTGCCCATCGAGCGCTGACGCCGGCCGACCCTGCATTGCCGGTGACCGGGTGGGCGGGCAGACTGCGGCCGTGGAAGCACGAGGCGGCCTGCCCGCGCCCGGCCCGGACCAGCTGAGCCAGGTCGGCGACGCGACCCTTGGCGACGTCCTCGGCCGGCTGGCCGAGGGGGTGATGGTGGTCGACGCCTCGGGCCGCATGCTGTACGCCAACGCCGAGGCCATCCGGATCTGGGGCTTCACCGGCCCCGAGCAGGTCCCGCGGACCTGGCGGGGCTTCACGCCCGGGTTCCAGGTCCTGGACGCCGACGGCGAGCCCGTCCCGGCCGAGCGCTGGCCGGTGGCCCGGATCCTGGCCGGCGAGCAGGTCGACGACCTCCAGCTCCGGTTCGTCGGCCCGGGCGGCATCTCCCGGTGGGTCCGCTTTGCCGGCGGGCCGGTCGAGCTGGAGGGCGGTGACCCGGGCGCCTTCGTCAGCTTCCGCGACGTCGGGCGGGAGGAGACGATCCTGCACGAGCTGCGGGAGGAGCGCGACCTGGTCGCCGCCCTGGTCGACCTGAGTCCCCTGGCCGTCGCCCTGGTCCGCGCCCCCGACCTGCTCATCGAGCTGGCCAACGACGTGGCCAGGGCGCTGCGGCCCGAGGCCCAGATGGTCGGGCGGCCCGTGGCCGAGGTGTTCCCCGAGGCCGGCCCGGCCGGCTTCCTCGACCGGCTGCGCCGGGTGGCCGAGACCGGCGAGACGGTCACCGTCGACGACGCGCCCCTCGACTGGTGGGAGCCCGGCCAGCCCCGCTCGTTCTCGATGGCCTTCTCGCGGCTGCCCCAGCCGAGTGACCGGCCGACCAGGGTGCTGATCATCGCCAGGGAGACCACCGCCGAGGTGACGGCCCGGGCCCGGGCCGAGGCCATCGCCACCGAGCGCACCCGCGACCTCTCGCGGGCCCGGGTGACCTCGGCCCGGCTGCGCAGCCTGGTCGACCTGGCCGCGGCCATCGCCTCGGTCGAGGACCTCGACGCCCTGCTGTACCTGGTCACCGGGGAGGCGGCGCGGCTGCTGGGCTCCGACATGGCCAGCCTGTTCCTGCTCGATGAGCGGGGCGACGCCCTGGTCGGCCGGGCCCAGGTCGGCATGGGCGACGACGTCGTGCTCGGCCTGCGCATCCTGCTCACCGAGTCGCCGGAGATCGCCGAGGTCGTGCGCACCGGCCGGCCGGCCGTGCACGCCCGGGCCGACCAGGTGCGGGGGCCGCAGCGGCCCTGGATCGAGCGGTTCGGCATCCGCTCCTACGTCGCCGTGCGCCTGGGCAGCCCGGGCCGCCCCCTCGGGGTCCTGTTCGTCAACTACACCCTCCGGCGGCGCCGCTTCAGCCGTCCCGAGCTGGCCTTCCTGGAGACGCTGACCAGCTACCTGAGCGTCACCATCGAGCGGGCCCGGCTGGTCAGCGTGCTCCGCGAGGCCGTCACCTCCCTCCAGGCGGCGGTGCTGCCGGCCTCCTTCCCGACCGTTCCCGGCCTGGACGTGGCCGCCCTGTACCGCTCGGCCAGCGAGGTGGCGCAGGTCGGCGGCGACTTCTACGACCTGTTCGCGCTGGAGGGCGGCAGGGTCGCGGCCGTCATCGGGGACGTCTGCGGCAAGGGGGTGGCCGCGGCCAGGCACACCGTCCGGCTCCGCTACGAGCTGCGGACTCTGCTGGAGGAGGGCCGGCCGCCGGGCCGGGTGCTGGCCGCGTTCAACCGCCGGGTCCAGGAGGAGTTCGTCACCGACGAGTACGCGACCCTGCTGCTGCTGGCCCTGGACCCGACGACCGGGAGGGTGAGCTGGTCCAGCGCCGGCCACCCGCCGCCGCTGCTCACCGGGGCCACCCCGCGGACCCTGGCCTTCGCCGGCTCGCTGCCGGTCGGCCTGTTCCCCGACGCCACCTACCAGACGGCCCACTTCACCCTGCCCCCGGGCCGCTGCGTGGTGCTCTACACCGACGGCGTGGTCGAGGCCCGCAACCCCGAGCGCCGGGAGTTCGGCACCGAGGGGCTGGAGGCGGCCGTCCCGGCGGCGGCGGCCAGCGCCGCCGCGGTGGCCGAGGTCATCCTCAAGCAGGTGCTGAGCCACTCCGGCGGCCACCTCGACGACGACGCCGCCGTCCTGGTGCTGCGGCGCGAGCCGGTCTAGGCCGGGCCGCTCAGCGGTCGGGCGGCGGGAGCTGGCGAGGCTCGTCGCCGGGCGGCGGGCCCCAGCCGGATGGGTGCCAGCCGGCGGGCGGCCGGCCGCCGTTGGGGGTGACCGGCGCCCCCCACTGGGTGGTGGTCCGGGGCATCGTCCGCAACGCGCCCCAGTGCTGCTCGCCGCCGGACCGGATCTGGCGGGCGGCCAGCCGGGCGGCCACCGCCGAGCCGATCAGCGGGGCGATGACCTCGGGGATGACGATGCGGGCGAAGCGGGCCGGGACCATGACGGCCAGCCGGGCGGCGGCCCGGCGGGCGGCGGCGTCGGGCAGGGCCCGGCGCAGCGAGCGGCCCCGCACGGCCTTCCAGCCGCCGGCCGCCTGCACGTCGCCGAGGACGTTGGCCGCCAGCTCGCGCGGGCTGAGGGCGTGCTGGCCGGCGAGCGCCCCCAGGTCGGCCCGGAGCTTGGCCTCGAGCACGAACAGGGCGAGCACCTCGGCCAGGGCGGTGACGCCGATGCTGCCAAGGGCCGTGCCCGCCGCCGGGGGCACGGCCGCCGAGGCCGCGGCCATCGCCTGCTGGGCGGCGATGACCCCGCCGACCAGCAGGGCCAGGCCGGCGGCGGTCTTGGCCGCCCGGTCGATCAGCCGCCGGGCCACCTCGTCGTCGGGCAGGCCCGGGTAGCGGTCGCGCAGCTCCTGCAGGGTCGCCGGCCGGACCTGGGCCGCCGCCTCGTCCAGCAGCGGCCGGACCCCGACCCTGCTGACCTCGCCCAGGCGGCCCCTGACGACCCCGATGGCGTCGGTGAACAGGCGCCGCAGCGACGGCTCGTCGGCGGCGGCCGCGCCCTCGGCGGCCAGCCGCTCCCCCCAAGGTTCCTGTGTCTGGTCGTTCATACCTCGCCTGGACGCTTTCCCCGGCAACCGTGCCGGCAACCACCACCTTAGCGTCCGGTGGAGCCGAAGCCGCCCTCCCCTCGGGGGGTCGGGGGGAGCTCGGCCACCTCCAGGAACCGGGCCTGGGCCACCGGCTGGACCACCAGCTGGGCGATGCGGTCGCCGCGGCGGACGGTGAAGGGCTCGGCCGGGTCGGTGTTGAGCAGCACCACCCGGACCTCGCCGCGGTAGCCGGCGTCGATGGTGCCGGGCGCGTTGACCACGGTGATCCCGTGGCCGGCGGCCAGGCCGGAGCGGGGATGGACGAAGGCGGCGTAGCCCTCGGGCACGGCGATGGCGATCCCGGTGCCGACGGTGGCCCGGCCGCCCGGGGGCAGGACCACGTCGGCGCCGGCGCGCAGGTCGGCGCCGGCGTCGCCGGGATGGGCGTAGGCGGGCAGCGGCAGCCCGGGATCCAGCCGGCGGACCGGAAGCTCGGGAGCGTCCATGCCAGCGGCCCCCTTTCGCCGGAATGGCCAGGGCCCCGGACCGCGCTTCCCCTCGCGGCCCGGGGCCCAGCTCATCCCCGGCGAACCGGCGCACGACCCGCCGGGGAGAATTACAGCGATGTCATTCTACCCATGCGGGCGTGCAGGGGGCAAGCTGGAGGGTGGAGGTGAGGGAGCTGGCCACAGAGCTGGCAGGCGACGAGCTGTTCGGGCTGCCGCCCGAGGAGTTCGTGGCCGCCCGGGACGAGGTGGCCCGCCGGCTGCGGCGCGAGGGCGACGCCGAGGCCGCCAGGCGGGTCAAGGCCCTGCGGCGTCCGTCGCTGTCGGCCTGGGCGGTCAACCAGCTGGCCCGGAGCCGGCAGCAGGCCCTCGAGGGGCTCCTGGCCGCCGGCGAGCGGCTGCGTGCCGCCCACCAGGCCGCCCTGGCCGGCGGGGACGCGGCCGAGCTGCGGGCGGCCACCAGGGCCGAGCGCGAGGCCGTGGCCGGCCTGGTCTCGGCCGCCCTGGACCGGCTGCGGGAGGCCGGCCACCCGACCACCGAGACGACCAGGGACCGGATCGCCGCCACCCTGCACGCCGCCGCGGCCAGCCCCGAGGCCGCCGACCTGGTCCGCCACGGCCGGCTCACCGCCGACCTGGACCCCTCCGGGTTCGGCGCCGCCCCCGGCGGCCCGGCTGCCGTCGCTGGCCGCCCGGCCGCCGCCTCCG
>Ga0307409_100001809_pt1 | contig 10833 bp, 10 predicted proteins | sample 322Ometagenome_2_FD_203888 | JGI IMG/M metagenome (GOLD analysis project Ga0307409, IMG submission 203888) | Maize rhizosphere microbial communities from greenhouse at UC Davis, California, United States - 322HYB-O-2 | ecosystem: Host-associated > Plants > Roots > Rhizosphere > Soil | place...
GACCTGCTGGTGGCCATGGAGGGCCGCCGCTACGCCTTCTCCCACCCCGAGCGCGGCCTGGAGCTGGACGTGTTCGTCGACCGCATGGAGTTCTGCCACACCATCGAGCTGCGCGACCGCCTCGCCGACCGTGCCGGTCGAGGACCTGCTCCTGCAGAAGCTCCAGATCGTCCGCCAGACCGTCACCGACCGGATGGACGCCTCGGCCCTGCTGGCCACCCACCCGGTGGGCGGGACCGCCGGCCCCGGCGACCCCGGGGAGGCGATCGACCCCGCGTACGTGGCCGGGCTGCTGGCCCGCGACTGGGGGTTCCACCACACGGCCACGGCCAACCTGGTCGCCCTGCGCGACGACCCGGCCGGCAACGGCACCGCCGCGACCGTCCGGGGCCGGGCCGATGCCCTGCTCGGGGCCATCGAGGCCGCCCCCAAGTCGGTCCGCTGGCGGGCCCGGGCCCGGGTGGGGGAGCGGATGCAGTGGTGGCAGGACGTCGACGAGCGCGAGGCGGTGTACTGACATGCCCCTGCGCCGCCGCCGGCCGGCCGGCCGGGGGCCCGGGAAGGACCCCGACGCCACCACCCTGTTCTTCGCCACCGACGTGCACGGCTCGGAGACCTGCTTCAAGAAGTTCGTGGCCGCGGCCCGCTTCTACGGCGCCGACCTGCTGGTGCTGGGCGGCGACCTCACCGGCAAGCTGGTCGTCCCCCTGGTCGCCCAGCCCGGCGGCCGCTGGCGGGCCTGGGTCCACGGCCGCGAGCGGCTCCTGGACGAGGCCGGCGCGACCGAGCTGGAGCGCCAGGCCCGCGTCGCCGGCAGCTACACCCGGCGGATGGACCCCGACGAGCACCGGCGGCTGGAGGCCGACCCCGGCGCCGTCGAGGCGCTGTTCGCCGAGCTGATGACCGAGACCCTGGTCCGCTGGCTGCGCTACGCCGAGGAGAAGCTGGACGGATCGGAGGTGCGGATCCTCACCGCCCCCGGCAACGACGACCCCTTCATGGTCGACGACGTCCTGCATGAGCACGGCGGCGGGCGGGTGGTCCTGGCCGAGGGAGAGATCGTCGAGGTCGCCCCCGGCCACGAGCTGCTCACCACCGGCTGGACCAACAAGACCCCGTGGAACACCCCGCGCGAGTATCCCGAGGAGGCGATCGCCGAGCGCCTCGAGCACCTCGCCGGCGGGCTCGCCAACCCGGCCGGGGCCATCTTCAACCTGCACGTCCCGCCCCACGACTCGCGCCTCGACACCGCCCCCCTGCTCGGCCAGGACCTCAAGGTGAAGACCTCGATGGGCGGGGAGGTGACCGCCCCGGTGGGCTCGACCGCCGTCCGCGACGCCCTCGAGCGCCACCAGCCGCTGCTCAGCCTGCACGGCCACATCCACGAGTCGGGCGGGGCCGTCCGGCTGGGCCGGACCCTGGCCGTCAACGCCGGCTCCGAATACGGCGAGGGCGTGCTGCGGGGCGTGCTGGTGACCGTGGGCGGCGGCCGCATCCTGCGCCACCAGGCGACCACGGGCTAGGACGAGTTGAGTGAGGAGGTCCCCATGACCGAGCTGCAGGAGGCCCGCCGGCGGCTGGAGGCGGCCGGCGTGCGCTACGTGTTCGGGGCCTACACCGACATCAACGGCGTCCCCAAGTCCAAGTGCGTCCCCCTTGCCCACTTCGAGGACATGGCCGCCGGCTCCGAGCTCTACACCGTCGGCGCCCTCGAGGGGATGGGCGAGCTCGGCCCCAACGAGGACGAGTGCGTGAGCATCCCCGACCTCGACAGCCTGACCGTGCTGCCCTGGGACACCCGCTACGCCGTGGCCGCGGCCGACCTGTACTTCCACGGCCGTCCCTACAGCCACGACGCCCGCCGGGTCCTGCGCCGCCAGGTCGAGGCGGCCCTGGCCATGGGCCTGGTCCCCAAGCTGGGGATCGAGCCCGAGCTGTACGTGCTGCGCCAGGTCGACGGCGAGTGGCGACCGTTCGTCGCCTCCGACACCGACAACGCCCCCACCCGGGGCTACGACCTCGAGGCGACCATGCTCGCCGACCCGTTCCTGGGCCCGATGGTCGCCTACCTGGACGAGCTCGGCTGGGACGTCTACTCCTTCGACCACGAGGGCGGCGACGGCCAGTACGAGTTCGACTTCGGCTACACCGACGCTCTGGCCATGGCCGACCGCATGGTCGTGTTCCGGCTCCTGGCCAAGCACGTGGCCCGCACCCTCGGCTGCGTCGCCACCTTCATGCCCAAGCCGTGGTCGGAGGCGTTCGGGTCGGGCGCCCACTACAACCTGAGCCTGGCCGACCCCGGCAGCGGGGCCAACCTGTTCCAGGCCGACGGCGGCGAGCCCGGCGCCCCCGGGGCCGGCGAGCGGCCCGACCGCGGCTACAGCGAGCTCGCCCACCAGTTCACCGCCGGGGTGCTGGAGCACGCCGGGGCCATCACCGCCGTGGTCTGCCCGACGGTCAACTCCTACAAGCGGATGCTGCCGCGCGGGCTGATGAACGAGATCTCCTGGGCCCCGGTGTACCGGGCCTACGGCCACAACAACCGCACCCTCATGTGCCGGCTGCCCATGAACCGCCGCTGTCTGGAGCTGCGGATCGCCGACAGCGCCTGCAACTTCTACCTGGGGGCGGCCATCGCCCTGGCCGCCGGCCTGGAGGGGATCCAGCGGCGGCTCAAGGCCGGCGACCCGGTCAACGTCGACACCTACTCGGTCGGGGACGAGGAGCTGGAGGCCTCCGGGGTCCGCCGGGTCCCGGCGACCCTCGGCGAGGCGGTCGAGGAGTTCGAGGCCGACCCCCTGGCCCGAGAGGTCTTCGGGCCCGACCTGCACGCAACCTACGCCCGGGTCCGCCGGGCCGAGTGGAACGAGTACAACACCGTCGTCGGCGAGTGGGAGCGCCGGCGTTACCTGCACCTGTGGTGACCACCAGGTGAGAGAGGACCACCCGATGGAAGCCAACACCGAGGCGTTCACCCGGCTCACCGAGGCCGACCCGGTCCTGGTCGACGTCCGGCCGGCCGGCGAGGTCGTCCCCGGGATGACCCCGGCGACCATCCTCACCTCGGGCGCGCCCCTTCCCTGGGAGGCCTACTACGGCGGCCAGCGCCGGGCCGTGCTGCAGGCCGCCGTCTACGAGGAGCTGGCCGCCACCCCCGAGGAGGCCGAGGAGGCCGTCCGGGCCGGCCGCATCCGCCTCGGGGCCACCCACGACCACGGCTGCGTCGGCTCGGTGGCCGGCATCTACACCGCCTCCATGCCGGTGCTGGTGGTGGAGAGCGCCCGCTACGGCAACCGCGGCTTCTGCAACCTCTACGAGGGCGAGTCGCGCAAGCGGCTCAACTACGGGGTCTACGACGAGGAGGTCCGCCGGGGCCTCGACTACCTGGCCGGCTCGCTGGGACCCCTGCTGGGGGCGGCCCTGCGCCGCCGCGGCGGGGTCCCGCTGGTCCCGGTCATCCGCCGGGCCCTGCACATGGGCGACGAGCTCCACAGCCGCAACACCGCGGCCACTCTGCTGTTCACCCGCGAGCTGTTCGGGACCCTGCTGGAGCTGAGCGGCGACGGCTGGGACGACGAGGTCGGCGAGGCCCTGGCCTTTCTCCAGGGCGCCGACTACTTCTTCCTGCGCTGCTCCATGGCCGCGGCCAAGGTGCTGGCCGACGCGGCCGCCGGGGTGCCCTCCTCCAGCCTGGTCACGGCCATGACCATCAGCTGCCGGGAGTACGCCATCCGGGTCGGCGGCTGCGGCGACCGCTGGTTCCGGGGGCCGCTGCCGACCGTCGAGGCCAAGCTGTTCGAGGGCTTCACCGCCGACGACATCCAGTGGATCGGGGGCGAGAGCCACATCACCGAGACCGTCGGCCTCGGCGGGTTCGCCCAGGCGGCCGCGTTCGGGCTCCAGGCCTACCAGGGCGGCGGGCCCGAGGCGATGATCGCCAACAACCTGTCCATGTACGACATCACCCACGGCGAGCACCCCGAGTTCAAGATCCCGTACCTGGGGTTCCGCGGCACCCCGACCGGCATCGACGTCCACAAGGTGGTCGCCACCGGGGTCGTGCCGGTGATCGACGGCGGCCTGGCCGGCAAGGACGGCGGCCAGATCGGGGCCGGCATCCTCAAGGCGCCGCTGGAGTGCTTCCTGGACGCGGCGGCGGCGCTGCGGACCGGCGGCTGATGCGGCGGTTCCCCCGCACCGCCACCACCCTCTGCTTCGACCCGGCGGCCGAGCCGCTGGCCGAGGTGGCCGACGGCGAGCGGCTGGTGGTGGAGACCGCCGACTCCCTGTGCGGGCTGGCCAAGGCCCGCCTGGGGGGGCGCCGGACGGCCGCCGGGCTGCACATCGACGAGGTGCTGGCGGCGCTCGGGGGGGCCTGCCCGGTGACCGGGCCGTTCCACCTGGCCGGGGCCCGGCCCGGCGGGGTGGTCGAGATCGAGCTCCACCGGGTCGATCCCCTGCCCGCGGCCGGCGACGCCTGGACCGGGATCTTCGGCGGCTTCGGGGCCCTCCAGCACGAGGGCGCCACCCTCCAGCCGCCGCTCGGAGCCGAGCTGCGCCGCGTCCCCTACCGCGACGGGGTGGCCGCCCTGCCGGTCGGCGGCGGCCGCGACGTGGCCGTGGAGCTGCGGCCGTTCCTGGGCACGGTCGGGGTCGCCCCCCGCCACGAGCGCCGGCTGTCGTTCTCCCAGTCGCCCGAGTACCTGGGCGACGTCGACCAGCCGGCCGTCCGGGCCGGGGCCACCCTGCGCCTGCCCGTCAACGTCGAGGGGGCCCTGGTCGCCTTCGGCGACGCCCACGGCGCCCAGGGCGACGGCGAGATCACCGGGGTCGCGGTCGAGATCGAGGCCGAGGTCGAACTGACCCTGCGGGCCCGCGACCGCGAGGCGGCCGGCTTCGTGGCCCTGCCCCAGCTCGACACCGCCGAGGCCATCGGCTGCCTGGCCGGCCTCCAAGGGGCCGAGCTGACCGCCTGCGCCCGAGCCGCCTACACCGACCTGGTCGAGCGCCTCCACCGCAGCCACGGCTTCACCAGGACCGACGCCTACCACCTGCTCGGCCAGGTCGGGCGGCTGCACGTCGGCAACATGATCGACCCGTTCTACTCGGTCCTGGCCACGGTCGGACGCCGCTACCTGGAGCCGTCGTAGGGCCCTACCGCAAACGCACGTTCCCTCGGGCACGCCGCTCGGGCAGCGTGGTCGGGACGCCCACCACCAGGGAGACGAACCGATGCGCAAGCGAGCCTGGCTGCTGACCGTGCTGGTGCTGTCGCTGGCCGTGGCCTCGGCCGCGCCGGCCGGCGCCGGCCCCAACGACCCGACCGTGCTCTTCGGGGCCCGCCCCGAGCCCGGCACCCAGCAGGGCACGACCGCCCTGGAGGGCAAGATCGGCCGCCGCCTGGCCGCCGTGCGCGTCTACGAGAACTGGGACTCGCCGTGGCCCGACGCCAACATCACCTGGTTCAACGCCAACGGCTACACCCTGCTGCTGTCGGTCAAGTCGGAGCGGGTCAACCACAGCTTCGTGCAGTGGCGCGACATCGCCAACGCCCAGCCGGGCTCGGCCCTCCACAACGACATCGTCCGCTGGGCGACCCGGGTCAAGGGCCTCGGCAACCGCGTCTACTTCACCTTCAACCACGAGCCGGAGACGTCCCTCAACACCAGCGGCACCGGTGCCGACTTCATCGCCGCCTGGCGCAAGGTGGTCACCGTCTTCCGCGACCAGGGAGTCACCAACGCCGACTACCTGTGGATCATGACCGCCTTCAGCTTCAAGGCCAAGGACCGCCGCCGGGCGGTCGACTGGTACCCGGGCGAGGCCTACCTGGACCACATCGGCGCCGACGCCTACAACTGGTACACCTGCCGGCCCGGCACCTCCAACCCCTGGAACTCCCTGGAGCAGCTGGTCAACCCCATGCGCCTGTTCGCCCAGGGCAAGAACATCAAGGGCATCCTCATCCCCGAATGGGCGTCCACCGAGGACCCGGCCCAGCCCAACCGCAAGGCCCAGTGGATCAGCGACGCCCGCGCCCTGTTCAAGAAGCCCGGCTGGGAGGGCTTCAAGGGGATCCTCTACTACAACAAGTCGTCGAAGTTCCCGAACTGCCGCTGGTTCGTCGACTCCAGCCAGGCGTCCCTCAACGCGTTCACGGCCATGGCCAACGACGTCTACTACACCCGCGACGAGCCCTGGCCCTAGCCGGCCCGGAACCCGCTCCGGACGATCTTGAGCAGGGACCGGAACAGCGGGCTGGTGATGTCGCCGAAGAGCAGGCGGCCGAGGCCGAGGTAGACGGCCACGCCGGCGGGCACGCACACGAGCAGCTGCACGAGCGGCGGCCAGCGTTCGAGCTGCTGCAGCAGGACGAGGACGACCCCGGCAAGGACGGCGCTGAGCCCGACGAACACCAGGGCCCCCTTGCGGAGCGGCGCGAACTCCAGCCCCAGCCGCCGGGCCAGTGTGAGCTGCTGGTACGCCGCCCAGACAAGGGTGGCCAGGAACACCGCGGCCGCGATCGCCTCGGTGGTCCGGAAGGCCAGCCCGGCGACGACCACGCCCGCGACCAGCAGGACCATCCGGACGACGTTGGTGTGCAGCAGCGGGCGGACCGCCCCCCTGGCCGTGGCGACCATCCCCGGGCCGAAGGTCACGAACTCGAGCAGCGCGGCCAGGGCCAGCCAGCGCAGCGGCGCCACCGCCCCGCTCCACTGCGGACCGAAGAACACCCGGACGACCGGTTCGGCGAGCACCGCCAGGCCGACCATCGCCGGGAAGCCGATCCAGGCGAGCAGCAGGTGGGTCTGGTAGTAGACCTCGCGGGTGCGCTCCTGGTCGGACTGGGACCGCACCAGCATCGGGTACAGGACCTGCCCGGCCGCCCAGGTGAAGCGGAGCCGCAGGATCTGCGGCAGCACGTAGGCCACGTAGTAGGCGCCGAGCGCGGCCGCGCCCAGCAGGTTGCCGACGACGACGTAGTCGGCGTTGCGCACGCCGTAGGTGAGGCCGTTGTTGACCAGCAGCCCGCCCGCGAAGCCCAGGTCCTGTCCCACCAGGCTCCGCCGGAAGACCAGGTGGGGCCGCCATCGTGCCGCCACGCACATGCCGCTGAACTGCGAGAACGAGAGCACGACCATGCCGACGATGATCGCCCAGGCCCCGACCCCGACGGCGGCCAGGGCGACCTGGACCAGCACGTAGATGACGAAGCTCAGGATGTAGACCAGGTTCATCCGCTGAAGCCGGAGGCGTCCCTGGAGGATCCCCAGGGGCACGGCCACCGCGGCGCTCGGGATGCAGACGACCCCGAGGACCCTGAGGTAGGGGGCGGCGTCGGGGACACCGACCAGGCCGGCCAGGAGCGGCGCCAGGACGGCGACGACCACGGCCAGGACGGCCCCGAACCCGGCGATGACCCAGAAGACCGAGGACAGGTACGCCTCGCCGGCATCGAGCCGCCGCACGATCGCCGCCTGCCAGCCGAGGGCCATCGCCAGCTGGACGAACTGCAGCACGGTGATACAGGCGGTCACGATGCCGAAGTCCGAGGGGGTGAGCAGCCGGGCCAGGATGACCGTGGCCGCGACGCTCAGCAGCTGCTGGACGACCTGGGCGATGACGCCCCACAGCGCCCCCCGCCGGGCGAGCGGACCGACGTCGCCGCCCTCCGGGAGCCCCTCTTCCTGCGCGCGGATCACGCCCCCCCTGTGCCGGGTCCGTCGGGTGAAGTCCCCGTGCAGGTTACTGTCGTCCGGCAGGCTGTGCCCACGGCCTGAGAGAATCCCCGGTGACAGAGAGGAGCGGGTATGGGGAACCCTGTCGTGCGGTTCGAGGTCGGGGCGGCCGACCACCAGCCGTTGGTGGCCTTCTACGCCGAGCTGTTCGGGTGGGACATGCGGACCATCTCCGAGTCGTACACGCTGGTCGACACCCGGGGCGGCCAGGGGCTCATCGGGGGGGTCGGGCGGAGCGGCACCGGGGACCCGTGGGTGAGCTTCTACGTGGAGGTGGATGACCTCGAGGCGACCCTGGAGCGGGCCGAGGCGCTCGGGGGGAGGACGGTGGTGCCGGCCCTGGAGTTTCCCGGCATGGCCTTCGCGATGTTCGACGACCCCGACGGGCTGCTGGTCGGGCTGATGCGGGCCGGGGCGACCGCCGACGCGGTGACCGGGCGGCCGTCGGACGGGGACGGGGCGGCGGTCGACTGGTTCGAGGTGCTGGGGTCCGACGCCGGCCGGTCGCAGGCGTTCTACCGCGAGCTGTTCGGCTGGGAGGTCCCCGGGGGCGCCTACGGGCAGGTGACCGCCGGGATCGGGGGCGGGATCGGGGCCGGCGGGGAGGACCGCTGGGCGACCGTGTACGCCAGCGTCCCCGACGTCGAGGCGTGCCTGGCCCGGGCCGAGGCCCTCGGCGGGACCCGGGTCTACGGGCCCAAGCCGGTCGACGACCACACCGGGACGGGCGCCTTCCGCGACCCCGCCGGCAACCTCTTCGGCGTCTACCACCACGCGCCGCATTGACCGACCCCGAGCGCTACCGCAGCCGCTCGCTGTGGCTGGACGGCCTGGCCGACGACCCGCTGGTCCCCCGGCCGGCCCTGCCCGGGCCGGCCGAGGTCGACGTGGCCATCGTCGGGGCCGGCTACACCGGGCTGTGGACCGCCTACTACCTGCGCCGCGCCGATCCCGGGCTGCGGGTGGCGGTGCTGGAGCGCGAGATCGCCGGGTTCGGGGCCTCGGGCCGCAACGGCGGCTGGTGCTCGGCGTTCGTGGCCATGGACCGGGAGGGGCTGGCCGCCAGGGCGGGCCGGGGCGCCCCGATCGCCCTCCAGCGGGCCATGTTCGACACCGTCGACGAGGTCGGCCGGGTGGTCGAGCGGGAGGGCGTCGACTGCCACTACCGCAAGGCCGGCGCCCTGCAGGTGGTGACCTCGCCGGTGCAGCTGGCCCGCCTCGAGGAGGGCATCGGCCACGCCCGGCGCTGGGGCATGGGCCCCGACGACCTGGTCCTGCTGTCGCGCGACGAGGCCGAGCGGCGGGTCCGGGTGGCCGGGCTGCTGGCCGCCTCCTTCACCCCCCACTGCGCCGCCCTCGACCCGGCCCGCCTGGTCCGCGGCCTGGCCCGGGTGGTCGAGCGGCTCGGGGTGCCGATCTACGAGGCCACCCCGGTGACCCGGATCCGGCCCGGGAGGGCCGACACCCCCCACGGCCCGGTCCGGGCCGAGGTCGTGGTCCGGGCCACCGAGGGCTACGGCACCGCCCTGCCCGGCCTGCGCCGCTCCCTGCTGCCCCTGTACTCGCTGATGGTCGCCACCGAGCCCCTGGATGAGGCGGCCTGGAAGGAGATCGGCTGGTCGGGTGGGGAGACCATGGCCGCCGGCGGCCACCTGTTCACCTACGCCCAGCGGACCCGCGACGACCGGGTCGCCTTCGGCGGCCGCGGCGCCCCCTACCACTACGGCTCCCGGATCCGCCCCGCCTACGACCGCGACGAGGGGGTCCACGGCCGCCTCGAGGCCACCCTGGCCGAGCTGCTCCCGGCGGCCGCCGGGGCCCGGATCACCCACCGCTGGGGTGGGCCGCTCGGCATCCCCCGCGACTGGACGTCCTCGGTCGGCCTCGACCGGGACACCGGCCTGGCCTGGGCCGGCGGCTACGTCGGCGACGGCGTGGGCACGGCCAACCTGGCCGGCCGCACCCTGGCCGACCTGATCGCCGGCCGCGACTCGGACCTGACCCGCCTCCCCTGGGTCCAGCACCGCTCCCGCCCCTGGGAGCCCGAGCCCCTGCGCTGGCTGGGGGTCAACGCCGTCCGTGTCCTGGCCGGCTCGGCCGACGCCGCCGAGCGCCGCACCGGCCGCCCGGCCCGCCTCCGCGGGCGGGTGCTCGACCGGTTCACCGGCGACTGACCGCACCGGGCCCGCCGGGTGTCGGGCGCATGACGTCGCCGGTCGGCGTGCTTTGGGATACTTCGCCCCATGGCGACGACCACGCGCGGCCGGCTGCGGACGTACCTGTTCCTGGAGGCGGGGGCGGTCGGGCTCGGGTACCTGGTGGCGGTGCTGCGCGACGGCGCCCCGGGGTCGGGCGGAGCGTGGGCCCTGGCCGTGGCCGGAGGGGTTGCGGTGGCGGTGCCGCTGTGGGTCAAGTCACGGCGTGAGCTGCGCCAGGAGGCCGAGACCCGCTCGGCCGAGGCCCTGGCCATCGAGGCCGACGCCAAGCTGCGGCTGGTCGTGGGCGACGTGGTCACCCCGATCGCCGAGGTCGTCGGCAAGGTCCACCAGACCTCGGGCAAGGGCGACCGCGAGTCGCTCCGCGGCCAGCTCAAGCAGCTGGTGGTCGAGGCGGCGGCCAGCCTGTGCGACGGCGAGCGGGTCCGGGCGGTGTTCTTCGCGCTCGAGCGGGGCGAGATGCGGGCCGCGGCCTGGTTCGGGCGGGGCGACCCGCCGACCACGGTGTTCACCGACGACCCGGCCGACCGCCGCGGCCAGGAGGCCCTGCTGCTGGTCCGCTTCCACGACTACCTGCTGGTCGACGACGTCCGGGGCGAGGAGCTGCCGCGGGGGGCCGAGCCCCGACCCGGGGCGGGCTACCGGTCGTTCATCAGCGTGGCGGTGTTCTGCGGCGACCAGAACCTGGGCATGCTGTCGGTGGACGCCCCCGAGCCCCACGCCTTCGACGACACCGACCTGAACGTCATGCGGGCCATGGCCCAGCTGCTGGGAGCCGGTCTTGTCGACCGCCGCTGAAGCTGGCAGGCTGGACGGGCGCGACCGACGAGGAGGCGGGGCCATGATGCGGGGCCAGGTGGTGCCCGAGGAGGCCC
>Ga0307409_100001810_pt1 | contig 10833 bp, 11 predicted proteins | sample 322Ometagenome_2_FD_203888 | JGI IMG/M metagenome (GOLD analysis project Ga0307409, IMG submission 203888) | Maize rhizosphere microbial communities from greenhouse at UC Davis, California, United States - 322HYB-O-2 | ecosystem: Host-associated > Plants > Roots > Rhizosphere > Soil | place...
CCCGGAGGGTGTCCAGCAGCACCTCCGGGCCGCCGCGCACGCGGTCCAGCGGTGCGAGCACGTCGCGGACCAGGTCGACGATCGCCGCCTGATCCCGGCCCAGCACGCGGTAGACGAGCAGATCCCGCGCGTGGACGACGTCTGAGTCCAGCCCGAGCCGGTCGGCGAATGTCAGGGCCTCGAGGGCCTCCTCGTAGGAGCGGGCGACGCCATAGGCGCCAGGAAAGGCGCGCCCGGCCGTGACGCGCCAGCGGCCGGAGAGCTTCCGCCGGCGCAGTTCCTGCTGCAGCGATTCGCCGACGTCGACGCCAGCCGGTTCGTCGGAGGCGGGGGCGGATTCGCCGGGGACGACGACGACCACGCGACCGTCCTTCGTGGCGACCAGCACCTCCCGGTCGCCGAACCGCTCGACCACCGCACGTTCCAGTGCGATCGCCGCACGGTCGGCCGCGCCGTCGCCGTCGAGCGGGGCGACGAGGGCGACGAGGGCGACGCGGTGCGGCTTGCCGAGGTCGATGCCGAACGGCTCGGCGCGCTGCACCAGCCGGGAGACGTCGGCGTCACCGCGCAGCAGATCGTCGACGAACTCGGCTCGCTGCGCCTCCTCGTGGCGGATCATGTCCCGCCGCTCGGCCTGGTGGCCGTCGACCAGCACGCCGATGGCGTCGTCGAGCACCCGCAGCACCGCCTCGGCGGCGCGGCGGACCTTCTCGGTATCGGAGGAGCGCGCGACGACCGGCAGCTGCCGCCACAGCCGCCAGGCGGCGGACAGATACAGGTCCACAGCGCGGCGGGCGCCGACCCCCTGCGCGGCCGCGCGGCGCCCGAGCTCGCGGACGGCGTCGAGCTCCCATGCGTCCGGGCGGCGCCCGTTGATCGCGGCGTCGGCCAGCAGTGGCAGGTATTCGCCGAGCAGATCCGCCGGCGCCCGGGCATCGAGCGCCGCCGAGGCGGCGACGGAGGCCAGCCACTCGTCGGACGCGGAGGGCGTCGCTGGCCGGCCCAGGCGGTCGCCTCGCTGATGCCGGGTCATGTTCCCTCCTGACTTCGTTGCCGACGATCGGCAAGGACAGCGTCCCGCTTACGACCGACGAAGCCCATGGTGCACACCGCCGCCGGACGGCATGGTCGAAGACAGTCAAGGAGGTGGGGGTTGTGCTCAGCAGCCAGGAGCAGCGGATCTGGGACGAGCTCCTGGGGTTCTGGGCGGAGGAGGTCGAGGAGCCGCCCCGGGCCGCGCCCGGCCGGTCGAAGGGTTCCGCGCGTGATCAGGCCGATCTGCCGGTCGCGGTGGTCGCCGGCACCTGGATCACGATCGCGCTGATTCTCTTCGGGGCGATGATCGCCGCCCTGACCGTCGGCGTCGTCACCGCTCTCGGGTGGGCGCTGTGGCACAACTGGCCGCGGCTGAACGGGCAGCGTGCACCGAGCAGCTCACCGGACAGGCGCTGCACCCTGGACTGACCGGCGCACGAGTCTCGCGGGCGGACGGGTCGACGGACAGCGACATGAAGGAGTCGCTGGGGACCGCTACGCCGCAGCCCGTCGCGGCCTCCGCATCGGCGAAGGGACGGCCGGTGCTCATCTGCACACCGGCCGGGCGTGTCGCCGCGACGATGCCCGCGGCGTGACGTGGGACGCCGCCCGGTCATCCGCCGTCTGCAACTGCTCCACCGCGACCGGGTCGACGGTCACCATGTCGGCGAGGCCGGTCAGCCGCAAGACACGCAGAACGTCGCGCCGCCCGCCGGTGGCGATCATCAACCGGGCGCCGCGCGTCCGGCACCGCCGTTGTGCCCTGGCCAGCGCGGTGACCCCCGCGGCGCCGAGAAGTGTCACCCGGCGCAGGTCCGCAACGATCTCGCGGACGGCAGGCCGGGTGGCCTGCGACTGCAGGCAGAGGTCCAGTACCGGAGCGGTGTAGGCGTCGACTTCCCCGGTCACCTCGACGACCACCCGGCCGGGGCGGCCGGCGGGCAGGGCGGTGACCGACAGCAGCTGCCCGGGATCCGGGGCGGCTGGGCGGAGAGGAGTAGGCAGCATGTGAGCTCCTTGCGCGGTGACCTATCCGTCGGCGGCTCCTGGGCAGAGCCGGAGCCGCCGATGGCTAGGAGCTGGGCGGTGAACTGGCGCAGCGCGTCGAACGGAGAGCTCCGGCGGTGCCCCGTTCTCAAGCACGGTCAGCGTGAGCGACTGCCGGGTGAGTGCGCACCGGTCGGTCAGCGCGCCGAGGCCTGGCAGGCGACGCACCCAGCGGCGAACGGCCGGATCGTCAGCCGCTCGGCGGGGATGGCGACACCACAGTGGGTGCACCGCCCGAAGGTGCCGTCGGCGATCCGGTCCAACGCGGCGTCGATCTCGTCGATCGTGAGCAGCATGCTGGCTGCGCGGCGCATCGCCACCGGATCCGGCATCGAGGTGGCCGCCTCGGCCAGGGCCACCTCGCGCTCTCGGACGCAGTCGGCGCGCTGCTCGTCGAGCAGGGCCCGGAATGACCCCCACCTCGTCGCGACCGCGCGGAAGGCCGTCGGCTGGGCGCTGATGATTGTCGACATGGGGGGTTCTCCTTCAGAACAGGGAAAGTGCGCCGACCCGATGGGTGACGCGCGGAAGTGGGACCCGTGACCTGACGGGATCAGTGGCTGCTCGGCAGCGCCCGGTCCTCTCTGCGGCGCAGGAGATCCGAGGCGAGCAGCACGCGCCCGCGCAGATCTCAGTCCTGGCGCCGGATGATCGCCAACCATGACCGGCGACCTTGTGTGCTCCGCACACGCGGAGCGAAGCGTGCGACCGATCGGGACGACGAGCCGAGCGGTGGCGATGCGCTTGCGTCCATCCCTGGTCACCTCCTCCGCAGTCGGGCATCCAAGGCCATGAACCGACCATCCCGCCCTCCTGAGGCGGGAAACAGGGCCGTCGTCGGCGAACCCGCGGCACCGCACCTTGCCGGCGCCCGGCAACGGGAAGGAGCCCGGGTTGGGGTCGAAGCACTCGCACAGCCGGAACTGCCAGGCAGAAGCCGGATGACGGTGTGCCGGCGCGTGCGGGACCCGACTGCGGACTTCGCACCGTGCACGTGCGGAGGTCCTGAACGTCTACGCGGGGGACGGCGTCGTCCATGCACTGCCCGTGTTTCACATATCCGTGAAGTTTTAAAGTGGCCTCTTGCCGTTCACCTCTGGTCGCCCGATCGCGGAGGCGAAGGCGGACCTTTCAAGGCCCTGAGCCACTCCGGCCGGGTGCGCATCCTGGAGCTGCTGGCCGAGGGTGAGCGCACCATCGGCCAGCTGGCCACCGGGATGAGGATGGAGCTGTCACACCTGTCCCAGCAGGTGACGGTGCTGCGCCGGGCGGGGGTGGTGGACAGTCGGCGGGTGAAGAACACGGTGATCTGCGCGCTGCGCGACCCGCAGACGGTCGAGCTACTGGCGGTCGCCCGCCGGATGCTGACCCGCACGCTGCGAGATGACCAGGAACTGCTGGCCGCGCTCAGTCGGGCGGACGACGCGGTCGCGCTCGCCGACCCTGCCCGGACCCCGGCGTGATCGGCGAACAGCGGCCAACAGTCCGCCGTGTGCTGCGGCCTGTCCTGGGGGCTGCTGCCGCGGCGCGCGGACTACGCCGACCGCACCGCGGCAGCCACGGACCGAGCCCGCGGCCCGCATGCGGCCCAGCCCGACCAGCAGGTCATGGTGGTCACCCCGACCGCCGAACTGTCTCCAACCCGTGCCGAACGAAAGGGTGAGCTGTGATCGACGTTGATGCCGCGCTCGACCGAGCGGGACTGAAGAACAGCCAGGTCCGGGACTACGTCCGGCACTGGGCCGAGCTGACCGGCGCAGAGCGGATCGAGGTGATCAACGCCGACGACGACGCGCGACTCCTTCGCGAGTCGGTCGCGGCCGGCGAGCTCCTCCCCGCGGGCGAGGGCCGCTACTACTCCCGCAGCTACGTCAAGGACACCGCCCGGTCCGAAGAACGCACCATCGTCGCCACCAACAACCCCGCTGACGCCGGTGTCTACAACAACTGGCGCCCCGCAGCGGAGATGAAGGCCCTGCTCGAGGAGCGCATGCGTGACGCATCGGCGGGCAAGACCATGTACGTCGTCCCCTACCTGATGGCGCCGCCCGGCTCGCCGCTGGAGGCGTACGCAGCCGGCGTCGAGGTCACCGACGCGCGGACGGTCGTGCTGCACATGATCCGCATGGCCCGCGTCGGCGTGAAGTACGTGAACGAGCTGGCCGACCAGGACCGCTTCGTCCGCGCCGTTCACGTCACCGGCGATCTGGAGAACCTCGGCCAGGGAACGCCGGAGGACCAGCGCTACTTCGTCACCGTCGCCGACGAGCGCACGATCCTGCACTACGGCTCGTCCTACGGCGGCAACGCGCTGCTGGGGAAGATCGCCCACGGCCTGCGTCAGGCGGCCTACGAGGGCTGGCGGTCCGGGGAGTTCCTCGCCGAGCAATTCATGCTGTTGGGGATCACCGACAAACAGACCGGTCGCACGTGGCACGTCGCCGGCGGGTTCCCCAGCGCATCGGGCAAGACGAACCTGGCCATGATGCTGGCCCCCGACGCGCTGGGGGACCGCTACCACGTGACGTTCTACGGCGACGACATCGCGTGGCTGCGCGTCGATCCCGAGGACGGACGGGTCTACGCGATCAACCCCGAGTTCGGGGTCTTCGGCGTCGCGAAGGACACCAACGAGGTCACCAACCCGACCGCGGTCGCCGCCGTCGCCCCGGGCACCGGGACGATCTTCACCAACGTGGCCTACAACGAGCCCTCCGGCGAGCTCTGGTGGGAGGGCAGGACGCCCGAGCCGCCAGCCGATCCGACCGGGTGGCGCGACTGGACCGGTCAGCTGATCTCCGAGCGACCGGGAGGTGCCGAGGGGGCTCCGTGGGCTCACCCGAACAGCCGCTTCACGACCACGCTCGCCAACGTGCCGAACATCGCCCCGGACTTCGAGAACCCGCGCGGGGTCCCGGTCGACGCCATCATCTTCGGCGGCCGCACCCGTGACCGGGAACCGCTCGTCCGCGCCATCTCCGACCTCGCCGAGGGCGTCTACGACGGACTGACCCTCGGCGCGGAGGCCACGTTCGCCGCCGAGGGCACCGAGGGCGTGCTGCGCTACGACCCGATGTCGATGCGGCCGTTCATGGCCTACCCCGAGGGCGCCTACGCCGCCCACTGGCTGAAGGTCATCGGCGCGGCGACCGAGCGGCCGATCTTCGCCCACGTCAACTGGTTTCAGCGGGACCCGGACGACGGCCACTTCCTGTGGCCCGGGTACCGCGACAACCTGCGGGCCCTGCTCTGGCTGGCCCGGCTCAAGGACGGCGAGGTGACCGGTTGCCGGACGCCGGTCGGCGTCGTGCCCACCGAGGACGAGCTCGACCTCCGAGGCATCGACCTGCGACCCGGTGACCTCGAGCGGCTGCTCACCATCGACACTGAGCGCTGGCGGCAGGAGATGGCCCACCGCGAGGAGCACCTGTCGGCCTTCACGAACCTGCCGGAGGAAATCTGGGAGGCGCACCGCCGGGTCGCCGCCGCGCTCGACGCCGAAGCCTGACCGTGCCTGCGCCGCCGGCTCGTCGCGAGACGCCGAGCCTGCGGCGCACGCACCGCGAGGAACTGGCTGCGGGTCCCGCGGCGATAGGACCTCGATGCCGGTATGGCTGCTCGGCGCCGGTGTTACCGGCGGACGTCCGGTAAGAGACGTGGTCCGACCCGACACCAAGAGACATGACTCACCACGTCGTCCCACCGGAGATGCAGGCTCTGGCACCGGCACGTGCGCCGACCTCCGACGTTGAAGCGTGGCGGTTGCGCCGGCTCGTGGATGCCGGGTTCCCGTTACGTCTCGCCCTGCAGCTCGCCGCCACCCCGGGCGTCGACCTGCACGCCCTGCTCGGGCTCGTCGACCGGGGATGCCCGCCGGAGCTAGCCGCCCGTATCTTGGCCCCCATCGACGACGCGGACGGCAGGCCGTGACCGAGGTCAGCCATGATCGACCAGCGTGTCGCCAGGCCGGCGAGGTGACCGCGCCCGGCGAGGACTGGATCGCGGAACTGACCGCCACCGGCCCGGTGCGGGATGACGCGCTGCGGCGGCTGCACGCCTTGCTGCTGCGCGCGGCGCGTTTCCAGGTCTCCCGGATGTCGGCGATGCGGGCGGCGGTGGGCGCGGCGCAGGTCGATGACGTCATCAACCTCGCCGCCGACGAGGCGATGGTCGCCGTGCTCAGCAAGCTGGCCACTTTTGAGGGGCGGAGCCGCTTCACGACCTGGGCCTACAAGTTCGCCGTCCTGCAGGCGGCGGTCGAGCTGCGACGCCACGCCTGGTCGCCCCGAGAGGTGCCGCTCGATGCCGCACCGCCCCTGGTCGAACCGCGGCCATCACCCGACGAGTACGCCGAGGGGACCGAGTTCGCCGCTGCCGTCCGTGACGCCATCGATCGGGTACTCACCCCGCATCAGCGGCGCATCGCCCTGGCCCTGATCGTGGACGAGGTGCCGATCGACGTGCTCGCGGACAGGCTCGGCACCAACCGCAATGCTCTCTACAAGACCCTGCACGACGCTCGCGGCCGCTTGCGTGCGCACCTCGCCGGCCAGGGCTACCCGACGCTGCCGATCCGCTCGAGAGGAGAAGCCCGATGACCGGAGTCGACCGACCGTTGCCGGCCGACGCACTGCGGCGGCTGACGACCGACCCAGGGCCGTGGCTGTCCTGCGACGACTGCTTCCGATTGGTCGACAGGTACGTCGAAGGACTGCTCACCGGGGGCACACGGCCGCTGCACGCCGAACTCGCGGCCATGCCCGCGCACCTGTCCGGCTGCTCGGCCTGCTCCGAGGAGGCCACCACGCTGCTGCTGCTCGCGGCGGCGGAGGCGGGCATCGACCCCGCCCCGGCCCTGCAACAGCTGCCGCTCGACTGAGCGACCCTTCCCGATCGGCTGCGCGCCTGTCGCCCAGTCCCTCCGAACGCCCTGGTCAGCTCAAGCCGGCAGGTCCGTGCGGTGCTCGTCCCCCGTGGGGTCTGACGGGTGCCCGTGCAGGCCCAGGATCCGTTCCGGCCTGGGACGGTGCGCCGCGCCGCTGTCCAGCCACGCGGCGGCCGCGGTGTGAGCCCGCCGGCACAGCTCGGCGGCGTGCCGGAAGTCGATCGCCGAGATCCGCAGCGGGCACAGCGGTGGCAGCACGACCAGACCGACGCGGTCGGCGTACCGCGCGACGTCGGTGATGAGCCGTTGCTGGACGAGCAGGCTCAAGGCCTGGACGGCGACCGCGAGCGGCCGGGTCGGTGGTGACGGGAGCGCGCAGGCGTACCCGGTCGGCAGCACGTAGACCTGGTCGGCGCCGAGGGCGACCGCCTGGGAGATGGCCGCGTTGTCGGCCAGGCCGCCATCGACGAGCGTCCGCCCGTTCCGCCGCACCGGGGGCAGTACGGTCGGGACGGCGCTGCTGGCCAGGACCGCACTGACGGCGTCGCCCTCCGAGAGCAGCACTTCCTCGCCTGACAGCAGGTCGGTGGCCACCAGGTGCACCGGGATGGGTGCGTCTTCCAGACGGGCGAAACCCATGTGCCGGCGCACCAGGCGTTCGAGTCCCTGGTCGCTGCACAACGCGTCGCGACCCCCGGCGAGGGCGAGCACCATCTGCGGGGCACGGACCGGGAAGACGTCGTCCCGTCGCAATGCCGTCCAGGTGGCGGCCAGCCGGTCGAGCGCGGCGGGACGCGTTCCGTGCGCCGCGACGAAGACGGCGTTGAGCGCACCGGCGGACGTGCCTATGAGCAGATCCGGCGTGATGCCTCGTTCGGCCAGAGCCTGCAGCATGCCCACCTGGACCGCACCGAGGCTGCCACCGCCGGACAGCACGAAGGCCGTCGTCATCGCCGACTGCCCAGGATCTGATCACGGGTCCGGTCTTGGCGGATCGTGAGCCGCAGTGCCATGTCTGGTTGGTGCGGCCCGGCGGGCGATCTCTTACCCAGCGGCGGGGCGCCGGCGGCCACGAGACGTCCGTGCGGGCTCGAACGACGCCTCGGCGTCCTCGTGGGTGCCTCTTGTCCAACCGTCGGGCAGGACTCGTCGCGGCCACGCCGGACCGCCGCCACCACGACCGGCAGCACCGGTCCGAGCTCGGTCAGGTCCCCGATCTCGACATCGTGGAGCGAATCCCTCGCCGTGCGGAATCCGACGGACGGCCGCTCCACCTGGGTGTTGTGGTGCCCGCTCCGGAGCATCACTCCGGAACCCGGCGGGTCACCTCCACGCGCCACTGGTCGGGACCTTCCTGGAGGTAGGCCCATCCGAACTCCCCGGGCCGTCCAGAGGCCAGCACGTTCCACAGGCTCTCCAGTTCGCGGCCGCTCCGTACGCGCAGACGCTCACCCGGCCGCAACCGGGAGAACCGCTCGAGCGCTGCCCGGTGTGCGAACTCCGGTGGCAGAACATCCAGGTCGAGCTCCGGCCCCTCCGTCAGCGGGAACCAGAGGTGACACCGGAACGGCCGGCGGTACGACTCCACTCCGTCGGTCGTCGTCGGGGCAAGGAGGGCCTGCTCCGCGCGCATGTGTCGATCGAGAAGCTCCTCGACGTCGTCGAGGAGGTCCACGAGTGCTCCCGGGTCGCGGTGTGCATCGTTGGCAGTGCCGGCGGCGACCAGGTGGTCGGTCAGATCGCGCAGCTGCACGTGGTCTTCGACCAGCCCATGCATCCGGTTCCCCGCAAGGCCCTCCGATGTGAGCGGGAAGAGGAGGCGCTCCTCATGGGCGGCCTGGTCCAGCACCTCGTAGCGGAGGTAGGCGACGAGCGCTTCGATCTCGCGATCCGGCCACCCCCCGGCACCGAGCGCGGCGCGGACGGCCCGTTCCCGGTGGCGCACCTCCTGCAACAGGACGGCATGCTCGTCAGCGAGAGGATGGTTGCCCATCCAGTGGTCGTCCCGATGGGGGACGTCGCCGTCCTCGGCCGGCGGGGGAGGGGTCTCCTGTTCTACGGTGCGCTGAGCCACCATCGTTGATCACGCTCTCAGTTGGTCGGTGTATCGGTCGGCCCTCACTCACCCGTGTGCCAGCGGGGGAGGGTGAGGACGGTGTCCATCCGGCGCAGCTCGTCGCGGTGCAGCGCGCTGAGCCGGTCCAGCAGGTGTTCGCCCTGATCGGTCAGGACCACGCGGACCGCGCGGGCGTCGTCGGGATCTGTCGTGCGGTGCACCAGTCCCTGCGCCTGAGCCCGATTCACGAGTTCGACGACGCTGTGGTGCCGCAACTGCAGCCGGTCGGCGAGCTCGTGCACCAGCGCCCAGTCGCGTCCGGGAAAGCCCTTGATCGCCAGCAGGAGTTGATACTGCTGTGGCGTGACGCCGTGCTGGCGCACCGTCTCTTCGCTGAAACGCAGATAGCGGCGGATGCCGAAGCGGAAGCGTGCCAACGCCTCGAAGTCCTGCTTGGTGAGCGGTTCCGCGATGTCCGCCGTCGTCTCGTCCTGGGGTCTTGCCACGAACAGACTCTATCGTGTTACGATACTTCTATCAACGCCCCACCGAACACGGCAGGGGCGGGGACGCCGCCTTCAGGAGGTGGGTCGTGCTCAGCGATCACGAGCAGCGTGTGCTGGCCGAACTTGAGCGCTGTTGTGCCATGGAGGCTCTGGAGCCGGACAAGCCAAGCCGCCGGGTCGGTCGACCGGGCCGGCCAGGGTCCGCCGCCGTCCTCGTCCTGGAGCAGTCAGCTTCGCCCTGCTGATCGCCGGTGTGGCTGTCGCCGGGCTCGCCGTAGCGACCGCAACAGCGATCGGCTGGCTGTTCTTGCGCGTCTGGTCGCATCGCGCCGACGGCGGGGGCATCGCAGCTTCGCTGTCACTCGGGGTCGGCTGTGGGCATAGCGGGCCGCGACGTCGGCCGGGTGAGTCGATCCGGCAGTACCTCCGGTGGCTGTCGGAGGCGCAGTGATGGTGCTCTACCTCCTGCTGGCGATCCTGGCGCTGGGCCTGGTGCTGTTCGGAGCCAGCGTGCGGGTCGTCACGCAGTTCGAGCGCGGGATCGTCCTCCGCTTCGGCCGGCTCAGTGGCACCCCGCCCGGTCCCGGCCTGACAGTCATCACTCCCGTCGCCGATCGCCTGCACAAGGTCAACATGCAGATCATGACGATGCCCGTCCCCGCACAGGAGGGCATCACCAGGGACAACGTGACCGTGCGAGTCGACGCGGTCGTCTACTTCCGAGTCTTCGATCCGGTCCGCGTGGTCGTCGACGTCCAGAACTACGAGTTCGCGATCGGCCAGGTCGCTCAGGCGTCCCTGCGCTCGATCATCGGCAAGAGCGACCTGGACGACCTGCTGTCCAATCGTGAACGGTTGAACCAGGGGTTGGAGCTGATGATCGACAGCCCGGCGGTCGACTGGGGCGTGCACATCGACCGCGTCGAGATCAAGGACGTCGCCCTTCCCGAGTCCATGAAGCGGTCCATGTCGCGGCAAGCCGAGGCCGAACGGGAGCGCCGGTCACGGGTCATCACGGCCGAGGGCGAGTTGCAGGCGTCGGAGAAGCTGGCTCAGGCGGCCGAGGTCATGGCCGCCCATCCCGCCGCACTCCAGCTACGCCTGCTGCAGACCGTTGTCGAGGTCGCCGCCGAGAAGAACTCGACCCTCGTGTTGCCATTCCCCGTCGAACTGCTCCGCTTCCTCGAGCGCGCCACGCCCACCGACGCGGCTTCTCTCGGCCCGGCACCAACCATGGACGACGCGGAACCGGACGAGACCCTGGACGGCGAGCGTGCCGTTCCCGCGACCACGCCCGGTAGGTG
>Ga0307409_100001813_pt1 | contig 10830 bp, 6 predicted proteins | sample 322Ometagenome_2_FD_203888 | JGI IMG/M metagenome (GOLD analysis project Ga0307409, IMG submission 203888) | Maize rhizosphere microbial communities from greenhouse at UC Davis, California, United States - 322HYB-O-2 | ecosystem: Host-associated > Plants > Roots > Rhizosphere > Soil | place...
GGACCGGCTGCAGCTTTACCATCTTGTGGCCCATCGTCTTGATGATGCGCCAGCCCCCGGCGGAGGTGCCCGCGGCCATGGTCAGGGCACAGACGACCTTGATCCAGGCGGGCACGTCGGGAGCGAGCTCGCGGACTTTGCCGGCCATTACCTTGAGCGGCGGTTTGCCGTCCTTTTCCGCCTTCGCGCCTTCGGCATCGAGGGCTTTTGGCCAGTCGGTGTATTTGACTGCGACCATCGGGCCGAGAATCGGGAGCTTCGGCAAAATGCGAGAGGCCTCGTAAGCGACGTTGGCGTCGTAATCCTTCTTCACGTCCGCGCGGGCGCGGGCGGCGCCTTCTGGATCGCCGAGGTCCTCATGAACTTCAGCTGCGAGTGAGAGGAAGGCCTCCCGGAATTCTCCGGAACGCATCTTGAAGCCCTCGGTTTCCAAACTCGCCGCCGTCTCGATCGTGTGCTTGCCATCCATTACCGTCAGCAGCAGCTGCTCGGCTTCCGGCGTCTTTTCCATCTTGAGGAAATGGAGCGGCTTCGGGAGATGATTGAAGGAGCCGGCGGTGGTTGCGGTGACCAGCGCGAGGGTGATGATACCCATGGTCTTCTGCGCATCCGCCAAGCCGTGGGCGAAGCCCATGTAGCTGGCGCTGAAAATCTGAGCGCGGCCGAAGAAGCGGTTCACCCACATCGGCCGGGCGTTCCGGAGCAACGCGTAGAGCAGCGTCATCACGAGGAAGCCGCCGACGAGGCCGATGACCGGCGAGGCGATCATGGGATAGATGACCTTGTGAAGGACGCCCTCCATCACCACCTTGCCATCCTTGAGCTTCTCCTGGGACAGGATGATGGCACTCCAGTTGTTCTGAGCATTCGCCACCGTCGCGCCGCAGAGGCCGCCGACCATGGCGTGGGTGGAACTGGAAGGAAGGCCCAGCCACCAGGTGAGCAGGTTCCACACAATCCCGCCGAAGAGCGCGCAGATGATCACGTAGGAATTCACGAACTGCGAGTCCACCAAGCCGGAGGACACCGTCTTGGCCACGGCGTGACCGACCAGCGCGCCGACGAGATTCGTCACTGCCGCGAGCATGATCGCCTGGCGCGGCGTCAGGACTTTCGTCGAGACGACCGTGGCGATCGAATTCGCCGTATCGTGGAAGCCGTTGATGAACTCGAAGGCCAGCGCGACGAGGATGACGACAAGGATGAGCGTCATGTCGGGCGCTTAGGAGTTTTTGTAGGCGATCTGTTTTGCGACATTGCCGACGTCGCGGCAGCGGTCGAAGACCTTCTCCAGCAGGTCGTAGAGGTTTGAAACGATGACGACGAAGAGGGTGTCGTATTGGCCACTGTAGAGGTCCTTCAGGCAATCGAGCATCAGCTTGTCCGCGTCGCCCTCGATGGTTTGCATGCGATCGTTGAGCTCCTTCATCTTCACGATATCCATGCCCTTTTTCAGAGCTTGGATCATCTCGACCACCAGCCCGGTGGCTTCATCGAGCATCGCGGCATGGCGGTTGAAGTCGGTGGTGGCGACCTTTTCCTGGGAAATCAGATAGCGTTCGACGAACTTCTCGACCGTTTTCGGGATCTTGTAGAGGGCGGTGGAGAGGGCCTCGATGTCCTCCCGCTCAAGGGCGGTGACAAAGCTCTTCACCAGCAAGTCGCTGATTTCCTGGGTGATCGCCTTGTCCTTCTTGCGGACTTCCGCGAACTTGTCGAGCGACGGGGCTTTCTCGTGGCGCAGGATGTGGGTCAGGCCGACAATGCTTTCGCGGGCCTCCTCGGCGCTGGCGATGAGCAGGTCGAAAAAGCGGTCCTCTTTGCCGAACAGGCGTTGGATCGAGATCATTGGGGAAAGGTTTCGGACGGGATTTGTGGCGAAAACGTCACACGAGGCAAGCCGCACGAAGGGATTTCCCTGACAGAGTGCCTCGCAACGCCGTTCTGGACGCACGGCGCGACCTTTACAAGCCGCCATGCCACTGGTAACCGAAGCCCCGCCGAGGAAACGGCCGAATTCGCCGACGATGACGTCTGAACACCCCGCGACGCCCACTTCTGGCTCCAGAATCGAGACCGGCGTGCCGGCAATCCAAGTCCAAGGCGTCGATTTCTCCTACGGGGACAAGCAAGTCCTGAAAAACGTCACCCTCGACGTGCCCACCAACGAGGTCGTCGCCTTCATTGGCCCCTCTGGCTGCGGCAAAACGACGCTGCTGCGCTGTTTCAACCGGATGAACGACCTGGTTCCCGATGCCCGGGTGACCAAAGGGTCGATCATTATCGAGGGGGCGAACATCGCCGACCGGTCGATCGACCCGGTCCAGCTCCGCCGCCATGTGGGGATGGTGTTCCAGAAGTACAACCCCTTTCCCCGCAGCATTTACGAAAACGTCGCCTACGGGCCGCGCACGCTCGGGGAGCGGAAGAAGTCCGCGCTCGATGAGGTGGTCGAGAAGTCCCTGCGCCGCGCCGCGCTGTGGGACGAGGTGAAGGACCGCCTCAACGACATCGCCACCGGGCTCTCGGGCGGCCAGCAGCAGCGCCTCTGCATCGCGCGCACCATGGCGGTAGATCCCGAGATCATCCTGATGGACGAGCCGTGCTCGGCGCTCGATCCGATCGCGACCGCGCACGTGGAAGACCTCATCACGAGCCTCCGGGAGCACTACACCATCGTCATCGTCACGCACAACATGCAGCAGGCGACACGGGTGTCGGATCGCACGGCATTCTTTTATTTGGGCGAGATGGTGGAATACGACACCACTCGGAAAATCTTCGAGAACCCGACTCACAAGCGTACCCTAGACTACATCAGCGGCCGATTCGGCTGAATTTCCCCTCCATGCACTCGGATACTCCACACATTCTCCGCGAATTCGATCAAGCCTTCGGCGCACTGCGCAACGAGGTCATCACCATGGCCGGTCAGGCCCGCCTCAACTTGGAACGCGCCATGCAAGGCTTGCTCGAGCGTGACCTCGAAAAGTGCAAGGCCGTGGTCGCCGATGACGACGAGGTCGATGAAGCGGAGATGACGATTGATCGCATCGGCATGGAAACGCTGGTCCGCTTTCATCCTGTGGCCAGCGACCTGCGGCTGGTCATCACCTCGATGAAGGTGGCATCGAACCTAGAGCGGATCTCGGACCACGCGGTGAACATCGCCAAGCGCGCCCGCAAGATGATTGCACGCCCGGCCTGTGCCGAGGTGCCGTTCATCGAGCCGCTTTATGCGATGGCTGGTGAACTCTTGCGCGATGCTCTTTCGGCCTACTCCGATCGGAATGCCGAGCTTGGTGAATCGCTGAAGGCCCGCGACAAGGAACTCGACAAGCTTCACAAGCGGCTGATCGCCACCTTCAGCGCACGTCTGGAAGAGGGCGGCTCGGGCGCTGAGGATTACCTGCACCTGATTTTCGTCGCCCGCTCGCTGGAGCGCATTGGCGACCTCGCGGTGAACATCGGTGAGGACGCGGTGTATCTCGATTCCGCACGCGACATCCGGCACGACAAGAGCCGGGTTGCTCCGAAGGGGACGCAGGCAGAACAATAGGGGCGTCCGCTCACCGCAAAAAGCCCGCGACAGGCTGAACCCGTCGCGGGCCGCGTGCTATGGCGGGGAGGTTATGGAGTGCCGGTTGCCTTGGCGCGGAGGAAGCCTTTTCCAGCGAGCCCGTTCGAGCCATCGAGGCTGAAGGTCTTCCATTCCCAGCCACTATTGAGGGCTGGAGGATTCACTGGCGGGACCGGAGCTGATTCCACATTCACGCCGGTGGTGAAGCTGGCGAGTCCGGTGCTGCCTTCGATACTGTAGGTGATGCCGTCCGGATTGCTGCCGGTTGCTGGAGCGCCGGCGCTGAACAGGGTGCCGGTCCGCACGGCCGCGGTAAGTAGCAGTTGCTTCTGGGTGTCGGCGTCACCGCCGTCCTGGGTCAGCCCGAAGATCCGGCCGTTGTTGGAGGAGTCGCCGGGGTTTCCGTCGAAGGCGAATTCAGTGACGTTGTCCACGCCATCGGCGTCCGGATCATCGGTCAGGCCCGCCTTGTTAGACGGGATGCTGCTGCTCCCCACGTAAGCTTGGATCCACGAATCAAACGGACTGACAGCCGATGGATTGATAATGGCGACCACGGGAGGAGTGCTGCCGTTGCCATCATCGTCATAGGCGTAGTTGAGGGTGAAGCCACTGGGCAGGCCGGTGACGGTGGCAAAGGTGCCGGTCACGCCGCCGGATGCCTTCAAAATCACATGGGGAGATCCCGCCAGGGTGCCGGAACCGCTGAACACCAGCGCGGATCCTGCTCCAAGGGTAATGGTCCCGGCATCACTATTGACCCGTGGCACGCGTGGGGTCGCGAGACTGTCATAGGAGAGGGACAGGGTGCCATCAATGACGGCACCACCATTGGCTGCCAGCAGGCCTTGAGGCGCGAGCGTGGTATCGGCATTCACGGTGACCAAGCCGGTGGTCTGGCCGCCGAGACCGAGTGTGCCGGCGTTGATGGTGGTCGGGCCTGCGAAGCTGCTCGTTGCCGAGTTGAAGATCACGGTGCCTGCGCCGGCCTTGGTGAGGGAACCGGTGCCGGTTGCCGGACCTGTTAGAGTTGCCACGTGTGGCTCATTGGCAGGACCCGAACCGGTGACCACCGCGGGGCCGTTGAGGTTCACCGATACATTGGAGGTGGAGCTGGCGAGCGCTCCCAAGGTGCCGCCTTCCAGCTTCAGTTCACCGACGAAGGCAGGGTTGGTGGTGCCGATCGTCATGCCTCCGGCACCGACGTAGAGTTCACCGCCGGAAAGACGCAGGACCGAGCGCCCGCCCAAGGCTGCTTGGCCGAATTGGAAGCGCTCGGCCTTTGCCACCGTGCCTGAGCCGTGGACGTGCATGACGACCTGACCGGCAGTCGTGGCGGCACCGAGGATGACTCCGCCTGCTGCATTGGCATCCGCCGACGTGAAGGTACCACCACCGATGTCGAGAATGGACCATCGATCCGGGCTGTTGATCGCCACCGTGGTAGTTCCATTCACGGTGAGGCTGCCACTGTCCATGCGGGTGCTGACCGTGGAGTTGGCATTGTTGCCGATGAGCAAGGTATTGCCGATGGTGACCGCTGCTCCATGAACATAGAGACCAGCGGTGGCCGAGCCCGCGGCGGGCTCGGCGGTGCCGAGGTTGAGGGCACCACGGCTGATGCTCATGCTTCCTGCGTTCAGGGTGCCGCCGCTGGCGTTGATGAAGAAGGCACCTGAGGAGACGTTGGCCGGATGGGTGACAGCGCCATCAAAGGTGGCGCTGCCGGAGACGAGTTCGAGGCCTGCGGACGCGTTGACGAGGGATGCTCCGCCGGTGGCGTGGAAGGTGCCTCCGTTCACGCGGAGCTTGGATCCGGCAGCACTCGTAGCCAGCGAGCCTGCGGAGAAGTTAGAGCCGGCGTCCAGGCTGAGGACACCCGCGCTAACAGTGGCAGCTCCGCTGAATGCATGGGTGCCGCTCAGAGTGAAGGTGCCGGTTCCTGCCTTGGTAAAGGCATTGCCGGTGCCGGTGGTGGAGGCAGGGTAGCTGGTGCTCGAGTTGTTTTGGCCGACGGTCAGCGAGACAGGATCGCCGATGTTGTTAGTCAGCGGAAAGGAACGATCACCCGTCAGGCCACCCAAGGTCACGCTGGTTAGGAAGTCGGAGATCGTGAGATTTCCGCCGGTGGTGGAATGGGTGAGCGTGCTATTCTGAAGTGCCAGGTTATCCCCGATCTCCACGGTGCCTGCCGTGATCGTCGTCGGGCCGCTGTAGGTGCTTTGGGTATTGAGGGCGGACTTGCCAGCGCCCGCGTAGGTCACGCTGCCGGTGCCGCTGATGCCGTAGTTCAGGGCGACATCGTCGGAGCGATCGAAGCGCACGACGCTGCTGTTAGAGATGGGACCATTGATCGCGCCACTACTTCCACCATTGCCGATTTGCAGGGTGCCGCCACCCACGCTGGTGGTGCCGGCGTGGTAGGTATCCGCGGTGACAACCAGCGTGCCAGCGCCGGATTTGGCGAGGCCGCCATTGCCGTCGATTTGTCCGCCGAGCGTCAAGGTACTGGCCGCATTCTCCACATTGGCGGTGGCACCGTTGTCGGAGAGGGCCAGCGCAGTAGTCACGGAATGGCTGCCACTGACTACTTGCAGTGTGGCCCCGGCAACTCCGTCATCCAAAGTCAGGGCGCTGGTGCCTGCGACGGTGAAGGGCTGGGCGCTATCGAACCTCAGCACACCGACCGTGGCAGGAGCTCCCACCGTGACGGTGCGCGGCTGTGTGATCGGCGTGCCCTGTGCGCCACCGAGGTTGGCAATGGCGGTCACACCGTTCGGCACGCCATTGCTGGTCCAGTTCGAGGCCGTCCCCCAGGTGCCGTTGTTGTCGACGTTCCAAAACGATTGCGGCCGGGCCCCGACTTCGATGGTGAGAGTGACGATGTTCCCGGATACGCCGAAGATGTAAGTCTGCCCGGCGATCTTCGTGCCTTCCGCCACGGCAAGGGTGGAGAGGCCGGCTCCGCCAATCGTGCCATTGAAGGCAAAGAGATTGTAGGTCCCGGTGCCAGTGAACGGGGTGGCGGTGCCGGCGTTGTAGAGTTCCACGGTGCCGCCGTTGACGACCAGTCCGTCGACATTGCTCACCGTGATCAAGTCGCCTTGAGTCGCATCGACCCCGTCCCACTTGATGACGGAGCCTGCGGCCAAATTAAGCCCTCCGGTTGTGATTGCACCGACGACATTTTCTCCGGGAACGAGGGTGCCTCCTGATGCCACGGAGACCACGCTGGTCATGATGCCATTGCCGGTGAGCGTGCCGGTATTGTTGACCGTCACCGTGCCGCCGCCGGTGGCTGAGCCACTCGTGTTACTGATAATCAGCTTGCCTCCGTTGACGGTCGTGAAGGGGGTGCCTATCCGGCTGCTGCCGGTGGGACTGTTGAGCTCTAACACGCCACCGCCGAGCACGATGTTGGTGGGTTGGAAATTGCCACCGATCTTGACCGTGCCGGTGCTCGCTCCGTCGTTGTTGATGTTGTAAGTGACCCCGCCGCTGTTGTTGCGCACGTTGAGCGTCGCGGTCGGTCCGAAGGTCAGCGTGCGGCCGGCTGCGACGCGAAGCGCGACATTCGCATTCGCCGCCGCGGCTCGGTAGAACACATTGTCGATCGTGAGATCCTGCGTTGCTGCGGACATGTCGATACCGCCGCCGCTTCCGACCGTCATCGTTTGCGCGCTACCGGTCGATGCCAGGGTGACGAGCCCCCCGGGATTCAGGATCTGGATCGTCTGGATGCCGACGTTCGCCACGTTGATTGTGTTCGCGGTGGTCACCAGATTGTTCCAGATGCAGACGGCGGAAGGAGTGGTGGTGTTGATCGGCGCGTCGGTCGCGGGCGTGGTGCCCGCGGCATCGAGCCACCACGATCCCAGATTCGTGAGGCTCGTCGTGTTGTCGGCCTTGTAGTAGGTCACGGCTTCCGCGGTCGTGGCGAGCGAGGCAAAGACCGCGCCGATGGCGATCTGCGGAAGCGTGCGGAAAAGGATGGGTTGCGACATGGCGGGGCTTGCAGGGTTTGAATTGGGTTACGAATAAGATTCGATTCGTGGAGTAGAGCGAAATGGGGCTTGGGCAGGGACGACGGGTAGCGGACTCGTGTGGTCCGCGGGGGGTTAGAAGGACTGCTCAGGGAGAGCAGCCGGAACCCGGAGGAGGGCTCCACGCGAACGACTGAACGGTGGCTCGAGACGCGAACCACTGGACTTGGACACAGCCGGACACGGCGATGCCGGAGGAAACGTTCATGGATTTGTCAGACAAGCGGTTGAGGACAGCCTGAATCTTGAGTCTCCTATTTCCCTGTCGCAAACCTTCGGCAAAGCAAGGACGAGCTGATCTGACTGCATGATTTTCAATGCATATTGCAGGAAACGGAAGCGCCGTGGCTCACCTGCAACTCTTTCGTTAGCGCGTCCGGGATAACGCGAGAGGGGCGGAAGAAATCCGCCCCTCAAAATCGCTCCGCGCTGCTATCAGCGCCTTGGGTATGCCGACGCTTATCGTCCTCCGAGTGCCTTCACCTTGAGTTCACCGAAGCTGGCGTGAGTGTCCACCACACGCAGGCCGACCGTGCCAGCGGTGTGGCTTTCATCGCGGGCGGTCAGCACCTCTTTGCCATCCAAGGTCACCTTGATCTCCGGACCCTTGGCAAGCACCCCGAGCTGATGCTCCTTTCCATTCGGAAGGTCCACCGACGCACGGGCGACTTCTTTCCAGCCCTTGCCGTCCATCTTACCGAGAACCACGGCTTTGTCCCGAGGGATCAGCCCGGCGAAATAGCCGTTCTGGGCATCGAAGCCCACCGATGGCCGGGTCACCCGGAACAGCAGGCCGGCATCGCGATCGCCTTTCACAAAGCGCACGGTCGTCGTCGCTTCGAAGTCGGTGAAGTCGCCGCCATCCAGCACCAGCTTCTCGCCGCTGCGGTAGTCATTGACCGGTTTCTCCGGAACGGTGCCGAGGTGCATTCCGTCCTTGTCGAAGTTGAGGAACTGCAGATGGCCATAGTAGGAGAAGCCCTTTGGATAGCCCTTGGTGAAGTCCGCACTCACCGGCAGCGTGGGAGTCGGCAGTGATTCGCCGGATGGGAAGGGCAGGGGTGTTCCCGGGGCGACTGGCTTACCGAAGTCCGGCTGTCCGTCGGCGCCGAAGGTGAACGGCTGCACGAAGACCGCGCGGCGCCAGCCGACACCCTTGTCGCGCTTGGCATGGAAGACGTGCCACCACTGGCTATCATCCAGGCTCTTCACGAAGCAGCTGTGGCCCGTGCCGTAGGTCTCCTCGGTGCTGCGGAACACGGGTTCGGTGTGCTTCGTCCACGACTTGGGATCGAGCGGGTCCTTACCGGTGAGTTCCAGCATGCCGAGCTTGTAGGTCGGCAGCCACGAGGCAGCAGTGGAGTAGGTGACGAAGGTCTTGCCGCCATTTTGAAGCACTTGGGGGCCCTCGGCTAGGCCGCGTGACTCCTGCTTCTCCTCGGTGCGCTCCCAGAGATAGTCATCGTTCTTCGAAAGCAGCACGCGCGGTCCTGCGAGTTCCGTCGGCGACTTCATCGGGGCGATGTAAAGGAACTGCTTGTCGGTGCCGGGCGCATCCCAGCCGGACCAGATGGCATAGCGCTTGCCGCCGACTTCCAGCACGGTCATGTCGATCGCCCAGATGTTAGGCGACTTGCCATCCGCGCCGTCACCGGTGGCGAAGGGGCCGTGCAATGTGTAAGGACTGAGCGGATCCGCGTCGCGCGAGCGCAACACGTAGGCTAGGTGGTTGGCATTGTTGCCGTCGGAGGCGGCGAAATAGATGTGCCAGCGGCCATCGAGGAAATGGATCTCCGGCGCCCACACTTCCTTCGCATACGGGCCGCTCTCCGGGGCGGTCCAGATCACGTGCTTCTGGCCGAGCGAGGTCAGCCGGTCGGAGACCCACAGGGCGATGCCGCGGTTTCCTTCCGAGGCAGACCACACGTACTGCTTGCCGTTTTTCACCACCCACGGGTCGGCTCCTTCCGCGATTGGATTGAGGAAGGTCTTCTCAACGGCGGAGACAGAGGCGAGCAGGCAGAGTGAGATGGAGAGCGGGCGGAACATGTTTCACCCGTCATACGAACGCCACGCTATCTCTGCAAGGGGCGGGGAGGTCATCCGGCGTGGAATGACAGGGGGAAGGGTGAAGGAGGGGGCGAACGGGCTGCATCAGGGCCGGATCACTTGCGATTCCAGCCTTTGGTGGACATTTCGACCCATTCTTCCTCCATCTCGGCGAGCTTCTCTTTGCTCTTCTCGAGTTCGGTGCGTGCGGACTTCACCGTTTCGCTATCGTTGCTGGCGGTCGCGTCGGCCAACTGGCTTTCCAACTCGGCCGCTTGCTTGCGCAAACGATCGCGCTCGAAATAGGCTTCGATTTGCTCCTCCTCGAAGATGGTGCCTTCGTAGTCTTTGAGCGCTTTCACTGCCGCAGCGTGCGCCCGGCGGGCTTCGCGGCCTGCCGCCTGGGTTTCTTCGGCATTTTCGTTGGCCTGACTCTCATCCCCCCCGGTTGCTTGGTCCGCCGAGCCTATCCGGGCGGACATTTTGAACGCCTGCGCGGCCGCCCCGGCAGCGCGAGAGGTTTGTTCCGCTGTCTCGATAAGCTTCAGTCCCTCAGGATACCCCTCTTGCCCCTGCGCGGAGGCATTGGAGGTATATTTCGCCGCGGGTCTCTTCGTCTTCGTTGGCAGCTTCCCTTGTGGTGCCGCTTCGGCGGATTCCTTCTTGTCGTTGCATCCAGCGAGCGCCAGCGCGGCCACCGAGATCAGAAGTAGATTTTTCATGGATCCTGTCCTACCGGGTCTCCCCAGCTTGGCCAATCGATTTCACGGGTGGCGACTGAGTCAAGTCCTTCCCGCCGTCATTCTGCGGGGGCCCTTCACTTCCGCTGCTGCATCCGGCAGTCAGGATCGGGGGCGGTAGGTTCCCCGATCTCGTTGACGGGGTGGGTGAAGAGGTAGCGCCAGGCCTTCTCGTAGAGATAATTGCCGGACTTATCCTTCGGCGAAGAGCCGCCGGGCACGACGGCACCGTGGGCGCGGTTGGGATCGTTCTTCACATCCGCCTCGGTGATGAGACGACGGGTGTTCGAGTAGGGCGGGGTGGTGGTGTCCACATTGATCTGCGGGCCGTAGTCGTGGAGCTGGAGCATCTGCCAGGAGCGGCAGTAGTGGTCGTTCTTCCAGCCGTCATCGAGCACATGGGCGAAGCCGAAGAAGC
>Ga0307409_100001814_pt1 | contig 10830 bp, 12 predicted proteins | sample 322Ometagenome_2_FD_203888 | JGI IMG/M metagenome (GOLD analysis project Ga0307409, IMG submission 203888) | Maize rhizosphere microbial communities from greenhouse at UC Davis, California, United States - 322HYB-O-2 | ecosystem: Host-associated > Plants > Roots > Rhizosphere > Soil | place...
CATCCTGCAGAACTTCCATGTGAAGGAGCATTCGGAAAATTTCATGATGCAGCTCATGGTCGACGATGCGGACGCCTGGTGGGAGCGCATCCAGAGCCTGGGCCTGAAAGAGAAATACCAGCTCGGCTTGGCCAGTCCGCCGGCCATGCAGCCCTGGGGTCTGCGGGTTCTCTACCTCACGGACCCCAACGGCGTTTTGTGGCACATTGCCGAGACGCCCGGGAAATGACGATTTTCAGCGGTTCCACCCGCAGCATCGAACCCGCCTGATTGCAGGGAGTGCAGTAACCATGCGCACATTCGAGCTCAAGGGAGAGGAGGCGACGCTTCGCCTTTCGGGCGAGCCGCCGCCCATTGCGGCGCCGTATTTTGGGTGGGAGTACCGTGCAGAACTGCAGGGGCATGCCATGCAGGTGATGCTGGCGGTGACGGACGACGACCCGACGTCGTTCGTGGAGTTCTTCGAATCCCTGGCCGAGGATGCCCAGGGGTGGGCGGAAACCCGGGGCTATGAATCGCTCGACGGCACGCTGCGGATTGCGGCAACCCACGACAGGATTCGCGCCGTGCGGCTGGAGGTGCGGCTGCGGGGAGATGCGCGCAGCGGATTTGACTGGTCCGCAAGCCACAGACTGAGCGTGGAGGCTGGCAACCTGGGCAAGCTCGCCGCCGCAGCGCGGGCGTTTGCGGTGTGACCGTAACCCCCGTCATCGTCATCACGCTGTTTCTGTCGGCCACGCTGGTCGCCGTGCCGGCGGAGCCGTCCGCAGCCGCGGTGCAGATTCCCGCGCGTGACCAGCAACGCATTGCGGAGCTTGTGTGCACGCCCATCGGCGCAAGCGGTGTGGATGCCGTGCAGGCCCGCCGGCAGGGCACCCGCGAAAACATCGCGGAAGTACGTTGCCTGCCCCACGCCACCAGCTACTCCATCCCGGTGGCCAGGCTTGCCACCTGTACCGGCAGCGCCAGTCGCTGGCAGTGCAGGCCCCGCGGTGACGCCCTGCGCATGACACTGCCCGATGACTCGGTGCTCACCGTGACGGCCACGGACCTGCCATTAAAAGCCGCGGCAGAGGCCATACGCGAAGCGGCCAAGCTCACCATCCGTCCTTTCTACCGCCCGGCGGTGCGCGTGATGCGCGATGCCTGCTCTGTTGCCCGCACAAGTACCTCCACGCGGCGCGGGACGGAGAGCTTCGCCATCCACTGCGGCGAAACGAAGATGGTGCTCACGAAGGATTGCTGGGACAGCGGCTGCCGCTACTTCATTCCCTTCGCAGAGAACTACTGAGGCGCCCATGCGGCTATGGTCTGTGCATCCGCGCTACCTGGATGCCCGCGGCCTGGTGGCGCTATGGCGCGAGGCGTTGCTGGCCAAGGCAGTGCTCGGTGGCCGTACGAAGGGCTACCGGCAGCATCCGCAGCTCACCCGCTTTCGTGCGCATCCCGCGCCGCGGCTGGCCATCAACGCATACCTGCAAGCCATCCACGAAGAGGCCACCGCGCGTGGCTACCATTTCGATCGCCGCAAGATCGGGCGCCTGCAACCGGTGGCGCGCATCAGCGTGCCTGAAGGCCAGCTGCAGCATGAGTGGCGGCACCTGCTGTGCAAGCTGGAGACGCGCAGTCCCGAGGTGCATGCGCGCTGGCATCGGGCTGTCAGACCGCAGCAGCACCCGCTGTTCCGCGTGCATCCGGGGCCGGTGGCGCCTTGGGAGAAGAGTGCGCCAGAGTAGGGTTACGCGCTGCGGAACCGGCAGCGTCGCGCATCGCCGTCGGCTTGCGCGCGGATGCCCGGACCTGTAGAACAATTGACATCCGCGAATACGCGGCGGCGCTTTCAGGCGCACGGGGGAAACATGGCACCATCATCGTCTCGCGACGAGTGGATCGACCGTTATGAGCGCAGTCACCGGCATCCGGTGAACCGCGCCTGCCACACTGCGGGCATTCCGATGATCGTGCTGTCGCTGCTGCTGGCTCTGCCGGCTATCGTCGTGCCCGCACTGCGCCTGCCGGCGCTTGCGTTGTTCGTGGCGGGATGGATACTGCAGTTCATCGGCCACGCGGTGGAGGGCAAGGCGCCGGAGTTCTTCTCCGACTGGCGCTTCCTGTTCGTCGGATTCCGCTGGTGGCTGCTGAAGGTTACTGGTCGGGTCTGATTGCCGGTGAGGGCATGTACGAACTGTATATCGGCAACAAGAACTACTCCTCCTGGTCGATGCGCCCATGGGTGCTGATGCGCTCGCTGGAGATTCCGTTCCGGGAACGGCTGATGCCCTTCCACCTGAACCAGGGCGAGGGCGCATTCACGAATTTCTCACCCACCGGGCGTGTGCCGCTGCTGGTCGACGGCGAGACGCGGGTGTGGGATTCGCTTTCGATCACGGAGTACCTGGCCGAGCGCCATGGCGGCGTGTGGCCGGATGATGCCGCGGCCCGTGCCTGGGCACGCTCGGCGGCGGCGGAAATGCACAGTGGTTTCGGCGACCTGCGCAACGACTGCTCGATGAGCGTGGGCGTGCGCGTGCGGCTGCATCACGTCACCGACCAGCTGCTGGCGGACCTGCGGCGACTCACCGAACTCTGGCGCGATGGCTTCACGCGCCATGGTGGTCCCTTCCTCACCGGCCGCACCTTCGGCGCCGTGGATGCCTTCTTCGCACCGGTGGCCGCACGCGTGCAGACGTACGGCCTGCCACTGCAGCGCGAAGCGATGTCGTACGTGGAGCGGCTGCTGGCGCATCCGCCGGTGCGCGAATGGATCGAGGCGGGCATCGCCGAGGGCTTCCGCGACGAGCCGCATGAGCGGGAAATCCGCTCGAAGGGCGAAGTCGTACAGGACCTGCGCGCAGCTGTGAAATGATTCGCTGATGAAGCGATCCTGGATTTCCCTGCCGGCAGCGGCAATGCTGCTGGCCGCATGCACCGTCACGTCAGTCCAGCGGCCCGAGCCCGCGTCACCGGTCGAACCCCCCGCGCCATCCCTGCGTTATTCCCCCGCCCGATGGCAGGAACTGCCGGGCTGGACAGCGGACGACACGGCTGCCGCATGGCCCGCATTGCAGGCCAGCTGCCGCAGTTCGCGCATGCCGCCGGCCTGGGGTTCCTTCTGCACCCAGGCGCTTGCGGTGCCGGCGTCGGACCGCGCTGCCCAGCGCACGCTGCTGGAAACGCGGCTGCGCCCCTGGCGGCTGGTGCTGGAAGGCGAGGGTAGCCAGTCCGCGCGCCAGGACCAGGGACTCATCACGGGCTACTACGAGCCGGTGCTCAACGGTTCGCGCCGTCGCGGCGGCAGCTTCCAGACGCCGTTGTATGCGGTGCCCGATGACCTGGTGACGGTTGATCTGGGTGCGCTGTATCCCGCCCTGCAGGGCGAGCGTGTGCGGGGGCGCTTGCAGGGTCGGCGCGTGACGCCCTATCCCGATCGCGCACAGCTGGCTGACGGACGGCTGCTGGGTGGCAAGGAAATCGTCTGGGTCGACAGCGCCATCGATGCCTTCTTCCTGCAGATCCAGGGTTCCGGACGCGTGCGGCTGGCGGATGGCACGATGATCCGCGTGGCGTTCGCGGATGTGAATGGCCATCCGTACCGCGCCATCGGCCGCTACCTGGTGGCGCAGGGAGAGATGACGGTGGAGGAGGCGACCGCCCCGGCCATCCGCCAGTGGCTGGCCGCGCATCCTGAACGACAGGCGGAGGTGTTCAACACCAATCCCAGCGTGGTGTTTTTCCGCGAGCAGCCGCTGGGCAATTCGGCGGTGGGGCCGGATGGCGCCATGGGTGTGCCGCTCACTGCCGGCCGTTCGCTGGCGGTGGATCCGCGCCTGCTGCCGCTGGGCGCGCCGATGTTCCTTGCCAGCACGCATCCGGTCAGCGGCGCGCCGCTGCAGCGACTGATGCTGGCGCAGGACACCGGTGGCGCGATACGGGGCGCGCTGCGGGCGGATTTCTTCTGGGGCATGGGTGCCGAGGCCGGTGACGCTGCAGGCCGCATGCGGCAGGACGGGGCCCTGTGGCTGCTGTGGCCGGCAGACCAGCCGCTGCCCGTTGCCGTGCGCTGAGGCGCGGACGTTGACGGAACTTGCGGGCTGCACCTAAGGTCCATTCAAAGCCATATTTCGCAACGGATCGAAGGGGAGCAGCATGGGCATCAGCGACAGGGAAATCTCGCGGCGTCGGGTCATCCAGGCAGCAGCCGCAGCCGGTGTGGCAATGGTGGCAGGCCGTACGTTTGCCGCGGCAGCTTCCATCATCACCAAGGCCATTCCTTCGACGGGCGAGAAGATTCCAGTGGTAGGCACGGGCACCAATGCCTATGGCGTGAACGGTGCCGAGGAACTGGCCGAGCTGAAGCGTGTGCTCACCGCGATGCCGGGCATGGGCGGCATGGTCATCGACACCGCGCGCGCCTACGGCAGCTCCGAGGAGGTGATCGGCAAGCTGCTGGCCGACATCGGCAACCGCGACAAGTTCTTCCTTGCCACCAAGACACCGATGAACGGTGATGTGTCCAATGGCAAGGCCGTGCTCGATGAATCCTTCCGCCGCCTGCAGGTGAGCAGGATCGACCTGATGCAGATCCACAACCTGCATGGCATGAACGAGCTGATGCCGCATTTCAAGGAATACAAGGCGGCGGGCAAGATCCGTTATATCGGCATGAGCACCTCCACCGACAACCAGTACGACGGCATCGCGCAGGCCATCCGCGCGCACAAGCCGGACTTCGTGCAGGTGGATTACTCCATCGGCAACCGCGGTGCCGCCGACAGCGTGCTGCCGCTGGCGCAGGAGCAGGGCCTGGGGGTGCTGATCAACGTGCCCTTCGGTGGTCGTGGCCGCACGCTGTTTCCGCGGGTGCAGAACGTGGCGGTGCCTGACTGGGCGAAGCAGGAACTGGACATCGGCAGCTGGGCGCAGTTTTTCCTCAAGTACATCGTCTCGCATCCGGCGGTGACCGTGGCGATTCCCGGCACCACCACCATGGCCTACCTGCAGGACAACCAGGCCGCCGGCCGCGGGCGCTTGCCCACCGCCGCGCAGCGGAAGAAGATGGAGGAGTTCTGGGACGGACTCCCGTCCTGATCCACCGGAGGCTTCCATGGCCATGCAGATCGACATCGGCATCGACAAGAAGGACCGGCTGGCCATCGCCGCCGGGCTGGGCAACCTGCTTGCCGACACGTACACGCTCTATCTGAAGACCCACAACTTCCACTGGAACGTGACGGGTCCGATGTTCCAGACGCTGCACCTGATGTTCGAGACGCAGTACAACGAGCTCGCGCTGGCGGTGGATCTGGTGGCCGAGCGCATTCGTGCGCTCGGTGTGCCCGCGCCGGGTACCTATGCGGAGTTCGTGAAACTCAGCTCCATCAAGGAATCCACCGGCGTGCCGAAGGCGCGCGAGATGATCAAGCAGCTGGTGGAGGGACAGGAGGCGGTGGTGCGCACCGCGCGCAAGCTGTTCCCGGTGGTCGAGAAGGCTGGCGATGAAGCCACGGCCGACCTTCTGACCCAGCGCATCCAGCTGCACGAGAAGACAGCCTGGATGCTGCGCGCCCTGCTCGAGAAGGAGTAAGGCGCGCCGTGACCTTCGTCCTCACTCCTCGAGGATGAAGGTCACCTTCAGCAGCACGCGGTATTCGGTGATCTTGCCGTCCTTGCCGCACTCGACTTCCATCTCTTTCACCCAGGCGCCACGGACGTTCTTCAACGTCTTGTTGGCGCGGGACACGCCGTTTTCGACGGCGTCATCGAAGCTCTTCTTGCTGCTCGACTTGATCTCGGTGATGCGCGCGACAGTCATGATTCCCTCCTTGGGACCAGTGGTCTATTCCAGGGCGAATGCCAGGAGTACGTTGCCGGGGCGGCCCACGAGTCCGCCATAGCCGGCATTCACGTATAGCATGCCGCCAGCCACGATGGCGCCCGGGCCATCCATGCTGGCGCCACTGGCCTTCACGCCGTTCACCGTGGTGAATTCGCGGTTGGCGTCGAACATCCACAGCACCTTGCCGTCGGTGGTGGAGTAGGCACGCAGCGCACCATCGTGCGAGCCGCTGAACACCGCGCCGGGAATGGCGGTGACCGCGGCTCCCTGGCCGGCGCCGCAGCCCTGGCGCTTCTGGCCGCAGGCCAGCGCCTGTGGCGGCGCCTGCCAGGTGATCTTGCCGGTGGCGAGATCGATGGCAGTCATGCCGCCCTGCACGTCGGCCTGGAAGGCGTTGGTGCCGGTGTAGAAATTCTTGCCGTCGGCGGCGCCGCCCCACTGGCCGCCGAGGCCGCTGGCTTTGCCGAACTGCGTCTGCCACAGCAGCGCGCCCTTGTTGTCGGGATCGAGCGCGAAGGCGATGCCGGACTTCTGCGGGATCACGATGATGTCGCGGCGGCCGACGGTGGCCAGGATGGGCGTGGCGGAGAAGTCGTAGTCCGGGCCCAGCACGGCGGGGCAGCCGGGGTTGTCGGGATTGGTGGGGCGGCAGCCCATGGTCCACTGATCGCCGGGCAGCACCTGGTGGTGCCAGCGCACCGCGCCGGTTTTCATGTCGAAGGCGATGATGGCATCGGTCATCGGTTGCACCGGATCGGCATAGCCATTGCCGGTTGCGGCATAGACCACGCCGCGCTTCACGTCCACTGACGGCGCGGACCAGATGCCACCGCCGGCGGGGCCGAACATCTGCACACCCGCGGCGTTTTTCGCGCGCGGCTTCGGCTCATCGACGGTCCAGGTCTTCCACAGCAGCTTGCCGGTGTTCACATCCACCGCCGAGAGGCTGCCGCGGAAGGTGCAGCAGCTGTTGCCACCGTTGGCGCCGCGGCCTTCTTCGCTCAGGCCCTGTATTCCGACGAAAACGCGGCCGTCGTGCACGATGGGCGAGCCGGTGATGCCGGCGTTGGCGTGCTCGTCGAGCTTGATGTTCCACAACAGGGCGCCGGTGTTGGCATCGAGCCCATAGAGCGTGGAGCGCTGGTCGCCGACGACCACGGCGAAGCCGCGCTTGCTGCCGGACTTGTAGGGGGTGACCGAGGGCGCAGTGCGCACGCCGGCGGCGGCCTTGAAGCTCCAGTGCGTGCAGCCGGTGGCGGGATCGAGCGCGTGCACTTCACCGCTCTCGCTGCCGACGAAGAGGCGGCCGCCGGCCAGCGTGGGCTGGGTGCGCGCGGAGGAGACGCCGGTGTAGCCGAAGGCCCACTTGAGTTTCAGGCGCGGCAGGTCGGCAGCGGTGATGCCACCCTTCTTTGCATCCTGGAAGCGCGTGGAGGCGGGGCCGTTGCCGAAGCCGTTCCAGCTGATGCCGCGCGAAGGATCGGACATAGGCACGGACTTCGCGCAGTGGTTGGCGGACTGCAGGGTGCCGGCCGTGGCCGAGATGAGTTTGCCGGTGGCGTATTCGGCCACGGCGCGGCGCTGGGCCTCGCTGAGCGCGGCGCCCTGGGCCTGCATCTTGCCGCTGACCAGCGAGTTGAGCACGGCATCGGCGCTGAACTGCTGCAGCTGGGATCGGGTAGGCGCCTTCTCGTTCGGGCTGCCCGGTGGAGCGGGGTTCTGCGCGTGGCAGGCGGCGCAGAAACCATTGAAGACGGTGTCGCCTTCGGTTTGGGCGGCCTGTGCGGTGGCGGCGAGGCCAGACAGGACGAGGATGGCTAGGGCCAGGTGGCGCGATGACATTGACGATTCCCCCTTGAACAATGCAGTTGTCGCTGCCGGCGGTCAGGCATCCGGCGCGTAGTGGCCCCACAGGCTGCGGAACGACGCGAGCACGAAGGCGTCGGAGTCTCCCCACTGTGCTTCGAATTCCTTTGCCGGGCCTGAAGCGTGGGCTTCATCCGGGCCCATACCTTTCACCAGCTGCTTCACCAGGCGGTCGAAGATGGTGAAGTACATGTCGCGGTGCGCCTGGAGTTCCTTGCGGCCGACGATGGGACCGTCGGCGCCGATCACGCGCGTGCGGTCATCGGCGATCTTCAGCAGGCGGTCGTAGGCGCCGACCAGGCCGCCGATCCAGCCGCCGGTGCGCCAGTCCATCAGCGGCCAGCCGGCGCTGGAGACCACGCCGCCGGCGATGAGCACGTTGGCGTCGGGCAGGAAGGCATAGAGGTCGCCATCGGTGTGGGCCTGGCCGAGGTGGCCGAAGGCGATGCGCTCGCCGCCGAAGTCGATGGTCTCGGTGGTATAGAAGCTCTTGTTGGGCTGCGCCACCCTGGGGAATGCCGGATGCGGCGTGTCGCGCCAGGGCACTTCGATGCGGCGCGTGAGCCAGAGGCGGGTGTTCTCGTGCGCGAGGATCCGCGCGCCCTGCTTGCCCAGGGTTTCGTTGAGGCCGGTCTGCTCGGGGTGCCAGTGGGTGTTCACGAGCGTGTGGGCCTTTTTGGCCTCCACGGAAGACAGCGCGAGTTTCAGCAATGCCTTCGCGTGATCGCGCAGGCCGCCGTCGAACAGCATGGCGCCTTCAGGTGAACCAAAGGCCACCACGTTGGCACCGGCCCCGGTGATGAGCGCGAGGTTGCCGCCAAGGTCCTGGGCGGCGAGCTTTGCCTTCTTCTCGCGCGCCAAAACCGGCATGGCCCGCGCCAGCAGTGCACCGGCGGCGGACAGCGCCGCCGCCCGCAGGAATCCGCGCCTGGAATGCATCAGATCTCGGCGAACTGGCCGGTGCTGTTGCCCAGCGACTCGGCGGGCACGCCGGCGCGGTTCAGCAGCGTGAGCAGCAGGTTGGCGTGCGGGGTGTCCTGCGGGTATTTCAGGTGCTGGCCGCCCTTGATGCGCCCGTAGCCCTTGCCGAGGATGGCATTGGGCAGCGGGTCGTTGTTGTGCAGGTCGCTGTTGGACATGTTGCTGCCGTACAGGATGATGGAATGGTCGAGCACGCTGCCGTCGCCATCTTCCATCTTCGCCAGTTTGCCGATGAACTTCGCGAACACCGTGGTGTGGTAGTTCTGGATGCGGATCAGCCGCTCGATCTTGGCCGCATCGTTCGCGTGGTGCGAGAGCGGGTGGAAGGCTTCAGTAATCTGCAGGTTCGGGTAGGTGCGCATCGACACCTCCTTGGCCATCATCATCGAGGCGACCTGGGTCTGGTTGGTCTGCCAGGCCAGTGCGATGAGGTCGAAGAGCGCGTCGAGGTGCGCGCCGAACTCATCTGGCACGCCCTGCGGCGCATTGGGCAGGTCCATGGTCTGGCTCTTGCTCACGGCCAGGCGCGCGATGCGCTGCTCCACCTCGCGCACCGAATCGAGATAGTCGCTGACGCGGGCGCGGTCGGCGGCGCTGATGCGCTTGCTGAGCGCCTTGCCCTCTTCCATCACGTAGTCGAGCAGGCTGTCGGTCTCGGCGAGGATGGCCTTGCGTTCGGCGCCCGTGTCGCCCTGGCCGAACAGCTGGTAGAACACCTTGCGCGGGTTGTCTTCCATGGGCAGCGGCTGGGTGGGCGTGCGGAAGGCCACGGTGCTGCCGAAGCCGCAGCCGGTGGCGCCCTGGCCGCAGGTGGCATTGCCACCTTCGCCGGTGAGTTCCAGCGAGGGCAGCGGGGTGTTGCCGGTGAAGTGGCGCGCAGCAAGCTGGTCGGCGGTGGTGCCCTTTTCGCCTTCGCGGTTGGCCACGCCGTAGCAGGACAGCCAGGTGCCGGCCATGATGCCGTGCGGATCGGAGCTCTCGCCGCCCTTGTTGCGCAGGCCACTGACAATGGTCAGGTGGTCGCGGAAGGGCTCCAGTGGCTTCAGGATGGGCGACATCCCGAAATCCCTGCCGGTCTTCTCGGGCATCCACGCCTTGATGATGGCGCCATGCGGGAAATAGATGAAACCCAGGCGCGGTGCGGGCTTTGCGGCGGTCTGCGCCAGCGCGGTGGCCGCCGGGATCATGGCATCGAGCAGCGGCAGGGCGATGGCAGCGCCTGCGCCACGCAGCAGGGTGCGGCGGGAAAGGGCTTTTTTCGTGATGTACATGGCGGGCCTCTGCTTCAATTTACCACCGTAGCCTGGCGGGTGTCGGCCTTGCCGGCGTCGGGCACCCGGGCCTTCAGGAATGGATCGCTGAGCACGATGTTGGTGATCAGGGTGTGGAACCTGTAGTCGTCGCCGGCGGTGCGGCGCACGATGTCGCGCACCACGGGCATGTCATGCGGCTCCACGAGGCGGCCCAGCGCGTAGATCATCATGCGCTCGGTGACGTTCTGCACGAAGGGCACCGGATCGGCCAGCAGCGCGGCGCGCAGTTCATCGGGATTGCGCACGATGGTGCCGTCGGGCAGCTTGCCCAGCATGTCGATCTCGGTGCGCGCGAAGCGGTCGATGCGGCGCGCCTTGCCGGTGGCATCGAAGCCCTCGAGCACGAAGCCGATGGGGTCGATGGCCGCATGGCAGGAGAAGCACTGCGGCTTGTCGCGATGCATTTCGAGCAGCGCGCGCACGGTGGCGGGCTTGTTCTCGGCATTGACCGCGGGCAATGCCTCCACCGCGGGCGGTGGAACGGGTGGCGGCGAGCCGATGATGCGCTCGAGCACATAGGCGCCACGCAGCACCGGTGAGGTGCGGTTGGGATAGGCGCTGGCCATCAGCACACCGCCCTTGCCCAGCAGCCCGTAGCGGCTGGAATCCTCGAGCTTCACCTTGCGGAACTGGTCGCCGCGCACCGAGTTGATGTCGTAGTGCAGCGCCAGCCGCTCGTTGACGAAGGTGTAGGGCGAGGAGAGCAGCTCGGTGACGCTGCCATTGCTGCGGATGATGTCATCCATGAACAGCGCGATCTCCTCGACGAAATCCCCGCGCAGGTCACCGCTGCCGCTGGCGTAGGGGAAAATGGCCGGGTCGGGCGTGATCTCC
>Ga0307409_100001818_pt1 | contig 10823 bp, 10 predicted proteins | sample 322Ometagenome_2_FD_203888 | JGI IMG/M metagenome (GOLD analysis project Ga0307409, IMG submission 203888) | Maize rhizosphere microbial communities from greenhouse at UC Davis, California, United States - 322HYB-O-2 | ecosystem: Host-associated > Plants > Roots > Rhizosphere > Soil | place...
ACGAAGCTCCTGAATGCGCGCGCTCGGCCTTCTGGAGAGGCACGAGTGTCGCAGTGGCGATGCTGACAGGCTACGTCAGACGTTTTTGCTCGTGTCCAGATACGTCGCACTGTCTTTATGGAACGCTGGTCAATGCCATTGGCCCGAAGCGGCACTTCCATTCACTGAAGGCCCGCAAGGACGATGCGTCTGCATGTTCCGGCACTAGGCGATCAGCTTTCGTACGAGCGCTGAATCCACGGTGAACGTGTTCCGGCGGCGCCGATGACGCTGACCCATCCGGAGAGCAATCTGCAGCAGCGGCAGTGGTATATGTACACGCGGAGTTTGATGCTAAACGAGATTTTCGGCGGCTGAAACGTGCGGCGCCCTTCGACTCCTGACCGGGGTCGCGCATCGGCGCGCCGTGCGGATCAGCAACTCAGACTTGGCCGAAAGCATTCCCAACGGGAAACGAAACCTGCTCCGAAATCACTGGAAAAAACTCGGCTGGTGCAGCACGGTGGCACAGAATCCGGCACACTCGTCATTAACGGCCGGACACCGTCCGAATTGCTGGACATCATTGATGCGTGGCCCGGCTCACGGATGCAGCTCGTATGCAGATCATAATCATCGCGGCAACGGCGACAAAAGCATGAGCGGGTACACACGGGTCGGGGAAGCTCCACCAGATGGCGACCACCGACCCGAGCGAAAATGCCTACCCGATCTCCGCGGCGTCGGTGCTGTCGGCCGAGCCGCCGAGGATCCCTGACACGTACCTTACAACCACCATCGTACGAGGCCCGCCGTACGATCGCCGACCTGCTGCCCCAATGAGCGGTGTTTGATCTGAAAGGCGCGCCGTTGCAGTACGATGCGTGGCCGATAGCACGGGCGCTGCGGGGCGAGCGGTTCGCCAACTATGAATTGCGGTGCCGGCGGCTCGACAAGCGGACGGAGTTTGTCGGCAGCTACAGCGGCACGCCCGTCCCCCATCCGGACGGCCGCATCGCGCTTGCCGTCATCGCGGTGCGCGACGTGACCGAGGAGAAACTGGCCGAGCAGACGCTGGCCGAGAGCGAAGCGCGCTTCCGCACGATGGCGGACGGACTGCCGCTGATCGTCTGGGTTCACGGCGCGGACGGCCAGCAGCAGTTTGTCAACCGCACGGTCTGCGAGTTCTTCGGCGTCAGTGAGGCGGAAACGCGCGGCGGGCGGTGGCAGGTTCTCATGCACCCGGACGATGCGACCGGCTACATGAACGAGTTCTTGGCCTGCGTGCGCGAACGCCAGCCCTTCCACGCCGAGACGCGCGTGCGGCGCGCCGACGGACAGTGGCGCTGGATCGAGTCGTGGGCGCGACCTCGGTTCTCCGCGTCCGGGGAGTTCCTCGGGTTCGTCGGCACCAGTGCGGACATCACCGACCGCAGAAGGGTCGAGGAGGCGCTGCGGCACGCGAAGGAGGAGGCCGAGCGGACGAGCGAGGCGAAGAGCGAGTTCCTTGCTACGTTGAGCCACGAGTTGCGGACGCCGCTCACGCCGGTGTTGCTGACTGCTTCGATCATCGAATCACACCCCGGCCTTCCCGATGATCTGCGGGAGGACGTGGCGAGCATCCGCCGGAACGTCGAGCTTGAGAGCAGGCAGATCTCGGACCTGTTGGACCTGACGCGCATCGAGAAGGGCAAGCTGCACCTCGACCAGCAGGAGGTGGACCTGCACCTCGTCATCCGCTCGGCCATCGACATCTGCCAGCGCGAGGCGTCGGCGACGATGACGGTAGAGCTTGGCGCGAGCCGTCACGTGGTGCGCGGCGACGCCACGCGGTTGCAGCAGGTGTTCTGGAACTTGATCAACAACGCCATCAAGTTCACCGGCAGCGACGGGAGCATTCGGTGCGCTCAGCCGACGCCAACGCCGGCCATATCACCGTGGAGGTTATCGACACCGGCGCCGGCATTGATCCGGCGATGCTGCAGAAGATCTTCGACGCTTTCGAACAGGGCGAGGGTCCGCAGACGAAGAAGCGCGGCGGATTAGGTCTCGGGTTGGCGATCAGCCGGAGGTTGGTCGAGGCGCAGGGCGGGACGATCACCGCGAGCAGCGAAGGTCGCGGGCGCGGTGCTACGTTCAGGGTCCAACTCCCCGTCATCGACGCTGACGCCGCCACGCCCCGTTCGCCTGCGGGTGTGCCGTCGTCACTCCCGCACGCGACGAACGCGACGCTCCACGTGCTACTGGTCGAGGATCACGAGCCGACGCTGAAGGTGATGAGCAGGCTGCTGCGTCGGCTCGGGCACCGCGTGACCGGGGCTACGTCGGTGGCATCGGCGCGGGCGGCTGCGAAGCAGCGAGCGTTCGACGTGATCATCTGTGATCTCGGCCTTCCGGACGGCAGTGGTCTGGACCTCATGCGGGCGTTGAAGGAGCAGTATGCGGGTCGCGCGGTCGCGCTCACGGGCTACGGCATGGAGTCGGACATCGCCGCCAGTCGCGAGGCGGGATTCGCCGAGCACCTGACTAAACCGATAGACTTTCCCGCGCTTGAAGCCGCGCTCCGGCGGTTGAACCCCATTGGCGGCTAATTCCTCACGCTGCTGCTGCCAAGTTGCCACCCGTTCAACGTCAGCTTCGACGGTTCGGAGCGGCTCGGTTGCCTGTACGCCGTGAGCACCGCCTACGACTTCCTCCGCGGTCGGCAAATGGGGGGGGGCTCGTGAGCGAGCTCACGGGGATCAACAATGCGGGCATCGCCTCGGGATACGGTTTTCGACGACGGGACCGGCGCGCTGACCCACGGCTTCATCCTGGACGTGAGTTCGGCCATCCCCGAGCCCACGTCCGCCGCCGGGCTGACGTTAGCGCTTCTGGCCCTCCGGGCACCTCGCCGATCTCGCCACCGCCCCCCCGCGTAGATGCAACGAGCTTACCACTGTCGCTCCGCGGTGCGTCTAGCGCCCGCCCGGCCGCTGAACGTCGGTCCGTTATGCCGCTCGGGAGCGTCGCATGGCTGCCGACAAGAAGAAGAAAAAGCGGAAAGCAGATCTGGTCACGTACAACGGCGTTGAGATGCGGCGCGACTAAGCGGAGTCGCTGGAGGCAGCGCAGCATCTGACGCAATACGCGGCCGGCGGCAATTCCACGCCCCGTATCCGGTTTGGCCGCGAAACCTATTCACGACCGGCGCCGGAGTATGCCCGTGTTGCAGTGCGGCCCGCGGCCAACTCCACGAACCGCTTTGCGAGCGGGAGCAGTGCCCGGTGTGCAAGCAGCAGGTGATGTCCTGCGACTGCGACTTCTTTGTCGAGAACCCGGTCGAGGCATAACCTCCCAATGCACTGGACCGCGGCCGCGGTGCGCTTACCGTAGTTCGGGTGGTCGCCGGCGCGGCCGCGGTCAGTGAACGGCCAATACGTTATGCCCCTGTCCACGTATGGAACTTGATACCGACGAGATTGACGACGCGGTGCTGGCGCTGCTCATGTTGGGAGCGTCTGGTAAGCGAGCGTGGAAGGGTTTCGACGCCACGGTCTTACGCGACTATACGAGCGAGGCTTCATCAGTAATCCGAATGACCCAAGCCAACTTTGGAGTTGACGGAGGAGGGCTGGGCACGTGCCAACAAGAAGCGGGACGAGCTCTTCGGCCTCGGGGCGTAACCAAACGCTGCAGCGGCCGGGCGGGCGTCACGGTCCTCGTGATTCGAACAGTGGTCGGCACCCGCGCGGCCGCTGAACTTCGGTCCGTCAAACCTCGAGGAAAACGCTTGCGGTTGCCCGGCCGCCTTGATCGCAGTCGCGCTACTGGTGGCTTACCCCGTTCTGCGTTGCGGAACGACTCCACGTACGACCCACGCCCTCGCGGTCAGCGCGATCGGCCGATCTGGGCCCTCACCGAGCAGCCGGCGGCGCAACCGCCGTTCGAGTTCCCGACGCGGCCCGCGGGGCAGGGCGGCCGCGTAAGCGCCGGCCGGACCTTGCCCGCCGAGGAACGGGGACCAGAAGTCGTCGAACGACGCGAAGGTCAGCGGGATGTCCAGCGGTTCCTCCCGGACGTCGAGCAAGCCCTGCGCCCGCCAGAGGCCGGCGAGTTCACCCGCGCGACACACGGGCATGTGACGCTCGTCCCTCGGCTCGCCCGCCGGGTCCAGCGCCACCGCCTCGTCCCAGAAGACGCGCAGCATCTCCATGCCGTCACCGTAGTCCCACACCGCGGCGGCCACCACGCCGCCCGGGCGCGTCACACGCGACATCTCGCGCACCGCGGCGGCCCGATCCGGGATGAAGTTGACGACGAGCAGGGCGAGGGACGTGTCGAACGACCCGTCGGCGAACCGGAGGCGCTGGGCGTCGCCTTTTTCGAACGTCAAGCGCTCGCCGCGCGCGCCCGCGGCCACGCTTGCCGGTCGCGTGCGCGCGTAGGCGACGTAGGCCGGTGAGGGATCGACGCCCACCACCTGACACGCGGGGGCTTCTTGCAGCACGGTGAACGCGAGCGCGCCGGTCCCCGACCCGACGTCGAGGACGCGATCCCCGTCTTTCAGGCTCGCGAACTTCAGAAACGGCGGTCCGAGCAAACGACTCCACCGTCCCATGAAGCGCTCGTACGCCTCGGATTCGGAAAACATTGCCACGTCAGCTCCCCCGGCGGGCTCGGGTCTTTCGGACACGGGTGCGCGCGTGCAGGCGGCTGTCACCGAAAGCAGCACGACGAGGAGCGCCCAACCCGCACGCACGGTCATCGACGGCCACAGAACCCGCATCGCACCACCTTTCCGTTGCTAATCGATTTCCCGCGATCTCGGCGGTCTCGACGAACGTAGTGGTACGCCGCCCGTGCCGCGTATCGCGATCGCCGACATGTGGCAGAAGGCGGACAACGCTGGCGCCGTTCGGTGCCCGCGGAAATCAAATCGTCCGCGGATGACGCGCGCGTCGCCTGCGGAGGAACGGGTAGCGCGTTGTGCCGCTCCAGCAGTCGCGTGTACGCGGCGCTCCCGCGCCGCGTCTTCAGCTCCGTCGAGTCGACGATGTCGGTGAACAGGAGGACGGCCAGACGTGATGGATTCGGCATGCCGTAGCTCCCGCTGCGGGTTGAATGTGCGAGCCGCGACGGCGAACGATAACGCAAAGCCCGTCTTGCAGCGATCACTCGGGCATTGTACTCGCCCGATTAGTGCCGCCGTAACACGAGCGGGATGAATGCCGACGCGCAACGCCCTGCTGGATCGCGGCTCAAGAGTCGCTGTGCGGAGGCCGAGTTTGCGATCCGCGACGGGTACTACGAGCGGCGCCGGCCGCGGCACGCGGGTGAGGGCAGCAATGAAGCGTCGGCTGGTCAACCTCGTGGCGGCGTCAAGCCGGTTGCGGACGAACTCGTCGAAGATCGGTTCGATCGCCGTGCAGGTCGTCGATGTGTACGACAAGAACGGGCAGGTCATGTTCGGCGCGCCGCCCGCCGTCGCCGCGAGGCGCGGCATCGTGCCGTACCTCGTCCTGGCCGAGTGCGAGAACCCGACCGCGACCTACCTGTACCGCGTGAAACTCCACCGCCCCCTTCACGAAATCCGCCGAGACGCGTCGACGCGACGAGCGACGACCTCGGAGCTCCCCATGACACGTGTGCGGACAAGGTGCGCGAGATGATCAAGGCGAACGCGAGCGGCCACGGGAACGGCGTTGCGTCCCCGCCGGCCGACATGAACGACCGCGTCACCAACCTCACCGACGCGCTGGAGAAGAGCCTGAAGCGCGCGGAGGAGGCAGGCGGATAGACACTCACGCAGGGAAAGAACCGAGTCGTCATTCGATCCTTCCGTCGGGCTCGCTCGCGCGGAACACGGGAATCTTGTGCGGGACGTGAAAGCATTGCAGAAATTCTTTGACATCCGCTTCGCCGACGGTAGCGTTGGCCCGCATTTCTCCGGGCAGAGGGCATTCGCTGGGAGGCACATCGTGAAATTCACGCGCGCGGGCAAGCGGCCGATCCATCTTGAACAGTTGGAACAACGTTGGCTTTTGGACGGCGATCCCGCGCTCCCGGCCGATTCGCTCGAACCCCCAAACGCCACTCGTGGTGGACGCGACGACGATCACGTCGGTCGTCGCGGCCGTCCTCGCCGGCGCACCCGCGGGTGATTCCATTTACATGAAGTACGGCGGCATCGAAGGGGACGTCGCCGCCACGGGTCATGAAGGCGCCATTCAGCTGAACTCCTTCCAGTGGGGCATCGGCCGCGGCATCAGCAGCCCGGGCGCCGGCGGGGGTCGCGAAGCTTCGGCGCCGACCGTCTCCGAAATCGTTGTGACCAAGACGTTTGACTTCAGCTCGGTTCCGCTGATCCGCGAAGCTTTCATCGGCGAGGGCACGCACGCGGGCGGCGGCCAAGCACGATCTGAACACCCCATCGCCCAAGGCATCGTCAACAGTTTGTCCTTGGCGTGACGTCAGTACACCGTTCCGCGATAATGCGGAGCTCATGGAAACTCCACAGAATCCACCGCCGTCGCGTCGCCAGTTCATCAAAGCCTCGGGACGTCTTGCGGCCGCTTCGGCGCTGGTCGGCGTGTCGCTCCCGCATGTTCACGCCGCTGACAACGGCACCGTTCAACTCGCCTTGATCGGTTGCGGGGGGCGCGGCGCGGGTGCGGTTGCCAACGCGATGTCCGCCGGAGGATTGGTCGTGAACGATCATTCAGGGAGGCAACCGTCCGCCGGCGCGCCGGCAAGTGGATCGGTCAAGCTGGTGGCGATGGCGGACATTCGACAAGCTGCGTTGGACGACAAGTACGCCGTGCTCAAGGAGTCGCTGGAGGATGCTGTGGATGTTCCGCCCGAGCGGCGCTTTCTCGGGTTTGACGCCTATCGCGACGCCATCGATTGCCTGCGTCCGGGCGACGTAGCCCTGTTGACGACGTTCTCCTCCTTCCGCGCGCAACATTTTGAGTATGCCGTGCAGAAGGGCGTGAACGTCTTTATGGAAAAGACCTTTGGCCCTGATCCCGGCAGCATTCACCGGCTGCTCAATGCCGGGCAGATCGCGGAGCAGAAAGGGTTAAAGGTCGGTTGCGGTCTGATGGCGCGACATTCGTCATCGCGACAGGCGATGATCCAGCATATTCGCGACGGCGCACTCGGGGACGTCTTGAACATCCGCGCCTACCGGATGGATCCTGGCTACTTCCTGGCGCCCTTCCCGAAAGGCGAGAACGAGCTGCTCTGGCAGCTAAGCCCTGGCCGGCCGTACCAGTTCATGTGGGCCTCCGGCGGGATCTTTGTCGAGTTGATGATTCATCAGATGGACGAGTGTTTCTGGATCAAGGATTCCTGGCCCATCGCAGCGCACGGCGTGGGCGGCCGCTTCGCCGGAAGCACCGATGCCAGCCAGAACCTCGATAGTTATTCCGTCGAGTTCACCTTCGCCGATGGCAGCAAGGCGATGGTCACCGGACGGTACACCCCCAACTGCCACAACGAGTTCGCAACCTTCGTTCATGGGACCAAGTGCGGCGCGAAGTTCTCCGGCGACGTCCATGCCCCCGATTGCCTCATCTACAAGGACCAGCGCGTCGAGCGCAGCAATGTTGCCTGGAAACCCGCTAAAGAAACAGTCAATCCGTGGCAGGCGGAGTGGGATGTGCTGCTGGATGCGATCCGAAACAACAAGCCGCACAATGAGCTGCGCCGCTCCGCCTACTCCAACCTTGGAGCCATGATGGGGCGCGCGGCGGTCCACATGGGTCGGACCGTCACCTGGGAGGAAATGACAGCGTCGCGTTTCGAATTCGCCGCCGGATTGAACAAACTGACGCCGTCAAGCACGGCTCCACTGCAGGCGGACGCACAAGGCCGCTACCCCGCACCGGTTCCCGGCAAGTGGATTGAAGTTTGACGCTAGGCGTTCCACCCTGATCTTCCTGGCATTTCTACTCGCGTCCGCGATTGGTATCAACACGAAGTGCCTCTGTGCTCACTCGGTCCGCGCAAATTGCTCGAACTCGTTCTCGATTGCCTTCGGATCGCCGAAGCCCTTGTGGACGAGGACGCGGTAGCGCAACGTGAAGGACTTGGCGGCGGGGAGCGTGTACGGCTCGGCGAAGAGCATCGACGGGTTGGCGTAGAGCCCGCCCTCGCGGGCCCAGAGGTGCCAATGCGACGGGTACCGTTCGTTGCGCGGGTGGCAGATGATGGCGATGCCGCTGGGGCCGTACTGCGGGTCGATCACGCCGCTGGCGTCGAGCCAGCGCGAGGTCGGACCGCGGGCATCGAGGCCGGTGCGCGCCTCGCTGTCGATCACGCGCACGTCCGTGACGGTGTCGGGCGCGCGGTAGGACAAGCCCGCGTAGCCGCCGGCGGTCTTGTTGGGCGGCGTGCGGTCGAAGACCACCTCGCGATCCTGTGCGGTGAAGGTCATGTACCAGTCAATGACGTAACTGCCGTCGGCGCGGGGCAGGCCGACGGCGATCCGCTTCTGCTCCTTTAGCACCAGCGAGTCGCCGGTGCCGTAATGGATCTCCATCGAGACCCGCGCGCCGTCGGCGTCGTGCTCGACGGTCTCGTTTCCGCTGAAGCGTGTCCAGCCGGCCGGAACGCCGTGCGGGTCCAACTCCTTCGCCCCCGGTTTTCGCGGCTCCGCCCATTCCCAGTAGTTAACGCCGTTGACCGTCTTCCAACAGAACCACAGCGCGCGGTGCCAGGGGTGGTCCTTTGGCGCGAAGTTGGTGAGCGTGGGGCCGCCCGGGAGGCTCACCGGGTGAAAGTACGGGACGTTGTCCTTTGCCGCGTAGTGGTAGGTCCACAGCGTCTGCCCGTCGAGGACGAGCGAGAGCGACGTCCCTTTCTGATGATCCCAGCGCACGTCAGCGGCGGACGCGTTCTGCAACGTGGACATCAGGACGATCATCAGCGCAGCGGCAGCGAGTTGTTTTCCGGTCATGAATTGTCTCATTGCTGATGACACATCTCGTACGCCTGCATGATCGTCGTGTACTTGGCGATCATGTTGGCCTCTTCCCACGCGGGCATGGCGCCGGCGGCAAGGAACCCGAGGTACTTCTGCGTGACCTCCGTGAAGTGCACCTCGTGCCCGAGCTTGTAGCGGTCGGGAACGAGCACCTCCCACTCCCGGCCGCTCCTCTTGACCCCCACGCCGGGGTAGCTCGTGGCCACTTTCGCGATCGCGCGCTGCAACGTCTGTTCGAAGGCCCCGTCGTCGCCGCGCGCGGTCTTTTCGACGTAGAGCGTCGCCTTGTAGTTCTGTTCCGGACCCTGCCGGATGTTCAGGTTCGCCGTCGTCCCGCGCATCACCGAGCGGTGCGTGTCCGCCGCGCCGGGAGGCGCTTCGAAATTCCAGTTCACGGAAACCTTTGCGTGCACGCCCTTGAGCCGGTACGTGAACTCGCCGTTACCCATTACGTGGAGCACCCCGTCCTTCACGTCCTTGTTCAGGAACGTCGGAAACGCTTCGAGCGCGGTGACCTTCTTGAACTGCTCCGGCGTCAAGGTGGTCGCCCACTGGCGGGCGGCGATCATCTTGACGTCGTCTTCTGCTCGGAGGATCTGCTCGGGGAAGGCCCCCCATTGAACGAGATCGACCAGGTGGGTGGTGACGTCGACGATGCCCTCGCCCTCCTGCGTGACGTCGAAAAACCAGGCGGGACGCTTGAGCGGCTTGCCGGCGACGTCCTTGTAGAAGTGGTGGACGCTTTCCTTCGTTATGGCCGGCTGCTGCGGCGTGCCCTCCGCCAACGTGCCGAACAGTTCGCGGTCGCGCGCCAGTTCACGCTGGAGAATGTTGGTCACCTCGTACCGCTCGGGCATCGTGTCGTAGAGCAGCAGCCCCTTCTCACGCGCGACCTTGAACGTCTGGAGGAGCAACTCCAGCGCCCGCGGGTTGATCGCCATCGGCTTGTCCGCCAGGACGTTCAGCCCGGCGTTGATTGAGCCGGCGATGTACTCGGTCTTCCTCGAGTTGTTGCCCGAGATGACCACGACGTTGCCGGGGCGGTCCTTGAGCATCTGTTCGAAGAAGTCCGCAGCCGCGTGGACCTTCAGTTGCCATCGCGTCGGCTGTTCGGCGCGCGTATTAAAACTCTCGATGCGCGCGATGTGCTGCTGAAGGTCCTCGCCCGCCGGCGCGTAGACGTGTACGACCGGGTCGACCTGATCGTATGTGAATTTCTGAACCAACGCCGCGTGGAAGTGGCCCGGGTCAAGCGTGATCAACCGGACTTTCTCTTTCATTCCAGCCTGCTCCCCGGTTGGCTTGGCCGAACCGACGCCGGCTTGGGCGCAGCCGACCGCGGGCAGCAGCGCCAGGATCATAACTGCGATGAGACGGGCCTCGTTCATGCGAAGTTCCTGACGCGAATCTTGTGCTTCTTCAGGACGGACTCGGGGTTGTAGGGCTCGCGTTGCGGGCGGCGAAGGAGTTCGTTGGCCTGCTCGTCGTTCACGAACCGCTCCTTGGCCGGGTCCCAGTTGAGTTTCCGACCCGTCTTCATCGCCGCGTGGACGAGCAGGCAGCCCGAGCACGAACGATGGCCGACCTCGGCCGGCGCGACCGCCGGCTGGCGGGTCCGGATCGCCTCGAGCCAGTCGAGGTGGTGGTCACCCTGCGGCGACACGTGGAGGTGGACGTCGCTGTCCTTTAGCTTGGTCTCCAGCAGCCTCGGGTCGCTCGCGTCGAGGTGCTTGACGCTCTTGGTCGTGACGTTCGGGTCACTGGCGGTCACGGAGGCGCCGCTCTTGCGGGTGACCCAGATCCAGCCGTCCTCGCCTTCGAAGCGAACGCCGACGGGGTTCTTGTTGGACAGGAGGAGCGTCGCGCCGTTGGCGTA
>Ga0307409_100001819_pt1 | contig 10822 bp, 9 predicted proteins | sample 322Ometagenome_2_FD_203888 | JGI IMG/M metagenome (GOLD analysis project Ga0307409, IMG submission 203888) | Maize rhizosphere microbial communities from greenhouse at UC Davis, California, United States - 322HYB-O-2 | ecosystem: Host-associated > Plants > Roots > Rhizosphere > Soil | place...
GGATCGCGACGCGCGGGCGGCGCAGCACCGGCACGCGCGCACAGCCGATCGCCGCCAGCACGCCCGTCTCGCGCGAGCTGAGGCGGGCGCCCGCGAACAGGACGGTCTCGCCGCGTCCCATGTCGGTGCCGGCGAAGGAGAGCGACGCGCCGGGCGCCACGGGGCGCCGCACCCAGACGCGCTGGCCGGTCTCGTCGAGGTCGGTGTGCTCGACGGGCACCACGGCGTCCGCGCCGCGCGGCAGCATGCCGCCGGTCGCGATCGAGCTGGCCGTGCCGGCGGCCACCTCGATCTCGGGCACGACGCCCGTCGCGATCGACTCCGCGTTCACGCGCAGCTGCACCGGCGCTTCCTCCGACGCGCCGAACGTGTCGGCCGCACGCACGGCGAAGCCGTCCATGTTCGAGCGGTCGAAGCCGGGTACGTCGACGTCGGCGCGGACGTCGTCGGCCAACACGCGGCCGAGCGCGCCGTCGAGCGCGACGTCCTCGACGCCGCGCGGGGCGGCGTCGATCGCGGCACGCCAGCGTCTCTCCGCCTCGTCGCGGTCGAGCACTTCGAGGAACTGGCTCTGCTTCACGGCGCAGCCTCCGTGAGCGGAGCGTCATCGTAGAGCAGCACCTCGACCTCGGCGCCCTCGGGCAGCCCCTCGAGGCCGCGCGGCACGATCACGGCCCCGGCGGCGCGCACGGTCGATGACAGGATCGAGGCGCCCGAGGTCGCGAGCGGCACGACGCGGCCCTGCTCGATCGCGACGCGCACGTAGTCCACGCGTCCGATCATCGAGCCGATCTTGCGCGCCAGCGGGAGCCGCGCGCGGCGATGCGGCCAGGCGCGCGGGCGCCCGCCGAGGGCGCGCAGCGTCGGCCCCGCGAAGAACTCGTACGCGCACAGGCAGCTCACGGGATTGCCGGGCAGCAGGAAGACGAGGCGATCGCCGATCCGCCCGAGGCCGGTCGGGCTCGACGGGCGCATCGCGACGCCGTGGAAGTCGAGCGAGCCGAGCTCGGCGACGAGGTGCGGCGCGTGATCTTCCTGGCCGACCGAGCTGCCGCCCGAGACGAGCAGCACGTCGGCATCCTCTCGCAGCAGCGCGGCGCGGATGCGCTCCGGCCGGTCCGGCAGCCACTCGCACGCGGCGATCACCGCGCCGTCGCGCTCCGCGAGGCCGCGCAGCACCAGGGAGTTGCTGTCGACGATGCGCGCGCCCTCGGGCGTGTGGCCCGGCGGCAGCAGCTCGTCGCCGGTCATCAGCAGCGCGACCCGCGGCCGGCGCCGGCAGACGACGGAGGCCGCGCCGAGCGAGGCGAGCAGCCCGACGTCCTGCGGCCGCAGGCGCCGGCCGGCGCGCAGCACCACCTCGCCTGCGCGGATGTCCTCGCCGCGCGCCCCGACGTGACGCAGCGGCGGCACCGCCTCGCGCACGGCCACGCGCGCGTCCTGCTCGTCGCACGTCTCCGCCGGGGCCACCGCGTCGGCGCCGTCGGGGAGGGGCGCGCCGGTCATGATGCGCACCGCCTCGCCCGCGCCGACGCGGCCCGCGAAGGGCCGCCCCGGCAGCGCCTCGCCGATCACCCGCAGCGGGACGGGGTCGTAATCCGAAGCGCCGAAGCTGTCGGCGCCGCGCACGGCGTAGCCGTCCATCGCGGCGCGCGCGAAGGCGGGCACGTCGACGGCGGCGCGCACGTCGCCGGCCAGCACCCGCCCGATCGCGTCGAGCAGGTCCACGCTCTCGGCCGGCAGCGCGCGCACGCGGGCCGCGAGGAAGCGCTCGACCTCCTCGACGTCCGCGCGCGCGGCGAAGCCGCGCATGCGTACGTCCCGCGGCGTGTTCGCTCTCCTGGCTTCAGCCGGCCGCCTTGGCCGCGAACAGGTCGTCCTGCATCGGCTGGCGTGTGAAGACCTGCTGCACGATCTCGTCCGGCACGTCGAACACGACGCCCGGCCCGGCGCCGATCGGCTCCTCCACCAGCGGGCGGGACAGCTTGTCGTCGGCCTTCGTGAAGCCGGCGCGGCGGTTGAACTCCCACTCGTCCGACAGGCACGCCCAGCCCTGGTCCGCGATCTGCTGGCGCGTCACCTCTTCGCCGTAGAGCGCGCCGTAGAAGGCGCGGATGTCGTCGAGCGTGGGCTGGAGGAACTGGCAGAAGCCCGACGAATCGCACACCGCGTTCACGAGCTGCGACTTCTGCGACTCGTAGGCGTACTTGTCGGGCGGCAGGCCCGGGTTGATCACGAGACCCGCGGTGTGGTCCGCGCCCATCGGGCTGGTGCAGTAGGTGACGCCGGTGGCCTTCAGCGGCCGCGGATCCCAGGCCGGAATCGCCTGCCCGCGCGCGTGCGGCACGCGCGTGTGGCCGGTGAACTTGCCTGTTGCCACTGCGCCGGAGCCGATGGCCTTGCCACGGTCGGTGCCCTTCGGGACCTCCTCGAGGATCAGCTTGGCCATCGCCGCCGAGTCGCCCCACGGCATCTTGCCCGCGTCCATCAGCACCGCGATCGCGGCGCCCGTCTCGATCGTGTCGAGGCCGATCTCGTCGCAGGCGCGGTCCAGCTCGGCGACCTCCTGCCAGGTGGCGACGGCGCAGGAGGCTCCGAGCAGCGCCAGCGTCTCGAACTCGAGCGCCGACGTCTTGTAGCTGCCGCTCTCGTCGTGGACGATGTTCGAGCACTTCACGATGCAGCCGGTCATGCAGTTGTGCATGCCGCCGCCGCGCGTCGCGAAGCTCTCGACGATGCGCGCGCCGTCGAGCGTCTGCGCGTTCGGCGACTGGCCGGAGGTGCGGTTCTTGTACGGGAAGGTGTGCAGCATGTTCGCCACCGGCACGACCGAGCTGGTGCCATGCTTGAACATCTGCGGGCCCGCCTGGTAGGACTTCGTATACCCCTTGCAGAGCTCGCCGAACGCCTTCGGGTCCGCGGTCCGGCGGACCCCGCTCTTGCCCGGGTCGACCATCACGTACTTGAGGCCCTTGCTGCCCATCACCGCGCCGAGGCCGCCGCGCGCGGCATGGCGGGCCGGGAAGCGGTTGTCCTGGTCGGTGGTCGCGACCGACGCCCCGCTGAGCCGCATCTCGCCGGCCGGGCCGCAGGAGATGAACGACGCGGTCTTCGCATACTTCTTCGACAGCTTGTCGCAGAGCGCGTAGTTGAGCATGCCCCGGCAGTCGTCGGCGGGGACCACCTTCGCGCCCTCGGCAGTGACCTCGAGCCCGAAGCGCGCGTTCGCGTCGGCGGGCTGGCCCTTCACCACGATCGCGCGGATGCCGAGCTTCATCAGGTGCTGGCCGGGCTGGCCGCCGGAGTTCGCCTCCTTGATGCCGCCGGTGAGGGGACTCTTGCCGCCGATCGAGATGCGGCCCGAGGTGGGCGCCGCGGTGCCCGACAGCACGCCCGGCGCCACCACCAGCACGTTCTCGGGGCCGAGCGGGTCGCACTTCGGGTTGCACTGCTCGAGCAGGATCTTCGCGGACAGCGCGCGCCCGCCGAGGAGCTTCCACTTCGCCGGGAAGTCCGTCACCTCGACGCTCTGCCGGGTCATGTCGACGGTGATCAGCTTGTCGCCGCTCGGTCCTGCCATGGTGGCCTCCTTGAAGTTGCGGGGGGCGCGAGCGCGGCTCAGCCGCCGGCGATCGCCGCCACGATCTCGAGCTCGTCTTCGCCGGCGAGCTGTTCTGCGAGCGCGTCGCCTCGCAGGTGCTTGCCGTTCTTGAACAGCTTCACGAAGCGGTGGACGTTGCCGTCCTCGTCGAGCACCTGCGGCAGGAAGCCGGGAAACTTCCGCTCGGTCGCCTCGAGGCACTCGAGCACGGTCTGTGCCTCGACGCTCAGCTCGGCCGTGCCCTGCGTGGGACCTCGGTAGGGCGGCGGAATCCGGACCTTCGGCATCGACGCTCCGCGAGAGGGAGCCGGATGCTAGCCCCGCTCCTGTTGCGGCGCCCGACCACCGCGCCCGAGTTCACGCCGCCCGCATCCGGCGACGAACTACCTCGTCGTCCGTCGCGGCGTCACCAGGCGCCGCATCCGGCGACGAACTGCCTCGTCGCCGGTCGCGGCGTCAGCAGGTCTGCCGGCGGCTACAGTGCCCGCGTGTTGCGGCTCGTCCTGCTCGGCTTGGCCTTGCTCGCGGCCCCGGCGGCGTCGGGCCAGGGCTTCGGCCATCCCCTGCCGCCGGGCCTGCGCCCGTTCCACGAGCGCGTCGCGGGGGTGGACGTGGCGGCGCTGGTGCGCGTCACGCGCGTCGGCGAGGGCCGCATCGAGGTGTTGCGCGAAGAAGCGCTCGCCGGGGCCGCCCCCGAGCGCTTCGAGGTGAAGCGCTCGCCGCTCGCGCCACCGCCGCTCGCCGCGGGTGATCGCGCGCTGCTGCTCCTGCGCGGCGAGCGCCCGCCCTACGTCTTTGCGGACCAACCCTCCGAGGTGATCCGTCTCGAGGGGGATGCGATGGCCGCGCGCTGGAGCGACGCCGTGCGGCAGGTCGTGGCGCACCGCGGCGCGCCGGCCCGGCTCGTGCCGGTGTATCTCGACTGGATCGACGAAGGGCCCGCGACGCTGCGCGAGATCGGCCGCAGCAGCCTGCTCGACCTGGCCGCGAAGCACGCCGAGCTGCGCCCGCAGATCGGACGCGCGCTCCAGCAGCGGCAGTGAGCGTGCACGCCGCCCGCATCCGGCCACGCTTCGTCGGGTCGCCGCTCGCGGCGTCACAGGCCTCTAAAAATCCGTTGCCGCCGTCGGCCAACGGGACTAGATTGCGGGCGGATCCCGACGAAAGCGGCGCTAGGAGGCTGAGGCTCCGCTCTGCCGACCGAGAAGCCGCGCGTCGCCAGCCGGGATTCGAGAAGTCGGCAAGGGCGGACATCGTGCGGGGAATCCTCCCGGACCCGGGAGCTTCCACCGAAGCGCGGAGGCCGAGAAAGCCCCTCCAGTAGCGACGCTGGCCAAGCCGCTGCCGCGGGACTTTCGAGAGCGCCCAACGACCAGAGGCCGGGACGATGTCTCCGGCAGGACGCAACTCCGCCACACAACCGGGCCGCCCCGTCGGAGGCCCGGGAGGACCCCGCAGCCTCGAAGCTCGTGACGCCGCGACGGACGACGAGGTAGGCCGTTGCCGGATGCGGGCGGCGTGCACCTCCTCGACGGATGCGGCGGCGTGCAGTTTGTGCGGACGACCGGCTGTCGCGCGAGCTAGCGACGCCGGTAGTAGGGGCGGTGCGCGCGCACGTGCCAGAAGCGCGCGTCGGGTACGGCGAAGGCGTCCTGCGCGCGCGGGTCGGGAAGCCACGCGGTGAGGAAGCCGTCGCGGTCGCGGCCGTGATGCACGCAGCCCGTGTCGAGGCCGCGCAGGCGCGGCGCGACGTGCAGGCCCTGCCACGCCCAGTGCCCGTAGACGACGCCATAGTCGTGGCCGGCGCGCGCCCATGCGGCGTGCCAAGGCTCGGCGCCCGCCAGCTGGTCGGGCGGATCCGACGACCAGCCGCCGTTCGCGAGCGCGCTGCGGCACGAGACCAGGCGGCCGAAGTTCGCGTCCCGTTCGCGCAGCGCCGCCGCGAGCGCGGCACGATCGGGCGTAGCGAGCCGGGCCTCCGCCTCGCGGGCGGCCGCGAGCGCCTCCGCGCGGCTCCAGTCGGGAGCCACCGCTGCGTGCACCATCACGAAGGGCGCCGCGCCGAGCTCGTCGGCCAGCGCGAGTGGACGGCGGCGCAGCCACTCGCACCACTCGTCGAGATCGGGGCGCTCGAGCAGGTCTTCCATCGTGTCGCTCGGCCCGGCCGGCCGGACGCCGAGCCAGCGGGCGAGCAGGGCCAGCTCGTGGTTGCCGAGGACCAGCTGCCCGCGGCCGGCTTCGACGTGCTCGCGCACCCGCGCGAGCGCCCGGTAGCTGTGCGGGCCGCGGTTCACGAGGTCGCCGACGCTCCAGAGCTCGAAGTCGTTGCCGAACTCGCGCCGCGCGCGCGCCAGGATCTCCTCGAGCTCGTCGGCGCAGCCCTGCACGTCGCCCAGGAAGATGCGCTGCACGGCCCGCAGCTATAGTGGCCGGTCCGCCTGCGAGCAACGGAGGCCCACCTGCCATGCAATGGAACCTGGCCGACCTGTTCGACCTCGTCGCCGAGACGGTCCCCGACCGGCTCGCCGTCGCGCACGGCCCGCAGGGCGTGGAGCGCAGCTGGCGCGAGCTGGACGCGCGCACGAACGCGCTCGCCCGCCACCTCCAGCGCGCGCACCGGCCCGGCGACAAGCTCGCGATCTACTCCTACAACCGGCCCGAGTTCGTCGAGTCGCTGGTCGGCGCGCTGAAGGCGCGCCTCGTGCCGGTGAACGTCAACTATCGCTACCGCGCGGACGAGCTCGTCTACCTGTTCGACAACTCCGACGCGAGCGCGGTGATCTACGAGGCGGCCTTCGCCGACCGCGTCGCGAAGATCCGCGACCGGCTGCCGCAGGTGCGCGAGTGGATCGAGCTCGACGGAGCGGCCGGCAACGCCTTCGCGACGCCCTACGAGGAGACCACGCGCGGCGACGGCTCGCGCCTCGACCTCGCGCGCAGCCCGGACGACATGGTGTTCCTCTACACCGGCGGCACCACCGGCATGCCGAAGGGCGTGATGTGGACGCAGGCCGCGATCTTCGAGGCGCTCGGCGGCGGCGGCAGCCCGGTGATCGGCGAGAAGCCGTCCGAGAGCGTGGCCGAGCAGCGCGAGCGCATCGCCCGCGAGGCGACGGCGATGCGCCTGCTGCCGGCGTGCCCGCTGATGCACGGCACCGGCCAGTTCACCGCCTTCAACGCGCTCGGCAACGGCGGCGGGATCGTGACCTGCGAGAGCCAGCGGCTCGACCCCGTGGAGCTGTGGGCCACGGCCTCGGCGCGCAGCGCCGCCGCGATCGCGATCGTGGGCGACGCCTTCGCGAAGCCGATGCTGCGCGCGCTCGACGAGAACCCGGGCCGCTTCGACCTCACGCCGGTCAAGCTGATCGTGTCCTCGGGCGTGCTGTGGTCGCCCGCCGTGAAGCAGGGCCTGCTCCGCCACATCCCGCACGCGCTGCTGATGGACAGCTTCGGCTCGAGCGAGGCGATGGGCTTCGGCACCGAGCTCACCACCCGCGACACCACCGTGCAGCTCGGCCGCTTCAAGCTCGGCCCGAACTGCAAGGTGTTCGCGCCGGACGGCCGCGAGGTCGTCCCCGGCAGCGGGGAAGCCGGCTTCGTGGCGCGCAGCGGTCCGATCCCGCTCGGCTACTACAAGGACGAGGCGAAGACCGCCGAGACCTTCAAGACGTACCAGGGCCGGCGCTGGTCGATCCCGGGCGACTTCTGCACGGTCGACGCCGACGGCACGCTGAACCTCCAGGGCCGCGGCTCGGTCTGCATCAACACCGGCGGCGAGAAGGTGTTCTCCGAGGAGGTGGAGGAGACGCTGAAGCTCCACCCGGACGTGCGCGACGCCGTGGTGGTCGGCCTGCCCGACGAGAAGTGGGGCGAGGCGGTCACCGCGCTGGTCGAGCTCGAGGCCGGGCGCAGCGCCAGCGAGGCGGCGCTGCGGGCCTTCGTGCGCGAGCGGCTGGCCGGCTACAAGGTGCCGAAGCGACTGGTGTTCGCGGCCAGCGTCGGGCGCGCACCGTCCGGCAAGGTGGATTACAAGGGCGCGAAGACGCAGGTGAAGCAGGCGCTCGGCCTGCCCTCGTGAGCGGGCCGCCGTGGGCCGGGGCTTGCCCCGCGGGGCATCCCACGCCGGCGGCGCCGCCGCTCCGCTAGATTCCGCGCTCGGTAAAGGAACCGTGGGCCGTCGCGTCATCGTCTGTGATGGGGCCGAGCTGGCGCGCTTGTGGGCGCGCATCGGTGCGTCCGAGAGCGAAGAGCTGACCTGGGTGCCGCACGAGGACGAGTCCCGCGCGCGGCCACCCGGGTTCCGCGCGCTCCAGGGCGGACTCAGCGCCGAGGCCGTGGCCAAGCTCGACCCCAAGGAGGGCGACGAGTTCGCGCTGATCTCCGACGACCCGAGCTTCGTGCGGAGCGCGGTCGCGGCCGTGGCCGAGGCGGCGCCCGGCGCGCCCATCCTGGTGATGTCCGACCGCCTTCGCCCGGAGGAGCTCCCGCCCCATCCGTGCCTGCGCCGCACCGGCCTCCGGACGCAGATCCGCGACGACGTGGACCGCGAGTTCGCGCACCTCGGCAACCTGCACCGCGTGGTCCAGCTCCAGGAGCTGTTCGCCTCGCGCGAGAAGGTGGGCATCCTGCTGCAGCCCGACCCCGATCCCGACGGCATCGCGTCCGGGCTCGCGCTGCGCGCGCTGTTCGGCCGCCGCTCGCCCACGGCGCCGCTGATCTCGTTCGGGGCGGTGACGCGGCCCGAGAACCAGGCGATGGTGAAGGCGCTCGGCATCGAAGTGCGCACCATCACGCCGGCCGAGCTCGACGAGTTCGATGGCCTCGCGCTCGTGGACGTGCAGCCGAGCGTGTTCGGCGACCCGCCGCCGCTGCGCGTGACCAAGCCCGACGTCGTGATCGACCACCATCCCGAACGCGCCGGCTGGGACGCGCCGCTCAAGGACCTCCGGCCGAGCTACGGCGCCACCTCGACCATCCTGACCGAGTATCTCCAGGCCTCGGGCACCGAGCTGCGGCCCAAGCTCGCCACCGCCCTGCTCTACGGCATCAAGAGCGACACGCAGCTGCTCGGCCGCGACACCAGCCACCACGACATCGGCGCCTTCGCCTTCGTGCACACCTACCACAGCCCCGCGCTGCTGCGGCGCATCGAGCGGCCGGCGCTGCCGAGCGCCGGCCTGCGCGCGCTCGGGCGCGCGCTCGCCACCTCGCGCATCGAGGAAGGCATCCATCTGCTCGTGCTCGGGCGCGTGCGCGAGGACGTGATCCCGCAGGTCGCGGACCTCGGGCTCCAGGCGGAGGGCGCCGAGTGGGCCATCGCGGCGGGCGTGGTGGGCTCGGACCTGGTGTTCTCGGTGCGCAACGTGGGCTGGGTGCGCGCCGCCGGCGAAGTGGTGCGCGCCGTCGTCGAAGGCATGGGGCTCGGCGGCGGCCATCGCTCGATGGCGAAGGGCATCATCCCGCTCAAGGCCTTCCGCAAGGCGCACGGCAACGCGACGCGCGAGACGATCGCGCGCGCGCTGTTCGAGGCCTTCGTGAAGGCGATCCACGCGCCGAGCTGATGGCGCGCGCCGTCCTCGGCGCCGAGGAGCTCGCGCGCGCGCTGGCCGAGCTGCCGGGCTGGAGCCTCGCCGCCGGCAAGCTCCACCGCGAGTACCGCTTCCCCGACTTCAACGCGGCGTTCGGCTTCATGACCCGCGTGGCGCTCGAAGCCGAGCGCATGAACCATCACCCCGAATGGTCGAACGTGTGGAACCGCGTGGTGGTGGACCTCGTGACCCACGACTCCGGCGGCGTGACCGCCAGCGACGTCGCACTCGCGAAGAAGCTGGAGGCGCTGGCGCGCTGAGCGCCTACGGCGCCGGGTCGAGGTGGAAGTGCGCGCGTAGCTCGTCGAGCGTGCGGATGCGCGCCCAGCGCGCCTCGCGGTCGAGCCGCGGCAAGAGCCCGCCGAGCGGCTCGCTCGCGACGAGCACGCGCGCGCCCTCGCGTGTGACGCTGGGCCGCGCGGCGAGGCCGGCCCGCGTCGCGAGCGCTCGGGCGACACCCGCGTAGGCGGCGGCGAACTCCACCGCGTCCGCCTCCGAGTCCCAGGCCGTCCACCACAGGAAGGCGCGCCGCTCGCCGCAGCGCGCCGCGAGGTAGCGGTCGCCGTCCCAGCCGTCGCTCGCGGCGAGGGCCCGCGCCTCCGAGCCGAGGTCGGAGAGCAGCACCCAGATCGCGAGCTCCCCGAGCGTGTTCTGCCCGAGGCTCTCGCAGCCGGCCGGCAGCGCCGCCTCGAGGCGAGCCAGGTCCGCGACCTGGAAGTCCGCGCGGCGCCGGTCGCCGTGCAGCACCTGCTCCGTAGAGGCGGGCGGAGCGTCGAGCAGGGCGCGGCCCTCGACGAGCGAGAGCGGATAGCCGCGCGCGTAGGGGAAGGCGAGCGTGAGGCGCACCAACGCCGGCGCCTCGGCGAGCGCGCTCTCGCTCCGCACGGCGGAGTCGAAGCCACGCTGCATCTCGGCGGGCTCGGGGAGCGCGTTCGCGTCGCCGGCCACGATCGCGAGCAAGCCGTAGTACGTCGCGTCGCCCTCGAGCGCGGCCTGCATGGCCTCGCCGGCGTCGTCCTGGTCCGTCCAGGTGCCGACGTCGAACAGCTCCGGCGCGGCGCGATGCTGGAGCAGGTGCACGATCTCGTGCGACAGCACCGCCTCGCGCAGCAGGTCGCGCCGCAGCAGGACCGACAGGAAGCGCGCCGAGACGGGCATGTCGAGGCCCTCGACCACGTACAGTACGCGGCTCTCGGAGAGGTAGAAGCCCGCGACCTCCTCCTCGGCGACGCGCAGCGTCTCGTCGAGCAGGTCGCGCTCGGGCGGCCAGATGCCGATCGCGACGAGGCGCTCCTGGTAGCGCGCCAGCTCGGCGGGCGTGAGCTCGCTCTCGATGCTGGCCCGCATCACCGCGGGCACCTCGGACGCGTCGATCACGCGCGCGTCGACCTCTGCCGGCCGCGGGTCGCCGCGCACCGCCGCGGTGCGCGACACGATCTCCGCGAACGGCTCCTCGCGGATCCGCCCGTCCGACACGAGCGACCACGCGCAGCCCGTCGCGAGGACCAGAGGCAGGGCCGCGAGCGCGAGGCGTCCGGTCGCCCTCACCCGCCCTGCTTCTCGGTCTCGACCGCCGCGATGGTCTGTTCGGTGGCCACGACCTGCGCGGCGGCGCGCGGGTAGCCGGCATAGT
>Ga0307409_100001820_pt1 | contig 10819 bp, 10 predicted proteins | sample 322Ometagenome_2_FD_203888 | JGI IMG/M metagenome (GOLD analysis project Ga0307409, IMG submission 203888) | Maize rhizosphere microbial communities from greenhouse at UC Davis, California, United States - 322HYB-O-2 | ecosystem: Host-associated > Plants > Roots > Rhizosphere > Soil | place...
GACGAAGGCCGCGCCCATCTCGAGGAAAATGCGGACGAGGTCGAGGAACTGTTCGACAAGCTGGAAGGCCACGGCCGCTCCCGCCGCCACGGCCAGCGGCCGGAGATCGGCCGGGCGATCGGCAACCTCATGGCCGCCCTGCGCAACCGCGTCGCCGCCGAGGGCTGGAACGAGGCGCTCCTGGAGGAAGTCACCGACATCCTCGACGAAGCCGCGCAGCGGATCGAGCGAGCGAAGAAGGCCCGGCGCGACGAGGACGAGGCCTAGCCCCGCGCCCTCCGTGCGATCACGCGCTGGTAGACCTTCATCACCGCGTCGTTGATCACGTCCCAGTCCATCGTCCGGGCGAAGGCCAGCCCGGCCTCGCCGTGGCGGGCGCGCAGGGCCGGGTCGCGGGCATAGGCTTCGAGCGCGTCCGCATAGGCATCGACATCGGTCGGATCGACCAAAGTCCCGGTCTCGCCGTCGCGCACAAGATTGGTGGTGCCGGTCGCGACCGCGGCGACCACCGGCAGGCCGCTGGCCATCGCTTCCAGCGTCACATTGCCAAACGCCTCGGTGATAGAAGGGTTGAGCAGCACGTCGGCGCTGGCCAGCGCTCGCCCCAATTCCGAGCCCACCAATTGCCCGGTGAAGACGGCATCCGGAAGCCGCTCGGCGAACCAGCCGCGGGCCGGCCCGTCGCCGATCACCAGCACCTTGTGCTCAACCTTGCGGGCCTTCAGGGCATCGATCGCCGCTGCAAAGGACTCCAGGCCCTTCTCCATGACGATCCGGCCGAGGAAGGCGACGACCATGGCCTTGGCCGGGATGCCATGCGCGCGCCGCCAGGCCATGTCGCGGCGGCCGGGATTGAACTGCTCGCGGTCGACTCCTCGCGTCCAGATCGAAATGTCGCTGTTCATGCGCTGGGCGCGCAGGATGGCGGCGGTCGATTCCGCCGGCGCGACGATCGCGTCGCAGCGCCGGTAGAAGCGCCGCAGCATCGCCCGGATGACCGGCTCCAGCCAGTGCAGATTATAGTATTGCATGTAGGTTTCGAAGCGCGTGTGGACCGAGGCGACGGCGGGGATTCCACGCGCCCGCGCCCAACTGACGGCGCGATGGGCGACGATGTCGGGGCTGGCGACGTGGATGACGTTGGGCGCGAACCGCTCGAGGTCACGGCGCACGGTCGGCGTCAGGGCCATAGGAACCCGATATTCCTCGCGCGTCGGGATCGAGAAGGCCGGCACGCCGACCAGGTCGCCGGTCGCCTCGAACGCCGGCTCTTCCACCGTCGGCGAATAGACACGAACCTGCGCGCCCTGGCGCAGCAGGAATCCGACCAGCCGGTTCAACGCCTGGTTGGCACCGTCGCGGACATAATTGTAATTGCCCGAGAAGAGGGCGATGCGGAGCTCTTCGGGCTTCATCGCGCCAGCCTGTAGCGGCTGGCGAGCCGTAGCCGCAACCGCTGGAGGAAGAGGATTACAGTCAAGCGCTCAATGGCCCCGGTCGGCGCCGTGGATGCGCAGCTGCTCATCCTCGGCAGCCTGCCCGGCGAAGCATCGCTGGCCGCGCAGAGATACTATGCGCACTCGACCAACCAGTTCTGGCGGCTGCTCGGCCAGGCGATCAGCGAGGATCTGGGGGGCCTGGATTACGAGGCGCGGCTGCAGCGCCTGGCCGAGCGCGAGATCGCCCTGTGGGACGTCGTCGCGGTGGCGCGGCGACGCGGCAGCCTCGACGGCGCCATCCGCGCCGCGACGCCCAACGAGCTTGCCGATTTCGTTGCGGCGCACCCGCGCCTCAGGGCAATCGCCTTCAACGGCCGGACTGCCGCCGCCATCGGCCGGCGCGCGCTTGGCCAGCGCGACGGCCTCGCTTTCCTCGACCTTCCGTCCTCGTCGGCGGCCCTGACCCGGCCGTTCGCCGACAAGGCCGCGGCCTGGGCGGCGCTCGGCCGCTACGCGGGGTTGCGCGAAGCCGCGAAAAGTTGAGACTAAGCGAATGAGCGAAGTCGAGGAAAAGGACGCGGCGAGTCTATCGATGGTCGACGAGGCACTGGTCGCGGGCAATATCGCCAACACCAACGGCCTGCTCGTCATCCTCGCCAAACTGGTCCAGCGCGGCATCTTCGACCGCGCCGACCTCAAGGCGTTCAGCGAAAGCTATTCCAAGCCGCTCGACCATGAGGGCATGCGCGAAAACGAGCTCGTCACCCAAATGCAGGACCAGATGGAGGCGACGCTTGCCGAATTGATGCGTTACTTGAGCGAACAGGGCTAGCTTTCCGCGCGCCCGCCTTGCCACCGATCCTCACACTGATTTCTCCGGAGTCCTTCATGCGTCTCAGTCACCTATTTGCCGCCGCCAGCCTGGGCCTCGCCGCGACCGTCGCCATCGCCCAGGCCGCCGACCCCTATCTGTGGCTGGAGGAGATAGAAGGCGCCAAGCCGCTCGAGACCGTCAAGCAATGGAACGCCGCGACCGAGACGACCCTGGCACAAGTGCCCGGCTTCGAGGCGCGGCGGCAACGGGCGCTGGCATTGCTCAACGACCCCAACCGCATCGCCATGCCCGACGAAGTGATGGGCGATTTGGTCGTCAACCACTGGGTCGACGCCAACCACAAGCGCGGCCTGTGGCGGGTGTCGCCGCTCGCTGCCTACCTCGCCGGCAAGCCGCAATGGCGGACTTTGATCGACGTCGACGCGCTTGGCCGGGCCGAAGGCAAGTCCTGGGTCTGGCACGGCGCAGACTGCCTGCCGCCGCAGAATCAACGCTGCCTGGTCAGCCTCAGCCCCGGGGGCGGCGACGCCGACGTCATCCGCGAATTCGATCTTGCGGCCGGCCGCTTCGTCGATGGCGGCTTCGTCGTGCCGGAAGGGAAGAACAATGCCGCCTGGGTCGACCAGGACACGTTGCTGGTGGCGCGGGTGGAAGGCGCGGGGACGGCGACCCGCTCCGGCTATCCGCGCACCGTCCGCGAATGGAAGCGCGGCACGCCGTGGAGCGCGGCGAAACTGGTCGCTGAAGGCACCGAGGCCGATATCGGCATCAGCCCGTTCGCGGTGATGGACGGCGACACCCGCCGCATCGCCATCAGCCGCAATGTCGGCTTCTATGAATCGCGTGTGTCGATGCGCGCGCCGGACGGCCGCTGGGTCGAGCTTCCGGTTCCGCAGACTGCCGAGTACCAGGACGTGGTCTCCGGCCAGACCATCTATACATTGGTCGAGCCGTTGGGTGCGTTCCGCCCGGGCTCGGTCGTCGCCTACGACATCCAGGCGATGCTGGCCGGGCAGAAGCCGGCGCCGACCCTGGTCATGGCCCCGAGCAAGAGCCAGGCGATCGAGGAGGTGCAGGCCAGCGACAAGGTCCTGTGGATCAAGGCACTCGACGATGTCTCCGGCAAATTGTTCGCTCTCGCCCGCCAGGCGAACGGCACCTGGGCACGGCAGACCATGCCGCTGCCCGCCAACAGCACCATCCACATCGCCGAGACGGCCGGCAAGCAGGACATGGCCTTCGCTACCATCGAGGGCATGTTGACACCGACGACTTTGGTTGCGGTGAACTCGCTCGGCCACGTCCAGCAGGTGGCGGCGCTTCCCGCCCAGTTCGACGCCTCGCAATTCACCGTCGACCAGCGCTTCGCTACCTCGAAGGACGGCACCCGCGTGCCCTATTTCCTGGTCCGCAAGAAGGGTGTGACCGCTCCGACCGGCGCGCTGATCCATGCCTATGGCGGCTTCCGCAGCGCCCAGACCCCGACATATCTCACCGGCCAGCCCTACCGCTCCGGCCCGCTCGGCCTGTTCTGGGTCGAGGACGGCGGCGCTTTTGTTCTCGCCAACATTCGCGGCGGCGGTGAATATGGCCCCGAATGGTGGCGGGCGGCGTTGCGCGAGAAGCGCCAGAACAGCTTCGACGATCTGGAAGCGGTCGCCCGCGATTTGCTCAAGACCGGCGTCGCCAAGCCGAACGGCATCGCCATTTCCGGGCGGTCCAACGGCGGCGTCCTGACCGGCGCGGCGATCACCCAGCACCCGGATCTTTACCGGGCGGCGATCATCGGCTCGCCCTTGTTCGACATGCAGCGCTACCACAAGCTGCTCGCCGGCGCCTCTTGGATCGACGAATATGGCGACCCCGACAAGCCGGCCGACTGGGCCTTCATGTCCCGCTATTCGCCCTACCAAAACATCCGCCAGGGCGTGAAATATCCGGCGACCTTCTTCTACCTCTCGACCAAGGACGACCGCGTCCATCCCGGCCACGCCCGCAAGGCCGCGGCCAGGCTCCAGGACTATGGCAACACCGTTTACTACCACGAGTATCTGGAAGGCGGACACTCGGTCGGCGCCGACAAGAGCGAAGACGCGATGCGCGCCGCTTTGCTGTGGGCATTCCTGACGAAGGAGGTGGGGACCGCTCGGCCTGCAGCCAGGCCGGGCGAGCGCGGCTAGCGCGGCGGGACGTCGATCGTCGCCGTCCCGGCATGATGCTTGTCGAGGTGGCGCTTGATGATGCGCAAATTGCGGGTGTTGGAGCGGAAGAATAAGTCGGGGATGGCGCCGACCCAGGGGATCAGACTGAACAGCCAGTCGAGGCCGATATTGCCGGCCATGCGCGTCATCTGCGTCTTCGACATGCCGAGGTTGCGCGCTTCCCACGCCATGTAGGCGCCCATCAATGCTGCGGCGGTGCTGCCGGCGACCGGGACCAGGTCGAGAATGACATCGAGCCCGATCCTTTGCTTGGTGCCGGGGATGGTGATCGCCCGTTCCAGCAGCCGCTCCATCGCCTCGACCCGCTGGCGGACGGATTGCGGGTCGCTGCCAAGGCCGGGAAATGGCCTGCGGTCTTCTGGCTTGACGTCCATCATTGCCGCTCCCTGCCTGGCCGTTCCCTCAGCCCGCTTAACGGGTGGCGGCCGAAGATGTTCTCGGCGAAGCCCGGCAAATCGTCGGCGACCAGCGACCAGCGGACCGGCGCCGCGATCGGCAGGAACAGCACATCCTCGTCGATCAGCCGCCCGGCTTCGGACAGCAGGGCTGCGCGGTCGGCGCCGCCAAGTGAAATGCGCGCCGCGTCCATCTGCTCGTCGGCTTCCTCCGAGCAGAGCGGCACCACGCCGCAGCGGAAACTGCGCACGAACCAGGCCGGCGAGCTCGACGGCGCCACCTGGTCGATCAGCTTCAGGTCGGCCGGCACCCCGGGCCCGGCGCGCACCAGCTCGATCCCCAGCGGCCGCCAGTCCAGCGCCAGACGCTGGAACAAACGGTCGGCGCCGCGTCCGTCGGGAAGCGCGATTACCAGCTTGAGGGGTTCGTCGCCGCCGACCGCCTGACGGGCTTCGGCCGCGGCGCGCGCCTGCCGCTCCGCGTAGGGCTCGCCGGCCCAGGCCGGCGCAGGCGGATTCGTCGCTCCTTCCAGCCCGGCCTGCAGCACGGTCGTGCGCGGCACCAGTCCCGGTACGTCGAGCGCCGCGATCAGCGCTTCGCGGTCGATCGCCCGGTTCAGCAACACCCGCAATTGCCGGTCGGCCAGCGGGCCGCTGCGGCGCGCCGGGACCAGCCCGAACAAGCCAGCAACCGGGTCGAAGTGCAGCGCATCGCGCAAGCTGCGCTCGCCGCGCGGCACCAAGGGCAGGTCGACGAACGTGCCGCCGAGCACTAAAGTCGTATCGCCCTTGCGGAACTGGCGAATGGCCTCGGCGGCGCCGGCGCTGCGCAAGTGGAGATGCTCGACCCGGTCCTCGTCGTCGAGCACCGGGATGGTCCGAGTCATGGCGATGGCGCCAGGCGTGTCCTGCTGTGCATCGATCACGAACGGCCCGGTGCCCTGGCCTTCGCGGACCACGGCGAGCTGCGGCTGGGCGAGCAGTTGCAGCAGGTTGGGGCGCGGCGCGCTCAGCCGGATTTCGATCACGCGGTCGGTCATGGCGACGATCTCGCTGACCGCGCCCAGCGTGTCCTTGAGCGGGTTGCGGCTTGCAGAGCGCCGCTGCCGATTGAGCAGTCGGGCGACGTCGCGGGCGGTGATCGCCCGCCCGTCAGGCCAGTCGCCCGAAGCCAGCCGGAAGATGTAGCTGAGGCCGTCGTCGCTGACGTTCCACCGTTCGGCGAGGCCGGGCTCGATCTGGCCGTGGGCGTCGAAGCGAACCAGGCCCTGCGCGACATTGGCCAGCAGCACTTCGCCTGGCGCGGACAAATCGCCGGTGGAAGGGTCGGCGATCGCCGGCGCGCCTTCGCCGATCACCGTGACATCGACCGCCTGGTCGCCGGCCGGCTGGCACGCGGCAGCGGCGGCGGCGATCATCCCGCAGAGCAGCAGCCTGGTCGGAACGTGCAGCATCCGCCTCGGTCTAGCGTTCTGGCGGGGTTCATCAAGCATCTGGATATGTCGTCTCGACTGTCTTACTGGAGTAAGTCAGTTGCCGCGAGTCCGGCGCTGAGAAAAGGTTCAGATGAGCGAAGGCGACAGCATCTGGCGGCGGGACGGGCGCAATGTCGAGGATTTGCCCGACCCCTTTGCGCCGGTGGTGCTGGACCAGGATCCGGCGCCCGGCCAGCCTCCTGCGAAGCGCCGCTCCTACTGGAAATACGGGTTGTACGCTTTGTCCGGCTTGTTGCTGGTCACGCTTATTTGGCTGATCGTCACCGCGCCGCTCAGCCGGGCGCTCGAACCGCTCGACGATCCGGCGATGCTGTTGCTGAGTGCGGAGGGCAGGCCGATCGCCCGCCGCGGCGCCATCAAGGATAAGCCGGTGACGGTGGCCGAACTCGACCCGATGACGCCCGCCGCCTTCATCGCCATCGAGGACCGGCGCTTCCGCCGCCATTGGGGCGTCGACCCGCGCGCCGTCGGCCGGGCAATGGTCGCAAACGTCAAGGCCGGTGGCGTCCGTCAGGGCGGCTCGACCATCACCCAGCAATTGGCCAAGACCAGCTTTTTGAGCTCCGACCGCAGCCTCAAGCGCAAGGCGCAGGAGGTGATCATCGCCTTCTGGCTGGAAGGCTGGCTGACCAAGGACGAAATCCTCGCACGCTATCTGTCGTCGGTCTATTTCGGCGACGGCGTCTATGGCCTGCGCGCCGCCTCCCGGCATTATTTCGGCCGCTCGCCGGAAAACCTCAACCTCGGCCAGTCGGCGATGCTGGCCGGCATGGTTCAGGCGCCCTCGCGTCTCGCGCCGACCCGCAACCTTGATTTGGCCCGCAAGCGCAGCAAGCTGGTGCTGCAGGCCATGGCCGACACCGGCGTTATCACTTTGGCTGAGGCGCGCGGCGCGCGCATGGCGCGGCCGGTGGCCCGCCCCGAAAAAATCCCGACCGGCACCTATTTCGCCGACTGGGTCGCGCCGGCGGCGCAAAAGGCATTCGACGCCGACTATGGCGAAGTGCGGGTGGCGACGACGCTGGACGCCGATTTGCAGCGCCTGGCCGTCCGGGCGGTCAGCAATGCGCCGATCGGCGATGCCCAGGCGGCGCTGGTCGCCATGCGGCCCGACGGCCGCGTCGTCGCCATGGTCGGCGGCCGTAGCTACAGCAAGAGCCCCTTCAACCGCGCCACCCAGGCCCGGCGCCAACCCGGCTCGGCCTTCAAACTATTCGTCTATCTGGCGGCGCTTCGTGCAGGCTACCGGCCAGACGACATCATCGAGGATTCGCCAATCACCATCGACGGCTGGTCGCCGGCCAATGTCGACGGCGTCTATCGCGGGCCGATCACGCTGCGCCAGGCCTTCCTGCGCTCCAGCAATGCCGCCGCCGTCCGTCTGTCGGAACGGGTCGGCCGGCAGAACGTGCTGCGCGCCGCGCGCGAGCTCGGCATATCCTCGCCGCTCCCCGACAGCCCCAGCGTCGCGCTCGGCACCGCCGGCGTCAGTCTGCTCGAACTGACTGGCGCCTATGCCGCCGTCGCCGGCGGCCGCTACCCGGTCCGACCGCGCGGCCTGCCGCTGGGCGATGAGGATGAAGGCTTCGCCTCCTTCTTCCAGCGTGGCGGCTCGCTCGACAGGGAGCGCGACTGGGCGCCGATGCTCGACCTGTTGTGGGCTGCGGCCAACGAAGGCACCGGCCGCCGCGCGGCGCTGCGCGTCCCGACCTTCGGCAAGACCGGCACCACCCAGAACAACCGCGACGCCTTGTTTGTCGGCTTCGCCGGCAACCTCGTCGTCGGCGTCTGGGTAGGCCGCGACGACGACCAGTCGCTTGGCCGGGTCACCGGCGGCACCGCGCCGGCGCGGATCTGGCGCAATTTCATGACCAGCGCTTTGGCCGTCGACGGCTCCCGCGGCCCGCCGCTGCCGCGCGACTACGCCCGCCGGCCGCCGCCGCCGCCGGAGTCTGGCAACGAGAGCCCGCTGCCCGCCGAGTGGAGCGAGGAAGCGATCCGTCGGATCGTCGATCGGCTCGAGGAATTGTTCAGCGGCCGCTGACTGGCGCCAACATGGTGAACGCCTTGGAAAGGCCCGTCTTTAAGCATTTTTCAATCACTTGCGGCCAAACCGGGCCAATCCGGTCGCGCGTCTAAAGCGCCGGTGGGGGGCAGTGGAACCCCAATTGTGGAGCCTCAAGGAGACCAGAAATGGCGAAGTTTCTTAAGCTGATTCGTAACACCAAGGGTGCGACCGCGATCGAGTACGGCCTGATTGCCGCCCTCATCGCCGTTGCCGCGATTGCCGCGATGTCGAGCGTTGGCTCGAAGCTTGGTGATACGTTCAACAACGTTTCGGACGAGCTGGAAGGCAACTAAGCCTTTCATCGTCTGAAAAACGGGCGGCGGCGTCGAAAGGCGCCGCCGCCTTCGTTTTGTGCTTCGGCGATCGATTGGAAGACGTGGGCTGGCTTGCCATCCGAAGCCCCCAGGGCGAAGGATGGTGGAGCCGAGGGGGATCGAACCCCTGACCTCCGCAATGCCATTGCGGCGCTCTCCCAGCTGAGCTACGGCCCCGTGTCCAGAGCAAGCGCATTTAGGCGAAACTTCCCGTTGTGCAAGGGAAGTCTTGGTGCCGGCGCAGGCCCTATTTCAGCAAATCAATGTTCCTCGTCGTCGTCGCCCTTGGCGACGCCCAGGTCGTCCTCGCCGGTCGCCAGATCGACCTCGTCGTCGGCGCTAGGCTCCTCGTCCTCGTCGGGCACCAGCTCCTCGGCGGCGAGATCCTCGTCGGTGGCCTCTTCCTTCTCCGGCGCCGGAGCGGCGACTTCGAACGGCATCGGCTGCTTGGACTTCAGCACTGGCTCGGGCACGAACGTCGTGCCGCACTCGATGCAGGTGACCGGGTCATCCTTGCCGAGGTCGTAGAAACGGGTTGCGCATTTGGGACAGCTGCGCTTGGCGCCCCATTCGGGCTTCACCATGATTGTCAAAAACTCCAGTAAGGCGGACATTTGGCGCCGCGCGGCCGTGGCCGCCGGGCGTGCGGCGGGCGCCTTGCCATAGGCATCCCGCCCTGTCAAAGCGCCGGCCCTGTGAGTGACGACCCGCCTCCCGCCAGCGCCGTCCGGCGCGCCATCGTCATCGCCGTCGATGGGCCGGCAGCCAGCGGCAAGGGGACCATCGCCCGGGCGCTCGCTAGCCACTTCGGCCTGCCGCACATGGACACCGGCCTGCTCTACCGGGCGGTGGCGCTGAACCTGTTCCGCTTCGGCGGCGATCCCGGCAACGAGTTCGAGGCAGTGCGCGCCTGCGACCTGACTTCGGTGTCGGTCGACGACCCCGATCTGCGCTCGGAAATAGTCGGCTCGATCGCCTCGCGCATCTCCGCCTACCCGGCGGTGCGCGAGCAATTGCTGGAGCGCCAGCGGCGCTTCGCAGCCTTGGCCGGCGGTGCCGTGCTCGACGGCCGTGACATCGGCACCATCATCGCCCCTGACGCCGACGCCAAATTGTTCGTCACTGCTTCGATTGAGGCACGCGCCCGCCGCCGCCTCGCCGAATTGCTGTCGCGCGGCATCTCAGCCCATCTCGAGGACGTCATCATCGACCTCAAGGCCCGCGACGAGCGCGACTCCACCCGCGACACAGCGCCGCTCGCCCAGGCCGAGGACGCCTTGCTGCTCGACACGAGCGACATGGACATCGAGCAGGCGGTCGAAGCGGCGATCAGTTTCGTCGAGAAACGATTGCGCGACTCAAACGATCGGCATACCTCCGGCTGATGGACGCACCCACCCGCAGCCTGCGGCCGACCCCCGGCCAGCGCGCGCTGGCCGAGGCGCTGGCCCGCGGCGAGGCGGCGATGGGCAAGGCGGTCGCCGCCGTGCCCGCCTCCGTCTACATCGACCCCGACCGCTATCAGGCCGAGCAGACGGCCCTGTTCCACAAGCTGCCCCTGCTGGTGGCGCCCTCAGCCCTGGTCCCGGCGCTCAACCAGGCGGTCGCCCATGACGGCTATGGCTCGCCCTTGCTGCTTACCCGCGACGGTCAGGGTGAGGCCCATGTCCTCGCCAACGTCTGCCGCCACCGCGGCACGCGCCTCATCGAGGCCAGCGAGGAGCCGATGCCGGCCTCGCGCATCGTCTGCCCCTATCATGCCTGGACCTACCGCTCCGACGGCGCCCTCATCGGCCTGCCTCGGGCAGACTGCTTCCCGGGCCTGGACAAGGCCGGCCACGCTTTGCTGCGCTTCCGCGACTTCGAATGCGGCGGCCTCATCTGGTTTTCGCACGACGCCAAGGAGGATTTTGCCGAAATCGAGATGCTGTGCGGCGATTTCGACGCGTTCGGCGTCTCCGGACATCACCTCTACAAGCGCCGCACCCACGCCGTCGCCGCCAACTGGAAGTTGGTCATCGACGCCTTCCTCGAAAGCTATCACGTCCAG
>Ga0307409_100001823_pt1 | contig 10816 bp, 9 predicted proteins | sample 322Ometagenome_2_FD_203888 | JGI IMG/M metagenome (GOLD analysis project Ga0307409, IMG submission 203888) | Maize rhizosphere microbial communities from greenhouse at UC Davis, California, United States - 322HYB-O-2 | ecosystem: Host-associated > Plants > Roots > Rhizosphere > Soil | place...
CCCGGCCAGGCCACCGGCGCGGAGGTTCTCGTCCACGGTCAGGTCCTCGAAGACCTGGCGCCCCTCGGGCACCTGGACCACCCCGGACCGGACGACGGCCGCCGGGTCCATGACGTCGAGCCGGACACCGTCGAAGTCGACCGAGCCGTCGACGACCCGCCCGCCGGAGAAGCGCAACGTGCCCGAGATGGCCCGCAGCAACGTGCTCTTGCCGGCACCGTTGGCGCCCAGCACGGCCACCACGCCGCCCGGGGGCACGTCGACCGAAACGCCGCGCAGGGCGCGCAGCGCACCGGCGTACGACACGTGCAGGTCCCGCACCCGCAACAGCGGCTCGCCGGAGGTCGGTATGGCCGGCTCGGCCGGAGCGGCCCGGGTCGCCGAGGTCTGTGACATCGGCCTCACCTCCGGGCGTCGACGCGGCATGGACTATCATGCGACACAGCAATAGTCGCGCGTCAAGGCTATGAGGAGTATTCTCTCGGTGGCACGATAACGAAATGGCGGCGGACGACGACTTCGGCGATGCGGCCCCGCGGGGAGCGGGCCCGGCCCGGGGCCCGAGCGCGCGGGCGTACCTGCTGATCCTGCTGGGCGACTACGCATTCGACCGCGGTGACGCCGCCTGGACCCACACCCTCGTGGACGCCCTCGGGCTGGTCGGCTTCGAGGAGAAGGCCGCCCGGCAGGCGCTGACCCGCAGCGCGGCCGCCGGCCTGCTCGCGCCGCGACGGGTCGGCCGGCGCACCCGGTGGCACCTCACACCGGCCGGGCGCGAGTCGTTGAGCGCGGCCAAGGAGCGGCTCTTCGCCACCGGCCCGGAGCGCGATTGGAACGGGGACTGGTTGATCGTGCTGGCCACCGTGCCGGAGAACCATCGCAACCTTCGGCACCGGCTGCGCACATCGCTGAGCTGGGCCGGCTTCGGCTCGCTCGGCCCCGGGGTCTGGCTCAGCCCGCACCCGTCGCACGCGACCGAGGCCCGCGAGGTGCTCGCGTCGCTCGGCGAGCCGGTGCAGGGGACGCTCCTGCACGCCCGCCTGGACAACCCCTCCGAACGTCAACGCCTCGTCACCCAGGCCTGGGACGTGGCCGACCTCGACCGGCAGTACCGGGCCTTCGTCGACCGCTTCACGCCGGTACGGCCCGACTCACCCGGCCAGGCCCTGGCCGAGCTGACCCACCTGGTCTACCAGTGGCGCCGGCTCCTGCTGGCCGACCCCGGCCTGCCACCGAACCTTTTGCCTCCACAGTGGAGCGGTGAGCAGGCCCGCCGGCTGTTGCTGGACCGCCACCCGCGCTGGCAGCGCATGGCCCACGCCTGGTGGGCCGACCACGACGCGGCGCCCTCGGGGTGACCCTTGCTGTTGCATCTGCGCTGCACACGCTATGCGCGCCGGGGATCGACGAGGATCTTTGGACCGGGGCCGGCGCCGTCGGGGCGAAGGCCGGCCAGCGCGTCGGCGACGGCGTCCAGACCGACGGTGGCGGCGACCAGCGGCCGCGGATCGACCGAGCCGTCGGCGTAGGCGTCGATGGCGCCGGCCAGACCGGCCGACGCGCCGAGGATGCCGACCGCGGTGACGTCGCAGAAGACGATGTCGCGCGAGTCGATGATGCTGGGCGACCCGGCCAGTCCGATGTAGACAATCCGCCGACCCGGTTCGACGAGGTCGACGGCCAGGGCCGGCAGCGTCGGGGCGTTGGACGCGTCGACCACCGCGTCCCAGGGTAGGGACGGCAGGCCGTCTGGGGTCCAGGTGCTGTCGAAGCCCAGCGTCCGGGCCAGGCGCAGCTGGGTGTCGTCGATGCCCATGAGGTGCACCTCGGCGCCGCCGGCGCGGGCGAACATCGCGACCAGCAGGCCGATCGTGCCGGTACCCAGGATCAGCAGCCGCTCCCCGGGCGCGAGGCCGGCCTCGCGGACGCAGCGCAGCGCGTTGCCGCCCGGTTCGACGAGCGCGCCGAGGGTGGCGTCGACCGGGTCCGGCAGGACGTGCAGGGCACGGACCGGCAGGGCGACCTGTTCGGCCAGCGCTCCCGGCAGGCCGTTGGTGATGCCGACCTCGTGCCGGTCGGCGCACACGTGATGGCGGCCCTGGCGGCAGCGGCGGCAGTGCCCGCAGCCGATCATCGTGTCACCGGTGACGCGCCGGCCGAGCCAGTCCGCGTCGACGTCGGGCCCGACCGCGGTGACCACGCCGCACCACTCGTGCCCCGGCCGCAACGGGTACCACGAGGCCCCGGTGCGCAGGTAGGTCATCTCGCCGGTGAACAGCTCGACGTCGGTACCGCAGACGCCGGCCCGCTCCACGTCGACGACCACCTGTCCGGCGGCGGCGACCGGCGCGTCGACCGTGCCCACCTCGGCCCGGTACGGTCCGGTCAGGACCAGTGCACGCACGGACTCCCCCGTTTCGCCGGCAGGGACGGGACAGTGAAAGTATGGGCCCGTGGGACTTCGCAGCGCGCAGTGGTACGCGGGGGACGACCGCAACAGCTACATCCACCGGGCGTGGATGCGCCGCGGTCTGCCCGCGAACGCGTTCGGTGGGCGGCCCCACATCGCCATCGCCAACTCCGCCTCCGACCTGACTCCGTGCAATCTGCACCTCGACGAGGTGGCCCGCAGCGTCGCGGGCGGGATCCATGAGGCGGGCGGCATCCCGCTCAACCTGCCGGTCGTGTCGCTCGGCGAAACCCAGGTCCGACCGACCGCGATGCTGTGGCGCAACCTGGCGGCGATGGCCGCGGAGGAGATGCTGCGGGCCAACCCGATCGACGGCGTGGTGCTGCTCGGCGGCTGCGACAAGACCATCCCGGCGCTGGTGATGGCGGCCGCCTCGGTCGACCTGCCGGCCGTGGTCGTGCCCGGCGGGCCGATGCTCACCGGCACGTTCCGCGGCGTACCGCTCGGCTGCGGCACCGACGTGTGGCGCCTGTCCGAGGAGGTACGCGCCGGGACGCTGTCCGCCGCGGAGTTCCAGCGCTCCGAGTCCTCGATGATCCGCAGCAAGGGGCACTGCAACACCATGGGTACCGCCTCGACCATGGGTCTGCTGGCCGAGGTGCTCGGCCTGACGCTGCCCGGCATCGCCGGTCTGCCCGCGCCGGACAGCCGCCTGCTCGAGGGCGCCCACGCCAGCGGGGTACTCGCGGTCGAGCTGGTCGACCAGCAGCGCCGACCCAGCGGCGTCGTCGGCCGCGGATCGTTCCTCAACGCGATCGTCGCGCTGGCCGCCCTGGGTGGCTCGACCAACGCCGTGGTCCACCTGCTCGCCATCGCCGGCCGGCTCGGTGTGGAGCTGACCCAGGACGACTTCGACCGTACGGGTTCCGGTGTGCCGCTGCTGGTCGACCTGCAACCGGCGGGCCGGTACCTGATGGAGGACCTGCACCGCGCCGGTGGGTTGCAAGCGGTGCTGCGGGAGGTGCGGGACCTGCTCGACCCGACCGCCGTCACGGTCACCGGCCGGCCGCTGGTGGACTACCTCGACGACGCGCAGGTGTACGACCGTGAGGTGATCCGGCCCCGCGCGGAGCCGCTGCGTCCGCACGCCGGCATCGCGGTGCTCTACGGAAACCTCGCCCCCGACGGCGCCGTCATCAAGCCGGCCGCCGCCTCACCACACCTGCTGAGCCACCGCGGCCCGGCGGTGGTGTTCGACTCCGTCGAGGACCTGCACGCCCGCCTGGACGACCCGGCGCTGGACGTCACCGCCGACTCCGTACTGATCCTGCGGGGCTGCGGCCCGAAGGGGTACCCGGGGATGCCGGAGGTGTCGAACATGCCACTGCCGGCGAAGCTGCTGGCGGCCGGCGTCCGCGACATGGTCCGCATCTGCGATGGCCGGATGAGCGGCACCGCGTACGGCACCGTCGTGCTCCACGTCGCGCCGGAGGCCGCCGCCGGCGGTCCACTGGCCAAGGTCCGCACGGGCGACATCATCGTCCTCGACGTGGCGGGACGGCGCCTCGACGTCGACGTGCCCGACGAGGTGCTGGCCGCCCGCACACCCGCGCCGGCCGCCGTCTCGGCGTTCGCGGCACCGCTGCGGGGCTGGGAACGGCTCTACGTCGACACCGTCGGGCAGGCCAATACCGGCGCGGACCTCGGCTTCCTCGTCGGCGCCAGCGGCGACGCGGTCTCGCGCGACTCCCACTGAGGGTCTACTTGTCGACCAGCGCCAGCAGGCGGGCGTGGGTGTCCGGGTCGGCGGCCGCGAGCAGGCCACCGGCACCGGTGTGCAGCGGCTGCCCGCGGACTCCGGTCACCACGCATCCGGCCGCCCGGCACAGCGCGATACCGGCCGTGAAGTGGACGCTGTCCCGCAGATCTCCGTCGGTGACGTATGCGGCCCGCCGGCCGGCGGCGACCCAGGCCACGGCCAGGGTGGTCGAGAGCACGCGCGGGCCGAACTCCGCGGCGAACTCCGGGTCGGCGAGCAGCCGTGCCGCCCGGAAGTCCGGACCGGGGGGAACGGGCCCGTCGAGGTTGACGTCGACCAGCCGGGAGGCGGCCGACGGCATGAGCCGGTCGTCGCGGCCGTCGTGGCGGACGAACGCCCCATGGCCGTCGGTCCAGAACACCTCACCGGCGAACGGGTCGGCCGTGGCCGCCGCCGTGATGGCGTCGCCGGTGCGCAGGGCGACGTTCACCGCGACCAGTGGCGTGCGCGCGGCGTAGTTCAGCGTGCCGCACAGCGGGTCTACCAGCCAGAGACGGTCGGCCGTGGCGGCTCCGGTGCGCCCACCCTCCTCGCCGAGCACGGCGTCTCCGGGTCGGGCCGCCCGCAGAATGTCGACGATGGCCTGCTCCGCCTCGATGTCGGCCGCGGTGGCGAAGTCGCCCGGTGACTTGTCGAAGCGCGCCAGCGTCTGGCCGTACAGCGCGCGCACGACCGCGCCGCCGGCCCGCGCGGCCTCGATGGCGAGGTCGGAATCCGGCACCGGCATGGGAGCAGGATAGGGCCCGCGCCGGACCGTGATATAGTGAGCGTACGTAACTATGAGGGGAGCACACGATAGGTCGCGACGAGGCCGGGCCGGCGGCTCTGGACCGGTTGCTCGATCTGGTCGTGGTGCTCAACGACGACATGACCCGACGGTTGGCCCGGGACGGCCTGACGGTGTCCCGGGCCGGCGTGCTCTGGCAGCTTCATCATCGTGGCCCCACGACCCAGCGGGCTCTGGCCGACGCGCTGGGCGTGAGCGCCCGCACCATGACCGGGTTGGTTGACGGCCTCGTCGCCACCGGCTTCGTCACCCGGGAGCCGCACCCGACCGACCGTCGTGCGATTCTCGCGACGTTCACGGCGCGGGGCCGGCGGGTCATGCGGACCCTCGAACGCGAGCAGGCCACGTTCGTGCGCCTGCTGTTCGCCGACATGCCGGGCGCGACGTTCGACGCCTTCGTCGACGGGCTCGACCACGTCCTGGCTCGGATACGGCGGGCGGCGAGGGGCGGGCCATGACGGCGGTCCGGAGCGCGCTGGGCCTGGTGCGTCGGGTGGTCATGTTCGAGATCCGCCTGTGGGGCAACCTCGGCCGGTGGATCGTGCGCCGCCCGCGGATCGAGCCGGGCGCCACGGCGTTCGGCTACGCGCGAGCGATCACGCCGCTCATCGTCGTGCTGGTCGCCGTGTCGGCGATCGAGGTTTCGGTCGCGCATCTGGTGATCCCGTGGGAGACGGTGCGCCTCGTCGTCGACCTCCTCGGCCTATACGGTCTCATGTGGATGATCGGACTGCTCGCGACGCTGCGCGTGAACCCACACCTGGTCTCGCCGGACGGGCTGCGTGTGCGGGGCGAGGGCGGTCTCGACCTCACGGTGCCGTGGGACCTCATTGAGACCGTCCAGGTCGACAACCGGATGGTGCGCGGGCGCCGGGTCGGCGTGGACGCCTCGGGCGGGCGGCCCATGCTCTACATCGCCGTCATGAACCAGACCAACGTCGCCATCGTTTTTCGCGGCCCCACGGTCGTGGAGCTACCACGGGCCGACACGGAGCCGGTCCGGGGCCTGCGCATCGCGGCCGACGATGCCGATCGGTTGGTCGCCGCCATCCGCGAACGGCTCGCGCGGCATCCGAAGCGAGGACGGGCGGCGGCGTCCTCGCCTCCGTCGTGGCCGCCCGCCGCCGCTCGCGAAACCGTGTGACCGCGCGCTGCCAGGCGATGGCCGGGTAGGCGCGGATCTCGGTCGCGTTGAGGGCGGTCCGCCGATGCCGCTCGGTTGAGCGGTCGCCGGAGATCGTCACAACTGTCGTGCCGTTGTGGTGTCAACGGGCCCCGGAGGCCACAACTGTCCTGCAGTTGTGACGATCAAGCGGGCCGGCCCGCCCGGCCGACGGGCCAGCCCGGCCGCCCCGGACCATCCGGCCCGCCCGGCCGAAGGGGCCGCCGGCCGCCCCGCCATCCGGCCCGATCCGTCGAACGTGGTGAAACGCTTTCGAAACACTTGACTGCATCGTTGTTATCGTTAACAATCGACCACACGCGAGGAGTCCACCGGACCGACGAGCCGGCGGTCCGGCCCCCGGTCGGAACTCGGCTTCATGGGGCGGGCGTTCTTTTGTCGCGGCTTCGTCCAGGCCCGCCGGCCCAGGAGGTTGATCGAGCCGGCCACCGGTTGTGAACGTTCACATCAATCCGAAACGGATAAAGCGCGCCACCCCGGGAGTTGCCATGCGTTCAGTGCCCCTTAGCCGCCGACGCCTGTTGCAGGCCGCCGGTGTCACCGCGGTCGCCTCGGCCCTGCCCGCCGTCGCCGCCGGGTCCGCCCGCGCCGGGTTGCCGCCCGTTCGCGCCGACATCGGCGTCTCGGCGTTCCCGTTCGAGCTGGGCCAGGTCCGGCTCACGGCCAGCCGCTGGCTCGACAACCAGAACCGCACCCTGTCGTACCTGCGGTTCGTCGACGTCGACCGGCTGCTCTACAACTTCCGGACCAACCATCGCCTGTCCACCAACGGCGCCGCCGCGACCGGCGGCTGGGACGCGCCGACGTTCCCCTTCCGTACCCATGTGCAGGGGCACTTCCTGACCGCCTGGTCCCAGGCCTGGGCCGTGCTGGGCGACACCACGTGCCGGGACAAGGCCAACTACATGGTGGCCGAGATGGCCCGGTGTCAGGCCAACAACGGCGGCTCCGGGTTCAACGCGGGCTACCTGTCCGGGTTCGGTGAGTCCGAGTTCACCAGCCTCGAGGCGCGAACGCTGAACAACGGGAACGTGCCGTACTACTGCATCCACAAGACGCTGGCCGGCCTGCTCGACGCGTGGCGCCACATCGGCAGCACCCAGGCCCGCGACGTGCTCCTGGCCCTGGCCGGATGGGTCGACTGGCGCACCGGTCGCCTGACCAGCAGCCAGATGCAGGCCCTCATGGGTACCGAGTTCGGCGGCATGAACGCGGTCCTGACCGATGTGTACCAGCAGACCGGTGACGGCCGGTGGCTGACCGCGGCCCAGCGGTTCGACCACGCGGCCGTGTTCAACCCGTTGGCGTCCAATCAGGACCAGCTCAACGGGTTGCACGCCAACACCCAGGTACCGAAGTGGATCGGCGCCGCCCGCGAGTACAAGGCCACCGGCACCACCCAGTACCGGGACATCGCCACCAACGCCTGGAACATCTGCGTCAACGCGCACACCTACGTGATCGGCGGCAACAGCCAGGCCGAGCACTTCCGCGCCCCCAACGCCATCGCCGGCTTTCTCGCCAACGACACCTGCGAGGGGTGCAACACGTACAACATGCTGAAGCTGACCCGCGAGCTCTGGCTGCTGGACCCGAACAACGTCGCCTACGCCGACTACTACGAGAGAGCGCTGCTGAACCACCTCATCGGCTGGCAGAACCCGGCCGACGGCCATGGGCACATCACGTACTTCACCCCACTGCGACCCGGCGGCCGCCGCGGCGTGGGCCCGGCGTTCGGCGGCGGTACCTGGAGTACCGACTACAGCTCGTTCTGGTGCTGCCAGGGCACCGGCCTGGAGACTCAGACCAAGCTGATGGACTCCATCTACTTCTTCAACGGCACCACGCTGACCGTGAACCTGTTCTTCCCGTCGGTGCTGGACTGGTCGCAGCGCGGCATCACCGTCACGCAGACGACGACGTTCCCGGTCGGCGACACCACGACGCTGGCGGTCACCGGCAACGTGAGCGGCTCGTGGACGATGCGCATCCGCATCCCCAGCTGGACCACCGGGGCCACGGTCAGCGTCAACGGCGTACAGCAGAGCATCGCCACCACACCGGGTACCTATGCCACGCTCACCCGGTCGTGGACCTCGGGCGACACCGTGACGGTCCGGCTGCCGATGCGGGTGATCCTGCGCGGGGCCAACGACAACGCCAACATCGCCGCCGTCACGTACGGCCCGGTGGTGCTGTCCGGCAACTACGGCAACACGTCCCTGTCCGCCCCGCCCTCGCTCAACACCGCCTCGGTGGCCCGGACGAGCACCTCGAGCCTGGCCTTTACCGCGACGGCCAACGGGTCCACGGTCAACCTCGGCCCGTTCTACGACGCTCACGGCCACAACTACGCGGTCTACTGGAATGTCGGCGGTCAGGCCTCGACCGGGCCGACGTTCCGGCTGGTCAACGCGGCCAGCGGTCTCGTGCTCGGGATCCAGAACATGTCCACAGCGGATGGTGGCCTGGCCGTGCAGTGGGCCGACACCGGCACGGCCGACCACGACTGGGAACTCATCGTCGACGGGACCGCCGTGCGGCTGCGCAACCGTAACAGCGGCAAGGTGCTCGGCGTGGAGAACATGTCGACGGCCGACAACGCCCGGGCCCTGCAGTGGGCCGACAACGGCACGGCCGACCACCGTTGGACCATTGTGGACGTAGGCGACGGCTCGCAGAAGCTGCGCAACGTGCACACGGGCAAGCTGCTGGCCATCCTCAACGGCTCGACCGCGCAGGGCGCGCAGGCCGTCCAGGATCCCGACAACGGCAGCCTCGACAACCAGTGGCGGTTCGTGCCCAACGGAGCCCGGCGGATACAGAACCTGGCCAGCGGTCTCGTGCTCGGCGTGCAGAACATGTCGACCGCCGACGGCGGGTTGGTGGTCCAGTGGGCCGACAACGGCACCGCCGACCACCTGTGGACGGCCGTGGTGGACACGGGTGGGTACCTGCGGCTGCGCAACTCCAACAGCAACAAGGTGCTGGGCGTGGAGAACGGCGCCAACGCCAACGGCGCGCGCGTCCTGCAATGGGCCGACAACGGCACGGCCGACCACCGGTGGCGGCTGCGCTACGGCTCGGGCGGGTACTTCCGGATCCAGTGCGGCAACGGCGGCCGGGTTCTCGGCGTCTCCGGCGCGTCGACCACCCAGGGCGCCCAGATCGTGATCTGGGACGACAACGGCACCAACGACCACCTGTGGCGGTTCGTGTGACGCCGACGGCCACGGGTGCGCGCGGGATCGGCCGGGCGAACCGCCTGATGCAATAAGCCGGCCCGGACGTGCGTCTTTAGAAGGTGACGGCGTGCGATGGCGGCAGGAAGGGCGGGGCCACTTCGGTGGGGCGGACAGCGCGGACCAAGGATGCCTTCCAGGCCCTGGCCCGGGCGGAACTGTCGCGCCTGCTGGCCCTCGCGCGCCGTCTGACCCGTGACGGGCCGGAGGACCTGGTGCAGGAGGCCCTCCTGCGCGGCTATCTGGCCTACGCGAGCCTCGACGCCGACGAGGCCGCCGGCCGGTGGCTGCGCGTCATCCTGGTCAACGTGCATCGCGACCGCGAACGCAAGCGAGCCCGCGGGGCCGAGGAGGTGCCGGTCGCCGATGCCGAGGAGTTCTCGCTGTACCGGGTCCTCGTCGAGGAGGATCCGTTCCCGTACTCGGACACCCTCCATCTGGACTTCCTGCATTCGTTCACCCGGGAGGACGTCCGCCAGGTGTTGCTGCGGTTGCCCGAGATCTACCGGACGCCCCTCGTGCTGTGCCACATGGAAGGCTTCAGCACCAAGGAGGTGGCGCGGATGTGCGGGGCGCCGCTGGGCACGGTTCTGGCCCGGCTGCACCGGGGGCGCAAGGCGTTCGAACGGGAGATGTGGACCTACGCGGGGGAGATGGGCCTGCTCAAGCATGGGAGTGCGCCATGACCGACCCGCGGGCACCGATGATCCCGTGTGACGTGGCCGTACGGCAACTGTGGGAGTACGTGGCCAACGCCGTCACCCCGGCCGACCACGCGCGGATCGACGAACACCTGGCGATCTGCCGGCAGTGCTGTGGCGAGGTCGAGTTTCTCAGGCACCTGTGCGAACTGCTCGCCGTACAGGGCACCGACCATGTGCCGCCCGAAGCGATGCGGCGACTGGACCAGTTCGTGGAGGAGTTGTAGATGACCCAGGACCTCATGTACCAGGAGGAGATCCGGCAGGCCGTTCGCCGGGCCTACGCCGAGATCCCCACCGGTGGCGGTGAGCCGGTCACGCGCCGGTCCTACGCCGCCGATGAGCTGTCACTGGTACCCCCGGGCGCCGTCAACTGGGCGCTGGGAGTCGGCAATCCCGTCCGCGACGCCGGGCTGGCGCCGGGCCAGACGGTGCTCGACGTCGGGTGCGGCGCCGGGATCGACACCATCCTGGCCGCGCACCGCGTCGGCCTCACCGGCCGGGCCATCGGCCTCGACATGCTGGAGGAGATGTGCGAGCGCAGCCGTGCGCACGCGCTCCAGGCGGGAGTGGACCGGTGGACCGAGTTCCGGAACGGGGAGATGGAGGCGATCCCGCTCGACGACGCCAGCGTGGACGTCGTGGTGTCCAACGGCGTGGTCAACCTGTCA
>Ga0307409_100001824_pt1 | contig 10814 bp, 10 predicted proteins | sample 322Ometagenome_2_FD_203888 | JGI IMG/M metagenome (GOLD analysis project Ga0307409, IMG submission 203888) | Maize rhizosphere microbial communities from greenhouse at UC Davis, California, United States - 322HYB-O-2 | ecosystem: Host-associated > Plants > Roots > Rhizosphere > Soil | place...
ATGTCCTCATTTCCGGCAATATTGGCCCCATATCACCGGTCGGTTGAAGCAGTCCCAGGAGCATTCACATGGCATCCGAGAAATTTGCGGTCGAGAAATCCGATACCGAATGGCGCTCGCTGCTTTCGGCCGAGCAGTTCCGCGTCCTGCGCGAGCATGGCACCGAGCCTGCTCGCACCAGTCCGCTGAATTTCGAGAAGCGCACGGGCAGCTATTCCTGCGCCGCCTGTGGGCAGGCGCTGTTCGAATCCAGCACCAAGTATGAAAGTGGTTCGGGCTGGCCCAGCTTCTTCCGGCCGCTGCCGGGCGCCGTGGCCACGAATACCGATTCGTCACATGGCATGACGCGTGTCGAAGTGCATTGCGCGAAGTGTGGGGGTCATCTCGGCCACGTCTTCGATGACGGGCCGCAGCCGACCGGGCAGCGCTATTGCATGAATGGTGTGTCGCTGAACTTCGAGCCCAAGTAGGCCGCGAGGCGGCCCCGCCTTTTCAACGGCGGCGCAGGCCGGGCCGCACGGCGGTGCGCGCGGTGTCGCTGGTGGAGGTATCACGCCCGTCGCCTTCGACCGCCGGCCCCGCGTCCACGAGCACGGCGCTGACCAGTTTGTTCAGTCGCGTGCAATAAGCTGCCACTTCAGGCGAACCCTGGTCCTGCATGCTCTCGAGAGCCTGCGAGATGTCGTGCAATCGCCGCTCGATGCGTGAGTCCAGTTTGAGGGAATGCGCCACGCAGGCGCTGACACAGGCGGTGATCTCGGCATCGAGTTCTCGCGCGGACGTGCCCGCGATGTTGAACGCACGCACTTCGGGCGGACAGCCCGCCTGAAGGTGCTCACGCCACATTTGCGACAGTTGCATCGCCCTCGCCTCCCAACACTTGAGGCGACGAAAAGTAGCGCACTTTGGTGCAGTCGTCCCGCGCAATTTGATGCGTGATCGCCGATTTGGCCCGCCAGTTCGCTGCAGTATCCCCGCAAAGTTCGTGGCAGGCGCCCCACAGTCCACCGCGGCGGCCGGGCGTCCCCGGCATAAGTTCTTGATTCCGGCTGCGCGGAGCCATCAGACCGGGCGTTGCGCAAATGCACCGCCAGCCGGCGGCCCCGCGTAATAAGCGGCCGGGCCGCCCGGTCAGGGCTAACAACCCCCGGAGGATCGATGAGCCCCACTACCCCGCTGCTTCTCCTGCACTCGCGCCTGGCCTGCGGCCTGGACCACCTGCAGTCCGTTCTCCTGCTGGCGACCCGAGTGTGGGTGAGCTGGCAGTTCCTGAAGTCGGGCTGGCTCAAACTAACCACCTGGGACGTCACGCTCGAGCTGTTCCGCAGCGAGTACGCGGTACCCGTGCTGTCGCCGGGCCTGGCGGCGGTGCTCGGCACCTTCGGCGAACTGCTGTTCCCCGCGCTCCTCATCGCCGGCTTCCTGTCGCGTGCGGCCGCGCTGGGCCTGTTCGCGGTCAACGCGCTCGCCGTGGTGTCGTATTGGCATGTGATCGGCGCCGACGGCTATGAGGCGGCACTCGCGCAGCACGTGCTCTGGGGATTCATGCTCGCGGTCATCGCGGTCTGCGGCGCCGGTAATTTGTCACAGGACGCGCTACTCGCGCGCAAAAAGCACCCGGCCGCCTGATTCAGCATTACGCGGGCGCCAAACCCTCGCCTATACTCCGGCCTTCTCCGTCGGTGAATGCCCGCCATGCCACCTGACGAACAACTTCAATTGCTGGCCACGTGTCTCGCACGTGCGCGCGGCGAAGATTTCTTCCCGGTACTCGCCGCACACCTCGGCGCGACGCTGGGTGCGCGCGACACCGTGATTTGCGAAGCACTGCCGGGCCGACGCGCCCGCGCGCTCGGCGCCTGGCGCGACGGCGCTTCCGTCCCCCCGTATGAATACGACCTCGCGGGCACACCCTGCGCCCGCGTCTATGCCGGTGAGCGGCTGCTGACGTCGATCGATCCCACGCTGTTTCCCGGAGCGCCGCAGGGCGTGGCCACGTATTTCGGCGCCCCGCTCGCGGCCAAGGATGGCGCGGTACTGGGGCATGTGTGCGCGTGGTTCCGTCACGAGTTCACGATGGACCCGCTGCAACGCGCCGTCTGCGACCTGATCGCCGATCGCGCCGCGGCCGAGTTGCGTCTGGTCCACGTGAAGCGCGAGCGCGCCTTGCTGCGCGCCCAGCGCAGCCAGCTTCGTTCGGAGCTCGCCGCCCTGTACGACCTGCAGTACATCACCGGAGCCGGCGCGGCGCACCAGCGCCTGCTCGAAGAGATCCGCCGATCGGCCGCCAGCTCCGCGCCCGTCCTGATCAGCGGCGAGACCGGCACCGGAAAAGAGCTGGTGGCACGTGCCATCCACGCGTCGGGTACGCGGGCCGCGAGGCCCTTCACCCGCATAGACTGCACCCAACTGCTGGTCGATGCGGAAATCGCCGCGCTGGCGCAGGTGCTGGCGTTCTCCAATGGCGGGACTATCTACTTCGACGAGGTGGGCGGACTCACGCTCGCCACGCAGGAACGGCTGCAGGAAGCGCTGCGCACCCTCGACGCCGGCCGCCAGGCTTCCGGGCGCCGCGACCTCGGCGTCCCGGACGTGCGCATCATCGCCTCCACCGCGCGCGATCTGCGCGGCGCGGCCCGCGATGGCGCATTCCGTGGCGAGCTGCTGCGTGATCTCGGCGCGTTCACCATCGAGGTTCCGCCGCTGCGCGCGCGCGTCGAGGACATCCCTGCCCTGGTTCAGCAGATCGTTCACAAGTTGTCGCGGCGCCTTGGCCGGCGAATCGATGGCGTCGACCCGGACTCCCTGGCGGCGCTGATGCGCTACTCGTGGCCCGGCAACGTGCGTGAGCTCACCAGTCTCGTGGAGCGATCCATGGTCGTGCAGCGCGGGCCGTGGCTCAAGATCATGCCCGACTACTTCGCCGGCTCACCCGCGGAACGCGCGGCGCTGATCGCGGCGGCGGCGGTCGACACCGCCATCACCGGCACGCACGCCATCCCCATCGATTTCGACGACACGCTCAATACCGGTCTGCACGCGGTGCAACGCGAGCACATCCTGCGGGTGTTGAACGCCACGCACTGGGTCATCGAGGGCAATTCCGGCGCCGCCCTCAAGCTCGGGCTCAAGCCTGCGACCTTGCGCCATCGCATGAAGAAACTCGGCATCTCGCGCGCGCAGAATCCGCAGCACTCCTGATGGCAGGTCCGCGCCGATCGGCGCGGCATCCCGGCGGCGCTTCCCCGGCGATCCAATCAGCGGCCGAATGGCTACAGGTGCCGCGTCTCCGCGGGCGGCTCCCACCACTTGTTGTCACGACCATTGGCGAATTTCACCGGCGCCGCGGCGAGTTCCGCCGGATCGACGTCGTCCAGGCAGGCAACCTTCACCGAGACATAGTCGCCGCCGATTTCCTTCAGGTGGCCGCGCTCGAACGAACGGACGCCACAATGCCGGCAGAACAGGTGCTGCCCCTGCTTGCTGCCGAAACGATATTCGCTGAGCGCATCCTCACCGGAAATCAGGCGGAACGCGTCCGGCTTGATGATCACGGTCCAGTTGCGGGTCTTGGTGCAGATGGAGCAGTTGCACTTGCCCGTGCCCTGCGCGAGATCGAGGTCGGCTTCGAAGTGAACAGCGCCGCAATGGCAGCTGTCGTGGTAGGTCTTGAGCATCGCGGCACGTTAGCACGTGCCTTGCCGATCAGGAGCCGCGACGCGGTGGAGCGTTGCGGGATGCGGCACGCCGAGAATCGCGCAGCCGGGGGCGGCTGGCGGCCCGCAATCCGCGGCGCGTCGCGGCGCACAAGGCACCGGTGCGCACGGGCAGGTTTTGAATCAACGGAATCCGCGAGGCGGGCCGCACCACCGTTGGATGCTGGCCGCTGAAGCGGCACGGTGCGCTGTATTCAGATGCTGCAACGGACATGATTTCCCCGGTTCATTGTTGTCAGGCCGCGGTCGCGAGCGGCGCGGGCCGCGCGATCACGAAGCCCTGAATGTAATCCACACCCATGCGGCGCGCGGCTTCGAGCGCGGCATCGTCTTCCACCTGCTCGGCGATGATCTTGAAATTCAGCGTGCGCGCCAGCTTGATCATGGCGGTCACCATGGTCTGGCTGACCGAATCGCGCGCCAGGTTGCGCATGAACGACCCATCGAGCTTGAGGTAATCGAGCTCGAGGGTCTTGAGACTGGAGAACGATCCCACGCCCGACCCGAAGTCGTCGATGGTGAATTTGCAGCCCATGCCATGCAGCACGCCCACGAAGCGACGCGCATGCTCGAGATTTCCGATGACCGCGGTCTCGGCGATCTCGAAGCACACCTGGTTGGGCGACACTCCGGTGGAGTCCAGGCACTCGACCACGAACTCCAGGAACTGCGGATCGCCCAGTGTCTGCCCGGAGATGTTGATGGCCACGCTGCGCTCGGGTGCGAGCTGGAAGGCCTTGCGGGCGAGCCCCCCCAGGGTGGTCTGAACCACCCAACGGTCCACGGACGCCATCAACCGGTAGCGCTCGGCCGCCTGCACGAATTCGCCCGGCGCAATCTCGTTGCCGGCTTCGTCGATCATGCGCAGCAGCACTTCCATCGAGGGACCTTCGGCGTCGCTGCCGTACGCGGCCACGATGGGCTGATAGTAGAGCGTGAAGCGCTCGTCCTTGATGGCACCCTGCAGTTTGTGCAGCCATTCGGCGTCGCCGTTGCTGCGCGCCATCGCCTCGTCGCGCGCCGAGTACACCGACACGCGGCCCGCGCCTTCCTTCTTGGCCACGTAGCAGGCCGAGTCGGCGGCGGACAGCAATTGCTCGACGGTGCCGGCCTCGGGTCCGACCTCGATGAGGCCGATCGACACGCCGATGTTGTAGACGCGGTCCTGCCAGACGAAGCGGTAAGCCGCCACCGAACGGCAGACGTCGTCGGCGATCTGCCGCGCCTTGTCGAGCGGACAGCCCACGAGCAGCATGCCGAATTCGTCGCCACCGAGGCGCGCGACGGTGTCCGAGTCGCGCACCGCGTCGCGCAGCAGCTTGGCCACTTCACGCAGCATCGAGTCACCCGCGAGATGGCCGCTCGAATCGTTGACGATCTTGAAGCGGTCGAGATCGAGGTAACACAACATGTGAAGGGATTCGCCGCGCCGCGCGACATCCGCGGCTTCCTCGAGGCGGCGTTCGAATTCGCGGCGGTTCACGAGGCCGGTGAGCGCGTCGTGCGTCGCCTGGTAGGACATCTGGCGATGCAGGCCGCGCAGCTCCGTCACGTCGTGCAGCAACACCACCGCGCCGGCGACTTCGCCGTTTTCGTCCAGCAATGGCGAGGCCGCCAGCTCGATGGCGCGTTCCTCGCCCGACGCCTTGCCCAGCAGCACCGCGCGGCGCGTGAGGTGGTGCGGATTGTTCTTGCCGCCACTCACGGCTTCGCGCACCGGATCGGCCAGCAGCTTGCGGTCATTCTGGTCGACCAGTCCGACGATCTCCTCGAGCCTTCGGCCCACCGCCTGGGCGCGTCCGATGCCCAGGAGTCTCTCCGCGGCCGGATTCAGGAATGACAGGTGCCCTTCCAGGTCGGTGGCCACGATGGCCTCGGCCAGCGACTGCAATGCGAACACCTGCAGAGGCAGCGCCGGCGTGGGCGGGTTGGGCAACGGCGGGGCCACCATGGCGGCGCGCGCCGCGGCTTCCTTCTCCTCGATGCGGCCGCTGGCGAGCGCGCGCAGCTTCCGGGTCGGGATGACCTCGACACCGGTCACGAGCAGCGCCGGCTGACCTTCGAACTCGATCGGGGCGGTAGTTAGCTCGAGCAGGCTGAGCTGGCCCTGCAGGCCGACCATCTCGACCTCGAAACGCTCCGCGCCGTGTGCGCCCGCGAGGCGCCGCTTGAGGTTCTGCGCGACCAGGTCGGCGTATTCGGGCGCCACCAGGTCCGAAAGCTTGCGGTCGATGAGGTCGACGCGATCCACGCCCACGAAACTCGCGAACTGGCTGTTGGCATAGAGGATGACGTCGCGGTGCACGAGCACCGCCTCGTGAATGCGTTCGCCGAGCTCGGTGAATAGTTTGGGACCGGCCTTCTCGCGTCCCGCGGTGCGCGCGGCGCGCAGCAGCAGCTGGTTGACCGACACGCCGATGGTCTGCACGTCCAGCTGTTCCTGCTCGAATTCGATGCGCGCGGGCAGCCGCTCCGCGGAGATCGCGCGCTGCACGGTTTGCGAAAGATGGGTGACCGCCCGCAGGTCGCGCCGCTGGAACAGGAACAGCACGAGTAGCAGCGTCGCGACGAGCGCGAGCAGCACGCAGATCAACCCAAGAATCGACATCCCCAGCTGGCCTTAGTTGTTATTAGTGTGGCGTCTTGTGCAGGGCATCCATGCCCGCGGGCAGCTTAGCCGAGCAAGGCAAGCGCCCACTGAACATTAACCATAAAGATATGCGATGTGCCGACTGGTTCCGAGACGAAACGAGGCGCGTGCTGCGGCCGAATCGGGCAGAATAAGTAGCATCCCATTCGGCCGATTCACCGGAGATTTCCATGCAGACAGAGTTCGCGCGCACCCAGATGATCACGCAGCAGGTCCGTGCGTGGGACGTGCTGGACGAGCGTGTGCTCGACGCGATGCGTCGCACTCCGCGCGAATTCTTCGTGCCCGAACGTTACGCAGGCGTTGCATTCGCAGACGCTGACATCCCGCTCGCGCCGGGACAACACATGTTGCCGCCGAAGATCGTGGGACGCCTCCTGCAGGCGCTGGAGCCGGCGCCGGGCAAACGCGCGCTGGTGATCGGCTGCGGCACCGGCTTCGTCCCGGCCTGCCTCTCGGCCATGGGCGCCAGCGTTCGCGCCGTTGAGATCCGGCCGGATCTGGCCGACGCCGCGCGCCGCAACCTCAAGCGCGCCGGTTTCGGCCAGGTCGAGGTGGTCACGGGTGACACATTCAACTTGGATCTGGGCACCGGCTATGCCCTGATTGCGGTATGTGGTGCCCTTCCCCTGTACGACGATCGCTTCGCCCGCGCGTTGGCCGTGGGTGGAACCTTGTTTGCCGCCGTGGGTGCGGCCCTGCCGCAGGAAGCGCTGCGGGTAACGCGTGCCTCGGAGGAGAAATGGGACAGCGAGGGCCTGTTTGAGACCGCGATCGACCCTCTCGACCATGCGTTGCGGCCCGAGCCGTTCACGTTCTAGCCTTCATTCGGGGCATGGAGGCCAGGCATGGTGCGCGAAATAACGGTGCAGGATCTCAAGGCGCGTCGTGATCGCGGTGAGGAGCCGCTGGTCATCGACGTGCGCGAAGCCTGGGAATTGCAACTTGCCAGCATTCCCGACGTCGTACATGTGCCCATGAACGAGATTCCGGCCCGGCTCGGGGAGTTTTCACGCGATACGGAAACCGTGCTGATGTGTCACGCGGGAGGGCGCTCCATGCGCGTGGCTCAATTTCTTGCAAACCAAGGATTTACAAACGTCGTGAATCTCACGGGCGGAATCGCCGCCTGGAGTCAGTACGTGGATGCAACCGTTCCCCACTACTGAATCGTCTAAGTTGCTTGTAGATGGATTGCCTACGCCCCCTGCGGCAGGTGATATAGTGATATATAACACTAAAGAGGACTCTTATTAATGCGTCGCTTATTTGCCCTGGGGCTGGGATGCCTGGTCTCCGTTGCCGCTTCTGGCGAAGACCTCCTCACGATTTTCGACCAGGCCGTGGTGAACGACCCGCTGGTGCGCGAGGCCGAGTACACGCGCAAGGCCACGCGCGAAGCGCGCCCGCAGGCCTGGGCCGCCTACCTGCCGCAGATCGGCGGCACCTGGACCAAACGCGAGTCCGAGGTGACGCGCAGCTCCGTGTCACCGTTCGTCGGACCCGTGGATCCACAGAATCCCGATACCTCGGACCTCTCCTTGCAGGTGCAGGGCCAGAACGGCACCAGTGAGCCGGAGACCGAAGGCTGGAACGTCCAGTTGAACCAGAGCATCTTCAACTGGGGCCAATTGGTCGGACTTCGCCAGGCAGGTCGCGTCGCCGCGCAGGCCGATGCGGACTATGGCGTCGCCCAGCAGGACCTCGCCATCCGCGTATCCACGCGCTACTTCGACGTGCTCGCCGCGCAGGACAACGTGCAGGCGCAACAAGCCTCGCACGACGCCATCTCCCGCCAGCTCGAGCAGGCCGAGAAGCGCTTCGAGGTGGGCTTGATCGCCATCACCGACGTGCAGGAAGCGCGCGCCGCGCGTGACACCGCCGCGGCGGATCTGATCGCCTCCAAGCGCCAGCTGGCCACCGCGCAGGAATTCCTGCGTGAGATCACGGACATGCAATACCCCGTGCTCGCCACACCGCGCGGCGCGATGCCGCTGCAGATGCCCGAGCCGTCCGACCCGCAGAAGTGGGTCGACGCGTCCATGGAGCAGAACCTGGCGCTGACCTCGAGCCGCCTCGGGGCCGACATCGCGCGGGACGACGTGCGCGTGACCTACGGCAATTTCATGCCGCAGGTCGACCTGGTGGTGGGCCAGTCGCATTCGGAGACCGACGCCACGCAGGTGTTCGATGCCATTCCGGATCGCAACTTCGCAGGCGGCAGCGCCAACGCCTCTTCCGATGAAGACGTGGACAAGGCGATCACGCTGCAGGTGACGGTGCCGCTGTTCGCCGGCGGTGGAAACATGTCGCGTTCGCGCCAGGCCTCGTACCGCTGGCAGGCGGCCAAGCAACGCCTGGAACGCGTGTCGCGCGAAACCGAGCGCACCGCCCGCGATGCCTATCTCGGCGTGAACTCGGAAATCTCGCGCGTGCAGGCGCTGCGCCAGGCGCTCGAGTCCTCGGCCACCGCGTTGCGCGCCACCGAGGCGGGTTACGACGTGGGAACCCGCACCGCGGTGGACGTGCTCACCGCGCGCCAGAACCTGGTGGCCGCGCAGACCAACTACTCGCGCAGCCGCTACGACTACATGCTCAACGTGCTGCGCCTCAAGCAGGCCGCCGGCATCCTCGATCGCAAGGCGCTCGAGGACATGAACTCCTGGCTCGAGACTCCGCCGGTGCCGGCGAATCCGCCGACCGTGGACCCGTCGACGCCGCAGCCCCAGCCGCCGGTCACGCCGCCGCAGCAGTAGTTAGTTCGGGGAGCCCGGGCAGGCCCGGGCTCCCCCGCTGCCCGCTCAGGGCAGCAGCGGCTCGAGGAATTCCATGAGGCGCTTCACCGCGCCGCGATTTTCCTCCACGGCTCGCCGCCCGCGCGCACCCATGCCGGAACGCGCCGCGGGAGCCGAGAGCAACTCGCCCACCGCCGCCGCCAGCTCGCCGGCGTCGTGCACCAGGCGCACCGCGCCGCATTCCACCAGCAGCTTCGCGACGTCCGCGGAATTGAAATTGTTGGGCCCGGCCAGCACCGGCAATCCGAGCGCCGCGGGCTCCAGCAGGTTGTGCCCGCCGATGGGTACCAGGCTGCCGCCCACGAAGGCCACGTCGCCCGCCGAGTAGAACGACAGCAATTCGCCCAGCGTATCGACCAGGAACACCTCGGTATCGCTCGCGGCCGCGCTTCCGCCCTGGCGCGTGACGAAGCGGACGCCCTGCTCTTTCAGGGCCGCGGCCACTTCGGCGAATCGCGGCGGATGGCGCGGCACCAGCACCAGCAATGCCTCCGGGTACCGGGCGCGCACCTGCCGATGCGCGGCGAGCAACACGTCTTCTTCCTTCGCGTGCGTACTGCCGGCCACCCACACGGGCCGGTCCCGGCCGAGCAGCCGGCGCACCTCCGTGCCCTGCGCCTCGATGTTCGGCGGCAAGGAAAAGTCGAACTTGATGTTGCCGACCACGTGCGTGCGCTCGGCGCTCGCGCCGATGGAGCGGAAGCGCTCGGCGTCCTGCTCGCTCTGCGCGGCGATGAAGATGCCGTGCGAGAGCGTCTGCCGGAACAGGCCCACCAGCCGCCGGTAACTCTTGACCGAACGCGGCGAGATGCGCGCGCTGGCCAGCACCAGCGGCACTTCCTGCCGGCCGCAATGATGGTAGAGGTTCGGCCAGATCTCGGTCTCGAGGATCACGGCCAGCGCCGGCTGCACGCGCTGAAAGAACCGGCGCACGGCGCCCGGCAGATCGATGGGCAGGAAACGCACGTCCACCCGGTCCTTGAACAGGGCGCGGGCGCGGGCGCGGCCCGTCGGGGTGACCGTGGTGAGCACCAGCGGCGTCCGGGGAAACCGCGCCAGCAACGCGTTCACCAGCGGGGCTGCGGCCTGGACCTCGCCCACCGACACGGCGTGCACCCAGATGCTGCCGCCGCCGCGCACCGGCGCGCCCAGGCCAAACCGCTGGGAGAATCCCTCCCAGTGGCTGCGGTCGCGGAAGCCGCGCAGCGCCAGGGCGCCGAGCACCACCGGCGCGAGTAGATAGGCCAGGACGATGTAGACGAACCGCAACACGCCGGGCCGGCCTCAGGCCAGCGACGCCTGCGGCAGACCGGCGGACTCGCGGTAGCCGGCGAGCAGGGAGTGCCAGTCCTGGTCGGTGAAATGATCCGGCGCGTTGAGCAGCGTCACCTTTTCGAGCGAGCGGTACAGGCGCACCAGGTTGCTGTCCGCCCACCAGCCACGCTTGCGCAGCGTGCCGCGATCGAAGTCGATGAGGTAGACCTTGTCCGCGGTCAGCAGGATGTTGTGCGCGTTGAGATCCGCGTGGTGCACGCCGGCGTCATGGAAGCGCCGGATGCAGCGTCCCACCGCTATCCATTGCAGCAGGGACAATGGCCCCTTCTCGAGCCTCGCGGCCAGCGACTCGCTGTTCTCGATCCGCTGGGTGATCAG
>Ga0307409_100001825_pt1 | contig 10813 bp, 8 predicted proteins | sample 322Ometagenome_2_FD_203888 | JGI IMG/M metagenome (GOLD analysis project Ga0307409, IMG submission 203888) | Maize rhizosphere microbial communities from greenhouse at UC Davis, California, United States - 322HYB-O-2 | ecosystem: Host-associated > Plants > Roots > Rhizosphere > Soil | place...
CTGCGGAGCGAGGTACGCCACGGAGCTGCCAGCCCGGAGCAGACGCTCCCGCAGGCTCACCACCCGCCGGCTCGTCATGGTCCGGCGGAGCATCGGGTCGGTGTCTTCGAGGTTCACAGGTGTCCCACGGGTCGTCGGGTCGTCTGGCGGTGCCGGGGCGGACCGGGCCGACAACGGCTCATCCGTCCCCACCCCGCTGGGGGGAGGGGACGGATGAGTGCGCGGGCGGGTCCGATGCCGGTGGGTCCGGTCAGTTCCCGGCGGTGAGGTAGTCGGCGAACTCCTTCTCGAGGGCGCTCTTCGGCTTGGCCCCCACGGACTTCTTGACGAGCTCGCCCTTGGCGAAGAGGTAGATCGCCGGGATCGAGGTGATGCCGTACTGGGAGGCCACGGCGGGGTTCTCGTCCACGTTGAGCTTGACGACCTCCACGGCGCCCGCGTGCTCGGCGGCGATGGCGTCCAGGACGGGCCCGACCATCCGGCACGGGCCGCACCACTCGGCCCAGAAGTCCACGATGACGGGCTTGTCGGCCTCGAGGACCTCGGTCTTGAAGTTCGCGTCGGTGACGTTCTTGGCGGCACTCATGATGACTCCTTGTCCGGCCGACCCGCACGCGCTGCGCGTGCCGGGCGGCCCTCGGTTGGAACGGTGCGAAGGGCGGATCCGGTTCGATTATGTCCCATGCCGACAGGAGGGGTCCGCGCCCTCCTGCCGGGAGGGCTCAGCTGTGCAGGACCGAGCGGCTCTCGAGCGCGGCCAGGTAGTGCTCGACGTCGACGGCCGCGACGCAGCCGGAGCCCGCGGCGGTGATGGCCTGGCGGTAGGTGGAGTCCACGACGTCGCCCGCGGCGAAGACGCCCGCGAGGCTGGTCGTGGAGCTGCGCCCGTCCACCGCGATGGTCCCGTCCACGGTGAGCTCGAGCTGGTCCTTGACCAGGCCGGTGCGCGGGTCGGAGCCGATGGCGACGAACAGGCCCGTGATCGCCAGCTCGGACGTCGCCTGCGTCTGGGTGTCGCGCACGGTCACGGACTCGACCTTGTCGGCGCCGTTGATGCCCACGACCTCGGCGTTCCAGAGCACCTCGATCTTGGGGTCGTCGAAGGCGCGCTGCTGCATGATCTCCGAGGCGCGGAAGCTGTCGCGGCGGTGGATGATCGTGACCTTGTCGGCGAACTTGGTGAGGAAGGTGGCCTCCTCGAGCGCGGAGTCCCCGCCGCCCACGACGGCGATGTGCTGACCCTTGAAGAAGAAGCCGTCGCAGGTGGCGCACCAGCTGACGCCGTGGCCGGAGAGGCGCTTCTCGTCGGGCAGGCCCAGCTCGCGGTAGGCGGAGCCGGTGGCGATGATCACCGCGTGGGCGCGGTGCACGGAGCCGTCCTCGAGGGTCACGGTCTTGACCTCGCCCTCGAGCTCGAGCGCGACGACGTCCTCGTAGCGGATGTCGGCGCCGAAGCGCTCCGCCTGCTGCTGCATGCTGGACATGAGCTCCGGGCCCATGATCCCGTCGATGAAGCCGGGGTAGTTCTCGACCTCGGTCGTGTTCATCAGCTCGCCGCCGGCGGTGACGGAGCCGGCGAAGACGATCGGCGAGAGGTTGGCGCGCGCGGTGTAGATGGCGGCGGTGTACCCGGCCGGGCCGGAGCCGACGATGATGACATCGTGGACGGTCTCGTCCTGCGCGGCGACCGCCGGCTCTGCGCCCGTCGGCTCGTCGTTCTTCGGGGCGAGGTTCAGGGCGTTGATGACGGGACCGAAGTCGGGGCTCACTGTTCTGCTGACCTTCCGTACAGGGGGCGGCCGGGCGCGCCCGGCCGCGGGGACCACTGGCACAACGGGTGCCGCGCGGCGGATATTCCGGTGCCGGGCGCGGCGGGCGCGCGGCACCCGGGGAGGAACAGGATCAGTCGAGCTCGATCTCGCCGATCCGCAGGCCGTAGTCGTACCCGGCGATGGGGTTGGTCAGCTGCGGCAGCTGGGTCCAGTTGACGATCACGTACTGGTGGTCCGACTCCTGGGCCGCCCCCGTCAGCGGGACGGTGATCTCCGGGCCGGTGAAGGAGCCCGAGCCCACCTGCTGGGCGCCCTCGAGGCTGGGGGAGTCGTTGACGTACACGTCGAACAGCCCGCCCGAGCCGGAGGACTGGCTCAGCCGCACCGCCCGCACCGCGGCGGGCTCCTCGAGCTCCACCGCGAGGCCGACGCTGGGCACCACGCTGCCGAAGCTCTGGTCGGAGAACCCGTAGCTGATCCAGTACGTGGCGGGGTTGTCGTCCACGGCCTGGCCCAGCTGGGGGTCCTGGTCGGCCATGTAGCCGGGATTGCCGGGCACGACGCGGGAGACGGTCGCGGGGTCGGGGTTGGTCCCGGAGACCGTCGGGCTCGCCTCGGGGCTGGCCTGGGCGGTCGGCTCCGCCGGGGGCGTGGCGTCCTGCGGGGCGCTCGCCTCCGGCTGCGGGGCGTCCTGCCCGCCGAAGAGCCCGCCCAGCCGGTCGAAGCTGAACACCACGGCCCCCACGAGGAGGAGCACCAGCAGGGTCAGGAGCACCAGCAGGCCCCGCCCGCCGTGCCGGGAGCGGCCGGGGTCGTCACCGCGCGGCGGCACGGGGGCGGCCGGTGCGGCGGGCTCGGCCGCGCGCTCGTCGTAGGGCTTCTCGGGGTGGGAGTCGGACCAGCTCTCGTAGCGGTTGTCGCCGTCGTAGCCGGGGTCGATGGCCGGGTCGACGTCGGTGCCCGCGGTGCGCCCGGCCACGGCGGCGGTCCCGCTCGCGGCGGCACGGTCGAAGAGCGTCGACCGGGTCGAGGCCGCGCTGACCCGCACGGGGCGGCCGAGGCGGGTGCGCACGGACGGGGCGGGGGCGGCGTCGTCGTAGGCGTCGTCGTCCTCCCAGCGGGTGACCTTCGGCTCCGGGGCGGCCGCGGGGCGGTCCCCGGCGGGGTCGCCGGCGGGCTGGGCGGCGACCACGGGCGTGGGGCTCGTGGGGTCCGGCTCGTCGTACAGGTAGGCGCCGCCGCCGCTGGAGCGCGGGGCGCCGAAGATGTCGTCGCTGAGGGACTCGTCCTCGACCTCGTCCGGCTCCACGAGCAGGGAGTCGAGCATGTCCGCCGCGGGGGCGTGGGAGGTCACCAGGTAGGTGTGGGCGTCGGCCTGCCCCAGGTCCAGGATCTGGAACGGCGCGCTGATGGTGCCGTTGGCCATGGACCGGGCGTTCTCCACGAGCAGCGGCGCGTGGCGCTCGGCGGGCAGGAGGATGGACACGTGGCGGCCGAGGACCTGGTCCTGCCCCTCGAGCACGTGATCGCCCTCGGCGGTGGCCAGCACGTCGGAGACGACCTTGTAGCGGCCGCCGAGGACGGAGCCGAGCTTGATCGGTGCGGGCACGTTCGCTCCCTGGGGGTCTGGAATTCGCGGGGGCCGGAATTCGGGGTGGGGACGGGCCGGACGGGGCGCGGGCGGTCGCCCTGCCCCAGGTCACGGGCCAGACAGCACTTTACCGGTCCGGCCGCTCCCTCCGGGAGAGCCGGGCCGTGCCGTCAGCGCCCGAGTCGGGCGCGCAGGGGGCGCAGCAGCCCGTCGAGCTCCTGCACCCGGAACAGCTTCAGCCCGACCAGGTAGGCCACGCCCATCACGGCGCCGCCCGCGGCGAGGGTCACGACCGCGGTGAGCTGGTTGGCCCAGGGGAAGCCCGCCGGGTCGTAGCCGCCGAGCAGGTGGAGGGCCAGGACGCCTGCCGCCCCGGCGAGCAGGGACGCGGCGAGGATCCGCACGTGCGACTCCAGGATGCGGACGACGCCGTAGTCGCCGACCCGCCGGGTGAGCACCACGTGGTAGAGCAGGGTGCTCAGCACGTTCTGGGCGGCGTAGCAGGCCGCGACGGCGAAGATCATGTGCTCGGGGGACACGAACCGCCAGATCGCCGCGGCGCAGGCCACGGTGAACAGCGCCACCCCCACCTGGACGAAGAACGGCGTGCGGGCGTCCTCCTGGGCGTAGAACGCCCGGCCCAGCATGAAGGAGGTGGACATGAACGGCGCGCCGACCGCGATCACCGCGACCACCTGGCCCACCACGGCCCCGGCGGAGGGGACGCCGCCGCTGAACAGCATGCCGAGCGGCCCGGCGTAGACGATGAGGGCGACGGTGGCGAAGACCGTGGCCACCCCGGTGATCCGCAGGCTCGAGGACAGGGACGCGACCATGCCCTCCCGGTCCCCGTCCGTCGACGCGGCGGCCATCCGGTTGAACAGGACCGTGGCGATGGACAGCCCGATCACCCCGTGCGGCAGGGAGTAGAGCATCGAGGCCTGGTTGAGGGCGGTCACGCCGGCGATCTGCTGCGGCGGGTCCATCGCGAGGTACTCCGGGCGGTAGGCCGTGGGGATCGCGGCGACCTTGGTGAGGACGAGGAAGGCGAGGTTGGCGAGGACGCCGGTGGCGAGGGTCCAGCCGCCGAGCCGGGCGGCCGTGGACAGGCCGATGCCGCGCCAGCCGAACCTCGGCCGCAGCCCCAGGCCGAGCCTCCGCAGCGGGAGGAAGAGGATCAGGGCCTGCAGCGCCACCCCGAGGGTCGCGGTGCCCGCGAGCCACAGGGTCTTGGCCGTCGTCCAGTTCTCGAGGGTGTGCGGGTCCTGCTGGTAGGCGCCGAACTGCTGGATGAACACGAGCAGGGCCGCGATGGCCACCACGTTGTTGAGCACGGGCGCCCACATGTAGGCGCCGAACGCCCCCTTGGCGTTGAGCACCTGCCCGACCACCGTGTAGAGGCCGTAGAAGAAGATCTGGGGGAACGTGAACAGTGCGAACGTGGTGCCGAGGGCCAGCATGCCGTCGTTCCAGTCCGTGCCCATGACCCGGATGATGGGGCCCGCCAGGACGACGACGACGGCGGCCACGCCCAGCAGCGCGAGCACCGCGAGGGTGATCAGCCGGGAGATGTAGTCGGCGCCCTCGTCCTCGGTGTTCCTCGACGCCTTGATGATCTGGGGGACGAGCACCGCGTTGAAGATGCCGCCGGCCACCAGGACGTAGATGAGGTTGGGCAGGGTGTTGGCCAGCTCGAAGATGTCCGCGATGGTCGTGACGGAGCCGATGGCCACGGTGATGAGGACGGCCTTGACGAAGCCGAGGGCCCGGGAGACGAGCGTGCCCGAGGCCATGATGGCGCTGGAGGCCGCCCCGGAGCGCCGGGCCGGGGCGGGGGTCCGCGCCTCGTCGGGCCGGGCGCCCGCCGGCTCAGAGCTGGTGGATGATGTATTCACGAGCGATGTCCGCGATGCGCCGTTCGTTGGGGAAGGACAGCTTCCGTCCGAGGTCGTCGATGTCCACCCAGGCGACGTCCACGGCCTCGTGGTCGGGGTCGTTGTCCGTGGTCAGGTGCCCGCCCGTGGCGCGCAACAGGAAGTGGTGGACCGTCTTGTGCACCCGGTGCCCGGAGACCGTGAACCAGTAGTCGATGCTGCCCAGCGGGCTGAGCACCTCCCCGGCGATCCCGGTCTCCTCCTCGATCTCGCGGATCGCGGCTTCCTCGTTGGTCTCCTCGTTCTCCGGGTGGCCCTTGGGCAGGCACCACTCGAGGCGTCCGCCGCGGTTGATGCGGGCGATGATGGCGACCGGGTGGGAGGGCGTGGCGAGGTCGACGACGATCCCGCCGGCGGAGACTTCCTCGACCGTGGGCAGCGCGGCGGCCGGTGTGGACGGCCGCTTCTTCGGAGCGCTGGGTACGGGGAAAGCCATGTCTCCTACCTTAGCCACAATCCGACGTGCTCCCGCCGGAGCCGCTGGGTGCTTCCTGGGCGCCCGGGGGACCCCGTCCCACCGGCCCGCTCCCGCCGCGCCGGGCCCTGCCCGGCCCGCCCGGCCAGGGGCCGCGGGTCTGGAACAATGGGCGGCACCATGACGCAGCTGTTCGATCCCTCCTCGATCCACCCTGCCGCCCTCGACCTCGGGCGGCAGTTCTCCGCCGCCGGCCACGACCTCTCGCTCGTGGGCGGGCCGGTGCGCGACCTCTTCCTGGGCCGCACCGCCCTGGACCTCGACTTCACCACCGACGCGAGCCCGGACGAGACGCTCGCTGTCGTCCAGGGCTGGGCCGACGCCGTGTGGGAGATCGGCCGGGACTTCGGCACGATCGGGATGCGCAAGGGGGACGTCCAGCTCGAGGTCACCACCTACCGGGCCGAGGCCTACGACGAGAGCTCCCGCAAGCCGGTGGTCGCGTTCGGCACCTCCCTCGAGGACGACCTGTACCGCCGCGACTTCACGATCAACGCGATGGCCCTGCGGCTGCCCGGTTTGGAGCTCGTGGACCCCCACGGGGGGATCAGGGACCTGCACGCCGGCGTGCTGCGCACCCCGGGCACGCCCGAGGACTCCTTCTCCGACGACCCGCTGCGGATGATGCGGGCCGCGCGCTTCGCCGCCCAGCTGGACGTGGAGGTGGCCCCCGAGGTGCAGCGGGCCATGACGGACATGGCGGGGCGGATCGCGATCGTCTCCGCGGAGCGGGTCCGGGAGGAGCTGGTGAAGCTCGTCTGCGGCCGCCGCCCCCGGAAGGGCGTCGACCTCCTCGTGAGCACCGGGCTGGCGGAGATCGTGCTCCCGGAGGTGCCCGCCCTCCAGCTCGAGATCGACGAGCACCACCGGCACAAGGACGTCTACCAGCACTCCCTGACCGTGATGGAGCAGGCCGCGGCCCTGGAGTCCGGCCCGGACGGGCCCGTTCCCGGCCCCGACTTCGTCCTGCGCTTCGCGGCCCTGATGCACGACATCGGCAAGCCCGCCACCCGCCGCTTCGAGGACTCCGGCGCCGTGAGCTTCCGCCACCACGAGGTGGTGGGCGCGAAGCTGACCGCCAAGCGGATGCGGGCCCTGCGCTTCGACAACGACACCATCAAGAAGGTCAGCCGGCTCGTGGAGCTGCACATGCGCTTCTACGGCTACGGGGAGGCGGGGTGGACCGACTCCGCCGTGCGCCGCTACGTGCGGGACGCCGGTGACGTCCTGGAGCGCCTGCACCGGCTGACCCGCGCGGACGTGACGTCCCGCAACAGGCGCAAGGTGGCCCGGCTGTCCGGGGCCTACGACGACCTCGAGCGGCGGATCGCGGAGCTGTCCGCCCAGGAGGAGCTCGAGGCCGTGCGCCCGGAGCTCGACGGCCAGCAGATCATGGCGGTGCTCGGCGTCCCGCCGGGCCCCGTGGTGGGCCGGGCGTACAAGTTCCTCCTGGACCTGCGCCTGGACGAGGGGGAGCTGGGCCCGGACGAGGCGGAACGGCGGCTGCGGGCCTGGGCGGCGGACACGCTGTGAGCTCCCGGCCCGGCCCGCCCCCGGCCGGACCGGACGCGGGGGAGCAGGCTCCGGTCCGCCCGGCCGCCGGAGCGGCCGGGCCGCGCCCGGGGCCGTGGGCGTTCGCCGGGGCCGCTCTGTACGCCGTCCTGCTGGCGTACCTGGTCCGGCTCCCGTGCCGGCTCACCTCCTGGGAGGCCCCGGGCACCTACCTGCAGCTGTGCTACTCCGACCTCCCCACCCTGTATGCCTCGACGGGCATGGCCGAGGGTCGCTTCCCCTACCTGGACCCGTCCGCGCTCCTGGAGTACCCGGTGCTGCAGTCCGTCGTGGCCTCGGCGACCGGTCTCGTGGCCCACGCCCTCTCGCCGGCGGGCAACATCCATGCCGGCCAAGGAATATATTTCGACGTCAACGCCCTGCTCCTGGGAGGCCTGTGGGCGGCGGTCGTCCTGGTCCTCCGGCGGATGGGCGCGGGCACGGTCCCCGTCCTCCTCGCGGCCCTGGCCCCGGGCGTGGTGGTCACCGCGCTCATCAACTGGGACCTGTGGCCGGTGCTGTGCACGGTGCTGGCCCTGCTCGCCCTCCGGCGCTCGCGGTGGGTGCTGGGCGGGGTGCTGCTGGGGCTGGGCACCGCGTTCAAGCTCTTCCCGTTCCTGGTCCTCGGCGCGCTGGTCGTGCTGGCGGTCCGGCGCCGCGAGCCGGGCCCCGCCCTGCGTGCGGCGGCCGGCGCCGCGGGGGCGTGGGCGGCCACCAACCTGCCCCTCCTCCTGCTGGACCCCCGGCAGTGGGGATACTTCTGGAGCTTCAGCGAGGACCGCGGCGCCGGCTTCTCCTCGGTGTGGCACTGGTGGAACGGCGTGGTGGTGCCCCGCCTGGGGAGCGAGCCGCTGACGGCCGAGCGGGTCAACGTCCTCGCGTTCACCGCGTTCGGCCTCGCGTGCGTGCTGGTGCTGGCGCTGGGGCTGGCGGCCCGGGAGGAGCCGTCCCTGGAGCAGCTGGCGTTCCTGGTGCTGGCCGCCTTCGTGCTCACCAACAAGGTCTACTCGCCGCAGTTCGTCCTGTGGCTCGTGCCCCTGCTGGTGCTGGCACGGTTCCGGACGGCGGAGTTCGTGGTCTGGCAGCTGGTCGAGGTGGTGCACTGGGCCGCCGTCTTCACCTGGCTGGGGCACGCCACGGCGCAGCTGCCGGGGACCGAGGCCGCGGAGGACGTCTACTTCGCGACGGTGGCCCTGCACACGGCCGCGGTCGGCTGGCTGGTGGTGCGGGTCGCGGCCGACGTGCTGCGCGGACCAGGAGGAGAACCACGAGGAGGAGAGCGATGAGCACGAGCAGGATCCGGCGGCCCGGCGGCGGCGCGCTCCTGGCGGCGGGACTGGTCCTGTACGCGGCGGCGATGGCATGGCTGCTGCGCCTGCCCTGCCTGGCGCCCGGCGGGAGCGAGCGCTTCCCCGACCTGTGCGCGGGGGCCGCCACGGACGGGCTCTTCACCGGCGGGCCCACCGGGGACCAGCCCCCGCTCGTGGGGATGATCGCCACGGTCGTCGGCTGGTTCGCCACCAACCTCTCCGCGCTGCTGGGCACCGAGGCGGACCGGGGCGCCCTCGCGGAGCTGCCCGTCCTGCTCCTGGTCCTCGCGTGGCTGGCCACGGTCCTGGCCGTCCACCGGTCCGTGGGACGGGGGCCGGACGCCCTCGTGATGGCGATCGCCCCCGCGGTGCTGCTCGCCGGCTTCACCACGTGGGACCTGTGGGCGGTGCTGTTCATGGTGCTGGCGCTGCTGTTCCACACCCGCGGCGGCTGGGCCACCTCGGGGGTGTTCCTCGGCCTGGGGGCGTCCGTGGCCCTGTTCCCCGTCGCCGTGCTGCTCGCCGTCCTGTTCCTCGCCGCCCGGCGCCGGCAGGTCCGGGACTTCGCCCTGGTGCTCCTGGGCGCCGCGCTCACGTGGGCGCTCGTGAACGGCCCCTCCGTGGTCACGTCCTGGGACCGCTGGACGGCCGGTCTCGGGACGCTCGCGCAGCGGCCCGTCGCGGACACCTCGTTCTGGGGCATGTGGGACCGGTTCGTGCCCGCGCTGACCGGGACGGACCCGGCGGGAACGGGGCAGCGCGTGCTGCTGGCCCTCGTCCTGAGCCTCGTGGGGGTGCTCGTGGTCGCCCTCGTGGCCCGCCAGGACCCGGGCGTGGTGCACGTGTCCTTCCTGGCCCTGGCGGTGTTCGTGCTCCTCGGGACGGACTACTCGCTGGTCCAGGCGGTGTGGCTGGTGCCGCTCGTGGTCCTCGCCCGCCGGCGCTGGCCGGAGTTCGCCGCCTGGCAGCTCGTCGAGCTGGCGCACTGGGCCGTCCTCGTCCTGCCCGGGCAGACCTGGCCCGTCCTGCCCTGGACCGGTCCCGGCGCGCTCGAGCTGCTGGGGGTGGCGCGCCTGCTGTTCCTGGTCTACTTCGTGGTGGTGGTGACGGTCGACCTCCTCCGCGGCCGCAGGGCCACGACGAGCCGCGCCGTCGTCGTCGACTGACGGGACGTCCCTCCCGCGGTCCCCGGACGGGACGCCCTCGTCCCCCGGCGGTGCCGGAGCCGCTCCGCTTCTCCCGTAGGGTCGGAGGAGGCCGGACCACGACGAGCGCTCGGGAGGAGCCCCGGTGATCGAGATCGAGAACCTGACCAAGACCTACGGTGACAGGACGGCGGTGGACGACGTCAGCTTCACCGTGCGGCCCGGCCGCGTCACCGGGTTCCTGGGCCCCAACGGCGCCGGCAAGACGACCACGATGCGCCTCGTCGTCGCCCTCGAGCCCGCCACCCGGGGGCACACCCGGGTCAACGGCCGGCCGTACGCCCAGCACCGTGCGCCGCTGGCCGAGGTCGGGGTGCTCCTGGACGCGAAGGCCGTCCACCCCCGGCGGACCGCCCGCGCGCACCTCTGCGCGCTCGCGGCGACCCACGGCATCCCCCGGAGCCGGGTCCAGGAGGTCGTGGACCTCACCGGACTGGGCGGTGCGGCCGACAAGCGCGTGGGCGGGTTCTCCCTGGGCATGGGCCAGCGCCTCGGCATCGCCGCCGCCCTGCTGGGCGACCCGCAGACCGTGATCCTGGACGAGCCCGTCAACGGCCTGGACCCCGAGGGCGTCGTGTGGGTGCGCCACCTCGCGAAGCACCTGGCCGCGGAGGGGCGCACCGTGTTCCTGTCCTCCCACCTCATGTCGGAGATGGCGCAGACCGCCGACCACCTGGTCGTCATCGGCCGGGGCCGCATCCTCGCGGACGCCCCCATCGGGCAGGTCCTCGCCGGGGGCCGCACCCGGACCCGGGTGCGCACCACCGACCGCCGGGGACTGCGCCACGCCCTGGCCGGCACGGGCGCGGACGTCACGGACGTCGGCGACGACGGCGCCGTGGTCGCCGGCCCCGAGCCGCGGCGCATCGCCGAGGCGGCCATGGCCGCCGGGGTCCTGCTCTACGAGCTCACCCCGCTGACCGAGACGCTCGAGGACGCGTACATGGCGATGACGCAGCACGAGGTCGAGTACCG
>Ga0307409_100001827_pt1 | contig 10808 bp, 13 predicted proteins | sample 322Ometagenome_2_FD_203888 | JGI IMG/M metagenome (GOLD analysis project Ga0307409, IMG submission 203888) | Maize rhizosphere microbial communities from greenhouse at UC Davis, California, United States - 322HYB-O-2 | ecosystem: Host-associated > Plants > Roots > Rhizosphere > Soil | place...
AGGAAGGCGGCGCGCGCACGCTCCTTCGCGTCGGCATCCACCGACTGCGCCGGATGCGCGGCCGACACGTAGCTGCGCCCCACCTCGAGCGCATGGCGCGCCCGCGCCTCGGCGCCGGCGAACGCGAGCTGCGGCTCAACGCTGCGCAGGATCTCGCGTGCCTTCGGGAAATCGCCGCGCAGCCCCCAGGTCCGCGCGATCTGCGTCTGCAGGATCAGCGCATCGTCGCTGGCGGCCGTCGGCAAGGCGTCGCGGAAGCGCTGTTCGCTCGCGGCGGGGTCGTTGAAATCCCAGAGCGGGGCCAGATCGATCGAACGCGCCGGCGTGTACAGCGCGAGCAGCGCCACCGCGGCGACACCGAGGGCCACGGCCGAGCGCCGCACACGCGGCGGTGCGCTGCGAAACCCTCGTGCCGTCGTCGGTGCGGTGCGCAAGGCGTCGGCGTCACGAGCGCAGGGTCGCGACCAGCGTGATCTCCGGAACGCTCGCGAGGGCCTTCGACAAGGGGCATCCGGCTTTCGCGCTTTGCGCAATCTGCTGGAACTGCATCTCGTCGATGCCGGGCACGCTGGCCTGCATCGTCAGCGCGATGCGGTCGATCGCGAAACCTTCGCCCTGCTTGACGAGGCGCACGCTCGCGGTCGTGTCGACCGCCGCGGTCGCGAAGCCGGCCTTGTCGCAGGCGAACGAGAACGCCATCGTGAAGCAGGCGGCATGCGCCGCGCCGAGCAGTTCTTCGGGGTTGGTGCCGCGCCGGTCGTCCTCGAAGCGGCTCGCGAAGCCGTACGGGTAGGCCTTCAGCGCGTCGGTCTCGGTGCTGATCCGGCCCTTGCCGTTGCGGCCGCCGCCTTCCCAGTGGACGTTCGCCTTCTTCTCGCTCATCGCTGTTCCTTGGAGTGGGGTCGGCGCTGGTTGTACCGCGCGGATCATGCGCCGCCGTGCCGGCACGGGGCAAGTCCGCAGGAACGCCAAGGGCTTGACCGCGAAGAAGGCCGGCGCGAGGCTCGCCCTTGATGTCGACGTCGGCGCGCCTCACCTGCAGGCCGGGCCTGCCCGATCGGGCAGGGGCCGGCTCGCCGATCGGCGGAGGCGCCATACGGCGGCACCGCGCACGATCGACCCGTCGTCCACTGCCCGTCTCGCCATGAGCCCCGACCAACCTTCCGCTACCTTGCCGGACCACGTCGAGCGCATCGCCGCCTCGGTGGTCGGCTTCGCGACCCGCCGGCATCGCGCCTCCGGCGTGGTCTGGCGCGCCGGCATCGCGGTCGGCAGCGCGGCGCTGCTGTGGCGCCATCCGCGCGTCTCGATCGCGCTCGCCGACGGAGAACAGGTCGACGGCGACGTGCGCGGCATCGACGGCGGCACCGACCTCGCGGCGGTGGCGTTTGCCGGCGTTTCGCTGCGGAGCATCGAGCGGTCGCCCGCACCGCCGCCGCGCGTCGGCGATGCCGTGTTCGCGGTCGGCCGCGATCCGTCCGGCCTGATGCACGCGAGCTTCGGCCACGTGGGTGCGGTCGGCGGCGAATGGCGCAGCTGGCGCGGCGGCCGCCTCGCGCAGTTGATCCGACTCGACGGCGGCTTGCCGCCCGGCCTGATCGGCGCACCGGTCGCCGACGCGGCCGGCCGCATCCTCGGCATCGCCAGCCATTCGTTCTCGCGCCACCACGCGGTCGTGATTCCGGTCGCGACGATCGAGCGCGTGCTCGACCCGCTGCTGACGCACGGCCGGCTCCCGCAGGGCTACCTCGGCATCGCGGTGCAGTCGGTGCGCGCGACGATGGACGGCGCCGGCGTCGACGGCCTGCTCGTGACGTCGCTGGCCGCCGACGGCCCGGCGGCGCGCGGCGGCCTGCTCGTCGGCGACGTCATCGTCACGTTGGCCGGGCAACCCGCCTCGACCCTCGACGCGCTGCGCAGCCAGCTGCAGGTCGGCGCGACCGTGCAGGCGGTGATCGTGCGCGGCGGCCAGCGTCACGAGCTCGCGCTCGATGTCATCCAGCGGCCCGGCTCGTTCTGTGGCTGAGGGCCGTCGCCACCCGATGCGTCGCTGCGTACCCCCGGCACCTCGAACCTCCTCAGCGCGCAGCGCGCAGGTGGGACGGCAGCCGTTCAGATGCCGACGGGCTTCGCCGATGACACGCAGCGCCTCGAGCGCCGATCGGGCGTAGCGATGGCGCGCATCGTCGTCGTCGGCGCCTCGCCGTTGCTCACCGACGGCGTCGCCGCAGCGCTGCGCGGCGTCGACGGCTGGGAGGTGCGGATCGGCGATGTCGACGACGGTGCCGACTGCTGGGTGCTGCCGGGCACGGAGCTCGTCGTGCGCGGACCGGGCAGCGCAAGCGCGCATCTCGCGGCCGACTGCGCAGCGGCGCGTCTGCGTGCCGCCGTCGGCGCGGTGCTCGAGGGGCTGTCGGTCCGCGAAGCGCCCTGGCAGGCAGCCGCGCCCGAATGCGAGCCGCTGACGCCGCGCGAGCTCGAGGTCTTCGAGCTGATCGGCAAGGGCCTGTCGAACCGCGACATCGCCGGCGTGCTCGGCATCTCGACCCACACCGCGAAATACCACGTCGCCCAGATCCTCGCGAAGGTCAACGCTTCGACGCGGGCCGAGGCGGTCAGCGAAGGGTTGCGCGCGGGTCTGATCGGTCTTTGAGCGCGGACCGGTCACGGAGCCGCAGCCGCTCTCGACGACCGCGGCGAACGGGCATCCGCCGTTCGACAGCTCCCGTGCGCACCGATGCCGCCCCGTCCGGCGTCGGCACAGCCGCGGCTACGCGCCGACCGCAGCCTGCAACTGCGCCTTCGACATCTTCGAGCGCCCCTTGATGCCGCGCTTCGCCGCTTCGCGGTACAGCTGATCGCGCGTCCGGCCGGCAGCACCCGAGTGCGAATGCAGGCCGCCGCGGCGCTCCGGCGAAGGCCCTTCGAGCGACGTCCGGCTCGCGGTCATCGACTCGCCATGGCGCGCCCGATCCTTGTTGACCGTCGCGGCGGCGATCCGTTCGGCGACCTTCTCGCCCTTGCCGCTCGCTTCGGCGCCGTCCTTGATGTGCTGATACTGGCGCTCGCGCTTGGCGCTCCATTTCGCTTCAGGCATCGCGCTCTCCGTGTCGAGTCCGAGACCCTTCACGCGGCAAGCGATGTGCCCATGCAGAATCGAAGGTCGCCCAACGCCCTGCACGCCGATGCCATTGACCTTCACGCGCTCGTGGAACGACGAGGATCTCGAGCGCTACCGCGCGTCGGTGGTGCGCTTCATCGAGGCCGAGATGCTGCCCGACGACGAGGCGGCGCGCCAGCGCGGTCACGTCGGTCACGCGATCTGGCGGCGCGCCGGCGAGCTCGGCTTCCTGTGCGCCGACATCCCCGAAACGTACGGCGGCGCCGGCGGCGACTTTCGCCACGAGGCGGTGTTCTACGAGGAATCGGCGCGACGCGGCCTGACCGGGATGGCGACCTCGGTCCACTCGATCGTGGCCCACTATCTGCTGAACCACGGAACCGACGACCAGAAGACGCGCTACCTGCCGCGCCTCGTGCGCGGCGAGCTGGTCGGCGCGATCGCGATGACCGAGCCCGCCGCCGGTTCCGACCTGCAAGGCGTGCGGACGCGCGCCGAACGGCGCGGCAACCACTACGTGATCGACGGCAGCAAGACCTTCATCACGAACGGCTACCTCGCCGGCATCGTGCTCGTCGTCTGCAAGACCGATGCGGCGCAGGGCGCGCGCGGCACCTCGATCCTGATCGTCGAGACCGAAGGCTGCGCCGGCTTCCGGGTCGGCCGTCTGCTCGACAAGATCGGCATGAAGTCGCAGGACACGTCCGAGCTGTTCTTCGACGGCGTGCGCGTACCGGCCGCCAACCTGCTCGGCGGCGCCGAGGGCCAGGGCTTCTTCCAGCTGATGGGCGACCTGCCGTACGAGCGCCTGATCATCGGAGTCGCCGCGCTCGCCGCGATGGAAGGTGCGTACGAGGCGACGCTCGCCTACGTGCGCGACCGCCAGGCGTTCGGGCAACCGGTCGCGAACTTCCAGAACACGCGCTTCCGGCTGGCCGAGGTCGCGACGCAGATCAGCGTCGGCCGCGCCTTCATCGACCGCTGCGTCGAGCAGCTTGTCGGCGGCACGCTCGATACCGCGACCGCGTCGATGGCCAAGCTGTGGGCTTCGGAGGCGCAGGGCCGCGTGCTCGACGAGCTGCTGCAGCTCTACGGCGGCTACGGCTACATGAACGAGTACCTGATTGCCCGCATGTACGCCGATGCGCGTGTGCAGCGCATCTACGGCGGCACCAACGAGATCATGAAGGAAGTGATCTCGCGCGCGCTGTAAGCACAGGCCCGACGACGTGGGAATCTCCGGGATGTTTGCCGAAACCGCTCCGTTGCCGACCCGGCGCGACGCCGCGTTCCGGGCTCGGATCGAGCGCGCGCTGCGCGCGTTCGAGGTTCGCAGCCACGGACACGTCGACTCGCATCACGCGGCGGTCGCGCTCGCCCTGGTCGACGAAGGCCACGGCGCCGACGTCGCCGGCATGCCGCGCCATGCGATGCCGAGCGACCGCGCCGCGATGCTGCTGACGCGCCGCTCGACGTCGCTGCGCAGCCACGCCGGCCAATGGGCGCTGCCGGGCGGCCGCATCGACGGCGACGAGACGCCGGAGGCGGCGGCACTGCGCGAGCTGGCCGAGGAAGTCGGTCTCGTGGTCGATCCGGCGTGCGTGCTCGGCCGGCTCGATGACTTCACGACCCGATCGGGCTTCGTGATCACGCCGGTCGTCGTCTGGGCCGGTGCCGGCGATGCGCTGATGCCGAATCCGACCGAAGTCGCGAGCGTGCACCGGATCCCGGTCGACGAGCTGCTGCGGCCGGACGCGCCGATGCTCGAGACGCTGCCGGAGCACGACCACCCGGTGTTGCGGATGCCGATCGGAACCAGCTGGATCGCGGCGCCGACGGCGGCGCTCTTGTATCAGTTCCGCGAGCTCTGCCTGCTCGGCCGCGCGACTCGGGTCGCGCACTTCGAGCAGCCCAGGTTCGCGTGGCGCTGAGGCCGCGCGCGGCCGCAAGCTCGGCGAGCGAGGCCGGCGGACGCGGGCCGCGCCGAAAGAACCGATCCCGAACGCGCGAGTCCGGCCTGGGGCCTGCGCTCAGTCGGCGTAGACCCCCGCCGCGCGTATCACCGGTCCCCAGCGGTCGATCTCGGTCTTCAGCCAGCTGCGCAGCCCTTCCGGCGTCTGCTTCGACTCGGGCACGATCTCGGCGCCGAGCTCGGCCATGCGCTGGCTCACGGTCGGGTCCTTCAGCGCTGCGCGCACCGCCCCGTTGAGCTTGTCGAGCGCGGCCTGCGGCGTGCCCTTGGGCGCGTACACGCCGTGCCAGACGACGACCTGGAAGCCTTTCATGCCGAGCTCGTTCAAGGTCGGCGCATTCGGCAGTGCCTTGATCCGCTCGAGCGTGGTCACGCCGTACAGCTTGACGGTCTCGGCCTTGATGTGCTGCGTGGTCTGCGTGGTCTGGTCGCAGAGCAGGTCGACCTGCCCGCCGAGCAGCGCGTTCAGCGCCGGCGCGGTGCCCTGGTACGGCACGGTCTGCAACTCGACGCCGATCGCCTGCCTGAACACCATGCCGCACAGGTGCGACACCGCACCGAGGCCGGCGTGCGCGAGATTGATCTTCGACGCGTTGGCCTTCAGGTAGGTGACGAGCTCGGGCAGGTTGTTCGGCGGCAGGTCCTTGCGCCCGACCAAGGTCATCGGCACGTCGACCGCCTGCGTGATGTACTCGAAGTCGGTCAGCGGGTTGAACGGCAGCTTGCGATAGAGCGCCGGCGCGGTCGCCATGCCGTTGTGGTGGAGCAGGATCGTGTAGCCGTCGGGCGCCGCCTTCGCCACGTAGTTGGACGCCAGGGTGCCGCCGGCGCCGAGCTTGTTCTCGATGACGACCGACTGGCCGAGCGTCTTGCTCATCGCCTGGCCGAGCGCGCGCGCGACCACGTCGGTCGGCCCGCCGGCCGCGAACGGCACGACCAGCGTGACCGGGTGCGTCGGATAGGCCTGCGCCGCGGCGCCGACCGCCGCCAGCGACAGCGCCGCAGCGGCCAGGAAGGATGGAATGTGATTCATCGGCGGACCTCCAGGTGAGCTACACAGGCTAGCGAAATCGCACCGCGGCGCCATTCGCGTCTACACCGAAACGGGGATCGGCCGGAAGGCCGACCGGAGCGGGCGTTGCACGCCCGCGGAGGGGCTTGGGCACGCGCCTTGCCCGTGGTGAAGTCTCGGTCTATCCTGCTGGGTTCGTTCCGGACTCCCTCCGTGATGCCCATGAAGATCGTCCTCGCCGCTGCCCTGAGCCTGTTCTGCCTGGCGGCGGCCGCTGCGCCCGACAGCCGGTGGTTCAGTGCTGGCGAGACCAGCGACACGAAGACCTACATCCAGCGCGGCTCGCTGCAGCAGACGATGACCGAGGACGGCAAGCCCGCGGCCACCGTCATCGGCATGGCGGTGACGACCTCGAAGGCTGCCGTCGTCGAGAAGTGGCAGGTGTCGCGCGACGCCTGCCTCAACGAATCCGGCCAGCTGCGCGCAACCACGCTCGAGGGGCAGCTGAAGCGGACGATCGATTTCGTGTTCGGCTCGGGGACGATCGGCTCGTTCCAGGCCGAGCTGATCTGCGACGGCTACAAGCAGTGGCTGGCGCAGAACCCCGACAAGAAGTGACCGTTGGCCGCTGACGCGGCGCTGGCGACGCGCATTTCGCCGCGTCGATCGCTTCGCCTCGCCGCTCCGCTTCGGTCGCGCGCAGGGGCACCGCCGTGCCGCGGGTGCCGGCTGCGCGGAATCGTGGGATAACCACCTCCCCACACCGACCCGGGAACTCGCGATGACCCTGCGCCCCCTCGGCCGCTCCGGCCTCTCCGTCTCGCCGCTCTGCCTCGGCGGCAACGTGTTCGGCTGGACCGCCGACGAGCAGACCTCGCATGCGCTGCTCGACCGCTACGCAGAGCGCGGCGGCAACTTCATCGACACCGCGAACGTCTACTCGTCGTGGGTGCCGGGCCACGTCGGCGGCGAGTCGGAAAGCGTGCTCGGCCGCTGGCTGCGAGCCCGCGGCCAGCGCGACCGCGTGATCGTCGCGACCAAGGTCGGCATGGACATGCCCGGCCTCGGCAAGGGCCTGACGCGAACGCAGATCGAGCGCGGCGCGGAGGATTCGCTGCGCCGCCTGCAGGTCGAGCGCATCGATCTCTATTACGCGCACGAGGACGATGCGAAGACGCCGCTCGACGAGACCCTGGCCGCCTTCGACCGGCTGGTGCGCGACGGCAAGGTGCGGGCGATCGGGGCCTCAAACTACACCGCCGAGCGGCTCGAGGCCGCGCTGGCCGTGAGCAAGACATCCGGCGCTGCCCGCTACGAATGCCTGCAGCCGAACTACAACCTGATGGACCGCGCCGGCTTCGAAGACGCCCTCGCCGCGACCTGCGAGCGCGAACAGGTCGGCGTGGCGACCTATTTTTCGCTCGCCAGCGGCTTTCTGACCGGCAAGTACCGGCGCGCGGAAGATGCGACCGGCCGGGCCCGCGCGGGTGGCGTGAAGCGGCATTTCACCGAGCGCGGGCAGCGCGTCCTCGATGCGCTGCATGCAACCGCGGACCGGCGCGGCAGCCGCCCGGCGACCGTCGCACTCGCGTGGCTGATGGCGCAGCCGGCGGTGACCTCGGCGATCGCCAGCGCGACGTCGACGGCCCAGCTCGACGAGCTGCTCGACGCGATCGACCTGCGCCTCGACGCCGATGCGCTGAAGCAGCTCGGCGATGCAAGCGCCGGTTGAAACGCGCAACCGTCTGCAACCGGCCCGGCCTGCTGACCGCGACACCAACGGACACACCTGACACAGCGGGCGGTCAACGTCCGGCTCGGGGCGGCCGATAGAGGGTTCGTCCCCTCTTCTCAGGAAGCTCCATGTCCGCTGTGTCGCCCGATTCCACCGTTCCCGCGCGCTCGATGAGCGCCGTCCCGCATGCCGTCTGGATCGGCGGCGGCCTGCTCTGTGCCGTCACCGCCGGCCTCGCCAGCGCGCTGGTCCTGCGCAGCGCGCCGGAGCCGGTCGCGGTCGTGCCGACCGCCGTGCCGGCGGCGGCCGTGGCCACCGCGGCGCCGCCGCTCGTCAGCAGTTCGACCCGTCCGATCGCAGCGGCGAACTCGGCGCCGGCCAAGGCGGCGCGCCTGCCCAAGCCGGTCGTCGTTGCGTCCACCACTCCGACCGACGTGTCGGCGCCGACCCGGGTCTCGCCGACGCCGGTGGCCCTCTGCGCGAGCTGCGGCGTGGTCGAATCGGTCAGCGCGGTGAAGGAAAAGGGCGAAGGCAGCGGCGTCGGCGCCGTCGCCGGCGGCGTGCTCGGTGGCGTCGCCGGACATCAGGTCGGCGGCGGCAACGGCAAGACCGCGATGACGGTCCTCGGCGCGATCGGCGGCGGCCTGGCCGGCCACGAGGTCGAGAAGCGGGTCCGCAGCGAGACCCGCTACGACATCAAGGTGCGGATGGAAGACGGCAGCAGCCGGACCTTCCACCAGGCGCAGTCGATCGCGGTCGGCACCCGTGTCGTCGCCGACGGCGGCGCGCTGAAGGTGGCGCGCGACAACCCGGGCGCGGATGAGCCGCGGATGGTGCGGACTTCGGCGCCGGCCGGAGGGCGCACCTGACCGAGGGCAGCCGAGCGCAAGCGCGCACCCCTCAAGCCGCCCGATTCGCCCGCGACGACCGGACCGCGACGGTCACGGCGATCGCGGCGAGCACCGGCAACAACGGCGCCTCGGGCGCCTCCATCGCCCACAGCGTCGCGCCGCTGACGGCACACCACAACAGCGGGATCGGCCATGCCAGCGCCAGTGCGCGGCGCGCAACGATCGCGTCGCCGGGCTGGCTCGTCAGCAACAGAACGCCGAGCGTGCCGAGCGCGGTCGGATCGGGTGCGATGCCGAAGACCTCGGCCTGCGAGAGCGGGCGACCGAACAGCAGACCGAGCCACGGGTAGGCGAGGACTGCGAAGGCGAACAGGCCGAGGCCCCAGCGACGGCCGCTGGCCGGTGGTTCCGACGACGACCGCAGGCTCGCCAGACCAGCAGCGACGAGCAGCAGCGCCTCGAGCGCGAACGCCGCCGCGAACCACGGACCCGCCGTGTTGATCGCCGCGTAGCGCTGCAGCTGGAACGCCCAGGCGACCCACAGCCACGCTGCAGCGAGCACGGTGAGTGCCATCGATGTCGCGCGAGCCGAGAGATGCCGCCTGCGCCATGCAACGACAAGGGCCAGCGCGCCGCCGATCCCGGCGATGACCGGCAGCGGCCACAGATCAGCGTTGTGAAGCTCGAACAGGCGGCGATAGGTGCGCGCCGAGAACATCAGGAAATCGGACAGCCGATAGGTCCACCACTCGGTCATCGGCGGCGGCCCGGCTCACAGCGCATCGACGTGGGCCGCGATGCGCTGGCGCAGCGCGGCGTCCGGCATCCGGCCCGTCGCCGCGGCCATGTTCTCGCGCACGTGCCCGACGCTGCTGGTCGCCGGAATCGCGCAGGCCAGCGCCGGGTGCGACACGATGAACTTCAGCGCGACCTGGGCCCAGCTCGCGCAATCGACCTCGGCCGCCCACGCCGGCAGGCGATGCCGCTGCAGGTCGCGCAGCAGTGCCCCTTCGCGGAACGGCCGGTTCGCGATCACCGCGATGCCGCGCTCGCGGGCGAGCGGCAGGATGCGCTGCTCGACCTCGCGATCGAGCAGGTTGTAGGTGACCTGCACGAAGTCGAGCGGATGGCGCCGCATCACGTCCTCGATTTCGCGATGCCGGCGACCCTCGGACGTCGTGATGCCGACATAGCGCAGGCGGCCGGCCTGCTTCATCGAGAACAGCATCGGCAACTGCTCTTCCCAGCCGAGGAGGTTGTGGACCTGCAGCAGGTCGAAACGCGCGATGTTCCAGTGCCGGCGCGACTCCTCGACCTGGCCCGGGCCGCGCGCGCCGGACGACGTCCAGACCTTGTCCGCGGCGAACACCCTGGCGGCAAGACCGAGTCGCGCGAGCCCGTGGCCGACGACCGGCTGCGAGGAGCCGTACATCGGCGACGAGTCGATCATCCGCCCGCCGGCCTCGAAGAACGCCTTCATCACATCGGCGCAGGCATCGCGCGCGGCGCGGTCGTTGCCGACGTTGAACGTGATCCAGGTGCCGAGGCCGACCACCGGGAGCATCTCGCCGGTCGATGGGATCGGTTTCAGCGCGACCGGACCCTTCGGCGGCGCCTGCGCGCCAACCCAGGGCGTCCATGCCGTTCCGAGGCCCAGCGCGAGCTGCCGCAAGACGAAGCGGCGCGCGATCGATCGGGACGGTTTGACCATCACGGGTGCAGGGTCGTCAGGCGTCGCATCAGGCAGGGCTTCCAATCCCCACGGGCGCCGGCGACAAACTGCGAAACCGTTACCAAACGCATCTTCCACTGGCACTGGCGAAGTCGACGGCGTATTGTCATAGGCCGCCCGACACCAGGACGCTCAACAAGGGTACACCGATGAAGCGCACCGTCGTCAATCGACTGATCCGGATCGCGATGTCGAAGCGCAGCCGACTGATCCGGGAAGCCCGCCTGCGCCAGCTGGCGGCCAGCGCGGCCGGAAGTCAGACACCGGCACCGCGCACCCGCGAGGGCCTCGACTCGCTGCCTTAGCGCGGGTCGGGGCCCCCCGCCCGCCGCGGCGCGGCCTGGATCAACGCCCCGCCCCCGGGCGCGTGGTAGCACCCCTCGTC
>Ga0307409_100001830_pt1 | contig 10805 bp, 8 predicted proteins | sample 322Ometagenome_2_FD_203888 | JGI IMG/M metagenome (GOLD analysis project Ga0307409, IMG submission 203888) | Maize rhizosphere microbial communities from greenhouse at UC Davis, California, United States - 322HYB-O-2 | ecosystem: Host-associated > Plants > Roots > Rhizosphere > Soil | place...
CTTCTCGTCCAGGAACTGCATCATCCGCGCCGGGTTCAGCAGCGCCTTGGTCTCCTGATAGACGTACGACTTGTTGGCCGACCCGCCGCCCTTGGCCATGAACAGGAACTTGTAAGCGTCCGGCTGCGCGCCGGGGTCCTCGGCGTACAGCTCGATCTGGGCCGGCAGGTTGGTGCCGGTGTTCTTCTCGTCCCACATGGTCAGCGGGGCGAGCTGCGAGTAGCGCAGGTTCAGCCGGGTGTACGCCTGGTACACGCCCTGGGCGATGGCCTGCTCGTCGAGCCCGTCGGTGAGCACGTGCCGGCCGCGCTTGCCCATCACGATCGCGGTGCCGGTGTCCTGGCACATCGGCAGCACGCCGCCGGCCGCGATGTTGGCGTTGCGCAGCAGGTCCATCGCGACGAACCGGTCGTTCGGCGACGCCTTCGGGTCGTCGATGATGCCGCGCAGCTGGGCCAGGTGGGCCGGGCGCAGGAAGTGCGCGATGTCGTGCATGGCCTCGGCGGTGAGCTGGGTCAGCACGCTCGGCTCGACGGTCAGGAACCGCCGGCCGCCGGGCCCGTTCACCACGTCCACGCCCTCGTCGCTGACCAGGCGGTACTCGGTCAGGTCGTCGCCGATGGGCAGCAGCGGCGAATAAGCGAAGGCGGCGGCTCTGCTCATGAGCGGCAACTCTAAGCCAAGCTCTGACGATCACCGAAACGGCAGGTAGGCCATGTCCCGGCCATCCACGGCGATGAGCCCGGCGGGCCCGGTGGCGAACACCTTCGCCTCGGTACGCGCCTCCGCGAGCACCCGTCCGCTGGCCGGCGACACCGCGACGATCCGCCGCGGCGACGTGTTCGCGATGATCGCCGCGTACGGCGTGAGCGCCGCCGTGGCGCCGGCGTTGACCGACCGCCGCCAGTCCGCGCCGCCGCCGGTGAACGAGCGCCCGCTGAACGTCCGCCGGTCGGCGCTGCGGATCACCGCGTACCCGTCGTTGACCGCGACCACGTCCTGGTTCTTCTCGCCGTACCAGAGCCGCCGCCCGTCGTGCGCGGCGATCAGTTCCTCGCGGCCCACCGGATCAACGCCGAGCACCACGTCCACGCCGCCGGCCGGGTCGCGGTCCTGCTTGCAGGACGACCCGTTGTCCGCCGTCCGCAGGTTCAGGCCGTCCCGGCTCCACACCTCGCTGGACGGCGGGTCCGCGGCCACCACGCGGTAGTAACAGGTGCCGTCCGCGGATTCGCCGGTGACGGTGAGCACCCGGCCGCCGATCACCGCGACGCGCTGGTCCGGGCCGGGTGTGGTGGTCTGCACCACGCGCCCGGCCGCGGTGTCCACGATGCGCACCCGGTTGTCGTCCGGCAGGCCGATCAGCGCCGGCAGGTACGGCCGCCCGGCCACCTGATCGTCCGCCTGCGGCGAGGTGAGCGGCTGGGTGTCCGGCAGGTCCGGGTTGGCTGCGTCGAGCACGAACCCGATGCTGCCGGTACTCACCGTCCACAACGGACGGCCGCCACGCGGATCCCAGGCGCGCAGCGCGCACTCGCCGCCCTTGACGCAACTCAGGTCGACGATCGCATCGGCGTACGTCCACACCGCGGTCGCCGTGCCGTCGCTGCGCCGGACCTGCCCGCTGCGTGGATCGCGCACCCGGTAGCCCTTGGTGAGCAGCTTGCCGGTGACCACCACGGCGTCCGAGCCGGTGCCGGCCATCGAGGCCCAGTCGTCGTCGGACTGCCAGAGCTGCACGCCGGCGCCCAGCCCGTACGACTCCACCCGGGTGCGGTATTCGACGATCACCGCGTCGCCGGCCATCGCGACGCTCTCCGGCGTGCCGCTGAGCTTGACCTGCCACTGCGCCGACCCCTCGGCGATCGGCGCGCTGGCGGTCACCCACGTCCACACCTTGGGCCACGGGTTGAACACGTTGGTGGCCGCCAGGATGACCAGGCCGGCGATCACGAAGATCGCCGTGTATCCCCTGGGTGTTCCACCGCCGCCGGCCACGCTGACACGCTAACGAGACGGATCCGATCCAAGCGGTAGGCGTAATACGCCCGTGTCGATGGTTTATGCGGGCTTTGCCGCCGCGGCCACCAACGGCAGCACGCGGTACGGGATCAGCTCGGCCAGCGCGATGATCGTCGACGCCCGGACGATCCCGTCGTATCCGACGATCTGGTCGATCACCCGCTGCAGGTCCGCATTGGACCGGGCGACGATCCGGCACAGCACGTCACCGCTGCCGGTGATGGTGTGCGCCTCCAGGACCTCCGGGATGTCGGCCAGATGCCGGCCCACCGCCGTGTGCCCGTACCGCTGGCTGATCTCCAGGGTGACGAAACTGGTCACGCCGAAGCCGATCACGTCGGGCGCGACGTCCGGGCCGAAGCCGCGGATCGCGCCGCGGGCGGTCAGCTTGTCCAGCCGGGCCTGGACCGTGCCGCGGGCCACGGCGAGCCGCCGGGACAGCTCGAGCACGCCGATCCGCGGTTCCGCGTCGAGCAGCTCGAGCAGCCGAACGTCGAGCGCGTCGAGCTGAACATCCTGTACAAGCATACAGATCCTTAACCGTACCGATTGCGCAGACTGACCAGGTGACGAGGTAACTATTGCTCAATGGTGTGACGTGCGACAACCTTTCACCATGACGCAGACCATGGAACACATGACCGAGACCACCGACGTCTTTCCGGTCAAGGGCGTCGACTACCTGCAGTTCCTCGTGGGCAACGCCAAGCAGGCGGCCCATTACTATTCGACGGCGTTCGGCATGAAGTGCGTCGCCTACCGCGGCCCCGAGCAGGGCTACCGCGACCACGCCGAGTACGTGCTGGTCAGCGGCGCGGCCCGGTTCCTGATCACCGGTGCGGTGCACGCCGGCGCACCCGGTTCCGACCACGTCGCCAAGCACAGCGACGGCATCTCCGACATCGCGCTGGCCGTGCCGGACGTGGACAAGGCCTTCGCCCACGCGGTGTCGGCCGGCGCCCGGCCGGTGACCGAGCCGCATGACGTCAGCGACGAGCACGGCACGGTCCGGGTCGCGGCCATCGCCGCGTACGGCGACACCATCCACTCGCTGGTCGACCGGTCCCGGTACGACGGGCCGTTCCTGCCCGGCTTCGTCACCCGGGCGCCGATCGTCGCCCCGCCGGCGAAGCGCTACTTCCAGGCGGTCGACCACGTCGTCGGCAACGTCCAGCTGGGCAAGATGGACGAGTGGGTGGAGTTCTACCGCCGGGTCATGGGCTTCACCAACATGGCCGAATTCATCGGCGACGACATCGCCACCGACTACTCGGCGCTGATGTCGAAGGTCGTCGCGGACGGCACCCGCAAGGTCAAGTTCCCGCTGAACGAGCCGGCCGTGTCCCGGCGCAAGTCACAGATCGACGAGTACCTGGAGTTCTACGGCGGACCGGGTGCGCAGCACGTCGCGGTGGCGACCAACGACATCATCACCACGGTGGACGCGATGCGCGCGGCCGGCGTGGAGTTCCTGGACACCCCGGACTCGTACTACGACGACCCGTCATTGCGCGGCCGCATCGGTGAGGTGCGGGCGCCGATCGAGGAGCTGAAGAAGCGCCGGATCCTGGTCGACCGGGACGAGGACGGCTACCTGCTGCAGATCTTCACCAAGCCGGTGCAGGACCGGCCGACCGTGTTCTTCGAGCTGATCGAGCGGCACGGCTCGCTGGGCTTCGGCAAGGGCAACTTCAAGGCGCTGTTCGAGGCGATCGAGCGGGAGCAGGAGTTGCGCGGCAATCTGTGACACTGATGCGGTGAATCTTTCTCCGGCGCCGTCGCTGGGCAGGGGCGGGCCCGCTCAGCCTGTCGTGATAGAGGTTGCGGCATGAGTTCGCTGCCCGCCGGTTGGTACCCGGATCCGGCCGACACCGCCACCCAGCGCTACTGGGACGGTGAGGGCTGGGTCGGCAAGGCCATCCCGGTTGACGCGACTCCGCCGGTCGGACCGCCGCCCGCCGAGGATCCGGTCCTCGTACCGCGGCAGCCGACCACCCCGGCCGCGCCGGCGCCGGAGACCCCGCAACAGGTCTGGACCGCCCCGCCCGGCTGGCCGCCACCGCCGCCGGGCTGGACCCCACCGCCGGGCTGGCACCCGCCGCCCGGATTCACCCTGCAGGCCCGGCCGCACGGCTTGGCGCTGGCCGGCATGGGCGCCCGGTTCGTCGCCCGGCTCATCGACTTCGTCGCCGTGCTGCTGCTCAACGTCCTGGTGAACGGCTATCTGGGGTACCAGTGGTGGCTGGAGATGGAGCCGGTGCTGCGGGCCGTGCTGGAGGATCCGCTGGCTCCCGCCCAGCCCACGCCCCGCTCGCAGTACCTGGTGCTGACCATGTTGTTGGTGGCGACCGCGCTGTGGCTGGCGTACGAGGTGCCCAGTCTGGGCAACAGCGGCCAGACGCCGGGCAAGCGGGTCATGCGGATCAAGGTGGTCGGCGTGGAGAGCACCGAGCGGCTGGGCTTCGGCCGGGCGTTCCGCCGGTGGGGCCGGCTCGGCATGTGGACGCCGTTGTGGGGCTGCTGGGGCTTCGGCCTGCTGATGCAGATCATCGACTCGATCTCGCCGCTGTTCGACCAGAAACTCCGGCAGGCACTGCACGACCGGTCCGCCCGGACCGTGGTGGTCGCCCTGCCGCCCGGCTACCGAGCCCCCGCCCCTGCCGCCGGCGGCGGCACTCCATCCGAGGGAGAGAAATGACCCGGCTGACCCGCGCCGACCTGGACGCCCTGCCCGCCTATGTGCCCGGGCGCAACGTCGCCGACCTGGTTCGCGAGCTCGGCATCGCCGAGGCGATCAAGCTCGCCAGCAACGAAGTGCCGTTCGGCCCGCTGCCCGGCGTGCCGGAGGCGGTGGCCCGGGCGATGACCGCGGCCCACCGGTACCCGGACATGGGCGTGCTGGAACTGCGGGACAAGCTGGCCCGGCGGTACGGCGTGAGCGCGGACCGCCTGGTCACCGGCTGTGGCTCGGTGGCGCTGGCCGAGCACCTGGTGAAGGCCACCTGCCTGCCCGGCGACGAGATCGTCTACGCGTGGCGCTCGTTCGAGGCGTACCCGATCATCTCGGCCGGCGCCGCAGCGACCAGCGTCCGCGTCCCGAACACCCCTGGCCACGGTCACGACCTGCGGGCGATGGCGGCCGCGGTCACCGACCGGACCCGGGTGGTGATCGTCTGCAACCCGAACAACCCGACCGGCACCGCGGTGCGCCGGGCCGAACTGGACCGGTTCCTCGACGACGTGCCGTCCGACGTGCTGGTGGTGCTGGACGAGGCGTACCGGGAGTTCGTCACCGACGAGCAGGTGCCGGACGCCCTGGAGACCTACGGCGACCGGCCGAACGTGGTGGTGCTGCGGACGCTGTCCAAGGCGTGGGGCCTGGCCGGCCTGCGGGTCGGCTTCCTGGCCGGGCAACCGGACGTGGCCGCCGCCGTCCGCAAGGTGGTCACGCCGTTCTCCACCAGCCTGGTCGCCCAGGCGGCGGCGCTGGCCGCGCTGGACGCCGAGGAGGAGGTACGCCGTCGCTGCGCGATCGTGGTCGGCGAGCGGGAACGGGTCACCGAGGCCCTGCGCAAGCTGTCCCTGGAGGTCCCGGCCAGCCAGTCGAACTTCGTCTGGCTGCCGTTGGGCGACCGGGCCGCCCAGTTCGGCGCCGCCTGCGAGAGCCGCGGCGTCATCGTGCGAGCCTTCCCGGGTGACGGCGTCCGGGTGACGATCGGCACGCCGGAGGAGAACGACGCGTTCCTTGCCGCGACGGAGAGCGCGCTGACCTGACCGTTACGCTCCCCGGCATGACTCCCGAGGTCCGGGACCTTCGCGCGACGCTGGACGGGTTACGGGCCGGCGTCCTCAAGAAGCTGGCCGGGCTGAGCGAGCAGGACGCCCGGCGCAGCACGGTCGACTCCGGCACCAACCTGGCCGGGTTGGTGCAGCACCTCACGTTCGTCGAGTCGCTGTGGTTCGAGGAGGTCGCCGCCGGCCGGAAGGCCGCCCGGGGCGATCGCTCCATGCGGGTCGATCCGTCGGTTCCGCTGCGCACCGTTCGGGCCGACTACCGCGCCGCGTGTGCGGCGAGCAATGAGATCATCGCCGGGCTGGCCGACGCCGAGACCCCGGTGACCCGCGGCGGGAAGGCGTACACGCTCCGGTCGGTGCTGCTCGCGGTGATCGAGGAGACCGCCCGCCATGCCGGGCACGCCGACATCATCCGCGAGCAGATCGACGGCCGGACCGGCCGCTGATCAGACCGCGCAGAAGCCGGTCACCGGGTTCATCCAGTCGACCAGCTTGGCCTCGATCCGGCCGTCCAGGTCCTTCTCGGTCTTGATGCTGTCGAAGAACCTGGCGTCCGCCGCGCTCTTGGCCAGCTTGGCCGCGGAAGCGGCCCCGGCGGTCTGCAGGTCCGGGTCCTGGGCCGCCGCCGTCGCCTTCTTGATCTTCGCGCCCACCGACTTGAGCTGGGCCCGGGCGGCCTTCTCGGCCTGCTCCGCCTCGGCGGTCTCCTTGGCCTCCTTGCGGGCGATCATCTTGCCCATCTCGGTGTGGAAGCCGGTCATGTCGTCGCTGAAGATGGCCGAGACGTTGCCGCAGACGAGCTTGGTGTTCGCCGTGTAGTCCGGCGCCGGGCTGGTCGGCGCCGCGGACGGGACGGTCGCGGCGGGGGCGGCGTCGGTGCTCTCCGCTCCGCTGTCGCAGGCGGCCGCGGTGAGCAGCAGACCGCCGAGGGCCACGGCCAGGAGGGCGCGTCGCATGGGAAAGATCCAATTCGTGAGGAAACCCAAACCTGGCCGACGATACGTTCCGGCGCCATGCCCGTCCACTTGAGCGACCCCGGTCACGCCCGCACGAGCAGCCCGTCCGCGCCCTTGCGGACAGGCTGTTCGCCCCCGTTGGGCCGCTCCATCCCGCTGGGGCGATGAAGACATCCGGAACGGAGCGGCTGACACACAGCCTGCTGCGCGCCGCTCTCGTTCCGCTGTCGATCCGCTCTTGCCGCCCGGAGAGGGACGTGACCCGCTGGGCTAAGGTCAATGCCTGTCGACGTGCGGTAACGAGGGGGCTCGATGCGCTTCGGCATCCTGGGGCCACTGTCCGTCGACGACGACGGCCGCGAACTCGCCATCACCGCGGGTCGTGACCGGGTCCTTCTTGCCATGTTGCTGGTGCGGGCCGGCCGGATCGTCGCGGTGGACGACCTGGTGGACGCGCTGTGGGACAACGACCCGCCGGTCACCGCCCGCGGCCAGCTGCAGAACTGCGTCTCCCGGCTGCGCCGGCTGCTGCCCGCGGACACCATCATCACCGATCCGGCCGGATACGGGATCCGGGTCGAGCCGGACGATCTGGACGCCACCCGGTTCGCCGCGTTGACGGCGGCCGGCCGGGACCGGGTCGCCGACCAACCGGACCAGGCGCGGCGGCTGCTCCGGCAGGCACTCGACCTGTGGCGCGGCCCGGCGCTGGCCGGCATCGACAGCCGGGCGGTCCGGCGCCGTGCCGCGGTGCTGGACGAGCAGCAGGCGGTCGCCACCGAGGACTGGGTGGACCTGGAACTGGCCGGCGGCCGGGACCGCGACCTGATCGCCGGTCTGGCCGGCCTGGTCGATCGGTTTCCGCTGCGGGAACGGCTGCGGGCCCAGCTGATGCTGTCGCTGTACCGGGCCGGGCGGCAGGCGGACGCGCTCGCCGAGTACCGCCGCGCCCGAACCGTGCTCAAGGAGGAGCTCGGCATCGAGCCGGGACCGGCCCTCAGTGATCTGCACCGGCGCATCCTGGCCGGCGAGGTGGGCGGGCCGGCGCCGGGTGTCCGGCAGCCGGCCACCGGGCCGCGGAGCCTGCCCCGGACGGTCGGCGATTTCACCGGCCGCGGCGAGTCCGTGCACCGCCTGATCGAGGAGATCGACGACGATCCCGGCGACGCGCCGATCATCCGGATCATCGACGGCATGGCCGGCAGCGGCAAGACCACCCTCGCGCTGCACCTGGCCAACACCGTGGCCGACCGGTACCCGGACGCGCAGCTGTTCGTCGACCTGCACGGGCACAGCGACCGCCAGCCGGTCGAGCCGGCCGCAGCCCTGACCGTGCTGCTGCGCCAGCTCGGTGTGGATCCGGACCGGATCCCGGCCGATGTGGACGGCCGGGTGGCGATGTGGCGCAGCGAGCTGGCCGACCGCCGGGTGCTCGTGGTGCTCGACAACGCGGCCGGTACGGCCCAGGTCAGCCCGTTGTTGCCGACCGCGCCTGGGTGTCTGGCGCTGGTCACCAGCCGGCGCCGGCTGGCCGGGCTGGACGGCGCACGCCCGGAGTCGATCCCGCTGCTCACCGAGGCTGAGGGGGTGGAGCTGCTGGCCCGGATCGCCGCCGACCGGGTGGCTGCCGAACCGCAGGCGGCCGCCGAGGTGGTCCGCCGCTGCGGGGGGCTGCCGCTGGCCATCCGGCTGGCCGGGTCCCGGCTGGCCCACCGGCAGCGGTGGCGGGTGGCCGACCTGGTCCGCCGCCTGGGGTCGGCGGCGCTGCCCGAACTGACCGCCGAGGACCGGACCGTGGGCAGCGCGTTCGCGCTGTCGTACTCGCAGCTGGCCGGGTCGCAGCAGGCCCGGTTCCGGCTGCTCGGCGTGCACCCGGGCGAGCGGTTCGACGCGCCCGCGGTGGCCGCGCTCGCCGATCTGCCGCTGGACGACGCCGAGGACCTGCTCGACGACCTGGTCGACATGCACCTGGTCGAGGAACCCGAACCGGGGCTGTTCCGGCTGCACGACCTGATGCGCGAGTACGCCGCCACGCTGGCCGCCGGCGACCCGGACGAGATCCGTCACGCCGCCGTGGTGCGGCTGGCCGACCTGCACCTGCACGTGGCGGCGCGGGCCTCCGACGAGGTCCGGGTGAGTCGCGGCACGGCCGCCGGGCACCTGCCCGGGCCGCTGCGGCCGGACCTGCTGGACGCGGTCGCCGACCCGGTCGCCTGGCTGGACCGGGAGCGGGCGGTGCTGCCGAAGCTGGCGGACGCCGCGGTGGCCGCCGGCCGGCCGGACTACGCATGGCGGTTGCCGCTGGCCGCCTGGCGCTTCTTCGACATCCGCGGCTACATCGACGACATCCTGCAGGCGCACCGTCGCGGTGAGGCCGCCGCCCGGGCCGCCGGTGACCGGCCGGCACTGGCGGAGACCCTGACCCGGTTGGCGTCCGCGTACGCCCGCCGGGCCGACTTCGCCGAGGCATTCGGCCGCCTGCGCGAGGCGGCGTCGCTGTATCAGGCGGTCGCCGACCGGCCCGCGGAGGCGGCCGCGTGGGACGAGGTGAGCGTGCTCGCCGAGCGGATGGGCGCGCTGCGCCAGGCCGTCGACGCCGGGCGGCGGGCCCTGCGCCTGCACCGCCGGCTGCGCGACGACCAGGCCGTCCTCCGGCGCTCGGTGGCGCTCGCGGTCCCGCACCTGCGGCTCGGCCAGGACCTGGCGGCGCAGCGGCTGCTGCGCACCGCGCTGTTGCTCGCCGTCGAGATCCGGGACGACATGGCGGTGGTCGTCTGCCTGACCCGGCTCGGCCGGGCCCGGATCGGTCTGGGCCAGTTCGGTCCGGCGGAGCGGCTGCTGACCGCGGCGCTCGGGCTCAGCGGGCGGCTGCGGTTCGCGATCGGCCGGGCCGAGGCGCTGGCCGGGCTGGGCCGGCTGGCGTACGCGCGCGGCCACGGGACGCACGCGGTGCGCTGGCACGAGGAAGCGCTGGCGGCGTGCACCGACATCGGGGACCGGCGCGCCCGGACGGCGGCCCTCAACGATCTCGGCGAGGCGCTCGGTGCGACCGGGCGGCGGCGGACCGCGGCGGCCCGCTTCCGCGAGGTCCTGGCGGGCGAGGCCGACCCGTACGAGACCGCCCGCGCGGAGGGGGGCCTGGCCGCGGCGACCGTCGACGACGACCCGGCGGGGGCGCGGCGCCGGTGGCAACGTGCGCTCACCGCGTACGTCCGGATGGAGGTGCCGCGCAGCGGCGAGATCCGGCGGCGCCTGGCCGACCTGCGGGACCGGCCGGCATGAGATACCGCATCCTGGGCGGGCTCACCGTCGAGGCAGCCGGGATCACCGCCGCCCGGGACCGCACCGTGCTGGCCCTGTTGCTGCTGCACCCCAACCGGCTCGTTCCGGTGGACGACCTGATCGACGCGGTCTGGGACACCGAGCCGCCGGCCACCGCCCGCGGACAGCTGCAGACCTGCGTCTCCCGGTTGCGGCGGGCGCTGCCGGCCGGTGCGATCCGGACCGATCCGGCCGGGTACGCGGTGCAGGTCGCCGCCGGCGACCTGGACGCCACCCGGTTCGCCGAGCTGGTGGTTGCCGGCGACTATGCGCAGGCCCTGGAGCTGTGGCGCGGGCCCGCGCTGGCCGGCATCGACAGCCCGGTCATCCGCCGGCACGCCGCCGCGCTGGACGAGCGGTACGCCGCGACCGTCGAGGACCGGGTCGACCAGCAGTTGCGCGACGGGCAGGAACGCGTCCTGGTCGCCGAACTGTCCACTCTGGTGGAACGCTATCCGTTGCGGGAGCGGCTGCGCGGCCAGCTGATGCTCGCATTGGCGCGCACCGGTCGGCGAGCGGACGCGCTCGCCGAGTTCCGGCGGGCCCGCACGCTGCTGCGCGACGAGCTCGGCATCGAACCCGGCACCGACCTGCAGGACCTGCACCGGCGGATCCTGGACGACGCGGTCCCGGCCGCGGCGGGCGGTGTGACACCCGTCCGCGGCCTGCCCCGGACGGTCGGAGACTTCACCGGGCGCGCCGGCGTGGTGC
>Ga0307409_100001837_pt1 | contig 10792 bp, 9 predicted proteins | sample 322Ometagenome_2_FD_203888 | JGI IMG/M metagenome (GOLD analysis project Ga0307409, IMG submission 203888) | Maize rhizosphere microbial communities from greenhouse at UC Davis, California, United States - 322HYB-O-2 | ecosystem: Host-associated > Plants > Roots > Rhizosphere > Soil | place...
CGCGATCCCGGCACCAATTTCTTGCTGGCTGCCGACCCGATTCACTTTGTAATTCGAAGAAAACGAAGTCGAAAGTAACGGAGTATTATGCAAGCTCTCGGAATGGTCGAATGCATGGGCCTGGTCGCGATGATTGAGGCCGCCGATGCGATGGTTAAATCCGCAAACGTGACACTAGTGGGTTACGAAAAGATCGATGCCGGTCTCGTCACCGCGATCGTTCGCGGGGAAGTCGGCGCTGTTAAGGCAGCCGTCGATGCAGGAGCCGCCGCGGCGCGCCGGATCGGGACAGTAACCGCCGTCCACGTCATTCCCAGCCCCCACGGAGACGTCGATTCCGGAATTCCCGTTCTCCACACGGGCGAAACCAACCGAAAGAAGATCTCGGGTTCCGTTCCTGAATGATCAGATCGAAATAGGTAAACTCGGAGGATCTTGACTAAGTAGTATCAACATTTGGTCTCGGCTTCCCCTATAAATCGCAACTTGCTTTTAACTGGGGGGGCGTGGACCGACGTGGCCATGCAAAGCCAAAAACAATAAACCTCGTTCAAGTTTCAACACCACCCAAGTTCCGTTAACATTTCGATTCCCCGGACCAGTTGCTGGCTTCCTTTCTATTTCGGTGTTTTCTGCGTGTCTTTGGGTGCGATTTGCGGTCTTTGCTTTGTTCGGAGCCGCTGAACTTGTTTGTCCACGGAAGATGACAGCCGTTATCGTGTCCAGAGCAATGAATGCATTTATCTTTTCAGTAATCGAAATTTGAAAAGACTCGTTTCGGTGTCTACTCCGCTTCTGCGTCCCAACGGTAAACCATCATACGGGCCCCTGGTTGGTTATACATTTCCCGGGAGCGTCCCGTTTTCGGTCGCCGGCCCGGTCTCGGTTTTTCCGGTTGGGACAGCGTGACACGCCTGAATTAAACTCTCCGTTAATTCAGCTTTGGAGCTCCGCCTTCTTTTTCTGCGGTACGTCCCGCCCGGGTGATGGGAATACGTTTCTGGTTTCCCGGGCCGTCATTAACCACTACGCGAATATTGCGGTATGTACCATCCTTCTTATCGTTCGACGGGATATAACCGATAGAATACTGGGTTCTCAACTCGCTCGCGATGTCTTTGGCTATAATGTTCATCTCCGAAGCGGAAGCGGGGAAGTAAGACTTACCTCCAGTAGCCGAAGCTAGCCGTTCGAGAAATGATTTCGCTTTCCCTTGCGGGCTCTTACTAATAAACCCCTTATCGCTGCTGAGTTCTTTTACGAAACCGACAACAAAGATCTGCACATCCGATTCCTTCAGCAATTCAAGAAGCTGGGCCTCGCTGTAATAGCTTGAACGATCTTCCCCATCCGTCACCAGAACGATCGCGCGCCTGGTGCGGTCCAGATCCTTTTGGGCCGTATTGTTCTGGTTGAGACGCTCTACGGAGAGGTAGACCGCGTCTATTATCGCGGTCTGCCCGCCTTCGATATACATATTATCGAGAGCGTCGTTCAGATCCGTCTTGCTTTTCGAAAAGTCCTGCAGCACCTCGATCTTATCTGAGCTCACGAAACGTATTATCGCGGTCTCATCGTCCTGCCGGTTCGCACCTACCAACGTTTTCCCGGCTTCGATCACCTGTTCGATCTGCTGGCGGAGCGAACCGGAATTATCGATCACCAGCGAATAGTTCGTCGGCACTTCCGACTTAGAAAAAAAGTCGATGGGCTGAACGACTCCGTCCTCGTAGATCTTAAAATCCGATTGCGGGAGATTGTTTATCGGCCGGTTATTGCGATCGACAACGCGCACGCTGATGTTCACAAGTTCCGTGTCGATCTCGATCACCTGGTCCTCAAGCCGCGGCGTCGCTCCGGGCCTTGGAGTCGGCGAAGGCGAAGGTGTCGGGGTGGGCTGAGCAAATGCGCTTGTTCCCGCGAACAGAAAAATAGCGAACAAAAAAAGCGATTGTATAACTAAAACCTTTCTTTTCATCGATTAAGCAAAATTACTGAAGTTCTGAAAACGGCGTGGCGTAATAGCCCTCCCGGCTTCGCACTGTTAGACGCGAAATCCCGCGTGGGGGTTTTACCTTAACTTTAACTTTGTGCCATTTGCCGTCCGGCTTGAAGTCCGGCGGTGTGTAGCCGACGGAGTACTGGTGTCTAAGTTCGATCGCGATCCGCTCGAAAATCTCGTCCATTTCGGCGTCGCCGGACGGATAAAATGACCGCCCGCCCGTGACCGACGTAAGTTCGTCGAGAAACGACTGGCCGAGCAATCCCATCTGGCTCGAAGAATCGCCCCCGCCCAGGATTCCCACCGCGTAAGTGACGATGTCGGATTCCTTCATCAGCCGCTTGACCTCTCCAAAATTGTATCGGGAGGCGTTATCCTGCCCGTCACTGATAATAAGCAAAGCCTTTTTCTGGTGACTTCCGCGGGAAACCCGTTCGAGCCCCAAATAGACGGCATCGTAAAGTGCCGTATTATTCTTTGGCTGCACCAGTGTGAGTTTTTGGAGCACCGCGTCACCGTCGCGGGTGCGGTCGAGCAAGAGCTGGGCTCTTTTATTGAACGCGATCAGGAAATATTCGTCTGAAGGATGGCTAGTGTTTATAAACCTCGAAAGGGCATTCCTGGCCTTCGCGATCTTGTCGCCGCTCATAGAACCTGATACGTCAAACAAAATCCCCACCGACGCAGGTGCATCGCTGTCGCTAAAGAAAGTAATTTCCTGTTCCTTCCCATTGTCCTGCACGGTGAACGCCTGTTTAGTGAGTCCCGAAACGTATCTGCCGTAAAGGTCAGTAACCGTGAGAGTAAGCGTTATAAGGTCTGTTTTAACATTAATCTTTTGAGGGTCAATTTCGGGTGTCGGCGTGGCCTCGGGTGTCTGAGAATTTAGCTGGGACGCGGCCGCCAGCGTAAGAACGCACACAATCGACAGCCCCAACGCTTTGACGCGTTGGCCAAATGACTCAAAAACCCGTGCTGGCATAATATTCTCCGGTCGGATGTCTAAATTCTAGTTAACAGATACAAGTTCCGCAAGATATTTTATGATGATTGAGAAATGCCTTAAGTTGTTTCTCCGCAAAAATATCCGGCCCCTTGCTTCAAGTGCAACATTCTGGCTGAATATGCGTGTTATAATTCGTGAAAGCCGTTGAATGGGATTCGGCTTCCCTTTCGATTTTCTGACCGGCTTCGCTCAACCCTCAAAAGTAAACGGAAAATGGCTGAATTCATTTGTCGACTTGGAACCCCTTCCGGTGAAATCGTTACCCGTATCGTTGAAGCAACTGCGGCGGCGGACGCTCGCTTTCAGTTAGAGCGCGACGGTTACCGTGTGTTCGACGTATCTTCAACTGCGAGTGGCCTAAAATCAATTCTATTCCCGGGTGGCAGTTCTAAAGGGAAAGTTAAGCAATCTGACTTTCTCCTTTTCAATCAACAGCTTTCGGCACTGCTGCGGGCCGGTATTCCGGTTCTTCAGGCGATAACGCTTCTCAAAACTCGTTCGTCTTCCTCAAATTTGAGGGCGGTGCTCGTCGACGTGGAAGAAAAGATCAAGAATGGACTGCCGCTGTCCGAGGCGTTCGAGTCACAGGGAATCTTCCCCAAGATCTACACCGCATCTATTCTCTCAGGCGAAAAAAGCGGAGCGTTGGACGCCGTTCTTTTGCGTTACGTCGAATACCTCAAACGCAGCGTAGGTGTCGCCCGCAGGCTTCGCGGTGCGTTGGCATACCCGGCATTCTTGCTTGTGGCCGCGACCTTTATGGTCGCCTTTCTTACGCTCTATATCGTCCCGCGGATGTCGGACCTCTTCAAGAGCCTTAGTGCGAGCCGCACGCTCCCGACCGTTACGTTGGCTGTTCTCTGGTTTTCGAACACCATCGCCGGGAACATTTGGTGGATCGGGCCCTTGGTTCTTATCGGCGGTTTCGCATTATACGTCTGGCTGCGGACCGATCGGGGGAGGCTTGCGCTGCATCGTTTCCTGCTAAAACTACCCATCGCGGGCCAGCTAATTCGCCAAATGGCTATGGCCCAGCTCGCGCGTTCGCTTTCAACACTTCTCTCCGGCGGCATCACGGTTCCGGATTCCTGGGAGATCGCTTCGCAGGCGCTAAACAATCTGGAGCTCAGACGCAGAAGCCAGGGTGTACTCCCCATGATCCGCGAAGGCCGGGGCTTTACAGAAGCCCTCGAAAAAGCAAACTGGCTCCCCGAACTGGGCCTCGACATGATCGGCATCGGCGAGCGTTCCGGCAGCCTCCGCGAGATGCTCGACGAGGTCGCATCATTCTACGATGCAGAATCGGAAGTTAAACTCGAACAGCTCACGACGTTGCTGGAACCTCTGATCCTCGTCGTTATGGCCGCGATCGTCCTGGCGATACTTCTAGCGATCTATCTTCCGATCATCCAAACGATTTCTTCAGGACCGACGGGGGGAAGGGGCAGATAATAAAATGGAAACAACGACCAACGGCCGCACTACAAACTCTTCTTCATCGCGGATTGAACTTTCGGACTTTCTCGAGAACGAGCCGCCCGAGGTGATCGAGGCTAAACAACTCGCCCGAAGGTATCGGCTTCCATATATCGATCTTCTTCCACCCGACCAGGTATCCCCGATCGATTACGAGGAACTTGCGCGGATCCCGGTCGACACGATGCTCCGCAATCATTTTGTGCCGCTCCGCCGGGAAGGCCGGAATCTGCATGCCGCCATGGCGGACCCGACCAATCTGGAGGTCCTGGACGAGCTTGAAAACGCGCTGAACGTCCGTATTGTCCCCTACGTGGCGACACAGGGAGCGATCGACGTAATTCTCAAGCGCGGCGACGCTACCCAACGCGTTCTTCAGGAAGCGGCACAGGGGTTCAAGATCTCGTTGGTGAAGGAGACGGAACACGGCGAAGAGGTTCTGGATCTTGATCGCTTGGCCACGGACGCGGACATGTCGCCGATCATCAAACTCGTCGACACGATCGTTTACAACGCGATGGAATCGCGCGCCTCCGATATTCACATCGAGGCCGGCGACCGAGACGTTAGGGTCAAATTCCGCATTGACGGCGCGCTATACTCTAAGGTGGATCCGATCGATATCGCGTACCACCAGACATTGATCTCTCGTATCAAGGTGATGTCCGAACTCGACATCGCGGAACGCCGCATCCCGCAAGACGGACGATTCCGCGTTCGATATAAGGGACGCACGGTTGATTTTCGTGTCTCCATCCTGCCCTCCGCGTTCGGCGAGAACTGCGTCATTCGTATCCTTGATAAGGAACAGATCTCCGAAGAGTTCAAGAATCTAAGCCTGGATGTTGTCGGTTTCGACCCAGAGGATCTTCAGCGTTTTCGGCTGTATATCAAAGAGCCTTACGGGATGGTTTTGGTAACGGGACCGACCGGTTCAGGTAAGACCACTACTCTCTATGCCGCCCTTAACGAGATCCGCAACGACGAAGACAAGATCATCACCATCGAAGACCCTGTTGAATATGTCCTGCAGGGCATAATGCAGATCCCGGTGAATGAAAAGAAGGGTCTTACGTTCGCCCGCGGCCTTCGCTCGATACTTCGTCATGATCCTGACAAAGTCATGGTCGGTGAGATCCGTGACGAAGAAACGGCACAGATAGCGATCCAATCCGCCCTGACGGGTCACCTCGTTTTCACCACCGTTCACGCGAACAACGTTATCGACGTTATCGGCCGCTTCCTTAACATGGGCGTGGAACCTTACAATTTCGTATCGTCGCTAAACTGCGTCCTGGCACAGCGACTCGTGCGTCTGCTTTGCCCGACGTGTAAACGGCATTACGAGCCGAGTGATGAAGATCTTTACTCTTCTGGCCTTCGCCCGCAGGATGTAAAGGGCCGCGAGTTTTACCGTAATGTTGGTTGTGACGCGTGCAACCATACGGGCTATCGCGGGCGGACCGCGATACACGAGCTTCTTGATATGTCCGACTCGATCCGCGAAATGATAATCGAGCGTCGTCCCGGTTCCGAGATCCGCCGCCAGGCTGAGAAGGAAGGACTCTCATCCCTCCGTGAATCCGCCATTAAAAAGGTGTTCGCCGGGCAGACTACCCTCTACGAGATCAACCGCGTCACATTCGTAGAGGAAATTCGTTAACCCGATGCTCAAGACTGGTAACTGAACCTAAATTAACGTTCGGTAGACCCCGGGGTCCACGTTACCCCCGCTCACGATCACGCAGACTCTTTTGTTTTCGAATCGCGAAGGATCTTCGAGAATTGCGCCCAACGCGAGGGCCCCGGTCGGCTCGCATTTGAGGTTCGCCGATCCGAAATACATTCGCACGGCTTCGGCGATCTTTTCGTCAGATACCTCGATAAAATCCTTCGCCCCGTCCTTGATGATCGCCCAATTAAGTTTGCCAAGCGAAACCGTACGGGCACCGTCGGCGATAGTTTTCGGCTCGGATTCGTTCGCAACGAGCTCCCCGCTACGGAACGAACGGGCTCCATCGTTCCCGAGCAGCGGCTCGGCGCCGATCACTTCCGCTTTTTCCCCGTTTCGGCGAAAAGGGGTAATTATTCCGGAAATAAGCCCCCCGCCGCCCACCGGCACGATCACCGCATCGAAACTCTTCCCCATCAATTCGTCCCCCAGCGTAGAGTTTCCGTCGATCACCATTTGATCATCGTAAGGCGAGGCCACATAAGCCTCGGGCATTTGTTCAGCTAGTCGAGCGACGCGTTCGATCCGGCCCACATTAGCGACATCGATCAGATCCGCTGTAGCGCCGAATGAGCGCACGGCGTCGATCTTCACCTGCGCGGAGGATTCCGGCATCACCACCGTGCATTTCTTTCCGGTGAGTTTCGCCGCGTAAGCCATTGCCTGGCCGAAATTTCCGCTGGACGCCGTCAGAATCGAATCATTCGGAACGTTCAGGGCGACATTGTAAGCGGCGCGAAATTTAAAACTTCCCGTATGTTGGAATGCTTCGGAGGCGATTGTGACGTCGAGCCCGAGACGATCGCGCAGCTTCGACGATTCGATGAAAGTTGTCGGACGTATAGCGTCGAGCAAAGATAGCATTTGATAAGCATCGAACAACCTCGCTAAACTCGTCAAGTTTCATGAACAAACGATACGAATACCCGATCCCGGGCGAGCTGCGCAAAAATGTTACCGCGATATGCGGAAGAAGAGGGATCGAATGGCTACACGATCTGCCGCGACTCGTCGGGGAGCTTGAACTGGAATGGAATGTCGTCGCAGATGTCCCATTCGAAAAAGGCGAATTCAACTTCGTTGCCCCGGCGCGAGGGGAAAACGGACTTGACACGGTGTTAAAGATCAGCCCGCCGTACGAACGGATCGAGATCTACGCCGAGGCGGCATTTCTACGTGCGCGTCAAGGCGTCGGCTGCGTTCATTTATTGTCAGAGGACCGCGGAAGGCTTGCCATACTCGTCGAACGGGCGCGTCCGGGGGAGTCCATGGACGAGCGCTTCGCCTTGGAACCGTTTGCATGCGTTGAGCCGGCGATCGAAGTGCTGAAAATCATTCAGCTAACGCCGCAAACTTCCGACAACTTACATTATCAGTATCTTGACGATTGGGTCGCGCGCTTCCGGCGATTCCGCGATACTGACTTTCCGCAAGACTACGGAGAAAAGACGCTTGCGATCTACGAAAAATTAGTCACGCAGCGAGAGAAGATATCCCACATCCACGGAGATTTTCACCCCGGCAACATCGTCACCGCGACGCGCGTGCCCTTCCTCGCGATCGATGCGAAAGGTTTGATCGGCCACATCGCTTATGACATCGCGGTCTTTCTCAACAACCTTCATTGGTGGCAGAAGGGAAAAACTGGGGTGCAGCGAAACCTTTTCGCCGCGGCGGAAAGGTTTGGTAATGCATTCGACATCGACCCGAAAACGATCCGCGAGGCGGCCTATGCCGGCATGGTGATCGGGGCGTGGTGGAGTTTTGAGGATACGCCCGAATTTTATGATGGTCAGGTGGTTCTCGCGGACATCTGGGACGTATAATTGAGACAGACGAACACTACGAAGGGCAATGGGTTCGAGGATTGTTTGGAAGCGTTGTTCATACAGGCCCGGATGTAGTCCGGAGGGGCGGTCGACTGCGGCGGCTCCACGGCGGCGGGTGTCCCGGTTGCGGGCAGAAGATCAACACGATGCAGTGGACGAAGTAGGGCGCTTTGTCGCTCAAAACGTTTGCTAATCACGAGCGTGGCGTGTTGATCTCCTATTTGCTTTTCGGCAAATGCGCGGGCCACCTTTTTAAGGAGTCAGAAATGGACCATCATGGCAAATTTCCGATCGATGACGAGATCGAAGAGAATTTGTAACGGGTATACATAATGCATCTGGGGCACTGAAAATATGTCGAAAGCACAATTCGGTATGGTGGGGCTCGGCACAATGGGCCGCAACTTTCTTTTGAATGTGGCCGAGCACGGTTTCTCTTGTCTCGGCTACGATCTCGATGCCGCGAAGCGGGCTTTACTCCTCGAAGAAGGGACGGCCTACAGTGTAGCCGCCGCGAACGAAGTTCCCGAGCTCGTTTCCGGGCTCGAAGTACCTCGTAAGATCATGCTGCTCGTCCCCGCCGGGCCGATCGTCGACGCAGTGATCTCGGAATTGGCCCCGCATCTGGAAAAAGGCGACCTGATAATTGATGGGGGCAATTCGCATTTCTCCGACACCGAAAGGCGCGAAAAGTTTCTTGCGGAAAAGAACATCGAGTTCCTCGGCGTCGGCGTGAGCGGCGGCGAAGAAGGGGCACGGTACGGCGCGAGTATCATGATCGGCGGGAACCCTGAAGTGTATGAGCACGTTCGCCCGATGCTCGAGGCCGCGTCTGCCAAAGTTGATGGCGAGCCGTGCGCGGCGCATGTAGGGAAGAGCTCGGCCGGGCATTTCGTAAAGATGGTGCACAACGGCATCGAGTACGGGTTGATGCAGTTGATTTCCGAAGCCTACGATCTGCTCAGACGCGGTTACCGAATGACGGTCGAGGATATCGGTGATCTTTTTGCCGAATGGAACGCGGGCGATCTGAACTCGTTCCTTATCGAGATTACATCGACGGTTCTGAAAAAGATTGACGATAAAACCGGGAATCCGCTCGCGGAGATGATCTTAGACACCGCCGGCCAAAAGGGGACCGGTAGATGGACATCGCAAGTTGCGATGGATCTCGGCGTTCCGATCCCCACCATCGATTCCGCGGTCACCATGCGGCAGATTTCGGCAATAAAATCGGAGCGCCTAGCGGCCGCGAAGAAATTGGGCGTCGTGACGGATGATTTGACGGTTTCGGAAGAGCTGCGCGAGAGCACCGTCGAGTTCGTTCGCGAAGGCCTTCTTACGGCGTTCATCACAACTTACGCGCAGGGACTTTCTCTTCTGAAAACGGCGTCAGAGGAAAAGAATTACGAACTCGATATGATCGAAATTGCGAAGATCTGGCGGGGCGGGTGCATCATCCGCGCAAGGCTTCTCGAAGACATTCGTCAGGCGTTCGCCGCCGAACCGCGGCTCGAAAACATTCTAGTCTCCGACACGTTCGTACCCGCGCTGAAAAAGAGACAAGCGCTGCTCAAGGCGTTCGTGCATTTCGCGATCTCCGCCGATATACCGTGTATGTCCGCCGCCGCATCGCTGAACTACATGAAGGCATATTCGACGACGCGCCTCCCCGCAAATCTGATACAGGCCCAACGCGATTTCTTCGGCGCTCACACTTATCAACGCATCGACGAGGAAGGAATATTCCACACCCCAGATTGGTAAATTGGAGGGCGTAAACGAAATTCGCCCCGCGTCCGTCCCACCTTTCCGCCTTTTGGTCAACCAGGAATGTGGGGAATGGGCGACAGATTTTTAATCTCGGACAGGCGGAAGCGCCGAGCTGTTCCGGGTTATCGCTCTCTCAAATGCTCGAGCGAAAGGGGGCGATATGGATTGGCAAAAGAGTTTAACTGCGGATATTATCCATTTAAAGAATGTCACCGATCCGAACTTTTGTAGTTATCCTCTCGAGCATCAGTTTCATCATCGTCATCGGCGGCGCGGTGTACGAACATCTCGCGCTCGTGCCCGCTTGGACGTCGGCGGTGCCCGCGTCACTTTCGGTGTTCCAGGGCGAATACCGATTGGCTCCTGAAAATTTCTGGATCCCCGTGCATCCTATAACGATCCTGCTGCTAATAGGTTCACTCATCCTCAATTGGAAAACCGGCAGGCGCAGTTTCATCCTTGCGACGCTTGTGGGATACGCGATCGTGCTCGCAATCACGTTTCTCTACTTTGTGCCCGAGTTGATGGCGTTGACGCAAAGTGCGTACAGCACCGCGGTCGATCCGGAGCTGACCGCACGAGCGGGAAGGTGGGAAACGCTCAGCCTCGTCAGACTGGCTTTTCTGATTCTTCTGGCAATTTCGCTGCTCTATGGTCTGAGCAAACCGATCGAATACCGCGGCAGACCCGCGTATTGATTCGCGTTGACCGGCAAAGCTCCCTAGACGATCTCCCAGGCGTCTTCCAATTTAAGTAACTTGCTCATCAAAGCGGCGTGCACGGCATGGCCGCTTTTTTCCGCGGTGATCTTCCCCCGCAATGGCATCCCTAAAAGCGCGACGTCGCCGATTATGTCGAGGATCTTGTGCCTGACAAATTCGTCGTCGAACCGCAGCGGCGTCTCGTTGAGCATTCCATCGGGTGTGAGGACGATCGCATTGTCGAGCGAGCCGCCGAGCGCGAGATTTGCCTTT